>Ga0335078_10002519_pt1 | contig 27729 bp, 29 predicted proteins | sample Lox_Sample_32_FD_206711 | JGI IMG/M metagenome (GOLD analysis project Ga0335078, IMG submission 206711) | Soil microbial communities from Loxahatchee National Wildlife Refuge, Florida, United States - Lox_Sample_3.2 | ecosystem: Environmental > Terrestrial > Soil > Wetlands | place: USA... | reverse complement strand
CCCCCCACCCCATCGAGTTCCAGATGTACTACTCCGTCTGAACCGCCCGCCGACCCGATCCGCGCTCGGCCCAGCCCCGTCAAACAAAAGGCCGGGGCGCACGCCCCGGCCCGCCCTACTCGCGATCGCGCCGCTATCGCGTCTTCGCCGCGCTTCAATGGCGGAGCAGAACGGACGCTGCCAGGGCCAGCGCCAACAGCGCCGATATCCCTTGCCAGACCCGCACCGGCGCGCGCTCGTAGAGCGTGAGCGGCCGCCCGAGCCCCACCGGCATGCGCGCCGGTCCGGCCTCCATCTCGAACGCGAACTCGCTGACGTCGCGGAAGCGGCGCCCCGGGTCGAGCGCAATCGCGCGGTCGAGCGTCGCCTGGACCCAGGCCGGCAGGTCCGGACGCAGTTCGGAGAGCCGCCCGGGCCGCGCGCGGCGCGGCGGGCTCATCGCGTCGGCATTGCCGTAGGGATACTCGCCGGTGAAGGCGCGGAACATCGTGACCCCGAGCGCGTAAATGTCGGTCGCCTCGTTGCCGGCCTGCCCTTCGGACATCTCCGGCGCCATATAGGCCGCGGTTCCGGGAATGTGCTCGGGCGGAAACTCCTCGAGCCCCGGCACCCGCACCACGCCGAGATCGATGAGCTTCAGCGGGCCGCCGCCTTCGAGGATGACGTTATCCGGCTTGATGTCGCGGTGGATGATCCCGGCGCGGTGCAGCGCGGCGACCGCGCGGGCCAGCTTGATCGCGATGTCGCGGCCTTCCTCCAGACCGATCCGCGGGCTGCGTGACAGCCGCATCTCGAGCAGTTCCCCCGTGTACAGCGGCATCACCGTATAGAGACAACTTTGGCGCCCCGGCGGCAGCTCGATGACACGCCCGACCCACGGGTTGTGCACGCGCGCGCCGACCCAGGCTTCGCGCACGAAGGCCGCGCGATAGGCGTCGACGCTGGCGACCTGCGGCTTGGGGAATTTGAGCGCGACGTTGCCGCCCTCGACCTCGTCCTCGGCGCCGAACAGCCGGCTGTATCTCCCGTCGGAGATCAGCGCCTTGAGCACGAAGCCGTCGATCGTCTCGCCGCCCTGCGGGACCGGGACGATCGGCAGCTGCAGGATCCCGGTCGTGATGTCGGCCGATCCCGCCTGCGGCAGCGCCACGACGTCGAGGACCAGGGCGGTGCAATTGTCGGTGCTTTCGGCGCCGAGCGCAGCGGTCACCAGCGCGTTGGCGGTGTCGTCGGCCGCCGAGCGCTCGCGCAGGATCTCGGCGATCGTCTGCTCGCTCAGAAACCCGTGCACGCCGTCGCTGCACAGCATGAAGCGGTCGTGCAGCGCCACCGGTTGGGTTGCATAGTCGAGCCGCACCTCGGTCTCGACGCCGAGCGCGCGGTTGAGCGTATGCGAGCGGCCGGTGCCGTCGTCGCGCACGTGATCGACGGTAAGACAGGTCAAGCGGTCGGCGCTCAGCCGATAGGCCCGCGTGTCGCCGGCATGCAGCAGGTGCGCGACACGGCCGCGCAGGACCAGCGCGGTGAACGTGCAGCCCAGCCCCGCCAGCTCGGCATCCTGGCGGCTCATCGCGTTGATCCAACTGTTGAGCGACCCGACGATCTTCGCGCCGGCGCGCTGCACCTCCATCGTTTCGGGCAGGTCGCAGAACCCGTCGAGGAACCCGCGCACCGCGGTCTCGGCGGCGATGCGGCCGCCCTTCGCGCCGCCGATCCCGTCGGCGATCGCGGCAATGATCTCGTGGCGCGGCTCGGGCAGTTCCGGGCCGATCAGCGCGCCGGCGAAATCCTCGTTGGCCGGCCGCATGCCGGCCCTTGAAGCGAAGCCGACGCTCGCTTGCACGCCGAGTTCAACCGCTCCCGTCCGGTTGTCCAATCGCCCTCTCCGCCGCCGTTTTCGCCAATTTAGAGGATTTGCACCATGCATATAAGCGCGTCAGTTTTGCGCGTCTCAATGCCTATAAATTAGGCAATTTTCTGATCCGCCTGTCCCGTCATTCGGATTTGCACGTGTAGTGAAGGAAATATCCGCCGGTGCTCGACGCAGCGCGGAGCTGAAGGCTTCCCGTCGCCCGTTCGAGCTCGTAGATGCCCCCGCCTGGATTGCGCCAACTCACCCAGCTGTCGCTGATCTTTGCCGGAAGCGTGTCGACAAGCCCGCGATCGAGATCGACGACGATCGCCCAATTCGCCCCGCTCACCGGATTGGTGCAGCGCAGGTGAAGCAGCCCGGTCTCGGCTGCGTGACCGGCAAACGTCGGAATTGCGTTCCCCGCCAAGAGGATGATCAGCATCGCCGCCGGCCGTTTGCCGCGGCGGCCCTGGAAAAACTTTCTCAACATTATCAACACTCTCGCGACATCCCCCGAAGTGCCCGGCAAATAGGCACGAATCTTGCCACTGGGTCAATTTGAACGGCGCGCTTGTCGAATCCGGCTCTCAGCGGGGGATTTCGGCATAAGGGTCGGGATCAAACGCTACGAGGTGGAGAATGCTAGTTGCATCGCCAAAATGGTTAGATACCGGCTCCAATGCCTGGCAGATGGCGGCGGCGACGTTCGTCGGTCTGCAGAGCATCCCGGGGCTGGTGATTCTCTATGGGGGCATCGTCAAAAAGAAGTGGGCGCTCAACTCCGCCTTCATGGCGATGTACGCGTTCGCTGCGGTCATGGTCGTCTGGGTGCTGTGGGCCTACAACATGGCATTCGGGGACCAGTGGTTCGACTTCTGGGCGTTCATCGGCGTGCCGCATCCGGTGCTTTCCGCCGACTTCCTGTTGAAGCAGGCCAACATCCCGTCGATCGCGACAGATGGCGATTCGGCGGGCCTGCCGCCGTTCGCCTTCCCGATGGCGACGCTGGTCTTCTTCCAGTTCGTATTCGCCGCCATCACCGTGATCATCCTGGCAGGCTCGCTGATTGGCCGAATGAGCTTTAAGGCATGGATCATCTTCGTGCCGCTGTGGATGACCTTCGTTTATACGGTCGGCTGCTTCAGCATCTGGGGCGGCGGCTGGCTAGCGTCGATGGGCGCGGCCGACTTCTCGGGCGGCTACGTCATTCATCTCGCAGCGGGGACTTCCGGGTTCGTCGCCGCGTGGGTGATCGGGCCGCGCATCCAGCAGGATCGCGACCACTTCCCGCCAAACAGCCTGCTCATGGCGCTGGCCGGTGCCGGCATCCTGTGGCTCGGCTGGAACGGCTTCAACGGCGGCGACCCGTACTTCGCCAATGCCGATGCTTCCGCTGCGGTGCTCAACACCAATCTGTGCACCTGCGTGTCGCTGTTGGTGTGGACGATCATGGACTCGATGGCCTACGGCAAGCCGTCGGTCGTCGGCGCAATCAACGGCATGATCGCCGGGCTGGTCGGCATCACCCCAGGCGCCGGTTATGTCAACGGCTGGGGCGCGATGGCGATCGGCGTCTGCACCGGCATCATCCCGTGGATCATGATGAACCAGCGCGTTGTTCAAGAAGGTCGACGATACGCTGTCGGTGCTGTCGACCCACGGCGTCGCCGGCCTGCTCGGCGGGCTGCTCGTCGGGATCTTCGGGTGCGGGGACATGCTGGTCTACCTTGCCCCGGACGGCGACAAACAGGCGCCCGGCATCAGCGTGACCGGTCTGCTCTACGGCGATAGCGGAAACCAGCTGCTGATGCAGGTCTACGCGGCGGCCTTCATCATCGTCCTCAACGTCGTCGCTACGTTCGTCATCCTTAAGGTGATTTCGATCTTCGTCTCCTTGCGGATGGACGAGGCGACACTGCGGATCGGCGACGACGCCGTCCACGGCGAGACCGCCTACAATTTCGGTGACGGGGAAGAGCTGCCCGCGGTCGCCGAATAAGGGCCTCGCCAGCACACGGCGAAAGGGGAGCCGGGGGTGCGGCCCGCACGGGCGGCACCCCCGGTCTTTTTTGCCGACTTCGCCGTCGCGGGCGGGTGAACAACCGGAGATGTCCAACGTGCGCAGAATGAAACCCATCGTCGGCTTCGGCTTCGGGCTCGCGACCCCCACCCTGCTGCTGTGCGCCGGCGCGGGCTCGGCGCTCGCCCAACCGGCGCCCGGGCCGAAACTCGACAGCGGCGACACCGCGTGGATGCTGACCTCGGTTGCGCTCGTCCTGATGATGACGATTCCCGGGCTGGCGCTGTTTTACGGCGGCATGGTACGCAAGATGAACGTGCTCGCCACCGTCATGCAGAGTTTCGCGGTGACCTGTCTCGTCACCGTGCTCTGGACCGTGTGCACCTACAGTCTCGCCTTCACCGAGGGAAACGCGTTCATCGGCGGCTTCAGCCGCGTGCTGATGAACGGGATGACGATGGACGGGGTCAACGAGCTGGCAAAAACGATCCCTGAATCGGTGTACATGTGCTTTCAGATGACCTTTGCGATCATCACGCCGGCGCTGATCTGCGGATCGCTCGCCGATCGCATGAAGTTCTCCGCCCTCCTGTGGTTCATCGGGCTGTGGTCGATCTGCGTCTACGCTCCGATTGCCCATTGGGTGTGGGGCCCCGGCGGCTTCCTTGCGGATGCCGGCGTGCTGGATTTTGCCGGCGGGACCGTGGTCCACATCAATTCCGGCGTCGCAGGACTGATGGCGGCGCTGGTGCTGGGCAAGCGGCGCGGCTATCCCAACGAGCCGATGGCGCCGCACAATCTCGTGCTGAGCGTGGCCGGCGCGTCGCTGCTGTGGGTAGGCTGGTTCGGCTTCAATGCCGGCTCGGCGACCGCCGCCAATGCCAGCGCCGGTATGGCGATGGCGGTGACTCAGATCGCCACCGCGACCGCCGCGCTGAGCTGGTTGTTTGTCGAGTGGACGTTCAAGGGCAGGCCCAGCGTCCTCGGCATCATCTCGGGAGCGGTGGCCGGGCTGGTCGCGATCACTCCGGCCTCGGGCTTCGTCGACCCGCGCGGCGCCCTGATCATCGGTGCCGCGGCGGGAGTCGCCTGCTATTGGGGAACGACCGGCCTCAAGCACACCTTCGGCTACGACGACAGCCTCGACGCGTTCGGCGTACATGGCGTGGGCGGCGCGGTGGGCGCGATCTTGACCGGCGTGCTCGCGGTCGCCTGGGTCGGCGGCACCGGCCATAGCGGCCTCATCGACGGCAACGCGAACCAGGTGCTGGTGCAGCTTTACGGGATCGGCTGTACGGTCGGTTACGACGCCGCGGTCTCGCTGCTGCTGCTCAAGCTCATCGATTTGGCAATCGGCTTGCGGGTCGACACGGGCGTCGAGCGCGAGGGACTCGACCTCAATCTGCATGGCGAAGTCGTTCAATAGGGAAGTTCCCAGTGCACCTTGGCGGGTTTGTCACGCTCCTTTTCCGATTCGCCTGCCCAACCACGCGCCGAAGCGCGATCTATTTGCCTATTATTTGATCAAGCGGCGGCGCAACAGCGCTGGCGTCACATAACCTTCCTATTTCAATTGATTTTTTGCTTCTCGCCAGTTATACACTGCTGATCTGCCGGTTCCCAACCAACCGGTTGGCGGCGGCATCGCGAACCGCATTGACTTACCGGGAAGAACACCATGAATCGAAGCCTCGGGACATCGCTACGTCTGGGAATCGCCGGCCTTGCCGGCCTCGCGGTTGGCCAGTTCGGGCCGGCCATGCCGTCGGCGATGGCGCAAGCCCCGGCGACATCGACGACGCCCGCCACATCGGAAGCGCCGGCGGCGGCCGCGCCGGCGACGCCAACCTCGCCCCTGACGGCGCCCAGCATGGCCGGGCCGCTGACCGCCAATGCGACGCCGATGAAATTCGACGCCGGGCCGCTCGATACGATCTACGTCACCGGCGTGGCCAGCGGGCTCGGCCTGTTCCAGAGCGGCGCCGTACTGCATGACGAGACGGCGAATTTCGACATCAGCAACGGCCAGGTCATCGTTCAGAAGATCGATGGCTTTTTCCAGTTCTACGCCCAGGCCGGTGTCTACTCGCTGCCGGCGCTCGGCACCAATTACTACATCACCCAGCGCGCCGAGCAGGCGAACGGAAACTATTTCGGGCCGTTGCCGGTGGGCTATGCGAAACTCGTTCCGAACGACATCTTCTCGGTGCAGGCGGGCAGCCTGCCGACCCTCATCGGCGCCGAGTACACCTTCACCTTCCAGAACATGAACATCGAGCGCGGCCTGTTGTGGAACCAGGAGCCGGCGATCAGCAAGGGCATTCAGGGCAATCTGACGACCGGGCCGGTTGCCTGGTCGCTGTCGTGGAACGACGGTTTCTACTCGGATCGCTACAATTGGGTGGACGGTTCGGCAACCTGGACGATCGATCCGGCGAACACCCTCGCGGTCGTCGGCGGCGGTAATGTCGGCTATACCGGGGCCAACACGGTCGTGGCGCCGTTCTTTCAGAACAACGAGGACATCGTCAACCTGATCTACACCTACAACAACGCGCCGTGGACGGTGACGCCGTACCTGCAATACACCACCGTACCGAAAAACCCGGCGCTGGGCGCTGCCAAGGGCGCCGAGACCTGGGGCGGCGCGATCCTGGCGAATTACGCGATCGCCGACACGCCGTGGAACGTCGCGGGCCGCTTCGAATACATCTCGTCGAGCGGCAGCGTCGCGGGGGGCAACGCCAACGTGCTCTACGGCCCGGGCAGCTCTGCCTGGTCGCTGACCCTCACGCCGACCTACCAGCAGGGCATCTTCTTCGCCCGGGCGGAAGGGTCGATCGTCGGAACCGGAAGCACGACGCCGGGTTTTGTTTTCGGTCGCTCCGGCAACACCTCGACGCAGGCCCGCTTCGTGGTGGAGGCCGGCATCATCTTCTAGCAACTCGCGGCCTGACGCGGCAAAAGGGGCCCTTCAGGGCCCCTTTTTCTTTGGCATGTTTTGTGCGTCGCGCCGAACGCGAGCGATCGCAACCGCAAAGCGCCGGTCAGCCGATGAAAAAGATCGAGGCCATTATCAAGCCGTTCAAGCTCGACGAGGTGAAAAGCGCCTTGCACGAGATCGGCATAACCGGCCTTACCGTTGAGGAAGTCAAAGGTTTTGGTCGGCAGAAAGGCCATACCGAGCTCTATCGCGGCGCCGAATACGTCGTCGATTTTCTCCCCAAGATAAAGATCGAGGTCATCCTCGACGACGCGCTGCTGCCGCGCGCGGTCGAGGCGATGCTGCAGGCGGCGCGCACCGACAAAATCGGCGACGGCAAGATCTTTGTGTCGACGATCGAAGAGGCCGTCCGCATCCGCACCGGCGAGCGGGGTGCCGAAGCCGTCTAGGCGCAGGAGCATTCTATACGCGTCGAGAAGTCGCAAGTGTCACTTACCATCAACAGCAGGAAGTATGCGATGGCTGATACGGACAAGGTGATGGCTCTGATCAAGGAGCACGAGGTGAAGTATGTCGATTTCCGCTTCACCGACCCGCGCGGCAAGTGGCAGCACCTGGCGCATCACGTGCGCACCGTCACGCCCGAGTTTCTCACCGGCGGGGTGATGTTCGACGGCTCGTCGATCGCCGGGTGGAAGGCGATCAACGAATCGGACATGCTGCTGGCGCCCGATTGCGCGACCGCGGTGCTCGACCCGTTCGCCGCCCAGCCGCAGCTCATCATCTTCTGCGACGTGCACGAGCCCCTGACCGGCCAGCCCTATGCCCGCGACCCGCGCTCGACCGCCAAGAAGGCCGAGGCCTACCTCAAATCCTCCGGCATCGGCGACACCGCCTATTTCGGGCCCGAGGCCGAGTTCTTCATCTTCGACGACGTGCGCTACGAATCGACGATGAACACCGCCTCCTACACGATCGAGGCCGAGGAAGGCCCGTGGGTGAGCGCCAAGCAGTTCCCCGACGGCAACACCGGACACCGCCCCCCGGTCAAGGGCGGCTACTTCCCGGTGCCCCCGGTCGACAGCCAGTCCGACATCCGCGCCGAGATGCTCTCGATCATGGCCGACATGGGCCTCAAGGTCGAGAAGCACCACCACGAGGTGGCCCCCTCCCAGGCCGAACTCGGCGCCGAGTTCGACACCCTGGTCAAGACCGCCGACAACATGCAGATCTACAAATACGTCGTCCACAACGTCGCCAACCAGTACGGCAAGACCGCAACCTTCATGCCCAAGCCGATCAAGGGCGACAACGGCTCGGGCATGCACACCCACCAGTCGATCTGGAAGGCCGAGCGCCCCGCCTTCGCCGGAAACCTCTATGCCGACCTCAGCGAGACCGCGCTCTACTACATCGGCGGCATCATCAAGCACGCCAAGGCGATCAACGCCTTCACCAACCCCACCACAAACTCCTACAAGCGCCTCATCCCCGGCTTCGAGGCCCCGGTCCTGCTCGCCTACTCGGCGCGCAACCGCTCCGCCTCCTGCCGCATCCCCATCGTCTCATCCCCCAAGGCCAAGCGCGTCGAGGTCCGCTTCCCCGACCCCGCCTGCAACCCCTATCTCGGCTTCGCCGCCATGCTGATGGCCGGCATCGACGGCATCCAGAACAAGATCCATCCCGGCGACCCGATGGACAAAAACCTCTACGACCTGCCCCCCGAGGAACTGCAGGACGTCCCCACCGTGTGCGGCTCCCTGCGCGAGGCGATCGGCGAACTGCAAGCCGACCACGCCTTCCTCACCAAGGGCGACGTCTTCACCAGCGACCAGATCGAAAGCTACATCGAGCTCAAATGGGAGGAGGTCTACAACTTCGAGCACACCCCCCACCCCATCGAGTTCCAGATGTACTACTCCGTCTGAACCGCCCGCCGACCCGATCCGCGCTCGGCCCAGCCCCGTCAAACAAAAGGCCGGGGCGCACGCCCCGGCCCGCCCTACTCGCGAATACTTACTCTTTTTCCGGCTCGCCGTTACCGCCCGAGGGACGGAAATCGAGCGAGCAGCCGTTCATGCAATACCTCAGACCGGTGGGCTGCGGCCCGTCGTCGAAGACGTGGCCGAGATGCCCGCCGCATTTCTGGCAGTGCACCTCGGTGCGTGTCATGAAGAAGCTACGGTCGGTCGACGTCTCGACCGCACCGTCCATCGGTTCGTAGAAGCTCGGCCAGCCGCTACCGCTATTGTACTTGGTGTCCGCGGCGAAGAGCGGCGCACCGCAGCCGGCGCAATAATAGGTGCCGGGATCGTATTTCTTGTCGAGCGGGCTGGTGCCGGCGCGCTCGGTGCCGTGCTTGCGCAGCACCTGATACTGCTCGGGCGTCAGCTTCTTGCGCCACTCGTCATCGCTCATCGAGACTTCGAAGACCTTGTCCTTCGCCATGGTGACCCCTCGCCGGCGGCTGCAACGACCGGTCTTGAATATCGGGTGTGGCGACTGTCGCGTGAAGAGGTTTCGGCACGGCGGCCCGCGCTAATGAACCTGCTCGCCGCGACCGGGAACGGGACGCAGCAATTCGGCGGTCGAGCGGGCGATCCAACACCAGACGATGCACGAGAGCTCGTCGTCGCCGGTGCGCAGCCGCTCGGCCTCGCGTTCGGCGACATGCAGCGCCTCGCTGCCGTGCCGCCGTACGAGCAGCAGCGCCGCTTCCCAGATCTTGCGCTCGTTGGTCATCTGGCCGCTGGTCATCATCACGGTAAATCCCGCCGGCAGGTTTAAGTTCCCCCGCAACCGGACGATAGTCGCAACAACCGGGGTACGAACCTATATGTTGTTACGCTAACCCCTTGGCTATACTGCATCCTGCTTGCGCACCTTTCAAGCCTCCGTATAATCCCACGCCATGCCCGACCTCTTCGAGAACCTGCCGCCAAAGTCGGGCGACGGGTATTCGGCCAAGGACATCGAGGTGCTCGAAGGGCTTGAGCCGGTGCGGCGGCGGCCGGGCATGTATGTCGGCGGGACCGACGAGCGGGCGCTGCATCATCTCGCCGCCGAGGCGCTCGACAACGCGATGGACGAGGCGGTTGCCGGCCACGCCACGCGGATCGAGCTGGAGCTGAGCGGCGAGGGCTGGGTCACCGTGCGCGACAACGGGCGCGGCATCCCGGTCGATGCGCACCCCCGGTTTCCCGACAAATCGGCGCTCGAGGTCATTCTCACGACGCTGCATTCCGGCGGCAAGTTCGGCGGCGATGCCTACAAGACGTCCGGCGGACTGCACGGGGTCGGCGTCTCGGTCGTCAACGCGCTGTCGGACGCGCTCTGGGTCGAGGTCGCGCGCGACCGGCGGCTCTACCGCCAGCACTACAGCCGCGGCATCCCGCAGGGGCCGCTCGAGGATGCCGGCCCGGTGCAGAACCGCCGCGGCACGAGCCTGTCGTTTCACGCCGACCCCGAAATCTTCGGCGACGCGGCATTCCGCCCGGCGACGCTCTACCGGATGGCGCGCTCGAAGGCGTATCTGTTCCGGGGCGTCGAAATCCGTTGGAGCTGCGACCCCTCGCTGCCGCGCCCAGATGGCGTGCCGGCCGAGGCGCGGCTGCATTTTCCGGGGGGCCTCGGCGACTTCCTCGCCGCGAGCCTTGCCGACCAACCGCTCCTCACCCCGCGGCCGTTTCTCGGCAAGGTCGATTTTCCCGAGGGCGTTGGGGGCGGCAGCGTCGAATGGGCCATCGCCTGGCCCGAAGACGAGGATGACGGCTTCTGCCACTCCTATTGCAACACGATCCCAACCGGCGAAGGCGGCACGCACGAGGCCGGGCTGCGCAACGCGCTGGTGCGCGGCGCCAAGGCGCATGGCGAGCTGATCGGCAACCGGCGCATCGCCCAGGCGACCGGCGAAGACGTCACTGCCGGCGCGGCGATGCTGCTGTCGCTGTTCCTGCGCGAGCCGCAATTCCAGGGGCAGACCAAGGAGCGCCTGGCCTCGGTCGAGGCGACGCGGCTCGTCGAGAATGCGGTGCGCGACCATTTCGATCATTGGCTTGGCGCCGACCCGGCGACGACGCGGCTGTTGCTCGACCGCATCGTCGAGCGCGCCGAGGAACGCCAACGCCGGCGCCAGCAGAAGGAGATGGCGCGCAAGACCGCGACCCGCAAGCTGCGCCTGCCGGGCAAGCTCGCCGACTGCACGCGCGACACCGCTGCCGGCACCGAGATCTTCCTCGTCGAGGGCGATAGCGCGGGCGGCTCCGCAAAACAGGCGCGCGACCGCGCGACCCAGGCGATCCTGCCGCTCAGGGGCAAGATACTCAACGTCGCCAGCGCCTCGGCCGACAAGATGCGCGGCAACCAAGAGCTCTCCGACATCATCCTCGCGCTCGGCGCCGGCGCCGGCAGCCACTACAAGGAGGACGCGCTGCGCTACGAGCGGGTGATCATCATGACCGACGCCGATGTCGACGGCGCGCACATCGCCTCGCTTTTGATGACGTTCTTCTTCCGCGAGATGCCGCAGCTCGTCGACGCCGGCCATTTGTATCTCGCGCTGCCGCCGCTCTACCGCTTGACCCAGGGCGACAAGACGCTCTACGCGCGCGACGACGCGCATCGCGACGAGCTGCTGCAGACCGCGTTCAACGGGCGCGGCAAGGTCGAGGTGAGCCGGTTCAAAGGATTGGGCGAGATGCCGGCGCGCTATCTCTCGGCGACGACGATGGACCCGGCGCAACGCACCGTGCTGAGAGTCAAGCTGCCGTCGCGCGAGGAAGAGGACGAGACGATCGAGACCGCGGCGGAGGCCCTGAAGCGCACCGCGCAGCTGGTCGAAACCCTGATGGGCCGCCGCCCGGAACTGCGTTTCGATTACATCCAGAAGAACGCGCGCTTCGTCCGCGACCTCGACGTCTGACCGCGCCACATGCCCGATCCCACAAGTCCTCGGCCCCTCAGCCGGCCTCCAGCCGTTCCAGTGTCGCCCGATCCGGACCGTCGAAATACCTGGCAAGCGCCCGCGGAAAAATCGTCTCGCCCTCGCCGACCTCGGAAAACAAGGTCATCGACGAGTGGAATTTGAGATCGTCGGGGTGCCCGAAGATGGCGCGGATATCGCCGTTCTCGATCGCCAGCACCAGGCCGGTGCATTCTCTCAGCCGTGCACCGAGCACGGGATGCGCCAGATAGGCGCTCGCTTCGGCCCGCGAGGATATCGCAAAGCGTTGCGCCATTGGGCTGTGGCCAAGGCCGCGGATCTGCGGAAAGACAAACCACATCCAGTGGCTTCGTTTGCGGCCCGCGCGGAGCTCGGCGCGAACCTGGGCGTAAACCGGGTCCTGGGCCTCGACGAAGCGCTGCAGACGGAACGGATCGCTCATTCGGTGTCGCCGCTCGATCTTTCCGCCGCCGTGGCGCGGCCGATCGCCATCATCGGCCGACTGTTGCCGCTTCGCCAGCGAACTCGAAGCCAACCCATTCGCCGTCGAGCTTCCAGCGGACCGCACCTTGCACAATCGGGCGCAGCCCCCACCTACCCGATGTCGGCCCCGGCGGGTTCGGCTGACCTTGCCTTGCTCGTCCCGAGCGCCGGTGTCGTCCTCCGATCCCCAGCAGTCCGATGCGTCGCGCCAGTGGCGCGGCGGTGACGTGTCTATGAGGAGCTACGTGTTATGGCTAGCGGTAAAGTCAAGTGGTTCAACGCGCAGAAGGGTTACGGTTTTATCCAGCCGAGCAACGGCGGCGCCGACGTGTTTGTGCACATCTCGGCTGTCGAGCGCGCCGGCTTGGACGGCTTGCAAGAGGGCCAGAGCTTGAGCTACGAGCTCGAGCAAGGTCAGCGGGGTCGCGTCTCTGCGGTGAACCTGAAGGCGGAATAGTTCCGCCGACGCGGGATTGGGGGACGCCGCGGCGTCCCCCCTTTTGCGAAACGATGACAGGAGAAGTCTTTGGCCAAGGAAGAACTGATTGAATTCGAGGGGTCGGTGCTCGAGCTGCTGCCCGATGCGCGGTTCCGCGTACGCCTCGACAACGGGCACGAAACCCTTGCCTACTCGTCGGGCCGGATGAAGAAGAACCGTATCCGCATCCTCGCCGGCGACCGCGTCACCGTCGAGATGACGCCCTACGATCTTACGAAGGGCCGGATCAACTTCCGCCACAAGGACACCGCCGCGCCGCCGCCGATGCCGCGCCCGCAGTTCCGCCGTCGCTAAAACGTCATCTTTCGCAAATGACACCCGGCATTGCCGGGAAAGCATGGCAAAAATGGCGAAATGGTTTGACTTTTTGCTCCGCCTCCCCAATTAAAGCGGGAGCGGACTACCGCTGAATTACTTATGTAAGGTAACCACTTCTCAATGGATTTTTCTGAACTTGGACTATCGCCCGAACTTCTTCGGGCGGTTTCAGACGCCGGCTACATCACCCCCACGCCGATCCAGCAACAAGCCATCCCGCACGTCCTGAACGGCCGGGATGTTCTCGGCTGTGCGCAAACCGGGACCGGCAAGACCGCCAGTTTCGCGCTGCCGATGATCGATAGATTGACCGCAGGGCGCGCCCGCGCACGGATGCCGCGCTCGCTGATCCTCGAACCGACGCGCGAGCTGGCCACGCAAGTCGAGGCCGCCTTCGAGGTCTACGGCAAATTCCACAAGCTTACCACCGCGCTGCTGATCGGCGGCGAAAGCTTCGCCGACCAGTTGCGCAAGCTCGACCGCGGCGTCGATGTGCTGATCGCCACCCCCGGCCGCATGATCGATCTGTTCGAACGCGGCAAGATTCTGCTCTCCGACGTGCGCGTCCTCGTCATCGACGAGGCCGACCGCATGCTCGACATGGGGTTCATCCCCGATGTCGAGCGCATCGTCGGCCTGTTGTCGAAGACGCGGCAGACCCTGTTCTTCTCGGCGACGATGCCGCCCGAAATCCGCCGTCTGGCCGATGCGTTCCTGACCCTTCCGGTCGAGGTCTCGGTGACGCCGCCGGCTTCGGCCGCGGTCACCGTGGCGCAATCGCTCGTCGTGCTGCAGCCGGAGGAAAAGCGCGAGGCGCTGCGCCGGCTGATCCGCTCCGAGGACGTCAAGAACGCGCTGATCTTCTGCAACCGCAAGCGCGACGTCGACATCCTCTACAAGTCGCTGGTCAAACACGGGTTCGACGCCGCGGCGCTGCACGGCGACATGCCGCAGCCGAAGCGCACGGCGACGCTGGAGCGCTTCAAGAACAACGAAGTCCGTCTTCTGGTGTGCAGCGACGTCGCGGCGCGCGGGCTCGACATCCAGGGCCTCAGCCACGTCTTCTGCTTCGATGTGCCGTTCCACGCCGAGGATTACGTGCACCGCATCGGCCGCACCGGCCGTGCCGGCCGCGAGGGCCGCTCGTTCATGCTCGCCGCGCCCGAGGACGGCAAGTCGGTGGCCGCAATCCAGAAACTGATCGGCCGCGACATCCCCATGGCGACGATCCCGGGCATGGAAGCCGCGGAACTCGATTTCGAAGGCGAACGCGGCGGCCGGCGCGGGCGACGCCCGGCACGCGGCACAGCGCGCAAGCCCGAGCGCGCCGCGCGGCCCGAGCGCCGGCGCGAGGCGCCGAAGCGCGCGTCGCAGGAACCGCCGAGCGAAGCCGTCATCACCCCGTTCCCGAAGCCGGCGCAGGGGCCGCGTCGCCCGGTTGAGCGCGACAGGGGCGAACGCCGGCCGTCCCCAGTCTCACCGGCCTTCGGCGACCATATGCCCGCGTTCCTCGCGCGTGCGCCGCGCATCGCGGGATAGCAAAAACACCGCTATCATCGCTGCCGCAGACGGAATTTCTCGGGGATCCGCTCATGGCTGACGATGGATGGGTCAAGGCCGCCGACCGCAGTGCGCTGCCCGAAGGCGAGGTGATCGGCGTCATCGTCGGCGGGCACGAGATCGCGCTCTACGAGATGGACGGCGCGATCTTCGCAACCGACGACATCTGCACCCACGCCTACGCCAAACTCTCCGACGGCTGGTTCGACAAGGGCGAGATCGAATGCCCGCTGCACGCCGGCCGCTTCGACCCGCGCACCGGCAAGGCCACCGCGCCGCCCTGTGTCGACGACCTCAAGACCTATCCGGTGCGCGTCGAAGGCAGCGAAATCCAGGTGAAGCTGGATTAGCTACGCGTACACCCGCCGATACAGGTCGATAATCTCATCCGGTGATGGCACGCGCGGGTTGTTGGCCGGCGAACCGGAGGCGATTGCCTGCGCCGCCATGGTGGGCAGCAGCTCGTCGTAGCGCGCCTTGGAAATCCCGTAATCCTTGGGGCTCGGCACTTTGAGGTCGGCGTTGAGCGCGCGCAGCGCGTCGAGCAGGCGGGCGACCGCGCCCTGGCTCCCCTCGCCGTCCTCGGCGACCCCCATCGCGCGGGCGCAATCGGCGTAGCGGTCGAGCGCGGCCGGGGCCGAGAACGCGGTGATCTCGGGCAGCAGCATCGCATTCGACAGGCCATGCGGCACATGGAAGAAGGCGCCGATCGGCCGGCTCATGCCGTGCACCAGTGCGACGCTGGCGTTGGAGAACGCCATGCCGGCGGTGGTCGCGCCGAGCATCATCGCCTCCCGCGCGGCGCGGTTCTGCGGGTCGGCGCAGGCGGCGCGAATGTTCCGGGCGATGAGCCCCATCGCGTTCCGCGCGAGCCCGTCGGTGTAGGGGCTGGCGCGTTTCGAGACATAGGCCTCAATCGCATGCGTCAGGCTGTCGATCCCGGTGTCGGCGGTCAGGCGGAGCGGCATCGTCAGGGTCAGCTCGTAATCGACGATTGCCGCCGTCGGGCAGCAGGCGAGCCCGGCAATCAGCATCTTCTCGTCGGTCTCGGTGTCGGTGATGACCGTGAACCGCGTGACTTCCGAGCCGGTGCCTGCGGTCGTCGGGACCGCGACGATCGGCACCCCCAGCCTCGGGATGTCGTTCGGCACCTTGTAGTCGCGGATGTGGCCGCCATTGGCGTGTAGCACCGACATGCCCTTCGCGGTGTCGATCGGGCTGCCGCCGCCGATCGCGACGAGGCTGTCGTAGGGCGCCTCGCGGAGCCGCTCGACCCCGGCGGCGATCACCTCGGTCGTCGGGTCGGAGACGGTGTCCTGGAACACCGCCCATTTGATCGCGGCACCGTCGAGCAGCGCGGTCGCGCGCTCGAGGATGCCCGAATTGGCGATGAACGGGTCGGTGACGATCAGTGGGCGCGACAGCCCGAGCCGCGCCAGCAGCGCCGGCAGCTCGGCGAGCGCACCACCGCCCACCGACAGCAGCCGCGGCGTCGTGATCAGTGCCGGCATCTCGATCCTCCCGTATGCCCCGGGACGAGCATAGCAAGGGGGTTAGTCGGCCGCAGCCTTCTCCTCGCCGCCGGCATAGACCGCCGGATCAAACCGCTCCATGTACCGGAAGCCGCCGGCCAGCGCGGTAAACCCGCAGCGCCGGTAGAGGTTCGCAGCGTCGCGGGTCACCAGCAGCCAGCGTCGCAGGCCCTGCAGCGGCTCGCAGCCCTGGATCGTTTCGACCAGCCACTGCCCGAGCCCGGCATTGCGGGCCTCGGCGACGACAAAGACATCGGCAAGGTAGGCAAAGGTCGCCTCGTCGGTAACGACCCGGGCAAAGCCGATCTGCTCGCCGTCGCGATACAGCCCGAAACACAGCGAATGCTCGATCGCGCGGCGCAGCGTCGCAAGCGGGATGCCGCGCGCCCAGCGCGAGCACTCCCCGAGGAAATGATGGACCCGCCCGAGGTCGAGCCGGTCCTTGGCGGTATCGATTTCGTAGCTCGCCCCGCCGATGGTGCGGCGGGCAATGACGCTCTGGGTCATCGGTCCGTCCCTGCTGATGGAGGCTTCGACAAGAGCGGCGCGCCGGCATGGCCCGCCGCGAGCAGCCCCAACAACGGCAGGGGCTGCTAGCGCATTCGTCGTCGCAGCGGGAGCAGAGCGTCCGTCATGGCCGGCAGCAAATGGGGAAGCGCGGGAGCGATGTCAACCCGGCTTCTTCAGCCGGAACCGCAGCACCCCCTCGGCCTCGCTCGCGTGCAGCAGCTCGCAGCCTGTGGTCCTGCAGAAATGCTCGAAATCCTTGGCCGCACCGGGATCGGTGGCGAGCACCTCGAGGACGCCGCCCGGCGGCACATCGCGCAGCGCCCGGCGCGCCTTCAGCACCGGCAGCGGGCACAGCAGCCCGGTCGCGTCGAGCGTCGCATCGGCCGGAACCTCGCTCATCGGCCACCTCGATTCAGTCCCACGGCGATCTTACCCTCGACGCGACCGGCCCCAATAGGCTCTATGATGGGTGCGATGACGACCATCCTGCAAATCCTCGTCAGCCCGCGGCCGCAATCGGCGAGCCGGCTGATCGCGCGCGAGATCGTCGCACGTCTCGCGGCCCGCGAGCCGGGCGCGCGGGTGATCGACCGCGACCTCGCAGCCGATCCGCCGCCGCACCCCGACCTCGCGCTCTACAACGCGATCCTGTCACCGGCGGCGGGGCCCGAGCACCCCGATTTCGCGCTGTCCGAGCGCTATATCGGCGAGCTGGAAGCGGCGGATTGGGTGGTGATCGGCACGCCGATGAACAATTTCACGGTACCATCGACGCTCAAGGCGTGGATTGACCACATCGTCCGCATCCGCCGTACGTTTCGCTCGACGCCGGAAGGCAAGATCGGCCTCCTCGCCGACACTCCCGTTATCGTCGTCAGCGCGCATGGCGGGTATATCGGCGGGACGCCCGCCTACCAGCCCGATTTCCTCACCCCCTATCTGCGCGCGATCTTCGAGACGATCGGGATGAAACGGGTCGAGTTCGTGCCGCTGCAAGGCGTGACGCGCGGACCCGAGGCGCTGGCGCGGGCGCTCGGCGAGGCGCGCGAGTGGATCGACAGGCGCCTTCCGCTATCTGCGGCCGAGGCGGCATGCTGAGCATCGATCGCGATGCGATCGCCGCAATCGAGCGGCTCATCCGGCCGCATGTGCGGCGCACGCCGGTCATTGATGTCGATGCCGGGGATTTCGGACTGGCGCCACGACCGGTGGCCTTCAAGCTCGAATTCCTCCAGCACACCGGCTCGTTCAAGCCGCGCGGCGCCTTCGCCAACCTGTTGACGCGCCAGGCGCCGGCGGCGGGGGTGGTGGCGGCTTCGGGCGGCAACCACGGCGTCGCGGTCGCCTTTGCCGCGATGCGGCTCGGCATCAAGGCGGCGATCTTTGTGCCCAAGATCGCCTCGCAAGCCAAGCTCGACCGCATCCGCGCCTACGGCGCCGAGCTGGTGGTGACCGGCGAGCTCTATGCCGAAGCCCTGGCGGCGAGCGAGGCTCGCGTCGCCGAGACCGGCGCGCTGACGATCCACGCCTATGACCAGGCCGAAACGCTGCTCGGCCAGGGTTCGGTCGGGCTGGAACTGGAGGCGGACCGGCCCGACATCGATACGCTGCTGGTCGCGACTGGCGGGGGCGGGCTGATCGGCGGCGTTGCCGCGTGGTTTGCCGGCAAGATACGGGTCGTTTCGGTCGAGCCGGAAGCGGCGCCGACCCTGCACGACGCCCTCGCCGCCGGGCGGCCGGTCGACGCGCCGGCCGGGGGCATCGCCGCCGACTCGCTGGCGCCGCGCCAGGTCGGCCAGCTGATGTTTCCGATCGCGCAGAAATGCATCGCCGAGGCGGTGCTGGTCGGCGACGACGCGATCCGCGACGCGCAGCGCCGGCTGTGGGACGTGATGCGCGTGGCTGCGGAACCGGGCGGCGCAGCGGCGCTGGCCGCGCTGCTCTCCGGACGCTACCTGCCGGCAAAGGACGAGCGGGTGGCGGTGCTGCTGTGCGGTGCGAATACGACAGCGGTGGATTTCGCGCGGTAGCCGGTAGCCGGGGCTTCCGACAACGCCCGTGCGCCGGGGGCCACGGTAGGCCGGGTTCGGCGACATGCACGCAGGCGCGGCGGCCGTAGGGCAGCTCGGGGCGATTGGGATCGATTTCACCCGAATCTGCCGTTGCGCGGAAAGCCCTGCGGCACGCTGCGGCCGGCGCCGCCGCGCGCGCCGCGCCAAGGCAGCAGGTCGTGTTCGGTGCGGGTGCGGTTCTCGCCCTGGCGCCAGGAGAGTCCTTCGGCGAGGCGGAAGACCTTCGCATCGGCGAGATGGCCCATCCGGTAGCGCTGCAGGATCACGCCGCGCCCACGCGCGATCTCCGGGATCTCCGCGAGGTCGACGACCAGCATCCGCCGGTTTTCGCCGACAAAGGCCGCCGCATCGCCGTCGGCCGGAACGCAGACGCTTGCCCGCTCGCCCTTGCCGGGCGACAAAACCTGCTTGCCGGCGCGGGTCTGCGCCACCGCCTCCTCGCCATCGACGATGAAGCCGCGCCCGTCCGACGCCGCGACGAGGATCTTCATGCCCGGGCGATAGGGGAACATGGCGACGATCTCGAATTCGTTCGCGACATCGATCGTCAGCCGCAGCGGCTCGCCTTGGCTGCGCCCGGAGGGCAGCCGGTCGACACCCAGCGTGTAGAACCGGCCGTTGCTGGCGAAAACCATCAGCCGGTCGGTCGTCTCGGCCGGCACCGCGAAGCGCGGCCCGTCGCCCTCCTTGTAGCGCTGCTCGGCAGGGCTGACGTTGTGGCCCTTCACCGTGCGGATCCAGTCCTTCGCGGAGCACAGTACGGTGACCGCTTCGCGCTCGATCAGCGCGGTCGGCGGGATGTCGAGCGGCGCGGGCGCTTCGCCGATCGTCGTGCGGCGTCGGCCGAGCGCGGTGTCGCCGCCGAATTCCCTCGCGGTCTCGGCGACTTCCTTTTTCAGCGCAGTCCATTGCCGGCGATCGCTCCCAAGCAGCCGCTCGATCTCGCCCGACTCGGCGGCGAGTTCCTCCAGCTCCTTGCGGATGGCGACTTCCTCGAGCCGGCGCAGCGCGCGCAGCCGCATGTTGAGGATGGCCTCGGCCTGAGCGTCGGTGAGGCCCCAGCGCGCGATCATCTCGGCCTTGGGCTCGTCCTCCTCGCGGATGATGCGGATCACCTCGTCGAGGTTGACATAGGCGATGACAAAGCCGCGCAGCACCTCCATGCGCCGCGCCACCGCCGCAAGCCGGAAACGGCTGCGCCGCTGCAGCACGACGCGGCGGTGGTCGAGAAACTCCTGCAGCGCCTCCTTCAGGCTCATCACCCGCGGCACGCCCTGCGGGTCGAGGACGTTGAGGTTGAGCGGCACGCGGACTTCCAGCTCGGTCGTCCGAAAGAGCTGCTCCACCAGCAGCTCGGCGTCGACGTTGCGGGTCTTCGGCTCGAACACGAGGCGGATGTCCTCGGCCGACTCGTCGCGCACGTCGGCGAGCAGCGGCAGCTTCTTCTCCTCAAGCAGCGCTGCGATCTTTTCGATCAGCCGGCTCTTCTGGACCTGATAGGGCACCTCGGTGACGACGATCTGGTAGAGCCCGTGACCGAGCGGCTCCTTTGCCCAGCGCGCGCGCAGCCGGAAGCTGCCGCGGCCGGTCTCGTAGGCGTTGCGGATGCTGTCGGCCGGCTCGATGAGGATGCCGCCGGTCGGGAAGTCGGGGCCGGGCATCAGCGCCACCAGCTCGGCGGCCGGGCAGGCCGGGTTGTCGATCAGGTGAGCGAGCGCGGCGCAGATCTCGCCGACATTGTGCGGCGGGACACTGGTCGCCATGCCGACCGCGATGCCCGCCGCGCCGTTCGCCAGCAGGTTCGGGAAGCGCCCGGGAAGTACCACCGGCTCGCTGTCCTCGCCGTCATAGGTCGCCCGGAAATCGACCGCGTCCTCGCCGATACCGTCGAGCATCGCTTGCGCGACGGCCGACATGCGGCTTTCGGTGTAGCGCATCGCCGCGGCGTTATCGCCGTCGATGTTGCCGAAATTGCCCTGACCGTCGACCAGCGGGTAGCGCTGCGCGAAATCCTGCGCCAGGCGCACCAGCGCCTCGTAAACCGCGACCTCGCCGTGCGGGTGGTACTTGCCGATGACATCGCCGACGACGCGGGCGCATTTCTTGTAAGCGCCGTCCGGGTCCATGCGCAGCTCGTTCATCGCATGCAGGATGCGGCGGTGCACCGGCTTCAGGCCGTCGCGCACGTCGGGCAAAGAGCGCGCCATGATCGTCGACAGCGCATAAGACAGATATCGCTCGCCGAGCGCGTCGGCGAAGTCGATGTCGCGCACTTCGCCGGCGAGCACCGGATCGGCCATGCTCGAAACCCCGTTCGGATCAGGCCCAGATAATACCAGCCGCCCCCGAGACGGTCAGCCGACGCAGCCGCTCGGCGAGCCGCGCACGGGCCTCGGGCAGCGCCCTGCCCTGCGGCGCCAAGAGGTGGTGGTGGAGGAAATAGCCGGTGAGGGTGAGCCCGGCGACGATCTCCGCCCCGCCGGCATCGTCTTCCCGTTGCAGAAAAGCGGGCAACGGCAAGAGCTTGTCGTGGTACGGCGCGCCCGCCGAACGCGACACCGCGCGGCCGCTTTTCGGCGAGACATACGCGAGGTCGTCGTTGACCCCGGTCGCGGCGCAGGCGCTCAGGTCGAGCCCGTAGCCCAGCGCGGCGAGCAGCCCGCACTCCCACAGCACATAGCGCTGCGGCCAAAACCGCACCGAATCGAGCGCCTCGATCAACCCGGCAAAGGCTTGATAAACATCGCCGTGCGGCTCGCGTTCGGGCAGCGCCAGCGCGACCAGCGCGGCGGCCGAGGACAGCGCGGCGAGGCGCGCCGGATCGTCGATCAGCGCCGCGGCATGGGCGCGTAGCAGCTCGATCTCCAACGTGCCGAGATGATCGGCGAGCCGCCCGCGCCAGCTTGCGGCGACGAGGTTGCCGGGCTGAATCAGCGCGCGCCGCTTGGGCGACTGCCCGCCGCGCACGAGGCCGGCGTGCCGGCCGTGCTCGGCGGTCAGCAGCTCGACGATCAGCGCGCTTTCGCCGTGCCGCCGCGCCATGAGGACAAACCCGGTGTCTCGCCAGTCCATCAGCGCTTACGCATTGAAATCGACGCCGATCGCCCGGTAGCGCTCGGGGTCGTCCAGCCAGCCCTCCCGCACCTTGACGAACAGGAACAGATGCACCTTGCGGTCGAGCATCGCACCCAATTCGGCGCGGGCGCGCGCGCCGATCGCCTTGATGCGCTTGCCGCCCTCGCCCAGCACGATCGCGCGCTGGCCCGGCCGGCGGACATAGATCACCTGCTCGATGCGGACGCTGCCGTCGGGCCGCTCCTGCCAGTCCTCGGTCTCGACGGTGGCCGAATAGGGCAGCTCGTCATGCAGCTGCAGGAAGACCTGCTCGCGCGTCACCTCGGCGGCGAGAAACCGCTCCGGCGCGTCGGAAAGCTGGTCGGGCGGGAACAGGAACGGCCCGCGCGGCATGAGCTCCGAGAGATGGCGGCGCAAATCCTCGACCCCGTCGCCGGAAAGCCCGGAGATCATGAACACCCGCTCGAACGCGGCGAGTTTCGAGGCTTCGGCCGCGAGGCCGAGCAGCGTGTCGCGCCGGACCAGGTCGATCTTGTTAAGCGCGAGGACCGCGGGCCGCTTGACGGCGGCCAGCCGCCCGACGATCTGCCGTGTGTCCGGATCGAGACCGCGCGCCGCGTCGACGAGGAGCACCGTGACATCCGCGTCGGAAGCCCCGGCCCAGGCCGCGGCGACCATCGCGCGTTCGAGCCGCCGGCGGGGCGCGAAGATGCCCGGCGTATCGACAAAGATCAGCTGCGTGTTGCCGTCGGTGGCGATGCCGAGCAGGCGGCTGCGTGTCGTCTGCACTTTCGGAGTGACGATCGCCAGCTTCTGCCCGACCAGGCGGTTGAGCAGCGTCGACTTGCCGGCGTTGGGGGCGCCGATCAGCGCGACGTAGCCGCAGCGGGGCGCGCTCTCAGCCATGGCCTACGAGGCGCTCGAGCAATGCGGCCGCCGCCGCGGCTTCGGCCGCGCGCTTGGAGGAGGCGGTGCCGCTCGCCTCCTCCTGCGAGGGCGCGACCCGCGCGGCCACGGTGAACCGCCGGGCGTGGTCGGGCCCGCTGATCGCGACAACGCGGTATATCGGCAGGCCCAGACCGCGCCGCTCAGCCCATGCCTGCAAACTGGTCTTCGGGTCTTCCGGCGGCACGTCGATCTCGGCGATCAGCTTCGCCCAGAGCCGTTCGATCGCCGCGAAAGCGGCGGCGTATCCGCCATCGAGATAGATCGCCGCGATGACCGCTTCGCAGACATCCGCCAGAACCCTGGGACTGCGCGCGGTTCCCGCGGCCGCATCGGAGCGTGCGAGGATCACATGCCGACCCAAACCGATTTCCGCGGCGACCCGGGCCAGCGCCTCACGCCGCACGAGCTGCGCGTGGCGCCGCGTCAGATCGCCTTCCGGCTCGGTCGGATAACGCCGCCACAACAGATCGGCGACGACCAGGCCGAGCACCCGATCGCCCAGAAATTCCAGCCGCTCATAGCCCTGCGCCGACGGGGTGCCGTGGCGTCGCCTACCCCGCGACGGCGGCTGCGCCAGTGCGCTCGGGTGGGTCAGCGCTTCTTCGAGCAGTTCGGGGCTGGCAAAGACATGGCCGGTCGTCTGGGCAAGATCATCGCCGGCCGTCCCTGGCTCAGGGGTCGCGCCCATTGGCGCTAATGCACCCCATGGAAGAGGCGTCCGTAGCGGATGGCGAACGGCCACTTCCAGAGCTCCCACCAGGCGGCCGAGCCGTCGGTCGAGTAGAACAGGAACTCGGCGCGACCCACGAGGTTCTCCGCCGGGATGAAGCCGACCGCGGACATCACGCGGCTGTCTTGCGAATTGTCGCGGTTGTCGCCCATCGCGAAGTAGTAGCCGGGCGGCACCTCGTAGACCGCGGTGTTGTCGAGCGGCCCGTCGTCGCCGATCTTGATGATGCGATGCTCGAGCGGCGGCTCGCCCGGCTCACGCGGCAGCGATTCGATGTACTGGTGCATCAGCACCACCTGCGCACCTTCCTGATAGACGTAATCCTCGATCTGGCGGCGCTGCACCATCTGCCCGTTGATGAACAGATTGCCGTGGATCACCTGGATCTTGTCGCCCGGCAATCCGACGATCCGCTTGATGTAATCGGTCGACGTATCGGTCGGCAGTTTGAAGACCGCAACGTCGCCGCGCTCGGGGTGGTGGAACTCGAAAATCCGCCCCGACAGCAGCGGCAGGCCGAAGGGCAGCGAGAAGCGGCTATAGCCATAGGAAAACTTCGAGACGAAAAGATAGTCGCCGACGAGCAGCGTCGGAATCATCGAGCCGGACGGGATGTTGAACGGCTCATAAGCGACGGTGCGGACCACCAACGCGATCAGGATCGCGTAGACGATGGTCTTTAACGTCTCGAAGATGCCGCCCGAGGCTTTCTTCTTGGTATTCGATATCATGGCCTTGCCAGGCGGCGGGAGTTGCGCGCGATCAAGCCAAGCGCGACGGCGCAAGTCAAGGCTGGCAACGCCGCACCGAACGCGCACCAAACCTCAGTCAACGCGCGGTTCCGCGACGGGTTCCGCGGCGATGATGACGACCGCCTGCGCGAGCGGCGGCTCGTCGGTGAGCGACAGCGAGAGATGCGCGGCCATTCCGGACGGCGTGATCGCCTGCAATCGCCTCAACGCACCGCCGGTCAAGGCAAGGGTCGGCTGCCCGGACGGCAGATTGACCACCCCCAGATCGCGCCAGAACACACCGCGCCGGAACCCCGTGCCGAGCGCCTTCGCCGCCGCCTCTTTGGCCGCGAACCGCCTTGCATAGCTGGCAGCGCGATTGGTGCGGCGATCGCAGCGCCGCCGCTCGGCTTCGGTGAAGATCCGTTCAAGGAAGCGGTCGCCGAAGCGCTCGATCGTCTTCTCGATGCGGCGAATGTCGATGAGGTCGCTGCCGACGCCGATGATCATGGGTTGCGCGCCGCCGCTCAGCCGCGCGCGCGTTCGACCGAGTTGATGACCGGCGTCGCCCGCAGCGCCGCGATGATCGTCGACAGCTGCTTCACGTCGGCGACCTGGATGTCGACCATGATCTCGAAGAAATCCTGCGAGCGGTTGGTAATCTTCAGGTTGCTGATGTTGCCGCCCTGCTTGCCGATCGTCGTCGTCAGGCTGCCCAGATTGCCCGGCTCGTTGGCGATCGTGACATTGATCCGCCCGACATGGATCGCCTCGGCCTCGTCGCTCGACCAGGCGACGTCGATCCAGCGCTCCGGCTCGTCGTTGAAGGTTTCGAGCGTGTCGCAGTCGATCGTGTGGATCGTGACGCCCTTGCCGGTGGTGACGATGCCGACGATGCGGTCGCCGGGCAGCGGATGGCAGCACCCCGCGAAATGCAGCGCCATCCCTGGGATCAGGCCGCGGATCGAGACCGCATGGTCCTTGCCGGCGCTCCGGCGGCGCGCGCGCGACAGCGGCACCACCTTGTCCTTGGGCTCGGGCGGATGCGGGAATGCGGCGTTGACCACCTCGCGACCGGTCAGCACGCCCTCGCCGACCGCGACGAACAGGTCCTCGGTCGCGGCGCAGCCAAATTGTTTCAGCACCGCCTGCAACGCTTTTTCGGAGAATTCCTGGCCTTCCTGGCGAAACGCCTTCTGCACGATCGCCTTTCCGAGATCGAGATACTGCGCGCGCTGCTGGGTGCGGATGTAGCGGCGGATGCGGGCGCGCGCCTTGCCGGTGACGACAAAGCGCTCCCAGGTCGGCGACGGCGTCTGCGCTTTCGATGTGACGATCTCGACCTGGTCGCCGTTGGCGAGCTGGGTGCGCAAGGGCAGCAGGCGGCCGTTGATCTTCGCGCCGACACAGGTGTCGCCGACCTGCGAATGCACCGCATAGGCGAAATCGACCGGCGTCGCCCCGCGCGGCAGCGCGATGACCTCGCCTTTCGGGGTGAAGACGAAGACCTGATCCTGGAACATTTCGAGCTTGGTGTGCTCGACGAACTCCTCGGGCGAGGAATGCTCGAGAACGTCGACGAGCTCGCGAAGCCAGCGGTACTGCGGCCCGTCGGTGCGGCCGGTCTCCTGCTTGTAAAGCCAGTGCGCGGCGACGCCCAGCTCGGCGATCTCATGCATCTCGCGGGTGCGGATCTGAACCTCGATGCGCTGCTGCTGCGGTCCGATCACCCCGGTGTGCAGCGAGCGGTAGTTGTTCGGCTTCGGCGTCGAGATGTAGTCCTTGAAGCGGCCCGGAACCACGTGATAGGCGGAATGGATGACGCCGAGCGCGTGGTAGCACTGCGGGATATCGTCGACCAGCACGCGAAACGCCATGACATCGGCAAGCTGCTCGAACGGCACGTCCTTGCGCTGCATCTTGCGCCAAATCGAATAGGCCGATTTCTCGCGCCCGGCGACAAACGCCGACAGCCCTGCCTCCGCGAGCTTTGCGGTCAGCTCGCCGACGATGCGCGGCACGATGTCGCCGCCCTTGTCGCGCAAAAAGCCGAGCCGCGCGGTGATGCTGGCGCGTGCGTCGGGATAGAGCTCGGCGAAGGCCAAGTCTTCGAGCTGGTCCTTCATGCGATGCATGCCGATCCGCTCGGCGAGCGGGGCATAGATGTCCATCGTCTCGCGGGCGATCTGGCGGCGCTTCTCGGCGCTCTGGATGAAGCGCAACGTCTGCATGTTATGCAGCCGGTCGGCGAGCTTGATCAGCAGCACGCGGATGTCTTCCGACATCGCGAGCACCAGCTTGCGGAAATTCTCGGCCTGCTTCGTCTGGTCCGATTGCAATTCGAGCCGCGACAGCTTGGTCACGCCATCGACCAGCCGCGCAATCTCGCTGCCGAACCGCTGCTCGATGTCGTCGAGCGTCGCGACGGTGTCCTCGACCGTATCGTGCAGCAGACCGGTGACGATCGAAGCGGTATCGAGCTTCATCCGGGCGAGCACGCCCGCGACTTCAACCGGGTGCGAGAAATACGGATCGCCCGACGCGCGCAGCTGCGAGCCATGCGCTTTCATCGAATAGACGTAGGCGCGGTTCAGCACCGCCTCGTCCGCACCCGGATCGTAGGATTTGACCAGATCGACCAGGTCGGGCTGCCGCATCATGCCGCGGCCATCCTCATCCTTAGGCCTTGACGCAAGCGCTCAAACCCGGGTGGCGGGAGCACTGCCGAATGCGGCGAACTCAGGGCGCTTCTTCTTCCTCTTCGAAACTCTCCGAGTCGGGCTCGGCCAGCTCCTCGGTCAGTTCCGCGTCGTCCTCGACCGCCAGCATGTCCTCGGCGAGTTCCTCGTCCTCGACCGCTTCCTCGCCCTGGACCTCCTCGATATCGTCGCCCGGCACGCCAAGCGCTTCCTCGGGAACGCCGAACAGGTTCGGCTCAAGTTCGATCGTCTCTTCGGGCTCGTCGATCTCGACATGCTTTTGCATACCGCGGATCAGCGCATCCTGCAGCTTGTCGCGCGGAACGGTGTCGTCGGCGATCTCGCGCAGTGCCACCACCGGGTTCTTGTCGTCGTCGCGCTCGAGGGTGAGCTGTGCGCCGGCCGTGATCTCGCGCGCTCGCTGCGCGGCGATCAACACCAGCTCGAACCGGTTCGGCACCTTCAGCACGCAGTCTTCGACGGTCACCCGCGCCATGCTCAACCCCTTCCAGGAAACTGGATTCCCTCGAATATATGGGTGCCGCGGCGCCCCGGCAACAGCGCACCCCGCGGCAATAACGCCCGAAATCGCCATCGCCGCCGAGGGGCGAGCGGCTTGACCCCCGGCCGGCGCCCCGCCTATATCAGCCAGCCTAGCGCGCCGCGTCCGGCCGGATGGCAGAGTGGCTATGCAACGGACTGCAAATCCGTGTACAGCGGTTCGATTCCGCTTCCGGCCTCCACCGCCCACAGATCGGATTGCCGCTTCGGGCAAAGGCAGTCGGCGGGATACCGGGCCGGGTGGCGCCGCGGC
>Ga0335078_10002518_pt1 | contig 27739 bp, 26 predicted proteins | sample Lox_Sample_32_FD_206711 | JGI IMG/M metagenome (GOLD analysis project Ga0335078, IMG submission 206711) | Soil microbial communities from Loxahatchee National Wildlife Refuge, Florida, United States - Lox_Sample_3.2 | ecosystem: Environmental > Terrestrial > Soil > Wetlands | place: USA... | reverse complement strand
GACAGCCAATTCGCTGGCTTCTGGGTTCAATGGTTCTAGGGACGTTGACTAGGTATACGAGGCGATGGACAAGGCTGTTCGAGTCGATGTTGAAAAAAAAGTGGAGCGAACACGTAACTTTTGAAGGAAAATGACTCGTCGTGGGCACAGAGGTCAACAGGACTAAATTCTCATTGGCTTCCTAGAGCTATATATAGTCCGGATAGAACTTCCTAATGCGGCTAAGCTAAGCGGAGGAAGATCGTCGTATGCATTCATTGCAGATTGATGACTTGCTAAAACCCTTTGAAGACCTCGATACTATTTAAGTTACTGATGAAAACACTTCTCTGTTTATGTAAGATAACACTCCATGTTACAAAGCAAGTTGTATCTTCAAATTCCTTTAAGAAAATCAAGTTTCAATAATAGAGTAGCCACCTCAATCGCCTGACCTCAACTCCATCAAAAATCTATAAACAAAACTCAAAACGTACCTCCATCAACGTTTTACCAAGTTGTTCAACTATCCTTCAAAGAGTTTGGAAGCTTGTTATAGATATGATGAAGTTTTATAAAAAGTTTAATATTCACAAGGAATGGAATTAGTTCACAAGTTGATTGAAAGCATGCCACAGCATTATGCTATTGTTATTGCTCCACATGATAAGTGGATAAAGTATTGAAGCTAAGATATCGAAATTATACTATATTCAATTTGAAAATGTGATAGTATAGCAATTGAATCATGTTTCATTGAGATTTCATTGCATTTATGCCTTCCCTTCATATCTGATTTTCTTTGACTTTGAGCAGTGGTTGCATTCACATGACGTACACTATAGTTCTACAATAGGTCTTATAAGAGATAAGTCCAAAATGTATAGTACTATTCCAAGGATGAATATGAATATTCACTGAGGCCTATCCTAGAATCAGTCTACAATGTCTAAGTCTTCTTGAAACTAACCAACCAGCTTATTGACTTCGGCCCAGCTTGCTTTCTTCCTCTGATAGCAACTAATCGACTATACGAATTGGAGTTTATTGACTTTAAAGTGAGTATTCATGTTAGAGGACAGCATCATGCTATGTTCACTACTAACTGCTCCAATCTTTCAACATTGTCACATGCTGCCTATAGCGACTAAATAGCTTTACTCAATTAGTTGATAATAATTGCATCTTCTTATTTCATATTTACATCACGATAAATGGTCTGAACATGGCACTTTTTCAGCAGTTTCTAAACCTTCAATGAGCCCATCGAGCTAAAGCATTACAAATGGTCAAAACATCGATTGAATTTCAAGTTGTAGAGCACTGTCCAACGAACTATCTCATCGGTATCGACGCCATAAAGTCATACAAAATGGTTATTGATTCGGCTAGAGGACACGTTGCATTCGACTCTCTCTCTCCTTCTGTCAGAATTCCGATACTCGATAGCAATCGCTATGAGAAAATGAAATACAACCTATAGATCTTCATGATACAGACCGTCTACATTAAATCGTACTCGGACTTTTGGGTCCCGATCCACTTCGCTCCACCAAAAGTGTAGAAAGACTACCTTGTCACTCCTATTCATCATATAAATCGAGTGAAAGGCACCTACACTTCGTGTTTCTATGTCATCATCAATGAAACTATAAATCACATCTTGGTTTCAAACCCTACGCCCCGTCCAGTCAAACTCGGCAGCGATTCAGTTGTCGGAACGTTTGAACCTTTCAAGAGAAATACTTATTACTCCTTTTTCAACTAGGATAAGATGATCCCTTCTCTGAAGAAGGTAGCCAAGAATTTGGACCTTGGCATCCTCGCTGCCCAAGCCACCTTCATCCATTCATTTATAAATACATCTATATCTTAAGTAGCGAGCTTCTCTAGGCGCATTTCTACAAGCACAAATATCAGAGGTGTTCTGAATGTTTCAAGTATGCCTAGTTCCGAACCTGCTATTTATAGCATGCCCTTCACCACCTCACTGATGCCTTCTGGTTGGTGGAATGCCACAGATCCTTTTAAGCAAGAATCTTCATTGAGCTGGCACTCGGATATCGTAAAGTCTGTCGACCTAGTCAGCTTAAAAGATGAATTTAATCAAAAGAGCTTCATCCAGCTCTAGCCTGAGGGCAATAGCGATGCTCATTCTGATGATCTAAAATGAGATATATATCCGGGCCTCAATAGACAATAGAGAAGAAAGTGGATGGCAATGTTGTCTAAACATCGAGATGTCTTCTTTGGCCCAAAAAAGAAACTTAGCAAGCTAGATTCATGCTTCGATATGAGAATAGAAGCTGACGTGAAAGCCATACATTCAAAGGGGCCCTATCCAACCTCTCCAGCAAAGAGAAAAATCATCAATCAATTTGTTTAAAATGGCCTAGAACACGGAATCATTCAACCATCTAATTTCAAAGTCTTATTACTTGTCATAGTTGTCATGTAAAAGGGCAAACCACAATTCTGCATAGACCTCTGAGAGGTCAATAGTAAGACAGTTGCCGACAAGTACACACTCCCACTTCAAGATTCAGTTTTTCGGGCCTTGGGAGGCTCATCCCACTTCTTCATGATCAATTGCAATTATGGTTACTATCAGATGAGAGTACACGAGGATAGCAGGAAGTTTACTGGCTTCATTACTGAAGATAGGTTCTATGAATGCTTGTGGGTACCCTTTGGTCTGAAAAAAGTACTGTTGCACTTCCAACGCATGGTGGACTCCATTCTGGGGATGTATCGCCTAGATTTTACGTTGGCATACATCGATGATGTAGTAAAAGAGATCGTATCGAACGGAGTAAAGTATGAGATGAATGAAGATAATGTATTTCCTACTTGGGAATAAGCTATATATAGCGTGGCATCGATCACATCAATCACATGTCACCATAGATGATATCATAATATATTCAAAGACATTGGAAGAACATTTGAAACATGTCGATAAGGTCTTGGAAGCCCTCTGTAGCGTCGGAATGACCATCATAGAAGAGAAATGTCATTTCATGTATGATAATATCGAGCTCTTGGGTCATCGAGTGGGTCGGCTAGAACTATCAACCTTAAAAGAACGAGTTGAAGCAATCAATGCTCTCTCATATCTGAAGACCATGAAAGAAGCATCAATTATCTTCGCAAAGTTTAATTATTATCATAATTTTATCCCACACTTTGCTGAAATCGCCTTGCCAATCACGAAGGCAATAGGTCAGAATAAGAGATTCAGAGTGGACAATCACAAAGCGTCTGCCATCAGCTCGAGGAGGGCAGCCCCTGAAACTGGAAACCAATCAACCTCTCCGAAAGAGATGGTGAAAGCCCATTACACATTGCCTTTCCCCGACACTGAAGAGATCAGAAAGGCCTTTAAGATTCTCAAAGCCCATTTGTCCTCTGCTCTCATTTTGATGTACTCAGACTTTAAGCGAGAATTCATCCTCTACACAAATACATGTAGGAAAGGAATCAGAGCAGGACTATACCAGGTATTATTGGAGGACAACAAATTGCATCTAATCCTTTTCATTTCCCATCAGTTGAAAGACGCTGAAACCCGTTACTTTGCAACGGAGCTCAAATGCCTTGATCTGGTGTGGAGCTTGTACAAGTTATAACATTATGTCAATAGAGCAAAGTTGAAGATATACACAGACCACTCTGCATTGAAGTGGATATGGAATGTGAAAGCGACAGTCAACTTATGTCTATTCTGCTTGGCATTATTATTGAATCCACTATGAGACAGGATCACAATCATCTATTGACCTGGAAGATTCCATATGAACGCTGATACATGATCGAGATTTCCATCACCTTCGCCTTCACTTTCATCTTCGTCTTCACTTTCACCTTCATCTTCATCTTTTAACATCAACCTCGTACATATCGACAATGACTGACAGGAAGAATTATGGAATGGATATATCAGCGACCGTCACTTTAAGAACATCGTTCTCATGCTTATATGAAAAGCAGCTTTCGCGGAAGCTCGGACCGCTCCTACAGCTGACTTAATCACTTTGAAAGCGACGCCTGCAACCACATCTAGCCTGATAGCCAATGCAGCCACTTCTGCTTAGACACCTACGTTCGACCCATCAACTCCAACACTTATGCTCACAGAAGATGAAGAGAAAACTCTCGCAGAATATATAGAATCAACTGTCAAGCAATCGGTCACGTCGATAGATGGCACCTTCACGCTGATCGGAAAGTCATTATATTTCTCTGATCGCCATACCTTATGATTGTACATTCCAGAGAAACTCGTCTTGGAGATGCTTTAGTTATATTATAATACATGCGGATATCTCAGCATTCGACGAACTTATCTATTGGCCTCCGAACGATTCTACTTTCCTAGAATGTCATGAAAGATCAAAGAGCACTGCGATAATTGTATCGCTTGCCAGACTTCAAAGCATTTCCCTAAGAAGTCTATTGGTCATCTCCATCCAGTTCTGACTCCAGATGAGCCATTCCATACCATTACAATGGACTTCATCATCGGCCTTCCTCTATTGCATGGACATGATGCTTTTCTTACTATCACCGATAAATTTTCAAAAGCGATCAAATTGATCTCATGTAAGACGACAGACTCTATGAAGGATACAGCTAAACTGTATTTGCGATATGCCTATACTACCTTCGGACTACCGACAAAGATCATTTCGGATCATGACTTCAAATTCACTTCAGCATTTTGGTTGACCCTTATGAAACTGCTCGAAGTCAAGATGGGCATCACTGCAGCTTTTCATCCTCAGGTGGATGGCCAGAGCGAAAGGACAAATGCAATAGTGGAGATTACATTACGCTGTTTCTTAGGTGGTAACATCGATTTATACCCGAAGTGGACTGAATACCTTCCTATCATCGAGCTTGAATACAACAACATTCCTCAAGTGAGTACGAATATATTACCTAACGATCTCCACGTCGCAATATGCCCTCAGGGTATTTTCGATGTCTTGTCACCATATGACGACGTTCATTCGTTAGAATCCACTGAATCAGTAGCTGAGAATCTACAAAATCATTGCTCTGATGCTTATGACTCTATCATTGCCACTCAATGGAAGCAAAAGGAGCTCTACGACTCCAAGCGACGTGATTTTCAATTCAAAGTTAGTGACATCAATTTATTACGCTTTTATAGATTCAGCTTAAGCTATAAGCCACCGCCTCAATATCGACATAAGATTGCTCCTATATCTACTCTTATATACATCCTCGAAAAGCTCTCTTCACTGTCATATTACATTCAACTGCTAGCAGGTTCTCGGATCCATGATGTAGTCTCAGTCGTGCACCTCTAACATTACAAAGGAACCGACATGGGATGATATCAAGTTGATGTCAGTACAGGTGGATAGTATGGAAGAGTATGAAGTTGAAAGGATTGAAGGAAAGCAGAAGATAAAAGGAAAAAAGGAATTTTTGATTAAGTGAAAAGAATATGGTGACACTGAGAAGACCTGAGAACTGCTAGAACATCTCGATAATGCAAGGAACATTCTTGACAAGTGGACCATACAATCATCAAAAGTGACCGATATGGATAAATTGAATAAGTCCAAGTGTGATAAGTTTGAGTCAGATGGACATAAATCGAATGAGTCTCAAGGCAAATCTTCAGTCCCACTATGTCATTTCTCTCACTACAAAAAATCTTCACCTAAGTAAGATGTTTTGCTGCTCTTGAAATTTTTGCTAGACATTCATGTATATTGCTTTTTGGCATTTCGCCTCTCTAAGAGGGGGGTGCTGTGGTGACATATGATCAATGCAATCGATACGACGCTATATATAGCTTATTTCCATGTAGGAAATACGATATCATCTTCATTCATCTCATACTTTATTTCATTCAATACGATCTCTTTTACTACAGCATTTCTTAAATGGTATAATTTTCATTTGTTATTGATAGTGGATATAAGCATCAAGTTCATAATATTTATATTACTGTATTCTACCTAAATTCTATTAATTATATAGTTGAATTTAATTTATAATAACTAGTGAATCTTAAAGTTTTTTCAAACATATATTTGAGCATAAGAAGAAGCAAATCTCATATATACCCACTTTTTTTTATAACGAATATAGTTGACACTTTTTTAAAAAGGGTTTATTATGTTAGAATTTTAAAGGACATGGAATAAGAGAATTTTGAATATTTACTATCAATCGTATGAAGGCCCTCAGCATAGTTTATAAATATCTATGCTCGGCTTCAGCAAATTCTATTTCTAGTGAATGTTCCTTTTTACTTAGAATTACATTTAAATTAAAACTCATAATTCATTGAAGCTATAATATGATGCACGTGAATGGAATCATGTTCCAAGATCGATCACCGAAATCGTTGAGATTGTTGGACAAATGACCTCAGATCGTAACCACCATTGCAACAGTACTCATTATACTATATATTTAATTATATTAACTTTTTTGCTATCCGTTCCATTTATTAATACTTAGTTCAACCTCCATTTGCTTCAATTACAGCTTGAACTCGCCTTGGCATTGACTCTATGAGGGCATCAATTAGTTCCTGCTCTTGACTATACCATACTTCTTGTAACACCTCACCATATTGATATCTTGCTTCCAAACTCTTTGAGGGATGGTTGAATAACTGAATAAATCGTTCATGAAAGTGTGCTTTCAGTGATACCCAAAGGTTTTCAATTGGGTTGAGATCGGGCGATTATGGCGGCCACTCCATGACAGGAACATGATGTTCTACCAGGAACTCAAGTACTTCTTTTGACTTATGACATAGAGGGTTGTCTTGCATAAATAGAAAGGTATTTTCATCTACAACTCGAATTGTATCAGCATCCTCTGGTGGTTGTAGAAGGTCATCGATCAGGGAGAATAATCCATCATAAAGGATATCTTCATATTCATCTCCACTGATGCCTCCTTCATCACATACAATCAAAGGACCAAGTCTCTCGCCAGTAAAACATGCCCAGACCATAACGTTAATCTTTTCTCTTTTGAATGTTTTCTTTACATACTTGAGATTGAGTCTTTTCCCTTGTAGACAAATGACCCATTGCCATCGAGGATGTAAAGCGCTGTTGCTTTACCAAGTTTTGAGTCTTAGTTTCGACTCAACAGGTGTCTAGGGTTCTGGGGTTCAGGGTTCAGAGTTCGAGGGGTGAGAAATCCGAAGTTCGTATCTAAAATCTAGCTTGCCATCTGTCTTCCTCTTCCTCCTTTTCAGGGAAGTCGTCCGTCTATTTATACTTGTTCTAAACTCCTTCTGTGTAACCATGATTATAAATCCAATCCTTCTAAGCATCTTCCGGAACTTCCTCTTTTCTTCTTTTTCTTCTTTAGAATCCTTTCGGCATTTTCCATCTCTTTCTAGAATTCTTTCGACAATTTCCGTAGAATTCTTTCGGCATTTTCCATTCCTTTTTATACTGTATACTTACGTATGCCAGTACATTACATACTTCTACCCCTTGACTTGACTCTATCTGTGGGTCTTTTTCATTTATTTTTTGGTTGAAAAGGTTCGTCAACATCTTCGTCGTCGACTATTGTATAACAGGTGAATCCCCCATGGTGCTCTTAGACGGGGGTGATCTGTATCTGTCACCCAATGATATTCAAGGAATATGAGAATTGTCGATTTTTGTTCGAAAATGGAATGAAAAGTGAGAAAAATGCATGAAAAAGTTCGATTTTTGGCCGATTTTTGTACACCTATCATTTACGAGGGGGCCGGTTTTACCGAGATTGGGGTAGAGGCATGCATGATGAACCAATAGTAATCTTCCTAGTTTTGATCGACATTGGATAGGGACGGCATCTTCCATCCAATAAAGTTCGAGGAATATGGAGGTTGACGATTTCTTGTCGAAACAAAGTAAAAAGTGAGGAAAGTGTATAGAAATGTTCATTTTTTCGCTGATTTTTATACACATATTGTTTTCGGTGGCTGAGATCGTGGTAAACATATATTCGGTAGACCAATAATATTTTTGCGTTAAATGAGTGTGTGTCTGTGCGTGGTGCCTGTGCATGATATCCTTTATTGTTGGCTGTTCCGAGTAGTCTGACGGGTCTTTCTCGAGTTGTTCCACATTTTCAATGTTTCTGAAGCGAGGTTTATAACAGGTTCCCAGCTATCATCCTTTGCTGGATATCCTTTCCAATGTATATAATAGTGGTCCACTCTATTAATAATTTTATGTCCCATTATACGGTCAACTGGGTAATCGTGTTCGGTGTCGTTCTTTGGTGGTTCGGTAAAGATCTCAGGGCGAGGTCCAAAGTATAGTTGTACTCGAAAGATATTAACAATCGGATGAGCTGTGCTATTCTTTGGAAGCTTCAACTCAACGTTATTGGTACCGACTTTGAGAATCTGAAAGGGTCCATCTGCTATTGGTGCAAACTTTGTTTTATCGGCTTTCTTTCTTCGTAATAGTACCCAATCTCCTGGTTTCATTGAGGGTGCCTCAGAGCGATGTGCATTGGCATATCGGATTTGTACTGCTTGTGCATCATTGATTGCATCTCGAGCTACTTCTTGAAGACGTACGAGGTATTTCACGTAGTCTTCGGCATGAGGATTCCTTGTGTCCACATGTCGATATGTTCCCTTGGGGTAATAGCCATAGTTTAGATAAAATGGAATCTGTCCAGTTGTCGATTGTTGAGTGTCGTTGTATGCAAACTCAAGAGAAGGTAGGAGTACTTCTCAGTCTTGTTCTTGAAATGCAAAAGGCTGTATAAGCTTTTGAACAATCTTAACTGTGGCTTCAGATTGTCCATTAGTTTGAGGGTGTTCTGCAGTAGATATAAGGAGTTTTATTCCTAAAATCTTATGTAGACTTTCCCAGAAATGAGATGTGAATTGAGGGTCTCGGTCAGAGATAATGTTATCAGGGAGGCCATGGTAACGGAATACATTCTGTAAGAATAATTCTGCTGTTTCCTTCGCCGTTACTTTATCAGTAGTTGGGATAAAGTGGGCCATCTTGGTTAGGCGATCGACAATAACAAGTATTGCATTGTGCCCATTCTTAGATTCGGGAACCGGCATAAGGTAGTCCATACCAATGGATTGCTATGGTCGGCTTGGAATAGGTAAAGGTTATAGTTCACCAGATGGTGGTTGTGTACTTGGTTTCATTTTTTGACAGGCATCGCATTCTTTAGTGTGTCGTCGAATGTCTTTATGCATTCCTGGCCAATAATATGCTCGTGCGATCTTACTATAGGTTTGCACAAATCTAGGGTGACCAGCAATTGATAAGTCATAGTTTTCGTGAATAATTGTTCTTCGAAATTCCGTGTCAGGTAAACATAATCGCCAGGGTTCTGTTTCGTCTGTCCGATAGTACAGTAGTTTGTTTTCAATGGTGTATCGTTTGTATATACCTTTCTTCTCCTCCACCTCCTTGATTAAACCCTTAAATGGTTCTTTTTGATATGCTTTTAAGATAGCATTTCGAGTTGCGGAATTCGGAAGTGATGAGAGTACGTTAATGTAAATCCATGATAATGCGTCAGTAACAACATTTTCTTTTCCAGGTTTATACAAAATCTCACAATCATAGTCGGCTGCTCGTTCCATCCATCGAAGTTGTCGTTGATTGAGATTCGATTGTGTCTTAAGGTATACAAGTGAACGGTGATCGGTATACACTTTGAAGTGTCATCCGAGAAGGAATGGTCGCCAACGATCAAGTGCATGCATAATTGCACACATTTCCTTATCGTGCACCGGGTAGTTTCTTTGGTGAGGGTTGAGCTTCTTTGATTCATATGCAATTGGATGTCCGTTTTGCGTGAGAACTGCTCTGACAGTTGCTTCATCTTCAGATGCATCAGTTGTAACTTCGTATTTACCGTCGGGGTCTGATAATTGCAGGCATGGATCGCTGACTAAGGCTTGTTTCAAAGCTTTGAATGCATACTCCATTTATTCTGTGAAGTCGATAGGACGTGAGACTGACATCTTTTGAAGAGCGTCGGTAAGTGGTGCTGCAATTCTACTATAATTCTTGATAAATTTTCGATAGTAGTTTGCAAGTCCGAGGAATGATTGTAGTTCTTTGAGCGTTTGTGGTTGTGGAAAGTTGGATATAGCCTTTACGAGTTCCGGATTTGGTTTGATACCATCAGGTCCAACAACATGTCCTAAATACTCTATTGTATCGGTAAAAAAGGTACATTTTGATGGGCGTGCATAGAGTTTGTTTTCTCGTAATTATTGTAAGACTTGTCGTATATGCTTCTCATGGTCTGCATCATTTTTCGAATATACCAGTATGTCGTCAAGGTATACAATAACACAAATATCTAACATATCGCGAAAGATATCGTTCATGAGAGATTGAAATGTTGCAGGTGCATTAGTTAATCTGAATGACATGACATTAAATTCATAGTGTCCATATCGAGTTCGAAAAGCTGTCTTATATCGGTCGGCGGCAGCTATAGCAATTTGCCAATAACCACTAGTAAGGTCGATCTTGCTGAATCGTTTTGCTCCATACAGTTGATCTAGGAGGTCATCAATACGAGGTAATGCATATCGATTCTTGATTGTCTGAGAGTTGAGTGCTCGGTAATCGATACACATACGAAGTCCACCATCTTTCTTTTTTACAAAGAGGACAGGGGCTCCATATGGACTGGTTGATGGAGATACTTTTCCATCGCGTAATAACATACTAAGTTGTTTTCGAAGTTCTTGAAGTTCCATTTGTGAGAGGCGAAATATTCCTCTAAATTGTGGAGCCGAGTCAGGGTACAAAGGTATATCGTGTACTACTTTGCGTTCGAGTGGCATTCCAGGTGGTAGTCCATCAAGAAAGACATCAGAGTAGTCATTCTTTACCCAAGGTGGAAACTTAGATAAGTCAGGACCCTCCTCTATAGTTTTGATGGTTGCAATGTATAATTCGGTAAGTTTGTTCTTTCTGATCTCTGCTTTGAGCCGACTTCAAAAGATGACTGAGATCTGAATAGGCTCATCGGGGTTTCGGACGAGGGCCAACTCTATATCATTGATCGATATAGTGTTTTGTTCAGGGTGTGTTATGAGCTTTCTACCATTCAGAAATGGCATGCCCAAGATAGCATCACAACCAGGGAGTGGCAATACATATAATGCCTTTGACTGAGTTATCGTTCCAACTTCCATTGATAGTTTCTTTGTCTGGGTATCGAGGTTGAACTGACCAGCATTTCGTACTGCCAGTTCTACAGGGATTGGCTTGCAGGGGTAACATGGAATATTGCTGTTTCGTACAAAGTCAGTAGAGACTACATATATACTACATTCACTGTCTAGCATGATTCGAGCATTATGTCCATTAATTTTTCCGTAAACCACAGGGGGTCTAAGTTCTTCTGGTTTCTCGTGAATTTCAAGATATTCGAGGTTGATTCTGAGTTCTTCTAATCGTAGTTTCTGAGTTCTTCTGGGTTCTTCGGCAGGGTTTCTAGGTGTTTCATGGGGTTTCCAGGGTTCCAGGGGTTCTTCAGCAGGGGTACTAGGTGTTTCGTAAGGTTTCGAGGGTTTTAGGAATTCCGAGTTTGTCGTAAGGTTCGTAAGTATTTCGTTGATCGTAGTATCATGAGTTTGAAGAGTAAGAGAGGGTGCTGTTTCATAAAGTTTCTGGCCAATAGGAGCACCTCAGTCTACTGGCGCTTCAGGTTTCCCAAATTGCTACCAACCTTGTTAGGACATTCTCGTGCCATATGTCCTTGCTTTCAGCATTTGAAACAGGCACCGATATTGCGTAAATGGGTTCGTTCTTCTTCGGTGAGCTTTGTAAGTTTTGTCGGTTGAGGTTTTGTCTTGAGTGCATCGATTTGAATAGTCGAAGAAGCATCGTGATCTGTTGTACAAAGGGTATCAAGCTGCATTGGCTCTCCACGATTATCTTCTTGGTGGGAGATATTAGATGAGAAGGAGCCGTAGTAGCGCTGATTTGCCCTATTATGATAGTATCGAGCGTCGAAAGTATCTGTCTATTTTACTGCTTCTGCAATAGTCTTTGGGTCTCGGAATTCAAGTTCAGTTCGTGTATTTGACTTGAGTTCACGTATGAACTTATCAATGAACTCTTCTTCATTAATAGTGTTAAGTTGCATTGCGATTCGAGCGAGGTGTGAATGATATTCTTGAACTGATCCGATCTGACGAGCTTCAGCCTATTGATCACATAGTCGCCGCATGTGATTTGGTCTTATGAAGTAATCGAGTAGTGCAGTTTTGACAGTGACTCATGTAAGCGTAGAGGGGTCTACTTTGCCAAAGTTATATCGAAACCAAGTTGCTGCTTCATCGACAAAAATTGTGTTGAGATAGTGAAAGATTAACGGAGGTTCGGCACCGGTAATAGCGAAATAACTATCCATAGATGCGATCCAGTTATCGATCTTTTGGTAGTCTCTTGTGTCATCGTATTTCTCGGGTTGTTTAGGCTTAAGATGCATGGTGACTATGATGAGATGTACTTGTAATAGGAGTTATCTGAGATGATTCGAGGTTTATAACGTGAGATGTAAGTTGTTTTCAAGGTTATTGAGGTTTGTATCGAGTGATCGTGCTCTCGCTACCACGTGTAAAGCGCTGTTGCTTTACCAAGTTTTGAGTCTTAGTTTCAACTCAACAGGTGTCTAGGGTTCTGGGGTTCAGGGTTCAGAGTTCGAGGGGGTGAGAAATCTGAAGTTTATATCTAAAATCTAGCTTGCCATCTGTCTTCCTCTTCCTCCTTTTCAGGGGAGTCGTCCGTCTATTTATACTTGTTTTAAACTCCTTCCGTGTAACTATGATTATAAATCCAATCCTTCTAAGCATCTTCCAGAACTTCCTCTTTTCTTCTTTTTCTTCTTTAGAATCCTTCCAGCATTTTCCGTCTCTTTCTAGAATTCTTCCGGCAATTTCCGTAGAATTCTTCTGGCATTTTCCATTCCTTTCTATACTGTATACTTACGTATGCCAGTACATTACAGAGGATTAACACCAATCCATATACTTGATTCATCTGACTAAATGACACATTTCCAATCATCAATTGTCCAATCTTTATATCGATTTGCCCACTGTAGTCTCTTAGCAACATTTTCTGCCCATAGTCCTGCAATGAATGCATACGACGATCTTCCTCCGCTTAGCTTAGCCGCATTAGGAAGTTCTATCCGGACTATATATAGCTCTAGGAAGCCAATGAGAATTCAGTCCTGTTGACCTCTGTGCCCACGATGAGTTGTTTTCCTTCAAAAGTTACGCGTTTGCTCCAAGTCCTAGTTTTTAAGCTGCTATGAAGCTGTCTAAATCCATCTCTGATCGATGACGTATAACTGTCCAACGTGATATTGAAAGGCCGATAAGATTGGTAATATCACGTAGTGGGACTGAGTCATTTTCCTTTAACATACGCTTAATATATCAGTCTTAAAGTTTAGTTGTTTTGCGAGCATAATCTTGATGAGCATTACGTCTTTGAAACATTTCAAAGAGGTAGGTAGCGAGCGTATGTTGAATTGCTTTTTGACTATATTTCATAAGTGTAGCAATATTTCATTGTGGAAGTATTGCTTTCACAAGCCCTAGGATTTTTGCAATGTCGATATCAAATAGATGCTGTTCTGAACGTCGTACCGTCGGGGAGTTTGTCATTATATTGTGAGTCACAGTTGAATATCGAAAAGGAAATATATGAATATATAACGTTCACAACATGATTCCATTTACGTGTACCATATTGTAGATTATGTTAACAAACTTATATATATTTATATGAATAGTTGTGTTTTAAATAAAAGAAAGTATCTATTAATAATAGATGAAACAGAATAATTGAAAGAAGAAATGATAGAAATGGATATCAAAGATATTAAAAATAAAGAATAGTTTTCTTATAGTAATTCTTTATATTAAGTCAATTAACTTGATTTTCATACTGTATGAATTACCTTAATACTGGTATTTTATATGTAATAAAGACTTTAATACCATATGGTCTTAAAGTCTCTAACAGCCCTAACCATGCGTCATTGAAATTTGAGATGGTGGGGGTTACGTAAGCTCATCCAATGAAATTGCAACTGACAATACCCTAACCCACTCTAATCTATCCCTGCGCTTTGACTTGGAGATTAACCACCTCACTTTTGAACAATTGCTGCGCGGATCTAAGTGGCCTCGTTGCCTTGCATTGCAAAGGCCTCCTTCCGAGGCTCGCGGCGCACGTGCTGATCGATTCCGTTCTGACTATTAATCAAGCGCCAATCACCACTTGGTAATTTTGATGGATGAAAAGTGACCAAATTCAATGGTAGATACCCAGTTCAATCAGACAGGGCTTTCGAACCGAACATGTTCGAGTTCGGCTCGGCTTGTTCGGTTCGAAACTCAAATCGAAGATGGGAAAGATTTGAGCGTTCTTGAACCGAATATGAAGTCTGTTCAGCGACTCATCGCCGAAACAATCGGACATTGTAATGACGATGGATCAGACGCAATTAGACAGAACGAAAATATAAGATCGGGCCCAGGAGTCCAATGGGTCCCGCTCATTAGGTTGCTGTCAATGATTGAACAGGGTGGCATTCCGTTTTGGGGTACTCCGAGGCAACCATTCGATCCCCGCGAGCTTGTCTGGACGAGTGCCCTTGGGAAAGGGGTCCAAGCTGTCGCAAAGTTAATCACCAATCTTGACGTGAACAGTGTTAACAAAAGCTGGTTCAAATCGTCTGAGTCCGCGGTGCCCACGTCTGCTTCCAACGTGAGTTATTTCGGTTCTTACCCTCGTTCAATTTATCAAGAATTGGCTGTTTTAGCACACGCGTCAATCGGTAACATAAATACTGTCATAAAGCTTCTTGGCGTCGATAGGAACTATTCTTGCAACTACTTCTCGATTGTCATCGAGTTTGCCGAGTTCCATACCTTGCGGGAATATCTCGTCTTGAAGAAGGGCATCGAGGAAGCGCAAGCGAAGCTTTTCTGCTCAGAAATAGCAGCCGCTCTTGAATATTTACACTCGGAAGAAATACTGCATAACGATGTGAAGATGGAGAACATCCTCGTCACTCGAGGTGGTGCCAAACTCTCGGATTTCGGTCATGCAATTTTTAATTTCAAAAAGCAAACCAAGGACCGCCTAAACCGCGAACGCTCGTTGGTCGGGACAAGACGATGGACGGCTCCTGAGTTATACGATCTCCATATTCTACAGGAACCATCCCTGCACTTTTCTGCGACGAGCGACATCTATTCGTTTGGGTTTGTAATTGCGTTTCTGGCAGCCGGATTCGATTTCTTCAGCGATATAGGGGATGATACCCTCAACGAGTGGAAATGCAACGACAAGGTCCTTAATGAATTGCCCTCAGATATCATGAGAGAATCAGAATGGGCATCTCGACTCTTACCGAAGACGCTTCGTCTTCAACCTTCTGAGAGATTTCAGTCAGCTTTAGAAATATTGTCAGACGCCGCGTATCGTCCTCTGCAATCACTTTTGGTTAATGAACAGGTTCGAGTCTACCAAGAAGGCCTTCACACATAGGTCTCACGAAACCGGCCAATCGTTTGCCAGATTATTAGAAGACACCTCACGTCTGAGCTTTTGCACATTAATAGATTCGGTCAGGTTTCATGATTATATTACTAAATTTCAGCTCTCTCACTATCCTGCCAGAGATCCTTTATACATCTATGAGAACACCCTCAAGTCCGCCGAACGCTCTTCTGTGTCATTTGCGGATATGCTCTTACTTAGTTGTTGCTACGGAATGGGCATTGGGACGGCGCTCGACTTAGCAAAGAGTATGACTTCCTGCGTCAAGGCGGGACTGAATGGATATATTCCTGCCATACTGACGACAGTTTCATTGTTCGAAGCTTGTCGACAAGCCAACCTTGGAGGGGAATTTCGAATCGAATCCATGACATGTCATCAAATAGCCAGTTACGAAGTGTCTGAATTAGAAACCATCATTGAACGATGGACGCTGGGAGATTGGGGAGAAGCAAGTATCCATGGTCTGGATAAAGTCAATTCTCAGCATCATTGCCGGTTGATGTTACCAAGAGCGTTCACAGAAACGCCAGCTGCGAGGAGATTATGTCTTATATATCCAAGGATCCGTGAGAAAATCTGCACTAGAAGTTGCATATGTGTTCCGAAACCGCTTCAAGGCAGAGTCGAATTACCTCGTGTCATCTGTGGCCGGCGGCTATTGGCGGAATTAGCGAAATTCCTGGAAGCAGGAACACTTCACCAAGAAGTAAGAGCCACTGGTTTATAATCCCATTTGGCTTTCTAATCCTATAGGACCAATCGATACCTTGCTTTCCGAAGCAATCACCTTCAGAGATTCCGAAGGCAACACCTTACTAGATTATATTGCAACTAGCCTGGACTGGTCTCAAACCACTCTAATGCGATTAATTGATTTGCTTGTTTCCACAGACCCCGAGATCGTTACGCCAGATCGCGACCAACAAAGCCTAGTCGTCCTGGCGATTCGTTCAGGGAATTCAAACGTGGCGCTTCACTTGCTGAAGGAACACAAGGTTCTGAACGGGAGAAATCTTGCGCAAGAGTGTCGTGAGACAATAGTCGCCGGCGAGTGGATCATACTGGACCAACTTTTGTCAATAAATGAGGATTATCCAGCACTCGGTGAACAAGTGTCTGTTGATAGTCTGCTCATGTACCTCTGCTTGACACCTTGGTTTTATCGTGTCGTTTGTAGTGGCGACTCTTTATCGGTCACTGGTATTGATGTTATGATCCAACGCGGAGGAAATATCACATATCACAATGAGCGGAATACCAGTCTCCTGACGGCTGCAGTGAGTGCGGGTAATAGTGATCTGGCTGAGTATATCCTGAACAAGATCAGCAATACCGATCAAGCTGACGAACCTTCGACAGTTGATGTTTCCTTAGACCCTTCGGCTCTTTCTGAAGAGAGTTTGAAATACCTCAATATTGTTGATGATGATGGAGCGAATGTCATATCAGAAGCAATCAGACAAGGGAATGAGTCTATGATAGTCAAATTGATCGGGCTCGGAGTGAACCTCGAATGGAGTTTTCAAGGATATCAACTATCGGCCCTCCAAGTTGCGTGCCAATCTTTACGGTATCTCAAATCCTCAAAAACGGTCCAAAAATTTCTCGCCCGACGCTCGAATGGCAACATTGAAGATGAGCGAGGAAACACGATTCTGCATTACGTTGCTTTCGGAACACATGGTTTGGATACTGCACACGCCATGGAAGGCGTACTCAATTACATTGAATCTCCGCGGAAACTGATCAATCAGTCAAATAAAGAAGGTCAAACGCCACTGCATTTTGCAGCATCAGGTGGGGTCCTCACCAACGTCAGATATCTGCTTGAAAAAGGCGCACACGTTGGTGCTGTCGATGTCAGGGGGTATACGGCTCTGCATATTGCCACCGATGACTTGAGAGACAATGATTATGAAATTCTGGCCGAACTTCTCCTTAGAAGTAACAGATATGTTTTGAACATTCAAGATCAATGGGGGCGGACAGCATTAATGCACGCTGCAGGGAAGCATCTCCCTGGAGACCACATGGGCAAAGATATTAATAGAAAGGAGGCCGGCAAGGCAATCAAACTTCTTCTACAGAAAGGTGCATCAAAGGAGATCCGTGATCACTATGGACAAAACGTGCTTCATCATTACTATGGGCGGCGAGCAGAAAACGAATCTCACGGTCATGAATACAAATGTAACTTTCCTATACATTCAATGGACTGCTAACGAAAATGTAGTTGATCAGATTGAGAATGAAATCATGAGAGTGAGGCCAAATGATGACATGAACCACGCTTCCGTCAGCTTCATTTTGGGTAGAATTCAAGAGATGGTGTGGAATGTTCAAGGGACGTGGAGCAAGTGGGCGGCGATGGAAATCGACAAGACACATGACTACGGTGGCAAAACTCCCTATCAGTTTTATTCCTCGAAACTCGGGTTTCTCCAAGGCCAAAGCCTCCCCACACAGAGCAGCATGGCCCGGAATCTATTACAATTTTGGCTCTTATGCGCGTGTTTCATTTTTATATCCTTTGTTCCATGGAGTTTGATCCAAATTATTCCAGTGTACTTGGTTCATGGTAAGAACCCATCGTTAAACATATTATAAGTTGCTAAGAGATTAGCACCTCGAAATTCTTTATTTTATGACGCTCTTTTCGCTATTGTCATATTTTCTTCTTGTATAATATACGCAATCCTGCTCGGAGCTCACAGGGTCTGGATATATAGTAAATTCCCCTATGAAGGGGCAATGACGTTCGTCCTCAAGCCCAGTCCAGCCCACTAATAGCAGGCAGAATTACGGCCAAATCTTCAATGACAGAGGTCTTCAGATACGAAATTTGTACTCCGTCGTTCCGTTTAACCAGTATGAGCAACGGTACGCTACGCGTGGTATATGGCCTCCTCGGTCATGGGATGCTGCATTGACTATGATGCAGTTTGGTATTTGGGCCGGTCATTGGGTTCAACCTGAAAGAACCACACATTCTGTACGGTTTTGGGCAATATTGTTACCCATATTTGGTATTCTGGTTGCTGTCAAACACGGTAAGGCTGCCATCAGTCGAGCGGTATTCGTGGTGCTAAATATGGAGATATGTCTCTGGACTGGGCATTTCTTTGGAAGTGAAATAAATAAGCGGACCCCAATTTCGGAACAACGGTGGCGGATTTGGGCTTTAGTAGTTTTTGTTCTTCTGACGTTAAGTTTAGCTAGATATAGTCTAGTTGCGTTTGAGGCACTTGACGCGAAACGAGAGCCACAAGATAGGGTCCGACATCAGTAGTATTCATTGAGAGGATTGGTCTAACGCTTCTGGAAGGGTCGACTTTCTAGAACAATTCATAGGTTTACAATAGGCGACACGGGAACCTCATCTCGCTCCCTCCGCACCTTCTTTCTCTTCTTCAACTTTTCCCGTCCTCGCATCCCTTTCTGAACTTCTGTGAAACTTCGCAACTCATGGAGAGCTACGATATTGTCGAACCGCTTACAAAACGGATTAGCGGCCTACTTGAAGATTAGACACCAGGCCCCAACATTCTCAGGGAGCTTCTTCAAAACGCAGATGACGCTGGCGCATCTGAGATGGTATGTCATACCCGGCAATATCGCCAGTCCTTTGCTGAATATTTATTTAGATATTTGAGGTTGATACCAAGTCGTACCCGACGGAACACCTCGCTGACGACTCCCTTGCGGAATATCAAGGACCGGCCCTTCTTATCTTTAATAACTCGATTTTCACCCAAAGCGACTTTGAATCCTTGCGACGTTCAGGAGGTAGCCAAAAGCTTCAAGACAAGATAGCGACCGGTAAATTCGGCTTAGGTTTCTCTTCCGTAATGGCCCTACGTATCGTCAATATCGGCTTGCTGAATTTTTAGGTATACGGTTGGACAGATTTACCTTCTATTCTTACCGATCGCTATTTCCTTGCGTTTGAGTCCACATCTATCGCTTTCAACTTTTCCCGGCAAACCAGGTCTGAGGGCAGACTTCACGCGAAAGTATCCCAAAATGGGCGATCAACTTGCCGCCTTCCAAGTCGATTCTTTCGTACCAAATTTCTCCGGCGATTTCGCCAAACCATTCCCAGGAACCGTGATTCGCATCCCTCTTCGGACGAAAGAGTTTTTTGTGCAGCGGGTGATTACGATCTCAATCAAGCACGTATACGGACGAAAAACGATTGGACGACAAACAACGATAATATTACGACAAACGATAAACCCTGACAATGACGGTAACAACCAACGACAGCTCACGACGGTAACCCAACGACGGAAGGGATCTGGGCGCCCGGGAAGTGAACATCGTGACTGCTGCACGAGACCTACCCTAGATGTTCGCTTACACAACACCAGTCGAGACAATTAATCACGAATTTTCTGGACGGCCATTTTAATTCAGTCGGTCACGCGACCCACCATTCGGAAACAGCGCTGGCCTCCGAACCCGTCCTCACCAGAACAGAGTCATGTCTTGTCGAGAGGAGAGCACCAAAATATGGATGGAGTTAGGCGTTGCAACTGCAAAAGCAACCGCATACGGAGCCGCCAGCGGCTTAGTTAAAAAAATATGGGAGATGTGGATCAATTACCGAAGTCTAGTGTCAAAGGCTCCGAGCCTGCAGAGCCACCTGGAGAGAATTGTCGAGAAAGTGACGGACGTGAGTTTTATACTCGGCCCCAATGAAGAGCTTTATAAAGTCCTGTCCGACCCCGAACGAATTCAACTGAACAGACGGCTTAAATCTCTCAATGATAAGTCGGAGAGTTTTGGCGGCTCACTCCAAGCATTTCAGACTCAGGCAGGCGGTAATGCAGGTAAAAACAATATCGCTATACATGCACTCATATATAAACAGGTTTCGCGGCGGTCCGAACACAAGTTCACCGGCTTTCAATAGCCGTAACAAACAGAGTGCCAGAAATCGAATCATATCTAAATTATTTTGAGCGAGATTTGGAGGATGCTCAAGAGGAAGTCTACCAACTGATTGTGCGGTATCAATGCCAACTCAGCGAGAAGTTCGCCAAGGACGCGTTAGCAAAAACTCGATATAGGTCGACGAATGAAATTTATACTTTCGGTATTACACGAGCAGCTTTTACCGAAGGGGAACTGATGAAATTCAATCTTCGGTTGCAAAATTTTCGATTCGAAGAACGACGGAAATTTGATAGGGCGCCGGACGATTACCCACCACCACTTCGTTGGTATGAATACTTAAGCGGCCAAACGACTGGATATGTCCTGGTTGAGAGCAAATTCGGACCATATTCCAACGTCTGTGGGAAAGAAGCAGAAAATGACTCCGAAAACCTGCGATCGGCCTACTGCCTTGTTCGACTGTTTCAAGCCGCTAATGGCGACGAATATCGCAACAGATTCAATGTCCTTTCTTGCCGAGGCTTCGTTCAGTTGGATAATAGGTCAATCTTGTTGTTTTGGAATCCCCCCAGTCCTATCACAAACCTGTCACCTCCGTATTTCATAACCCTTAGGGAAGTCATAGGCGACGAAGCCTTCGGCGCTCCCATGAGATCAAAAGTCGCAAAGCGTCTCGTTCGTACTGTTTACGAGCTCCTACAAGCGAGATGGTACCACAGAAGTATTTGTCTCAATAATGTCATCGCGTTCGACCCTGAATGGAAAACAACGTATCTTGTGGGATTCGGTACAGCCCGTTTAAGTCTCGATGGTCACTCTGATCCCGCCTCGCGGGGACGTTTCATTTGGAAAAGTCGCTACTTCCAACACCCCGACCGCTACGTCCGAGATAAGCCATCTGACTGTCGATTCAGAATGAAACACGACATTTACGGACTCGGGGTTTTGCTTCTAGAATTGCAAAAAGGTGTGCATCTCGGACGTATTTCTTTCGAGAAAGAATTGGGCAAGCTGGATGGCAGCGAGGTTAGAAGTCACTTCGTAGAACTCGCATGTGAAAGGAACCAATGTCGGTTGGGTGAGGAATTCATTCTCCCGATTGTTTCTTGTTTGCAAGGGTTCGAGGAACACGATGTCGGTGTGGATGTGACCTGTCATCCAAGAGTACTCCGTGAGTTTCGGAGAGTCGTGTATAACTCGATTTTCGAGGTGCAGGAGGATAGTGTCTTATAGTAATTCATTAGTATCTATATTTAATCATTAAATATGGAAAATGTTAACAGATTCCTAGCGTCTGTGTACATAAGCTCAAAGCATTGAAATATTGGAGTTCATATTATTTTAGAGTAAGTTGCACGGAGTATAAGAGTTCGCTCTTTATCTAGTAGAACGACAGTTTACAACAAATGAAAGCGAATCAACCAACTCGAAACCTATTTTACCTCTAAATCGGTTTCGAGTTCACTGATCTTAGAATTCTGAGATAGGATTTGACACGATCTAAGCCATATAACGAAGGAAGCGAATACATCGGATAGGATCCAATCGAATCATTGATATCTCTAAATCTGGGATCCCTGAATATGCGTATCCACATCGAGAGATTATTCAATCTTTTGAGAGAATCGTGGGCAACGGGACATGATTATAAAATAAGAATTATGATATATGAGGAATTGTTATTATGAATTGGAATCGATTTTCGACTAGAAATTAACATTCAGCAGCGTGATCAATTACCAAAAAGACGAAGCTTTCTCCAGTCATAACAGAGTGATAAACATCGATCTCATACTCACCAGGAACATCATCTCGAATATCAGCAACACTCGGAGACTTCTCCAACTCCACTTTCAAAATATCGACTTCAAGGTTGTCGGCAGTATGCGGGACATCATGGTGATAATATTTTCTCCACCAGCTCTTCTCTCCGAGAGAGGAAGAGTCCACTGTTGCGCTGTCATACTCTTCGACCCGCACTCGTCGATATTCGACCCCGACGATTTGATCCCCTATTGTGGGAAACTTGTCATTTGACCGTCCCCTCTGGTAACCAAAGTCAGAGCTATTGAGAGACCTCTCACCTCCGAAGCCCACATTTAGTTCAAAGTTGAGTAACACGTGAATGCCAACAATTAAATATACACCCTTCCCCTGTAGCTTTTCGATCCAACGCTTTGTCTGTTCATCTTGAATCATACGTTCGAAGACCGCGCCCGGGTTGAGAAGTTGTTGGGTGACCACGCCCAGCGCCGTAAGGTCATATACAGGTCTTTCCTCTTTCTCAATCTTTCCAGAAATGAAGGTCTTGATTGATTTACTAAGGCGAGATCCACTTTTGAAATCGATGATATCAGAGATATTTTGAAAATTCTTTACACAAATCTCATCGGGACTGATGCCAAGTGAAATGTGAGGACAATAATCTTGTCCCGGGTCATTGAGACTGAGAACCAAGCAACCCAGTGCCGCTCGATTCCAAGGGAGAAATGAGTCAGTCATGATCGTAAAGGTGGAAGTAAGGAATAGAACGAGGCTGTTATCTGACGTTCGGAACTTGGAGTTACGAGTGGTATCCCGTCCATAGAGACCTTCCTGACTCTGATTGAAGTCTCCCGAGCTTCGACTCTCCGAGGGAGGTGGATGCAGGACAGTCAAGATCGAGGACGAATTTATGTCTCGACGAGATGAAGGAGCTATGAAAGGGCCCAAGCAGGCTGTCTCCTCTGTGGCAATGGTACTGAGAAGCTCCTTGGCGTAGGCTGCGGCTGTCGCAGAGGCATATGGTTGCCATTCTTTATTTTTGTGGGAATCGCAATAGTCGCTTATGCCTCTGATCACGATACACGGAAATTCATTCATTAACCCCGCAGCCTCCATCTCGAAACATAATATCTTATGCTCACCCCTTAGGCGCTCGCGGCTGGCACCGTGGGCCATCAAACTATTTCCAGACGCAATCGTACCATAGTGCACAATAGGATTTGAGTTTCTCCGTAGAGATCGACGAACTAGTTTGTTGACGTCGCAGGATGTGCAGTCGACGGCATTGCGCTCATGCTCGTACCCTACTTCAAATAACCGATCACGCTTAGCACCGAGATACGAAAAGCTAGATCCTAGTTTTGGAGGAATCTGCGAGAGATACTCTAGGAACCCGAAGCGTCCAAAGCGATGCCGTGCTTTGATTGTGTTAAGTGCCGTCAACACGACTTTCGGAGGCGCATTCAAGATGTACCTGTGGATAAACTTGCCCTGTTCTACGATCGCTCCGAAGTCATATTGCACCACACCACCACCTCGGGTCCCCGGCTTGCTGACCACGACATCGCCAAGTCGGATGTCGTCGAGTGTACTCGGTACTCCCCCCCCAATGCCCACCATGACACCAAACCTGAGCGAAGGAAACGTGAGGGTCATGCGAGTAGCAACGGAAGCTGCAGAGTTGTTGCCGATCTGTCCTAAAGGCAGAGAAGCCAAGACGACATTGTGATTACAGATACGACAGAGGATATACGAATTGTAGTCGGATTTGTTCTGGGGCAATGGAGGATGTTCTTCGTCAATCACGGCCATCGCAGCCGCAAGCTCGATATCGAGTGCACATATCCAACCCACAGTGTAGTCTTCGTATGTCAAGCTTCGCTTCGGCAGGGGCCTGGGAAGGCGAGGTGGGTCACGAGAGTTTTTGTCGGCGCGCATTTAAGCTTCTTTCCTAGCTGGGAGATATGACTTCGGCGAGGATAACTGAGATTTTACAGTGCATGCAACTCAACTTATATCGAATTTGTGTGTCACCGCTCTTAGCTTCGTTCTGATATTGTCGTGGTTTTGGCGGTTGCGGAGGTCATCCTTGGTCCTCCGAAATTACATTGATCTTTGCAACGCTGATTGGAGGTAACGAACTTCCCGCTTTATAATCTATACCATGGTAATACGCCGAGCAGAAAACCAATGTCAAATCCCAATAGTTTTAACTGCGTGATCTCGCTTATATGTAACTAATTTGCTTGAAACAAGCCAGATACTATATTATAGTTGAGCAAACAGATCATTATTTTCACTGATAATACTAATTTCAAAGGAAGTATCTTTTAGCTATATTAATTAATATTGATCTTAGTTATAATATTAAAAGATAATAGGCTCTTATAACTATTATTAGTTGTAATTTTATTGAATCAGCTTTATATAACTTCTACTATTTTAAATTTGAATAATATATATTATATATTTACTTTATAAACTTATTAAGTATAACCGGTTAAAAAGTCAAAAATAATGAAAAGGTATATATAAAGTTTATTGCTTGAAGAAATGGATTAAACAATATAGTAAAGAGAAAAGTAAGAAAGGTTATTAATTAAAATATAATAAAAGGTTTGTATATTATATATAATATATAAGAATATCTAATCTATAGCATTCTAAGTCTTTTTATTTATTTCTTTAGTGACTTACTTTTATAAGGAGATTCATTACTTTTTCAATACTTAGGAATATATTAAACACAGCTTATAATCATTTGAAAGAAGGACATAGCTAAAAAAAAAAAAAACCTTGAATTATATAATATATAATATTTGAAATTTCATAGTAAGAGTTACATAAGTTCATCCAATGAAATTGCAACTGATAATATTCATTTAAACTGTATACTTTGATACTATTCAGAAGTTTTTAGAATAGTAGATATTTATAATAACTTGAATTAGTGTTTAAAGTTTGAAAGGAGGAGGGGTTGTCATGGTTCCTTGATGTATGATGAGAGCCAATATTACCAGTGCGATTTAAATAACTACAAGTGGATGATGCCGCTGTATTTCCAGAACCCCCAACAGTATGTCGTCGCTATTCTGTTCGGGTATTCCGCTCGTTGCAGCCACATTCGCTGATTCCTCACAATGCTAATTTGGCCTCGCTAGCGATGCAACTTCCAGATGTAGCACTGCAGCACTGACCCTTAACCGAAGAGCTTGATCCGCATAACCCACCTCCACTCTCCGTCGGCTCAGCTAATGCTAGTAGACCTTTTTTACTATACTTGATTTCATCCAAGATCGACCACTAAGTACCTCCTAAAATCAACCCAACCGACTGCTTCGTTGAAAACACAATCCACGCTCGACGGTTTCCATAAAGGTCAAAAGATCTGTGGTCTAATGGTACTAGTTGCTGAGGTTTTGCGTTCGAAAGGATTTAAAGAACGCTAGATACTAGTGCCCTTTTTTCGGCAGTTGTCGGACTCTGTTTCCTTCGCGCAACCAAAATATTAATATTAGAGAATTATACGCTAATACACCCAATTCATCCTTTCTGAGGATTGAGCTTCTTCAGTGTAACCTGTATTTAGCGAACGCGAACGAGAAGTTTCAGCTTCCGACTCCCATGTCTCAACTTCTATATCTCTGACAGGGGTTCTTCTCCTAATTCCAAGTGGATTCGATTGTATGGCTCCTGCTCTCGGAAGTTCAACTAGCTGAATCGGTGGACCCATTGGGAGGGGGGCATTGTACGGCCAGGCCTGGAGCCAAGCTCGTCGAATCCTGATTCTACACCAAACGAGTACGAGGGTTATCAGGATGGCAAGGGCGAACAGCGTCGCTAGGATAGAACCAACGATGAGAGCAACCGGAACCGGTGGTGGCAGCGGCAGCAGTGGCGGTGTGGTTGAAGACGTGGACGTTGATGTTGGTGCAACAAGTGCCGTTGGTGCGACAGTGATACTATAGGAGTAGTGATTAGAACAAAGTGGTTGGGGGCAGAGATACAAAACAGAGCTGGTCCCCAGGGCGGTGAATTGAGGAAAATATTCAGTCCAGCGCTGAAGTTAGCTATTATCGTTGAAATGAATCCAAATATGGCGTACCAGTGTTACTAAATCTCCCTGCTTCAAAGTATTGACTGTCAGTCCTGTAAATGTGTATGAATTGTAGACCACGCTCGCACCAGTATATACGAAGACTCGAGACGGCGCAGGGTAAGCGTTTCCTTCAACGTAAGCTGTGTACCAAACCGAGGCAGTGGTTGGATCAGCTGGACAGTCGATAAAATAAATGGTATTGACGAAGGTGTATTGAGTAGGAGTGCGAAGATCCGTTATCGGGGGCTACAAAGTCAGCCCTGGGAACACGCAAAGGACCAGGTAAATGGGCGATGACATATGAAGAGTAATTTGGATAAGAATACAAGCAGGCGTAAACTAATCGGAAGAAAGATAGAAACGATAACGTACTGAAGCTCTTCCTCATGGCTGCGTTGCAATAACTCTGACTCCGATGGAACCGACTATGAATACAGCCAAATAAATGAGGTGAGTTTCTCGTGGCGAAATTATGGGCTCCCTATGGGGCTGAGACTCTGTCAACACCCTGTCGCTGGAAGTACGGCGATGTAACGAAAACGTATCGGATATCCATACATACGGGAATATAGAATGTGGTTATTTATTGCATAAGCTTCTGCACAAGTCTTGATCGTGTGAATGTTCAATTCCGACCTGGACCGCCAGCTTGTGGTAGTTTACGGGTTTAACCCTATTTAGCTGGCGGCCGAGGTCAGAATTGAACATTCACCCGATCAAGACTTGTGCTAAGCTTATGCAATAACCACACACGTTATAACAGTGACAGTACATGAGATGCGGCTATAGATATAATAGGTACATACATGATGAGCCTGAGGTACATGGAAGAATTTTCTAGAATGCGATGATGCCATTATTCCAAAAACGAATCAATAACTCATTCCCAAAGCTTCTAACCAACTTGAATCTAGTTCACTGAATTGCTTTGGCTTCAACACCTGGGGTTTTGGGCCTGTATCCCGTGCTCCCACATAAACAACGGCAACCGTTAGGGGAATGGCAACGGCAAAAAACACCCACCAATGACCTGAGTCCAACCCGAAGCTACCTCCCATGCTTAACAAACCAGCAACTAAAGACATCGGCAAGAAGAAAAGGGCGGCGATAGTAAGGCGCCTCATGCGAGCAGCCTCAACAACAGCTAGATTCCCTATTTCAACCGATATTTGGGCGGAAACCATGGTGATTTGATTTTCGGCGCGACTTTGCAAGATTTGGAAGTCATGGAGCAAATTTTCGAAATCGATTGCTCTTGCTTCTGCTCTCGTTTGGCCTATCCACTATAATGTGCGACAATCCGACGGATTGTCCAGCTTAAAGCCGATCGGACCTAATTAAAATAACGTCTCATTGTCCCGTTAACTTGTTCGCGGGGGACCGCCATATTATAATATATTAC
>Ga0335078_10002517_pt1 | contig 27745 bp, 21 predicted proteins | sample Lox_Sample_32_FD_206711 | JGI IMG/M metagenome (GOLD analysis project Ga0335078, IMG submission 206711) | Soil microbial communities from Loxahatchee National Wildlife Refuge, Florida, United States - Lox_Sample_3.2 | ecosystem: Environmental > Terrestrial > Soil > Wetlands | place: USA... | reverse complement strand
GCCATGCAGGTGCTCAGGGACCGCGGTCTGATCATCACCCGTCAGGGCCGCGGCACCTTCGTCGCCCCGATGCGCACAGCGCAGACCCCGGCCGACTAGGGACAGTCCCCGTAGATCGTGGATTGGGTCGCGGCACCCGATCCTGACGGCCGTCTTGCGGTCTGGCGCGGGCCGTCCCCGAGGCTCCCGTCGGCCACAGCCCTGTACCGCCCGGAGATGATCTTGATGGATGTGACAGATGTCCCAGAATACGCAGTGGATGTGGCATCCATTCCACTGTCACCCAGATGATCACATGCGGTTTCGGCTGGTATGCGGCGATCCGGGCGGCCGTGCTCGCGCGGACGGCCGTGCTCGCCCGGGCGGGGGTGCTTGCCCGGGCGGGGGTGCTCGCCCGGGCGGGGTGCTCGCCCGGGCGAGTGTGGTCGCAACAGGCGGCCGTGGCCGCGCGGAGCGGCGGCCAGCCGCACTGCTCCGGGTTGTCCATGGCCGGTGATGCCGCGCGGTAGAGCCGTCGGTGCCCGCGGAGATCTACGGGACAGGCGCTCACCGTCTCGCGGACAGCGCGGGGTTCAGCCGGGCTGCGGTCCGCTGATCGTGTCGAGCAGCTTCGCCAGCCTGCCGCGGATCTCGGCACGCCGAACCTCGCTGCCGAGGCCGCCCGAGCTCGACCTGGCGCCGACGGGGCTGACCGTGCGCTCCCGACAGGCGTCCCCGACCGCGAAGCTGACCAGGTGCTGTGCCCCATCGAAGGAGACCGGGTCAAGCGCCGAGCGCACGGCGAGCGACTCGTGCGCGAGGCCGTCGAGTTCCTGGTCGCCCTGGTCGAGCGCGAAGATCGACGCTCCCGCTCTGCGCGCATCAGCCACCCGCTCAAGCAGGGCATCGGGGGCGGCCTCGGGACTGACCACGAGCAGCGTCTCCCGCCGGCCGGCCTGCTGCAGGCGGTCGATGCCGACCCGCAGATGCGGCGGGGCGTCGGCCGGCGGCGCCCACCGGACCAGGGTCGGCGCCAGCTCGGCGACGCCGGCCAGCCGGCTCTCGTCGGCGAGGTGTGCGGTCAGGTGCCAGGGCTCGTCGGCGGGCGTCCCGACGATCAGCAGTCCCTGCGGCGTCCTTGCCCGGCCGTAGAGCGCCCGCGCGAATCCGCGCGTTCGCTCCAGCCAGCCGGACGGGGCGAGCAGCAGGCGCAATGCCTCGACCTGGGCAATGTTCACGCTACCTATGCTGCCCGACGTGGCAATCAGCCGCAGCACCTGCGAGCGAAATGATCGCAATGGCCGCCCGAATGGATCGGCGGAATCGCTACCGGAATAGGACATCGGATGACCTCAGGCTCAGCCCGCCGACGGGAGTCCGCCACCGCGCCGGGATGGGACCTGTGCGAGTCTACGAAGGTAACCGTCGTCGAGCCTGGAGGCTGTCAGCAGATGAGTGTCGCCCACGTCGGCTATGCAGCGATGCTTGAGCAGTTCGGGCCGCTGGAGGTTACCGAGTACACCGTGGCCGCCGAGGCCGCCGGGTTCGCCGGCGTGATGGCCGCTGACCACTTCCAGCCGTGGGTCCCGAGCCAGGGGCAGGCGCCGTTCGTCTGGAACGTTCTCACCGCGATGGGTGAGCGCACCAGCGGTGATCTCGGCCCCGGGGTCACCTGCCCGTCGTTCAGGTTCCACCCGGCGATCGTGGCGCAGGCGTCGGCGACGCTGGCCGCCATGTACCCGGGCAGGCACTGGCTCGGCCTCGGATCGGGCGAGGCGCTCAACGAGCACGTGACGGCGGGTTACTGGCCCGAGGCGCCGGAGCGGCTCGAGCGGATGTGGGAGGCGGTCGACATCATCCAGAAGCTCTTCACCGGCAAGGACGTCAAGCACCGCGGCACCTACTTCAGGATGGAAACCGCGAGGCTGTGGACGATGCCGCAGGAGCCGCCGCCGATCTACATCGCGACCGCAGGGCCGCTGACGGCCAGGAAGGCCGGCCGACTCGCCGACGGGATCATCACGCCGGGCGCCCCGGCCGAGAAGATCACCAACCTGCTCGAGCGGTTCGACGCCGGAGCGATGGACGCGGGCCGCGAGGGTGGCTCGCAGGTCAAGATCCTCCAGTTGCACCTGTCCTGGGCGCCGACCGACGAGGCGGCCCTGGCCAACGCGGTCCGCGAGTGGCCTAACGGCGGCATGAAGTTCCCCAAGCAGGACATCCGCTCGCCCTACGACTTCGAGCAGATGGCCAAGCTGGTCAGGCCCGAGGACTTCGACGGCCGGATGCTGATCACGTCGGACCTGGACGCCCACCGCGCCGACATCCAGCGCTACTTCGACCTCGGCATCGACCGCGTCTACCTGCACAACGTCGGCAGGAACCAGACCGAGTGGATCGAGGCGTTCGGCAGCGAGGTGCTACCGAAGCTGACTCGCTGACCGCCGCCGGCAGCGGCACCGGCCCGGAGCGGCCCCGCGCCGGCCCGCTCGCGTCCCAGCGCCGCTCAGCGGTGCAGCTTAGCGGTGCCGCTCAGCGGTAGCTGTACTGCGCGGTCGGGAAAGACCCGCCGACCACCTCGGTCGCGAACGCCTGCGCGGCCTGCCTGAGCTGCCCGGCCACGTCGGCGTACCGCTTGGCGAACTTCGCCACGCTCGGGGTCAGCCCGGCCATGTCCTGCCACACCAGCACCTGCGCGTCGCAGTCCGGGCCCGCGCCGATCCCGATCGTGGGGATCGACACCGACTCGGTGACCCTGGCCGCAAGCTCGGCGGGCACGCACTCGAGCACGACAGCGAACGCGCCGGCCGCCTGCAGCGACTTCGCGTCCTGGAGCAGCCGGTCGCCGTCCTCGCCCCGCCCCTGCACCCGGTAGCCGCCGAACGCGTTGACCGACTGAGGGGTCAGGCCGAGGTGGCCCATCACCGGGATGCCGGAAGCGACCAGGTCCTCCACGCACCGCAGCACCCGGTGGCCGCCCTCGAGCTTCACCGCCTGTGCGCCGGTCTCCTTCAGGAACCTGATCGCGGTCTCCATCGCGGTCCGCGGTGACGCCTGGTAGGAGCCGAACGGCAGGTCGGCGACGACCATCGCCCTTCTGGTGCCGCGGACCACGGCTGCGGTGAGCGGTATCAGCTCGTCGACCGTCACCGGGATCGTGCTGTCGTGCCCGTAGACGACCATCGAGGCCGAGTCGCCGACCAGCAGGACGGGGATCCCCGCCTCGTCGAAGACGCGCGCGGTGAGAGCGTCGTACGCGGTGAGCATCGGCCATCTCTCGCGGCGGGCCTTGGCCGCTGCGAGGTCGCGCACCGTGATCCGGCGGGTACTCGTGCCGCCGTACAGTGCCTCGGATTCTGGTGTCCGCGCGGGTGTCGCGGCCTCCGGCTGGGAATGCTGTGCGGTCATCGCGGTCCTCCAAGTCTCGTGGCGCCACGCTGGCGTCCCCGGACGTTTCGATGATGACATGCGGTGACAACGAAGGGTAGGGGCGGCAGCGGCCCGCTCGCCGCCCCGCCGCCTTCCAGGGCAGATCGGCGTAGTTCCGGCTATCCAGGCCCGGCAGGGCACAGATATCGATACGATTTCGTTCCGTATCGATATCGATCGCCGTGCGCGCGAGTGAGGTGCTGCCTGCTGATGGTGCGGGAACCGCAGGAACACGCTCGCCGGGTCGGCCGACCGCGCAGCGAGCAGGCTGACCGTGCGATCATCGGGGCCGCACTGGACCTGTTCGCCGAGTCGGGGGCCGAGGGACTGTGCATCGAGAAGGTCGCCGCCAGGGCCGGCGTCGGCAAGGCCACCATCTACCGGCGCTGGCCAGGCAAGGAAGACCTGCTGCTCGATGCGCTCGCCGCGCTGGTCGCACCGCTGCCCGAGCCGAAGGGCGAGTCGGTCAGGGACGACCTCGCGTCGCTGGTCGAAGCGCTGAGGGTCGAGTCGATCGACCCGCGCAAGGCGCGGCAGGTTGCCTTGCTCCTCGGCGAGGGCGCGCAGTACCCACGGCTGATCGAGCGCTACGTGGACACCGTGGTCGAACCGCGCAGGGAGCTGTTCCGGCGGGTGCTGCGCCGCGGCATGGCCACCGGCGAGCTACGTGATGGCACGAGCATCGAGGTCGCCGTCGACATGCTGACCGGCGCCGTGCTCGCCAGGTCGCGGGGGACCGCCGACCGCGCCGACCGGGCGTACGCCAGGCGCGTGGTGGATGAGCTTCTGATCGGGCTGGGGTCGCGATAGGTTCGGCTCTGTCGGCATGCTGAGACTGGACTGGTGACAGATGCGGATGACGAAGCTCGGGCACTCGTGCGTACGGCTGGCCAAGGACGGAGCGAGCATCGTCCTTGACCCGGGGATCTGGAGCGGCGAGGACCCCATGGCCGGTGCGAGTGCCGTGCTGATCACCCACGAGCACGTCGACCACCTGAACACCGCCGCGGTGCGCGCCGCGCTCGACCACGACCGCGCGCTCGAGCTGTGGACCAATGCGCCGGTGGCGGCACAGTTCGCCGACTTCGGCGGCCGGGTGCATACGGTCGCCGACGGCGACGCCTTCACCGCGGCCGGGTTCGACGTGCACGTGCACGGGCGCGACCACGCGCCGATCCACCCGGACATGCCGGTGGTGCCCAACATCGGCTTCACCGTGGACGGCAGCCTGTTCCATCCCGGCGACGCGTTCACCATCCCCGGCGAGCCCATCGAGACACTGCTGCTGCCGATCAGCGCGCCCTGGCTGAAGGCATCGGAGATGTTCGACTACGCCAGGGCCGTGCAGCCGAGGATCAGCTACGCCATCCACGACGAACTGCTGAGCGACAACGGCGTCCGGCTGATCGAGCAGCTCGCCGGCATGCTGCTCGGCGGCAGCGGCGAGGGCGGCTACCTCCGGCTGGAGCCCGGCGCCAGCGTTGACCTGTAGCCGTTGACCTGTAGCCGACCGGCCGCGGACGTCGGCTAGCCGGACGTCGGCTAGCCGGACGTCGGCTGGATGCTCGAGCTGACGATCGTGCCGTCCTGCACCGTGTAGGTTCCCGCGTAGTACTTCACGGTGCCGTCGGTCTGGGTGGCGGTCAGCCTGACCTGCACCTGGTCTCCGCTCACCGAGACGATCGTGAGCGCCACGTCCTGCGTGCCGGCGAAGCCAGCCCGGTAGGCCGCGTAGGAGCTCAGGCTGTGGGCGCTGTAGTTCAGCCGCCAGGCGAGCCGGTAGTGGTGCGCGTTGACCGCGTTGTAGTAGTCGGTCACCACCGCGGCCGGCGTCGTGGGCGGCGGAACGCTGGTGCTGCTGCTCGGGCTTGTCGGGCTGCTGGTCGGGCTGCCCGAGGAACTGCTCGGGCTCGACGTGACGGTCCTGGTGCTGGTGGGACTGCCGCCCGCGTGCGGGTTCCCGTTGCCGCGCAGCCGCAGCACGGCGTAGCCGGCCGCGGCGAGAACGATCACCACGAGCAGCCCGATGAGGACCGGCATCAGCGCGCCGCGCCTGCGCGGCGGCGGGGGAGATCCCGGATAAGGCGGGGGAGATCCCGGATAACTGGCCGGGCCCTGGCCCTGCCAGAGCACGCCCGTCGGGTCACCGGGCGCCCCGCCGTAGCCGGACTGGCCGGCATACCCGGACTGGCCGGCATACCCGGACTGGCCGGCATACCCGGACTGGCCGCCGTAACCCGACTGCACGCCCGATCCTGACCCGCCGCCGGTCGCTCCTGCCGCGCCCTGACCAGCAGGCCCGCCACCCGGCGCGCTCTCGGTGACGGTGTCCTCGAACCCAGGCCGCACCCCGCCGCCTGGCGGCATCGCCCCGGCTGGCTCATGACCCAGCCCACCCGGGCCAGGCCCGAACGCGAATTCGGTTGCTGGTCGGGCCTGGCCCGGCGCCTCCGCCGCCCCAGGCCCCGCACCCGCCGGCCCGAGCGCGCACGCAGCCCGAAGCTCGGCGGCGAACTCCAGGCAGCTCGACTGCCGGTCCGCGGGCGACTTGGCCAGCGCCTTGGCAAGCACCTGGTCCACCTGCGCTGGCAGTTCGGGCCGCAGCACGCGCACCGACGGCGGCGGAGTGGAGACCTGGGCCCACATCACCGCCAGGTTCTGCTCTCGCCGGAACGGCGGCTCGCCGGTGAGCATCTCGAAGGCCGCGCAGGCCAGCGCGTACAGGTCGGTGCGGCCGTCTACCGGGCGACCCTCGACCTGCTCGGGCGACATGTAGTCGATGGTGCCGAGGAACTGCCCGGTACCGGTCAGGCTGTGTGCCGAGACCGTCACCTTGCTCAGCCCGAAGTCGGACAGGTACACGTGGTCAGGGGTGGCAGCAGTGTCGGCCGAGGCGATCAGCATGTTGGCCGGCTTGACGTCTCGGTGGATCAGGCCGCGAGCGTGCGCAGCGTCAAGGGCCGACGCGACCTGGGTGACGATGCTGACCACCCGGCTCGGCCGCAGCCGACCCTCGCGCTCGATCAGCGCACGGACGTCCTGGCCGGCCACGTAGCGCATGGCGATGAACAGCACGCCGTCGGCCTCGCCGGCCTCGAAGACCGGGATCACGTTGGGGTGGTCCACGGAAGCGCCCGACCGTGACTCCTGGATGAACCGCTGCCGGAAGGCGTCGTCCCTGACCAGCTGCGACGCGAGCACCTTGAGCGCAACCTGGCGGCCGAGCCGCACGTCGGTGGCCCGGTAGACGGTCGCCATGCCGCCGCGCCCGATGAGCTGCTCGATCTGGTAGCTGGCGATCCGGGCGCCGGGCGGGAAGTCGCCGATGGCCGGAAGCACCTCGCCGCTCACTGATCGCCTCCGAATAGGGCCTTTCGGATATCTGGCGTCTGGTTGGGACCGTCCAAGTATCCGGCCTTCCCGCCATTCGCTCAACCCGGCCTGCCGCCAGGTGGCGACTTTACCCTTCGCGCCACCCCGCCCGGGCTGCCGCCCGAACGGCTGCCGCCCGAACGGCTACCGCCCGAACGGCTCCCGCCACCGGTTGGTGATCGGCAGTCTGCGGTCCCTGCCGAAGTTCTTCGCGGTGATCTTGGGTCCCGGCGGGTACTGCCTGCGCTTGTACTCGGCATGGTCGACCAGCGCGATCACGCGCTGCACCAGGGCCGGGTCGTGGCCGGCCGCGATCAGCTCGGCCGAGCCCATGTCCTTCTCCACGTAGTCGTCGAGCACCGGGTCGAGCACCGCGTAGTCGGGCAGCGAGTCGGTGTCCAGCTGACCCGGCCGAAGCTCGGCGCTCGGCGGCTTGACGATCGAGTTCTCCGGGATCGGCGGGTCCTGCCCGCCGGCGGCCGCGTGCTGGTTGCGCCACGAGGCCAGCCGCCAGATCAGGGTCTTGGGCACGTCCTTGATCGGGGCGAAGCCACCCGCGGAATCGCCGTACAGGGTGGAGTACCCGGTCGCGATCTCGCTCTTGTTCCCCGTGGTCAGCACCAGGTGACCCTCGGCATTGGACAGCGACATCAAGATCATGCCCCGGATCCTGGCCTGCAGGTTCTCCGCGGCGAGGCCGTCAAGCTCCAGGTCCGTGCCGAACGCGGCCACCATCGGTGCGATCGGCACGGTCCTGGCGTGCAGGCCCTGCCGCTTGACCAGGTCGGCGGCATCGGCGACCGAGTGCTCCGATGAATAGTCGCTCGGCATGAGCACCACGTGCACCCGGTCGGGCCCGATCGCGTCGGCCGCGATCGTGGCGGTGAGCGCGGAGTCGATGCCGCCGGACAGCCCGCAGATCACCGAGCGGAAGCCGTTCTTGGTGACGTAATCCCGAGTGCCGAGCACCAGCGCGCCGTACACCTCGGCCAGGTCGTCAAGCAGCGGCCAGACCGGGCCGTCGGCGGGCCCGGGCGGCGCCTGACCCGGCGGCGGCGCTCCCGGCAGCACCACCCGCCTGATCGTCATCGCGGTACCGTCCCGCGCGTCGCCGACCGCGTCCCCGGACGCATTCCCGGCCGAGCCGCCGTCCTGGCCGCCGCCCGCCGCGCGCACCGGCACGTCGACGACGATCAGGGCCTGCTCGAACTGCGGGCCGCGGGCGAGCAGTCGGCCGTCGGCGGCCACCACGATCGAGGCGCCGTCGAACACCAGCTCGTCCTGGCCGCCGACCAGGTTCACGTAGGCCAGCGGCGCGCCTGCCTCGGCCGCCCGGCGGCGGCACAGCGCGAGCCTGGCGTCGACCTTGCCGCGCTCGTACGGCGAGGCGTTGGGCACCACAAGCAGGCCCGCTCCTGCCTGCCTGGCCACGGCCACGGGCCCGCCCTCCTGCCACAAGTCTTCGCAGATCGCCACGGCGACGTCGACGGGCTCGCCGGATCCCGCGGTCAGCCTGAGCACCGGCAGCACGTCGCCGGGCACGAAGTAGCGGTACTCGTCGAACACGCCATAGTTCGGCAGGTGGTGCTTGGCCGAGGTGACCACCACGGCACCGTCGTGCAGCGCCGCGGCCCCGTCCCTCGGCGCTCCGGCCGGCAGCCCCACCCGGGGCGCCAGTCCGGCCTGGCGGTCCAGGTAGCCGGTGACCACGGCCACCCCGCCCAGCCCGCGCTGGCCGAGTTCGGCCGCGGTCCGCCGCAGGGCCTCGATCGACGCGCTGACGAACGATGCCCGGAGCGCGAGGTCCTCCACCGGGTAGCCGGTCAGCATCATCTCGGGGAACACCACCACCGACGCCCCCGCGGCCACGGCCCGCTCGGTCCAGCTCACGATGGCGGCGCTGTTGGCGTCAAGATCGCCCACAGTGGAGTTCACCTGGGCGAGCGCGATCCTCAGCTGCGGCACCAGATCAGCTTAGATCCGGCCGCAACCGCTCGCGGTGGCGGTTCTTGCCGGGCTGGCCTGACCGGGCGCCGTGAACTCTGGGCGCCCGTTCTGGCGGGTCGCGTTACAGGTTGGAAACACGCACCGGGCAGACTGGCGAGGTGGACAGGCAAGAGCAGTTCGTGCTGCACACGCTCGAGGAGCGCAACATCAGGTTCGTCCGGCTGTGGTTCACCGACGTGCTGGGCTACCTGAAGTCGGTCGCGGTGGCCCCGGCCGAGCTTGAGGGCGCGTTCGCCGAGGGGATCGGGTTCGACGGCTCGGCGGTGGAGGGTTTCTCCCGGGTCTACGAGGCCGACATGATCGCCAAGCCGGACCCGTCGACCTTCCAGCTGATGCCGATGCGCGACGACCCGGCCGGGGTGGGGCGGATGTTCTGCGACATCCTGCTGCCCGACGGCTCGCCCTCGCACGCCGACCCGCGGTACGTGCTGAAGCGCACCCTGGCCAAGGCCGCCAGCCTCGGCTTCACCTTCTACACCCACCCCGAGATCGAGTTCTTCCTGCTCAGGGAGCGGCCGGAGCCCGGCCAGAAGCCACGGCCGATCGACCAGGGCGGCTACTTCGACCACACGCCGCACCAGATCGCGCACGATTTCCGCAAGTCAGCGATCACGATGCTCGAGAACATGGGCATCTCGGTGGAGTTCAGCCACCACGAGGGCGCGCCTGGCCAGCAGGAGATCGACCTGCGCTACGCCGACGCGCTGAGCACCGCGGACAACATCATGTCGTTCCGGCTCGCGATGAAGGAGGTGGCGCTGGACGAGGGGGTCTACGCGACCTTCATGCCCAAGCCGTTCACCGAGTACCCGGGCTCGGGCATGCACACCCACATGTCGCTGTTCGAGGGCGACCGCAACGCGTTCTACGACCCCGGCGGCGAGTTCCAGCTGTCCAAGGTTGGCCGGGCCTTTATCGCCGGGCTGCTCGCGCACGCCGCCGAGGTCACCGCCGTCTGCAACCAGTGGGTGAACTCCTACAAGCGGCTGTGGGGCGGCGCCGAGCGGATCGCCGGAGCGGGCGGCGAGGCGCCCGCCTATATCTGCTGGGGGCACAACAACAGGTCAGCGCTGATCCGGGTGCCCATGTACAAGCCGAAGAAGCGGAATGCGACCAGGATCGAGTTCCGCTCGCTCGACCCGGCCTGCAACCCCTACCTGGCCTTCGCTGTCATTCTCGCCGCTGGCCTGAAGGGGATCGAGCAGGGCTATGAGCTGCCGCCGGGCGCCGAGGACGATGTCTGGGCTCTCACCGCCGCCGAGCGGCGGGCGCTCGGCATCGCGCCGCTGCCGCAGAGCCTGTCTGACGCCTGCAACGTGATGCAGACCAGCGAGCTCGTCGCCGAGACGCTTGGCGAGCACGTCTTCGACTTCTTCCTGCGCAACAAGCGCGAGGAATGGCAGGAGTACCGTCGCCAGGTGACCGAATTCGAGCTCGACCGTTACCTGTCGGTGCTGTGATCGGTGCCGCCGCCGGTGGAACGGCGCCGCGGGCACCGACGTCCAAAGGGGTGAAGGCCGGGATAATCAATGGTCGGCCCGCCCCAAGGAGGCAGTCATGCGACGCGGCAACGGATCGGAACCCTCGTCCGCGCGGACGCTCGCGCGGATGCCCGTGCGGCTGGCAGTCGCCGGGCTGGTCGTGCTGGCGTTCACGGCAGCGTGCGGCACCGTCCCGGCGTCAGGCACCGGCAGCCATCCGACAGGCGTGACCACGACGAGCCATCACGGGCCGCCGTGGCAGACGCGGGCCGGATCGGAGCAGATCGCCACCCGGCTGCTCGCCAAGCTGCGGCTGCCGGCGGGCGCGCTGCGGCTGCCGCAGCGACCGCTGCCGTCCCAGCTGCGCCGGCCGGGCAGCGCGATGGCCGCGAAGGATTACGTGGACAGGTACCAGCTGAACCGGCTGCCCATGTCGGTGACCGCGGCCCTCCGCTACCTGCGGGCACACGCCCCGAGCGGGATGACGCTGCAGGGCGCCGGCCGTTCGTCGAGCGGCGGCGTCATCGAGCGTGACCTGACGTTCGTGCCGAGGAAGACGCCGTGGGGCATCGAGTCCCTCAACCTGACCGACACCGTCGTGCGCGGACCAGGCGGGCACGCGCTGCTGCGCTCGGACGCCCAGGTGATCTGGTACCCGGCAAGGTCGGCCGCCGAGCACCTGATCGCCGCGGACTTTAGCTCGGTGCGGATCACGGCGTTCGTGGCCGGAGTGGCGACGCACACGGTCGTCAGGACCTTCGCCTCCGCCGCGGTCATCGCCCGGCTCGTGGCGCTGCTGAACAGCCAGCCGGCCTCACCGCGTCAGGTTGTGTTCTGTCCGCTCATCACGGTCACCTACCGCCTCGCCTTCCGGCCGGTCGCCGGGCACCCGGCGGTGGTCGTGAGCAGGTACGGATGCACCGGAGACTCGATCACCGTGGGCGGCGTCGCCCAGCCCGTCCTCGCGGACCTCGGCAAGCTGCCCGCGCTGGTTGACCGGCTGCTGCACCTGCGCCAGCCGGTGCTCCGCCAGCCCGTGTCCCCGCATACCGCGAGCCGGTGACCAGCGAAGGGAACGTCATCGTGACCGGCGCCACGCCGTGGCATGAGATCCTCGCCAGCCATGCCGCGGTGTACGTGCGGGTCGCGATCGCGAACATCGGCCGCGAGTTTCCCAACGGCATCAACCACGTCATGGCCGGCCCCGGCGACTTTCCCGTCCGGCCCGCCGGGCGCAACCCGGTGTTCTATGGCAGCTACGACTGGCACTCCTGCGTGGAGATGCACTGGCTGCTGATCCGGCTGCTGCGGATCGCACCGCAGGCGGTGCCGGGCGAGGAGATCAGGGCCACGCTCGACCGCCAGTTCGCCGCCGACGGGCTCGCCGCGGAGGCCGCCTACGTCGCCGGGCCCGACTCGCCGGGACGGTACGGCTGGGGCTGGGCGCTTGCCCTGGTGCACGAGGCGGCCGCGCTCGACGACCCCGACGGCAGGCGCTGGTCGGCGGCCATGGCGCCGCTGGCCGACACGGTGACCGACCGGTTCCTTCGCTGGTTGCCCAAGGCCACCTATCCGGTCAGGTACGGGGTCCACCCGAACACTGCGTTCGCGCTGTCCAGGTCGCTGCCGCAGGCCCTCGACCGCGCCGCGGCCGGGGACCGGCGGCTGGCCGACGCGATCGCCGCCACCGCACGCCGCTGGTACGGCGCCGACGCGGATTATCCGGCGGCCTGGGAGCCGTCCGGTGCCGACTTCCTGTCCCCGGCGCTGACCGAGGCCGAGCTGATGGCGAGCCTGCTGCCTGCCGAGGAGTTCGCGGCCTGGCTGGCCGCGTTCCTCCCGGGCATCGCGGACGGCCGGCCGGCGTCGCTGTTCACCCCGGCCGAGGTCTCGGACTCCAGCGATGGGCAGATCGCGCACCTGCACGGGCTGAACGCCAGCCGTGCCTGGTGCTGGCGCAGGCTGGCCGAGAGCCTGCCGGCCGGGGACGAGCGGATCGGGTCGGCCCTGGCGGCGGCTCGCCTGCATGCCGACGCCGCGCTGCCGCACGTGGTCGGCGACCACTACATGGTCGAGCACTGGCTCGCCGCGTACGCCGTGCTGCTGCTGAGCTGAGGAGATTGCCTGCGACTGTGGCCAGATTGACCGAATGTCCGGTCTAATGGTGCCACGCCGGCCGAGCTGGGGCGTGTCCAGGACCTTCTTCGAAGCGGTCACGCTCGGCTCGTTCGCCGTGCTGATTGCCCTGGGGCTGGCGTTCTGGGTTCTCGGCAACCGGGCCAGGCGGCAAGGCAGGCTCGGGCCCGAGGTCGCCGACCCGTGCTGGCCGACAGCGCGCTCGGCCAGCACGGGTCGGGGGCCTAGCCGAGGAACACCATGCCCTGCGCCTCCAGGACCGCGCCGAACGCGCGGTCAACCCTGTCCGGCCGGTGGCCCGTGTCGATAGCGTTCTCGCGTGGGCATGCCGCGCGGGGCGACGCTGGCCGGACGGCTGGCCGGGCTGGGATTCGCCGATGCCGGCGCCGCGGCCGGCCTGCTGGCCTCCCGGCTCGGGCTCGACGCGCTCGGCGCGGACGCGCCGATCGTCGCGGCGCTGGCCGGGTCTGCCGATCCTGACCAGGCCCTGGCCGGGCTGGCCAGGCTGCCGGACGCAGGGCCGCTGATCGAGGCGCTGAGCGCCGATCCCGACCTGCTGCTGCGGCTGACGCGGGTGCTTGGCATGAGCACGGCGCTGGCTGAGCACCTGCGCCGGCATGGTGATGACTGGCGGCTGCTCGCCGGGGCGCAAGGCGGCGCGGCGCCGACCCCGGGCGAGCTTCGGGCCGAGCTGGCGGCGGCGGCGGACGGGCCCGGCGCGCTGCGGGTGGCCTACCGGCGCCGGCTCCTCATGCTGGCGGCACGGGACCTGACCGGCGCGGCCACGCTCGACCAGGTCATGGCCGAACTCGCCGACCTGGCCGGAGCGGCCCTCGAGGCGGCGCTCGGCCTGGCCCGTGCGCAGCTGCCGGCCGACGCGGTACCGTGCCGCCTGGCGGTGATCGCGATGGGCAAGTGCGGTGCCCGGGAGCTCAACTACGCCAGCGACGTCGACGTGATCTTCGTCGCTGAGCCGGCCGACGGCCGACCGGACGGCGCGGACGGCGAGGCCGCGGCGCTACGCACCGCCTCGCAGCTCGCCAGGTCGATGATCAGGGCGTGCTCGGACACCGGGCCGGAGGGCGCGCTGTTCCCCGTCGACCCGAACCTGCGGCCCGAGGGCCGCGACGGCCCGCTCGTCCGCACCCTGGCCAGTCACCGGGCCTACTACCAGCGCTGGGCGAAGACCTGGGAGTTCCAGGCGCTGCTGAAGGCAAGGCCCGTGGCCGGGGACGCGGAGCTCGGCCGCGCCTACCTGGACACGGTCTCCCCGCTGGTATGGCAGGCGGCGCAGCGGGAGGACTTCGTGGCCGACGTCCAGGCCATGCGCCGCCGGGTGCTGGCCAGCCTGCCCGCCGACGAGGCCGGCCGTGAGCTCAAGCTTGGCCCCGGCGGGCTGCGCGACATCGAGTTCGCCGTCCAGCTGCTACAGCTCGTGCACGGCAGGGCCGACGACTCGCTGCGCGATCCGGCCACGCTGCCCGCGCTCGCGGCCCTGGCCGACGGCGGGTACGTGGGCCGGCACGACGCGGCCAGCCTGGCGCAGGCATACCGGTTCCTGCGTGCCGTCGAGCACCTGCTGCAGCTACGCCAGCTGCGCCGCACCCACTCGCTGCCGACCGAACAGGGGGTGCTGCGCCAGCTCGGTCGGGCGCTGCGCGCCAACGGCTACCTGCCGCCGCCCGCCGCCGCGACCGTCGCCGACCCGGCCGCCGACCTGACGGCACAGTGGCGCACCCACGCGGCGGCGGTCAGGGAGCTGCACGAGAAGCTGTTCTACCGCCCCCTGCTCGATGCGGTCGCCCGGCTGCCCGGCGACGTGATGAGGCTGACCTCGCAGGCCGCCGCCGACCGGCTCGAGGCGCTCGGTTACGCCGACCCGGCCGGCGCGCTGCGCCACATCGAGGCGCTGACCACGGGCGTGACGAGAAGGGCAGCGATCCAGCGCGCACTGCTGCCGGCGATGCTCGGCTGGTTCGCCGACGCGCCGAGGCCCGACGCAGGCCTCCTCGCCTTCCGCCAGGTCAGCGAGGCGCTCGGCCGCTCGCCCTGGTACCTGCGACTGCTCAGGGACGACACCGCGGTGGCGGCCAGGATGGCCAGGCTGCTCGCATCGGGCTCGTATGCCACCGGCCTGCTGCTGCGCGCGCCCGAGGCTGTCGCGATGCTCGGCGATGACGCGCGGCTCGCGCCGCAGCCCGAGTCGGCCCTGCGGGCCGAGGCGCACGCCTTCGCCAGGCGGCACGCCGGCCCGGCCGACGTGGATCGGGCCGTGGCCGGCCTGCTCGCGCTGCGCCGTCGCGAGCTGTTCCGCACCGCCGCGGCCGACCTGCTGGGCAGGCTGGACGTCACCGGGGTGGCTGACGCGCTGGGCACCGTGACCGCGGTGACCGTGGACGCGGCGCTCGACGTGGCGCGCCGGAAGGTGGAGGGCTCGGCGGGGGAGCTGCCGGCCAGGATCTGCGTGGTCGGCATGGGCCGGTTCGGCGGGCACGAGATGGGCTACGCCAGCGACGCCGACGTGCTGTTCGTGTACCAGCCGTTGCCCGGCGCGGACGAGGAAACCGCCACCAGGGCGGCGCACGCCGTGGCCGAGGAGCTGCGTCGTCTGCTCGGCAGGCCAGGTCCCGACCCGTCGCTGCAGATCGACGCTGGCCTTCGGCCCGAGGGCCGGCAGGGACCGCTGGTGCGCACCCTGGGTGCCTACCGAAGCTACTACGACCGCTGGGCCCAGCCCTGGGAGATGCAGGCTCTGCTGCGCGCCAGCCCGGCAGCCGGTGACCTGGCACTGGGTGCCGAGTTCACCGCGATGGCCGACGAGGTCCGATATCCGCCAGGCGGCATTGCCGACCAGGCGGTACGCGAGATCAAGCGGATCAAGGCCCGGATGGAGGCCGAGCGGATGCCGCGCGGCATCGACCCCGCCATGCACGTCAAGCTGGGCCCCGGCGGGCTCAGCGACACCGAGTGGGTGGCCCAGCTGCTGCAGCTCACCCACGCGGGCACCGTTCCAGGCCTGCGCACTACCCGCACCGTGGCGGCCCTGGACGCGGCCAGCGAGGCCGGCCTGCTCGCGGCGGGCGACGCCGCGGCGCTCGGCGCGTCCTGGCTGCTCGCCACCCGGATCAGGAACGCGGTGATGCTGGTGACCGGCCGCCCCGCCGACGTGCTGCCGACCCGGCGACCCGAGCTGGCCGCCACCGCGCGACTACTCGGCTACCGCCCGGATGCGGCGCAGGACATGGTGCAGGACTGGCGCCGCGCCGCCCGCCGCGCCCGCGCGGTGATGGAGCGCCTGTTCTACGGCTGACCACCCCCGCCCGCCCGCCCGCACTTCTCACCCGCTCGTGTCACTTCTCATCGGGTAGCGTCATGATCACGACCTTTTTGAGTAGATTTGTGAAACGCTAGAGGGTAATAAGTCGACCTCTGCCATGGTGGCGGCGGCGGCCGGGTAGGCCAGTGGGGCGCTCAGGCCGGAGATGCGTCGGCCCAGGCCCGGTCGAGCACCTGCACGATGGCGGCCGCCGGCTGCGCACCGGAGATGCCGTAACGGCGGTGAAACACGAAGAACGGAACCCCGGTGACGCCAAGCTGGCTGGCCATCGCCTCGTCGGCGTCCACGGCCGGCCCGTACTCCTCGCCCGCCAGCACCTTGGCCGCCTCGTCGGGGTCCAGGCCTGCGTCTGCGGCGAGCCCGGCGAGCGTCTCGTGGTCGAAGATCGAGACCTGCTCGGTGAAGTGCGCCCGGTACAGCCGCTCTAGCAGGTCGCTCTGGTGCTGCCTGGCCCCGGCAAGCTGCAGCAGCCGGTGCTCGAACCGCCGCTTGCCCAGATAGCACCACGGGCACACCACGTCAGACCAGATCTCCACCTGCGTGTGCACGCCAATGCCCCGGCCGGCCTGTCCCTTCGCAACCGGCCTGCCCTGGCCAGTGCGGCGTGGTTGAATCGCCGCATGACGGCGGAGGCCAGGCAGATCGGGATCCTGCTGTTCGACGATGTCGAGGAACTCGACGCGGTAGGGCCATGGGAGGTGCTGTCCTTCTGGACCCGCCAGTTCCCTGACGACGGCTACGCGGTCAGCTGCCTGTCCAGAACCGGCGGCCTGGTGCACTGCGCCAAGGGCCTGACCGTGCAGGCACACCACTCCTACGCCGACGCGCCGCCGCTCGACGTGCTGATCTACCCGGGCGGGCAGGGCACCAGGCCGCAGCTGCGGGACGAGGAGCAGCTCGACTGGGTACGCGGCCAGCGATCGGCCGTCCCGCTGCTGACCAGCGTCTGCACCGGGTCGCTCGTCTACGCCGCGGCTGGCCTACTGGCCGGGCGGCCTGCCACCACGCACTGGTCGGCGATGGACCTGCTGACCAGTCTGGACCCGACGATCCAGGCCCGGCCGGACGAGCGGTTCGTCGACGACGGCGACACCATCACGGCGGCGGGGATCTCGGCGGGCATCGATATGGCGCTGCACCTCGTGGTCCGGCTGGCCGGGCCGGACCGCGCACGCGAGGTCCGGCGTGGCATCCAGTACGACCCCGCGCCGCCGGTCTGACGGCCGGGATGGGGGCCGCGGCGGGGTCGGAGCCACCCGGGAGCATGGCCGGCGGGTCAGCACCGTCCGGCCCGGTCGAGGGCCTCCTCCGCCTGGGCGGCCAGGATGGCAACCAGGTCAGCGGCGAGCGGCAGGTCCTTGATCAGGTCCGCGCCCTCGCCCGCCCACACGGGGAGCGGCGGCAGCTCGCCGCGGTCGACCCCGTCCCGGTAGGCCTGCCTGGCGGCCGGGTCGGCGGCGAGCTCGTCCTCTCGCCCGCGCCACTGATCAAGGAACGGGTGAGCGAGCGTGCGGCCGGTGTATCGCCGCGGCCACCGCGAGTCCCTGGCGATGTCCAGCACGCTGCTGCGCTCGGTGTCCTCCCCGCCGCCGGCGACGATCGCCTTCTTGATCCACGGGTCGGCCAGGGACTCGGCCGTCGCCTGGAAGCGGGTGCCGATCAGCGCTCCGGCCGCGCCGAGCGCCAGAGCCGCGGCGAGGCCGCGCCCGTCGGCGATGCCCCCGGCGGCCAGCACGCAGGTCGGCGCCGACAGGTCCACGACGGCAGGAACGAACGGCAGCGTGGACCTGCCGCGCCTGGCGCCGTGACCACCGCCCTCGGTGCCCTGCGCCACGATGACGTCGGCGCCCAGGTCCACCGCCTGCCTGGCCTCGGCCATGTCGGTGACCTGGAGCATGAGCACGGCCCCGGACGCGCGGATCCGCGCGGCGAAGGGGGCCGGGTCGCCGAACGACAGCATCACGGCGGCGGGACCGCGCGCAAGGGCGCGCTCGACCGTGCCGATGTCGACCGCCCAGCTCTGGAAGCCCACACCCCACGGGCTTGCGGTGCCGGCCGCCACGACCGGCAGCTCGCGTGCCATCCATGCCCGGTCGCCTGTGCCGCCGCCGACTAGCCCGAGGCCGCCGCCGTTGGAGACCGCCGCCGCCAGCGCGCCGCCCGCGGATCCGGCCATCGGCGCGAGCACGATCGGGTGCCGTACCCCGAGCCGCTCGGTGAACGACGTCGACAACGTCACGGCGTCGCCGCCACGGAGAGCGCACGGAACGCCTCCACGACGCTCTGCAGGTGATCGCGCATGGCCCGCTCCGCGGCGTCGGGGTCGCGTGCGGTGATCGCGGCGACGATCGCCTCGTGCTGCGGCAGCGAGACCGCCGGGCGCCCTGGTACGAGCGACAGCGAGAACTGGTGCCGGACGGTCTGGTCGCGCAGCTGGCGGAGCAGGCGGGACGCCGTCTCGTGCGCCCCGATGTCGCGGATCGCGCCGTGCAGCCGGGCGTTGAGGTCGCTGTAGGCCAGCAGCTCCGACTTCGCGACGACCGTGCGCATGTCCCTGACGATCGCGCGGAGCATCGCCGCATCGGAGCGGGTGACCCGTTCCGCCGCGCGGGCGGCCAGCAGGCCCTCGAGCAGGATGCGGACCTCGGTGATCTCGATCGCTTCGGCGAGGGATACGTCACGGACCCGTGCGCCCCTGTTGTGCTGGAACTCGACCAGGCCCTGTGCCGCGAGTTCCTGCAAAGCGGAACGGAGAATGAAACGCGAGGTGCCGAACCGCTCGCACAAGTCGATCTCGACCAGGCGCTGTTTCGGCGCAAACTCGCCAGCGAGGATCGCCACGCGGAGCGCCTCGGTGACCGTCGCCTTGGAGTCCTCGGGCAATGACTCACCTCCCCGCCGCGCCTGCCCCTCAGGGAAGCTAAGCCGCGCAGACAGGCATTGTCAACAATCCTGCCCCCATCGCGCCGAGCGTGTCACGACGGCCGGCTCTGAGGCAGGCGACGTGGGAGCCACCGAGTCGGCCATTCCGGTGAGGACGGTACGGTGGTGTCCAGAAGTGCGACAAAATTGTTGACATTACTGTCGGCAGAGTCTAGTTTCGCCGCATGACCGGGACGGCCAGGGAGCCAGCAGCGAGCGCACCGCCCGAGTCCGAAGGAGGCCGATGACAGATGAGTGATCAGACGGCGCCATCCGCCAGCTCGCATTCCGCGGATGGCATCAGCCGCAGGGGCCTGTTGCGCGCCGCGGGAGCGGGCACGTTCGCCGTCAGCGCGGGCGGCCTGGTGGCTGCGTGCAGTTCGGGGATCAAGGGTGCGGGGTCGGCCGCGAAGGGGATCACGATCGGGTGGATTCACCCGCTGACCGGGGATCTGGCCGGCTTCGGCGCGGCGGACAACTGGGTGGTCTCGAAGATCAAGCAGACGGCCCCGTACAGCAAGGGGTTCAGGATCGGGAGCAAGACCTACCCGGTGACGATCAAGTCCTACGACAGCCAGTCGAGCGTGACCCGGGCCGGCAGCCTGGCCAGGCAGGCGATCCTGACCGATAAGGTGGACCTGCTGCTCGCGTCGTCGACGCCGGAGACGGTGAACGCGGTCTCCAGCGAGGCCGAGACGCTGGGGACGCCGCTGATCTGCGCGAACATCCCGTGGGAGTCGTGGTACCTGAACCTGTTCCCGCACGGCAACCCGCTGCACGCGACCGAGAAGGCCACGTACGTGGTGATGTACTTCCTGGGCGCCGAGCACCTGATCAAGTGCTTCATCCCGATGTGGAGCCGGATCCATGACCAGCTGCACACCGACAAGGTGGTCGCCGCGGCGTTCCCGAACGACAGCGACGGCAACGCGTTCCGGGCGGTGTTCCCGCCGATCGCCAAGGCCGCCGGGTACACGTTCGACATGTCCTCGCCGTACCCGGACGGGACGACGAACTACTCCTCGATGATCTCGGCGTTCAAGGCCGACAAGGCGGACTTCTTCACCAACGTGCCGCTGCCGCCGGACTTCGCCACCATGTGGAAGCAGTCGGCGCAGCAGGGCTTCAGGCCCAGCCTGGCCACCGTGGCCAAGGTGCTGCTGTTCCCCTCCGACGCCTACGCGCTCGGCAGCCTGGCCTACAACGTGGCCACCGACTCCTGGTGGGTGCCGTCACTGCCGTGGAAGTCCTCCTTCACCGGGGAGACCTGCACCCAGATGGCTAACGAGTACGAGGCAGCCGCCAGGGCACAGTGGAACTCCAACATCTCCAACTACAGCCTGTTCGAGGTCGCCCACGCCGCCCTGTCCGCCGTCACCGACCCGCACGACAAGACCGAGGTCGCCAGCGCCATCCACCAGGTCAACATCCAGGCCTTGGCCGGGCCGCTCGACTTCGCCTCCGGCGGCCCCGCCCCCGGCGTCGCGATCACCCCGCCCGCCGGCGTCCAGTGGCAGAAAGGCACCAAGTACCCCGTCGAGATGCAGGTCGTGGACAACACCCTGATCCCCGAGGCCAAGATCACCGCCGACCTGCTGCCCACCAACAAGTAACCGGGCGGGCAGGCGCGACAGAGCCGCGACCGGCGCGCTGCCGAAGCGGCTGACCGGGGCGCGCTAAACCCGTTGCCAGCCGCGGCGGGGCGCTGGTTGGGTGGCCAGTCATGCGGGAGACACCGGTGCGGGAGACACTGGCGCGGGAGACACTGGCGGCCGCCTCCGCCGCACTGGGCGAGGAGCTGACCGATCCCGCGCGGCTGGCCGGCAGCGAGCGGTCCGCGGTGCTGCGGTGCCGGCGGCCGGACGGCGGCACCGTGGTGGTCAAGTGCTATCCGCCGGGCGGCGAGGGTCCGGCCAGCTACACGGCCGAGGCGGCCGGGCTGGCGTTCACCGCGGACCTGGAGGTGGGACCGCAGCTGCTCGCGACCGACCCGGCGGCGCGGCTGATCGTGATGTCCGACCTCGGTGACCTGCCCAGCCTCGCCGATCTCCTGCTCGGCGACGACGGGCCGCTGGCGAGGGCCGCGCTGCTCGGCTGGACCAGGGCCTGCGCCGGGCTCGCGGTCCGCACCGCGGGCCGCGAGGCCGAACTCGACAGGCTCACCGCCGTGCACGCGCCGCCGGCCGGCGCCGCGGGCCAGCAGCTGAGCGGCTGGCTGGAACGGCGGATCTGGCAGCTGCCCGCGCTGCTGCGCGAGCTGTCGCTTGATCCGCCGCCGGGTCTGGATCAGGACCTGGCCGCGCTGACCCTGGCGCTGCGGCCAGGCAGGCTCGCGGTGTTCTCGCCCGGCGACATCTGCCCGGACAACAACCTGCTCACCGGCGACAACCTGGTCACCGGCCACGGGGTCAGGTTCATCGACTTCGAGAGCGCCGAGTACCACTGCGTCTTCCTGGACGCCGCGTACCTGCGGATGCCGTTCAGCTCCTGCTGGTGCGTGTTCAGGCTGCCCGGCGACCTCGCCGACGAGGCCGAGTCGGTCTACCGGGACACGGTCGGCGAGGTCTATCCCGAGCTTGCCGACGACGCGATCTGGCAGCCTGGCCTGCGCGCGGCCGCGGCTGCCTGGACCGTGCACGCGATGACCTACCTGCTCGACAAGTCCGTGATCGCCGACGGCCTGATGATGGCCGATGGCCGGGCCGCACCGACCGCCCGCCAGCTCTTGCGCTACCGGTGGCGGCGGCTGCACGCCGAGCTCGCGGCGGCCGGGGAACTGCCGGCCATCGCGAGCCTCGCCGAAGGGTTGCTCGATGCCACGGAGCACTGGCAGGTGCCCGACCTGCCGCCCTACCCGGCGTTCCGCTGAGCGGGCCGGGCGCTGAGCCGGCCGGGCACGCCAGGGGGGGCGGGCCGCGCTACTGGCGCGACATCTCGGCCCGCGCGATCGCGTCGGCGTTGGCGGCCTCCGCCGCCGCGCTCCGCGCGGACACGATCTGGATCTCCACCCGGTCCAGCGTGCCCTCGAACGTGAACGGGCTGGCGTACCGGTCGCTGACCGGCGAGCCGTGGTCGTAGCCCACGCTCGGCCCGATGCTGGAGATGATGAACATGACGAACGGGATCTCCGCCTGCCCGCACGCGGTCCCGTTGATGGTCAGCGTCGCGGTGCCGTTCCCGGCCTGCGCTCGCCTGAACCGCACGCCGACCACCGAAGGGCCGACCGGAACGGCGATGCCGGACTCGGCGACGTGGTGATCGCCGAAGCAGTTGTAGTCGAAAACCAGCCGGTCGCCGATGATGAACAGGCTCAGCCCGGAATTCTGGTTCCCCGAGGCGTAGATCACCCCTCCGGCCCCGGCCGGCCGGTCGATGGTGGCGGCCAGGTCCCAGCTCCGGCCGCCGATCCTGGCGCCGGCCTGGGCGGGCATCGGCGACATCGGCGGCCGGTACACGTAGCGCCGGTCGGCCGGGTGCGGCGTGTAGTCCCTGCGGGACGCGGCCAGCCCGGCCAGCCCTGCCTTGGCCGCGTCGGCCGTTCCGCGCTCCCGCGCGCCGAACAGCTCGATGGTCCGATCGTCCAGCGGAAGCACGCCGTGCTCGCGCGCCTGCTCCCACCACAGCTCGACCAGCGCGGCGAGCCGGTGCGGCTGCTCGGCGGCGAGGTTGACGCACTCGGACCGGTCCTGCTCGACGTGGTAAAGCTCCCAGTCGTCGTCTTCGTACGGCACGCCAGGGGTGTGCCTCGTGACCGCCTTCCAGCCGTCGGCGTAGATCGCCCGGTGGCCCATCATCTCGAAGTACTGCACCGGCTTGTGCGAGGGAAGCTGCGCGCCGGCCAGGGTGTACCGCATGGACACGCCGGTGATCGGCAGCTGCGGATAGCCGCGGTAGACCTCGGGCGGCTCCACGCCGAGCACGTCGTAGACCGTCGGCGCCAGGTCGTTGACGTGGTGGAACTGGTCGCGCAGCCCGCCGCGGTCCTGCTCGGCGATCCCGGCTGGCCAGTGCACGATCAGCGGCACGTGCACGCCGCCCTCATGGGTGTTCTGCTTGTACCACTTGAACGGGGTGTTGCCCGCCTGCGCCCAGCCCCACGGGTAGTTGGTATGGCTGTCCGGGCCGCCGATGTCGTCGATCCTGGCCACCGCCTCGTCCGGCCGCTCGACCACGAAGTTGAAGTACTTCCACTCGTGCAGGACGCCGAACTGGCCGCCTTCCTGGCTGGCCCCGTTGTCCGAGAGCAGCATCAGGATCGTGTTGTCGAGCACTCCGAGGTGCTCGAGCGCGGCGACGAGCCTGCCGATCTGGTCGTCGGTGTGCTCGAGGAACGCGGCGAACGCCTCCTGGAGCCTGCAGGCCAGGCGGCGGTGGTTCTCCGGGAGGGTGATCCACTCCTCGACGCCGGGATTGCGGGGCGCGAGCTGCGTTCCCTGCGGAAGAAGGCCCATCTGAAGCTGGCGCGCGAACCATGCGTCCCTGGCCACGTCCCAGCCCTGGTCGAACGCGCCGCGGTACCTGGCCAGGTACTCCGGCGGCGCCTGGTGTGGCGCGTGCGTGGCGCCGGGCGCGAAGTACAGGAAGAACGGGCGGTCAGGGCGGATGGACGCCGAGTCGTGCATGAACCCGATCGCGCGGTCGACCAGGTCCTCGGTGAGGTGGTAGCCCTCCTGCGCGGACTTCGGCTGGTCCACCGCGTGGTTGTCGTAAACGAGCTCGGGGTGGAACTGGTCGGTCTCGCCGTCGAGGAACCCGTAGAACCGGTCGAACCCGCGCTGCAAAGGCCACTGGTCGTACGGCCCGGCGGCCGACGCGTCCTCCATCTGGCACAGGTGCCACTTGCCGACCGCCAGCGTGGCGTAGCCCTCGTCCCGCAGCACCTCGGCCATCGTGGCCGCGTTGTTCGTGACGTGCCCGCGCATGTTCGGGAAGCCGGTGCTGAAGTTGGCCAGCGAGCGCATCCCGACCTCGTGGTGGTTCCGGCCGGTCAGCAGGGCAGCCCTGGTGGGCGAGCACAGCGGGGTGACGTGGAAGTTCGTGTACCGCAGGCCGTCGGCCGCGAGCCGGTCCATGTTCGGCGTGCTGATGGTGGATCCGTAGCAGCGCAGGTGCGCGAAGCCGGTGTCGTCGAGCAGGATCACGACGACGTTCGGCGCGCCGAGTCCGGGATGCGGCCGGGCCGGCCAGGACGGCACCGACTCGGCCACGGTCGGCCCGATCACGCCATCGAAGTCCTCGTGCGCTGTCACCGGCACGCTCCCCGCTCGTGGCTGCATGGTTCAGGGCTGACGCGGCTGGGCTGCCAGCGCCTTGGACCCGCCGGGCCCGAGCAGCCTGCGCAGCCCGGCCGTCATCGCCTGGCGGGTCTGCTCCAGGGTGTACCCGCCGTCGACCACGAACCAGTCCATCATCTCGATCTGGGTGAGCGCGTCGGCCGCCGCCATGATGGCGTCGGCGTCCTGGCCGAACGTGGAGAGCTCGGGTTCGAACTGCCTGGCGAGCTGCACCCGGAGCATGCCGCGCCGGTTAGCCAGCCGTTCCCTGATGATCTCGCTGGCCGGCGTGCCGCGGAGCTTGGTGCGCAGCAGGGCCGCCCGCGCGGTGGGCGCGACCGCTTCGTACAGCCGCAGCCTGGCGGTCACGAATGCCTGCACCCTGGCCTCGAACGGGCCCTCGCCGACCGGCTCGAGCACGAACAGCGGCCCGATCCGCTCGATGTGCCGCTCGATCGCCGCGTTCACCAGCTCCTCGCGGTCCGACACATACCGGTACACCGACCTGAGCGAGACGCCGGACCGCTGCGCCACCGCCTCGGGGCTCGGGCTGAGGTCACCGGCCGCGAACAGCTCGAGGGCCGCGTCAAGCACGAGCTGCCTGTTCCGGTCGCGCCGTGCGGTGCGGCCGTCGGGCAGTATGTCGTCCGGCTGCGGCGGGTCCGGCGCCTGCGAGCCCGCCGGGATCACCGCGCTGACGGCCTGGTCCTGGCCGGACGGCTGGGTCCTCCTACGGATCGCCATGGACCGAGCACCTCTCCTGGTTCCCGCGCACCACGCCGGCGAGGTGGACATGCGCCTGGTCAGGCCGCGCCCCGGCGGCCGGCACGTCGTCGCCCGCCGAACGCAGTAAGCACTCCGGGGCCGCCGCCTTTGCTGCAGGATCTAGCTGGAGGAAACTCACCTAGCAGACCCTACGGCAGGGCGCGCAGGGAAGGCCGAATGTTCCAAAACGGTTTATCAGATCGGCATAACAAATCGCTCCGACGGCTGTGAGCCGCTCGCCGGAGTCCAGGCTTGGGGGAGTGCATGACGTTCAGCGACCTGATCAGGCGCCCGCTTGTCGTCGCTCCGATGGGCGGCGGGCCGAGCACGACCGGCCTGGTGGCCGCTGCCGCCGCCGCGGGCGCGCTCGGCTTCGTGGCGGCGGCCTACCGGAGCGCGGCGGCCATGCGGGAGCAGATCGACGCAGTCGCCGCGGCGACGGCCGAGGCGTTCGGCGTGAACCTGTTCGTGCCGGGCGCCCCCGCCGCCGACCGCGCCAGGCTTGGCAGCTACCTGGCAGGCCTGGCCGCCGACGCGCGGGCGGTGGGCGCGGCCCTCGGCGAGCCGGCCTGGGATGACGACGACTGGGACGCCAAGGTCGCCGATCTGACCGCGAGGCCCGTGCCGGTGGTCAGCTTCACGTTCGGCTGCCCGCACCCGGAGGTGCTGTCCGCGCTGCGGGCCGCGGGCAGTGCCGTCTGGGTGACCGTCACCGACGTGGACGAGGCCCGCGCCGCCGTGGCGGCGGATGCCGACGCGCTGTGCGTGCAGGGCGCCGAGGCGGGCGCGCACCGCGGCACGTTCGGCAACGACGACCGGGCCGCCAGCCCGAGGACCGGGGTGCTCGACCTTGTGGCCGCGGTCCGGTCGGGCACCAGCCTGCCGATCCTGGCGGCGGGCGGCATCATGGACGCCGGCGGTGTCGGCGCCGCGCTGGCCGCCGGTGCGTCGGCCGCGCAGTGCGGCACCGCGTTCCTGCGCTGCCCGGAGAGCGGAGCGCACCCGGCGTACAAGGCGGCGCTCGCGGACGGCCGGTTCACCTCGACGGCGATCACCCGGGCGTTCAGCGGCCGGCCGGCCCGCGGCCTGGTGAACGGGTTTCTGTTGGCACATCGCGATGCCCCGGCGGCCTACCCCGAGATCAACAACGCCACCCGGCCGCTGCGCGCGGCCGCCGTGGCGGCGGGGGACGCCGACCGGATGAGCCTGTGGGCAGGCGAGGGCTTCCGCGCGGCCACGGACCGCCCGGCGGGAGAGGTCGTCGACCTGCTCTGCCGGCGCCGCTAGCATATTCTCGGTTCGTCCAAGCTGGCTCGCCTTGTCGAGCATTTCGCCGCCCGGCCGCAGACGCAGGAACGACTGGCCAGGCAGGTCGCCACCTGCCTCGTCGAGCGCGCCGCGCCGCTCGGCGCGGCGGGTGCCGGCGGCCGAGCACACCGGCATGACCTTCGCCCTGGCTGGCATGCACGTCTGACAAGGGAGGCTGACCATGGACGTCGGCAACGGCGGCGCGCACGTGATCGTCGGAGCGAGCCTGGGCGGCGCGCGGGCCGCCGAGACGCTTCGCGGCGAGGGCTTCGACGGGCCGGTCGTGCTGATCGGCGACGAGGACGAGCTGCCGTACGAGCGGCCCCCGCTGTCCAAGGACTACCTGATGGGCAAGTCGGACCGGGAGAAGCTGTACGTGCACCCGGCCGAGTGGTACGTCGAGAAGGACATCGACCTGCGCCTCGGCACGACCGTGGCCGGCGTCGACCCGGCGGCCAGCGAGGTGCTGCTGGCCGACGGCGACCGAATCGGCTACTCGAGGCTGCTGCTGGCCACCGGCTCGTCGCCGCGCCGCCTGCCGGTGCCCGGCGCCGACCTGGACGGCGTGCTCTACCTGCGCCGGATGGAGGACAGCGACCGGCTCAGGGCGGCCATCGGCGAAGCGGGCAGGGTCGCGGTGATCGGAGCCGGGTGGATCGGGCTGGAGACCGCCGCGGCCGCGCGGACGGCGGGGGCCGAGGTGACCGTGCTTGAGATGGCCGAGCTTCCGCTGCTGCGGGTACTCGGCCGCGAGGTCGCGCAGGTCTTCGCCGACCTGCACGCCGCGCATGACGTGGACCTGCGGCTCGGCGTCAGCGTGGCCGAGGTCACCGGCACCGGCGAGTCGGTCAGCGGCGTCCGCCTCGCCGACGGGACGCACGTGCCCGCCGACCTCGTTATCGTCGGCATCGGGATCACGCCGAACACCGAGCTCGCCGCCTCCGCCGGCCTGCGGGTGGATGACGGCGTGGTGGCCGACCAGCGGCTGGGCACGTCGGACCCGGCCATCTACGCGGCCGGCGACGTGGCCAGCGCGTTTCACCCGCACTACGGCAAGCACCTGCGGGTGGAGCACTGGGCCAACGCGCGGCACCAGCCGGTCGCGGCCGCCAAGGCGATGCTCGGCCAGGACGTGTCCTATGACCGGATCCCGTACTTCTACACCGACCAGTACGACCTGGGCATGGAGTACGCCGGCTATGTCGAGCCAGGAGGTTATGACTCTGTCGTTTTCCGCGGCGACAAGGAGAGGCGCGAGTTCATCGCGTTCTGGCTGGCCGCCGACGGCCGGGTGCTGGCCGGCATGAACGTCAATATCTGGGACGTGAACGACGCCATCACCGCACTGATCACGTCAGGGAATGCGGTAGGAAAGCAGGCGCTCGCCGACCCGTCAGTCCCGCTCGACTCGCTGGCTGAATGAGGGCGAGTTCACCATCCCAAGGAACTGACTCTGCGTACGTTGCTCCAGCGGTTCGCCAGTTCGGCCTCGCCGAGGTGCGCTAGCCCGCGCTTCCTTGCGTAGTGCCACGCGAAGAGCCCGAAGCCCACGCCCGCGGCAGCGATCACCAGCGGCGGTACGGTCAGATGGAAGTGCAGGCGGGAATGCGGCGTGGTCACGTGCGCCAGAAGGCCGCTGAACACCAGGGCCGCTCCTACGGTTATCGCCTTCAGCCACCCGGGCGCGAACGCCCACACGAGCATCCCGGCAAGAATCCCGATCCAGAGCAGATGCG
>Ga0335078_10002516_pt1 | contig 27746 bp, 48 predicted proteins | sample Lox_Sample_32_FD_206711 | JGI IMG/M metagenome (GOLD analysis project Ga0335078, IMG submission 206711) | Soil microbial communities from Loxahatchee National Wildlife Refuge, Florida, United States - Lox_Sample_3.2 | ecosystem: Environmental > Terrestrial > Soil > Wetlands | place: USA... | reverse complement strand
CCGGTCGCTCGCCACCGCCCGGCTCGCGCTCCGCCGTTCGCGCGTGCGCCGCTCGGCGCCCACGCGGCGCCTCACCGGCGCGCGCCGGTCCCACAGCCGGCGCCGCTCCTCGCGGCGGCGTTGTTCGGATGGTCGGTCCACGAATGTCCCTCGGGTGCTGCGTCGTCTGCCAATAGGTTGCCATCTCCCGGCGCGAAACGCAAAGGCCCCGCCCCGCCTACCCCGGCGCGCGCCGCGGGGCGGGCGGCCAGTAGGCGAACTCGCGCTCGAAGCAAGCCGCCTCCAGGTCGGCGACCCGGTCGCGCAGGTACGCCTGCGCGTCGCCGATCGCGCGGTTGTACACGCTCGGCGCCAGCTCCTTCAGGAAGAAGTCCAGCAGCAGGTCCGCTTTGAGGTCGCCCACCTCGGCGTCCCAGCTCTCGGCGAAGTACCGCTTGATGGACGCGATCGCCTGCTTGCGAACGTCGGCCTCGAGCGCGATGGCCATGGACTCCGTCCTCGCCTCGGTCAGGGCCCCGGGGCCGCGGCCCCGAGCGCGTTGATGTCCGGGTTCTCGAGCACCCGCTGGGCGTACCCGCGCGCCGCCACCTCGATCATCGCGCGGCCCACCGCCTCGCTCGTGGTGACGTGCCGCGGCGCGAGCCGCCTGATGAGCGGCCACAGCGGGGCGGCCAGGTCGTAGAAGGCCCTGTACAGCCTCGTCTTCGACCGCACGCCCTTCAGCGGCTGGATGAAGCCCGGCCGGAACGCGTAGGCCCGGAACGGCAGCGCGAACAGGTCGTTCTCCGTCTTGCCCTTCACGCGCGCCCACATGCTGCGCCCGCGCTCCGAGCCGTCGGTGCCCTCGCCCGAGACGTAGCAGAAGACGAGCCGCGGGTTGCGCTCGGCCATCGGCTTCGCGGCCGCCATCGTCAGGTCGTAGGTCACGCGCCGGTATGCCGCCTCGCTCATCCCGGCCGATGACACGCCGAGGCAGAAGAAGCACGCGTCCAGCCCCGCGAATTCGCCGGCGAGGTCGCGCAGGTCGGACAGGTCGGTGCGCACGATCTCGCGCAGCCTGGCGTGGGTCGCGCCGCAGGGACGGCGGCCCACCGCGAGCACCGACTCCACGCGCGGGTCCGCCAGGCACTCGATCAGCACGCCGGCGCCCACCATTCCGCTCGCGCCGAACAGGGCGACCTTCACGGCGCCCGCCGGCCGCCGCGCGCCTGGCCGGGCGTGCCCGCGCGCCCGCTGCGGAAGAGCCACAGGTACGCCGCCGGGAACGCGCGCCGCCAGAACCACTCCGCGTGCGCGCCGTCGGCCGGGAGCAGCGAGCGGACGTCGCGCGCGGTGTCGAAACCGGCGGCCGCGAGCGTGTCCACCATCGCCGTCTGGCCGCGCGGGATCGCCTCCTTGAGCTCGCCCTGCCCGCCTTCCGTGGCGCCGCTCACGAAGTAGAAGCGCGCCGGCGGGCGCCGGGGCCGCGCCGCGCGGGCCAGCGCGTAGACCTGCGGATCGATGAAGAACGACGGCGAGAAGACCAGCGCGCGCCCGAACACCTCCGGGTAGCGCACCGCCGCGTAGAACGAGATCAGCCCGCCCAGGCTCGAGCCGCCGACGCCGGTGTCGAGGCGGCCGGGCCGCGTCCGGTAGTGCGCGTCGACGTACGGCTTCAGCGTGTGGACGAGGAACTCCGCATACGCCATGCCCTCGCCGCCGCCCATCCCCTTCATGGTGGCCGGCCACGGCTGGTACTCGTCCATCCGCTTCGGACCGTTGTCCACCGCGACCACGATGATCCCCGGATCGCCCAGCGCGCGCAGGCTGTCGAGCGTCTCGTCGACGCCCCATTCCCCGGCGTAGCTCGTCGCCGCGTCGAACACGTTCTGGCCGTCCTGCAGGTAGAGCACGGGGTACCGCCGGGTCGTCGTCGCGTAGCCGGGTGGGAGATAGAGCCAGACGCGGCGCGTGAGCCCCAGCTGCGGGACGGCGAAGGCCGTGTCCATCACCGATACCGTCGGCCGCGCGGTGTGCGCGCGCGGCTTCACGGCGCGCGCGTCCCGCCAGCCGGCCACCGCGCCGGTGTACGTGGCCGCGCCCGTCGCCGGAACGTCGAACGCGCGGTTCGGCACGTCGCCGCCCGACGCGCTCACTTCCACCGCGTCCCACGAGCCCAGGGTGAACTTGAACTCGACGCCGCCGCGCACCGAGTCCGGCAGCGCGAGGGAGTACCGGCCCGGCCCGGCCGACGCCATCCGGTAGCCCGGCGCGGCGGGGTTCCAGTCGTTGAAGGTGCCGGCCACGTAGACGCCGGTGTCGGCCGGAGTCCCGGCCGGGACGGTGACGACGATCGTCAGGCCTGCGGGCGCGGGCGCGCTCGCCTGGGCGGCGGCCGCCACGGGACCGGCGGCGAGCAGGACGGCGACGCACGCGAGGGCGCGACGGTCGGCCCACGCGGACGTGCGGATGCGGATCGGCGGCACGAGCGGCTCCTTCACGAAAGCCACCGCGAGGGTGGCGCGCCGTGAAGAGTAACCGGACGAGCCGTCGTCGAGCGACTGGGCGGGGAGCGGGATCGGGCGGCAGGCGGCTCGGCTACGTCAGAGACACGTCTCCCGGACCGGGGGACCGCCTCGGACCATGGCGAACGGCCCGAGCGTCTGGTTGGAATCGGTGAGCGCGACGGTGAACGTGAACGCGTTGCCGCCCACGTCGCCCCGGTAGATGGCGGGATGCGGCGTGCCCCCGCCGGGCGGTACGGGCCCGCCCCCGAAGTAGTGCTGACCGGTCGCGAGGAACGCGCCCGAGCTGGAGACCGTCCAGGTGGAGTCGATCGTGCCGGCGCCGCAGGCGTACGAGAGCGTGCCGCCCGCGGCCGTCAACACCAGGCTGGCCTGCGTCCCGCCCCACGCGCCTACCGGATCCGGCGCCGTCGGCGAGGCGCAAGCCGCCGCGCCCGCCAGCGCCACGATCGCGAGCCACTTCGGGTTCATCCCGCCTCCTCCCCCGACTCGAGCCGCCTCCATGTAACGGACCCCGACCGCGCGTGGGGGGTCACAACGTGGTGTGGCGCGGCCGCGGGGCTTGACCCCCGCGCGGGCCCGTGCGATATCGCCAACATGAGCATCCACGCCGGCATCCTCGCCGCAGCCGCCCGAGCGACTGCTCCCCTCGCGGTCCTCGCCGCGCTCTCCGTATCCGCCTGCCATCCGGTTCCGCGGCCTGCCGGCTCCGTCGCCCCGCTGGCGCCCCGCGAGACGCTGATCACCGAGAGCGACATCATCCACATGTCGGCGCAGACTGCGTGGGACGCCGTGCGCCTGCGCGCGCCCCGGCTCGTTTTCGCCGACTCCGGGGGCGGCCGGCCCACCGGCATCCGGATCCAGCCGTCCCAGAGCGTCCACGCCGACGAGACGCCGCTCCTGGTGGTGGACGGGATGCGGATGAGCGGCATTGACTACCTGCAGAGCATCCCGGCGACCGACGTCCACGCGATCCACATCCTCGACAGCGACGCCGCCGAGCCCCTGTACGGTCTCAGTGCCGCGGGCGGGGCCATCGTCGTCGAGACCAAGGGGCGCCCGGCGACCGGCCGCTAGCCCGGCCGCACACCCACCATGCGCAGATTGCTCGCGTTCGAGATGGTGTCGCTGGACGGGTATTTCGTGGACGCCCGCGGCGACATGAGCTGGGCCAAGAACGCCGTCCCCGATCCGGAGTTCGACGCGTTCACGACGCGCAACGCCGAGGGCGGCGGCGTGCTCCTGTTCGGTCGCGTCACGTACGAGATGATGGCGGGTTACTGGCCGACGCCGCTCGCGCTGCAGACGTCTCCGGCGGTGGCCCGGCGCATGAACGAAGGCGCGAAATACGTCTTCTCGCGCACCCTGCGCGAGGCGTCGTGGGCGAACACCACGATCCTCGCGGGCGACGCGGCCGACGAGGTCCGGCGCCTCAAGCGGGAAACGGGCCCCGGCATGGCCATCCTGGGCAGCGGCACCATCGTCTCACGGCTGGCAGGCGACGGGCTGATCGACGAGTTCCAGCTCGTCGTGATCCCGGTGGTGCTCGGCGCCGGCCGGACGCCGTTCGCCGGCATCCGGGAGCGGCTCGACCTCGCGCTCACCCAGTCGCGCGCGTTCGCCAACGGCAACGTGCTGCTGTGCTACGCGCCGCGCCGACGACCCGACTGAGGGGGCCGGCGCGGGCGGCCGTCACGCCATCCGCGCGCCGGCCTCCCGCAACAGCTCGCGCAGCACGGAGCGATGGCAGCGGCGCTCGTCCTCGCAGTAGCATCCGACCGACAAGTCCGTCTCGTGCGACAGTGCCGCCAGCAGCTCGACCAGCCGCGCGCGCTCGGGCGCCTTCATCTCCGCGCGGTAACGCCTGACGAAGGCCGCCCACTCGCGCTCGCCCTCGGCCGCCAGCGCCAGCTTCACCAGCGGCGCGCTCGGCGACAGCTCCGGGAGCCACACGTCGTACCAGTTGTCCGCCCGGTAGCGGCTCTTGGGGACGCCGCGCGGCGGACGGCGGACCGTGCCGATCCGCAGTCCCTCGCCGCGCCCCCGCGCCGTGCCCAGGCGAACGATGCGAATCGCCATCGTCACCTCCTCCCGGTCGCGCCCCGTGTCGGGGCCGCGTCCCGCTCAGCGCGCGGTTGCGGGTCCCGCCTCGAACACCGGGCTCACGAGGAAGTCGTGCGGCCCTGTCTTGTACCCCGCCATGCGCAGGAACGCCGCCGTCTGGGCCCAGTGGCGGATCTCGTGCGTTACCGATTGCGCGGCCATCGTCTTCGGCGTGACCGAGCGCTTGTTCGACCCCAGCTGGATCTCCTGCGGCACGTCCCAGCGCTTCTCGTCCAGCTCCGCCAGGAGCGCGCGCATCGCCTGACGGCTGCGCCGGCCGAGGTCGAAGAGCGCGTCCACGTCGTCCGTCGGGACGGCGCCCACGTCGCTGGGCGCTACGCCGCGGATCCGGTCCGCGTAGCGCTGCTCCGCGCCGAAGATGTGCCGCACCATCTCCCCGACGTTGTTGACCCGGCCGTCGCCGTTGGGCCCGAGCCCCACGGCGAACGGCGCCGTCCCCTGGGTGCGGAACCAGGCCTCCCACTGGGCGCGGTCCCAGTCCGTGTACGCGAGCAGATGGCTGAACTCGAACTTGAAGGCCATGGTGCCTCACCCTCGGATGTGCGTGATGGACGATCCCGCCGCGCTACCGCGATCTCGACCCGGCGCGCGTCGTGTCGGAGTCGCGCGACGCGCGCAGGACGCGGAGGTCCTGGACGAGGCTGCCCGGATTGCCGACGTGGCGAAAGTCCACGAACACCCAGCGGCCGCCGACGTACCTCACCTCCGCGATGACGTCGGGCTGCACCTGCGGCGGCCGGTCGTTGCACATGCCGTTGACCGCCGCGAGGACCGTGTCGCCACGCCGGCTGGTCCCCGTCACCTGGTACGGATCGCAGGGATCCTGGGTGTCGAGGAACGGGTCCCAGTCGAGGCCGACCACCTCCGCCGGGTTGGCGCGCTGCGCGGCGTTGTCGAGCCGCATCGCGGCGACCAGGGCCGGCGCGAACCAGCCGGGACTGTCCGCCACCGCATCCTCGTAGCGCTCGCCGATCTGCTTGTACCACACGTAGAACGACTGGATGAAGCGCGCCGCCGCCTGCGCGGCGGAATCGGGCGCGGGCACGCCGAGCGTCGTGTCGGGACCGGCGACGGCGGTGCTGCTCGCCGCGGCCGCGGGGGGCGGCGACTCCTTGTGGCACGCCGCCACGGCGGCCACGAGCAGGATGCGACCGGCGCGAGGAGTCCAGGATCCGAGGTGGTTCACGGCGCTCCTTCCGTCAGGCGGACGCCTGCTCCGCCAGCACCTTCTTCCACCCGGCGAGCCCCGCGCCGGTCGGCACCCGCCGCAGCAGCTCGATGATGCGGGCGTTGGGCATGCCGCACGGCGGCGCCGGCCAGCGCTCGCCCGGCTGGTAGCCGATGCGCCGGTACTCGGCAGCGAAATCGGCGTCGGTGGGTGTGCCGGTCATGGGTGGCTTCGCGACTCGGGGGGCGGGCGGCCGTCGCGGACGCACGGCCGCGCCGTCAGTCCCCGCGCGGGGTCGCCTCGCCGAGCCAGCCGTAGGCCGACTCCTCGGACGTGAACGCCGCCACGTGTCGCGGGTCGTCGGCCGCGAACGCCACCAGGTGGCTCGCCGTGACGTGACCGGCGACGGTGCTCAGCAGTGCCACGCGCCCCTTGAAGTGCAGCCGGAGCTGACGGATCAGGGAGGCGATGGCGGGGATCTCCGATGCCGATGGCGCGTTGTCGACCGACCTGACGTCGATCAGCAGGTCGGCGTCGCGCGCGAGCTCCGGATCGCTGAGCATGCGATCCACGCACGCGACCCGCTCGGGCATCATGACTGGACCGGTCCCCCTGAGATGGACCAGCCGGGCGCCTGAGGGTGCGCGGTAGTCAAACGCCATCGGTCAGCTCACCTCCTGGCCGCAGGTTCATGCCGTGGGGTCGCCTGTACCCGACATGGGCTCGCCCTCGAAGACGGGATCAGCGGACGAGGCCGCGGGCGGGATCCAGTCGGCCGGCAAGCCCAGCCAGGCCAGCGCCGCCGCGCGGTCGCGAAAGACCTGCAGCTCGTCCCCCGCGTCGCCCCGCATCATCTCGTGCATCCGCGCGAACCCGAACGCGATGTCGCTGGCCACCAGCACCGCCCGGCGCGCGTTCTTCCCGAACGGATTCGCCTCGGCGACGCGGCGCAGCCCGGCCGGCGTGACCCGCGGCTCCGTCACGTCCACGAGGTCCTGGAGCTGCCGGAAATCCGGTGCGAAGCGCCGATCCGCCCCCAGGCTCCGCGAGTGGGCCTCGAATTCCTCGTCCCGGGCCACGCCCCAGGCGCGGCTGTACACGACCCGATTCACCAGGTCGAGCCGGTAGGTGGTCGGCATGGCCCCAACATATGACGCACGCGGGATCGCCACCAGTTCGGCCGGAGGCCTCAGACGGCGAACCCCGCGCGGAGCAGCCACACGATCCCCAGCGCCACGAGCACCACGGCCCCGCCCGAGAGCAGCCCGGTGCCCACGGTCGCGCCGCCCCATACGACGGGGGCGAATCCGCCGGCGACCGCCATGGACGCGACCCAGCACCCGAGCACCAGTCGCCCCCGGCGATCCGGCCGGAACCGCGTGAGCACGCCGAGCAGGCTGAAGACCCCGTAGCTCAACTGCGCGACGCTCTGTATCAGCTCGCCGGGCGTGTGGGACCGGGGTATCTGGCGGATGCCGCCCGAGACGCCCAGCCAGGTCAGGGCGAGCAGGAGAAGCATGGCGGCGCCGCCGAGGACGCGCCGAACCGGCAGGCCGAGTCTCACCGGCCGGCCGGCGCGGGCAGCACGGCCAAAACGAACACGCGGAACCGGCGCACCAGGATGGCGGAGATCATGGAAGGTCCACCGCAGCTTAACCCGGCGAGCGCGTCCGCTGCAGGGGGCGGCCGGTCACCCGAGCTCGGGCCCCGCGATCGCGAAGGTGCGCGGCGAGAGCCCCGCCCCGCTCGGCCGGCCGCGAGCCATGCGCGCCAGACTGCGCTGCATCTTCCACCCGCGCGTGAGGAGGAAATCGGGTGCGCCGTGCGGGCCCGCCATCCAGTCCAGGAACAGGGCGCGCCCTTCGAGCCTCACGAACAGGTCGTCCAGGAGCGTGCGGGCCGTCGCGCGGTCGGCGGCCATCAGCGGTCCGACGTAGGCGGCGCGCCGGCCGCGACGCGCCAGCGCGTAGCCCGTCGGGACCCGATCGGACGTCGAGAACCGGATCGCAGCCGCCTCGCAGGCACGTTGCGCGATCAGTTCTTCCACCAGCGACCGCCGATCCGCACCGAATGCCTGCCGATCCAGAGCGACCAGCTCGTCGAGCCGAGGGGGCCCCGGCGAGCGGATGCCCTGCTCCGGCGCTCCGGACGGTCTCGCAATTCCTTCCCATCGCTCCACCGTCGTCTCGACCGCAAAGCCCAGCGACTCGTAAAGCGGCTTTCCGGCCGGCGTGGCATCGAGCTTCACGGTCTCCACGCCGCACGCCGTGCAGTGCGTCAACGCCGCTTCCATCAGGCGCCGCCCGACGCCACGGCCCCGGTACGCCGCGTTCACCACCATCATGCCGAGCCAGGCGAGCGATCCGCCGTAGGTCACCGTGGTGACGGTGCCGACGAGCGTCTCGGCGGCGTACGCGCCGAAGCACCCGTCCGGGCTGAGGCGCTGAACGCGCCCCCAGTCCTCCGCGGTCTGGTTCCACCCTTCTGCTCGCGCGAGCTCGTGCGCCGCCGCCCCGTCGCTCGGCGAGAGCGTGCGGATCAGGACGGCGGACTCGCCGTCCGTCAGCACGGGCCACTGTGCATCTGCGTCACCGATCCAGTACGAGGGCGATGCCGCAGCCGACGAACACGATGCCGGTCGCCGCGTTCAGCGCCCGCCGCACCCGGGGCCGCCGCAGCCAGGCGGCGACGGTCCCGGTCGCGAGCACCAGGACGGCGAACCAGATCAGGCCTTCCGTCGCGTGGATGCCGGCGAGCAGCAGGCAGAACGGCCCGGCCCGGACCGACCGCGGAACGAACAGAGGAAGGAAGCTCACGTAGAACGCGCCGACCTTCGGATTGAGCAGGTTCGTGAGCAGGCCGCGGCGAAACGACGCGCGGGCCCCTTCGTCTGCCGGTACGTCCGCTTCGGCGGAGCCATCGCCCGCCTCGAAGAGGTTCGCGAAGGACCGGCGCGCGCGGCGCAGCATGGTCGCGCCCGTCCAGACGAGGAAGGCGCCGCCGGCGATGCGGAGCAGCAGATACACGGCCTCGTGCGAGACCAGCACCGCGCCGAGACCGGCGGAAACGGCGGAGCCCCAGGCCAGGCAGCCGAGACAGATGCCGACCGCCGCGCTCATGGCCCGTCTCTGCCCGGCCACGGCGGCGGTCCTCAGCACCAGGGCGGTGTCGAGCCCCGGCGTCACCGTGAGCAGCGCCGCCGCGCCGGTGAACGCGACGACCGCGCCGGGAGCCGTCAACCGGCGGAGGCCGAGCGGCGCGCGCCGCGCCACATGGCCCAGGCGAGCAGCGCGATGCCCGAATCGATGGCGACGTCGGCGAGGTTGAAGGTCCAGAATCGCCATGACGCCGTGCCGATGTCGATGAAATCCACCACGCCCCAGCCGCTCGACAGGCGACCGACGAGGTTGCCGACGGCGCCACCGATGATGAGGGCCAGCGCCGTCGCCCGAAGGCGGTCGCGGGGCCGGGTGTCCAGCAGCATCCGCACCAGCACGGCGAGCACGACGACGGTGACGCCGCTCAGCAGCCAGCGCGCGTAGGGTCCGGCGGGCAGCCCCATGACGCCCTGGCGGTTGTAGGCGAGCGTGAGCCGGACCGCGTCGCCGAGCACGCGATGCGGCGAGTACGGCGGCTGCAGCGCGGCGACCGCCAGCCGCTTCGTGACGAGGTCCGCGATCAGGACCGGCAGCGCGACGAAGCAGACCGCTCGCAGTCTCGACGCGCGGGCAGGACCGTCCGGGAAGGTCATCGCGCCGTGCCCGGGACCGGGTACTCCAGCAGCCCGGTGTGCAGCACCAGCAGCCAGTCCTCCCCGCGCTTCGTGTACCCCTTGCAGGCCCGGCCCTTCCAGTGCGCGGCCTCGCCCGTCGTGCGATGGCGCCACAGCGTATCCACGTCCACCACGGCGAACGCGCCGTCGCCCTCCTCCGAGATCGCGATCCTGACCGTGCGCCGCCGGTTGTGGACCAGCTCGAACGCGCGAAAGTGGCTCTCCCACGCGGCCTTCCAGCGCGCGCGATCGTAGCGGCCCATCGGAAAGACCCAGGACGCGGGATCGTGTGCGCGCGCGTCGGGCGGCCACGGCCAGACCATGTCGGGGTGGAACAGCGCGACGAGCGCGTCCGCATCCTGGCGGTCCCAGGCGGCGGTCTCGCGGTCCACCATGGCCTGGATCTCGGCTTCGGCGGCCCTCACGCCGGGCGGGCCGGGCCGAGCGCCCGGAGAACGGCCCATGCCAGGAGCAGCGACACCGCCACGAAGAGCAGCGCGACGTGGAGCATCGGCGGGCCCCACACCAGCGCCGACACGCCCGCGCTCGCCGCCAGCGCGGCCGCCCAGGCGATGCGCACCGGCCGGGCCAGCGCCTGCGACCGGACCCGCGTGACCACGACCGCGACGCTCAGCAGCCCGCACGCGAACCGGATCCCCGTTTCCAGCTGCTGCCCGACGTTCTGCGAGTGGAGCGCGTCGTTCACGCCGCCCTTGATCGTCCACCACGCCAGGCCGAGGAGGAGCAGCGCGGCGCCCGCCGACAGCAGGCGGCGCACCACCGACGTCCGGCCGATCGTCTCATCGGGGGTCACCGGCGCCTCGCGGCCTTGGCGATCGCGATCCACCGATCCGGAGCCAGTGCGCCCACGATCTCGCCGATCGTACCCAGCGGCAGTTCGTCCGCCGTCCGGAAGCGGATGCATGATTTTCCCATGTCCGGCTTCCTGCCGGCCGCCGCGAAGCCCGCCCGGAGCCGCTCGGCGAGCGGGGCGTGGCCGTAGATGCCCATCAGGTGCAACGAGAGGTACGCCTTCTCCGACGCGAGCGCGACGTACCACAGCGGATGCCCGTTGTAGGTGTCGGGGTAGCGCGCCAGCGGCACCTGGTAGACCAGCATCCCTTTGCTCACCACCTCCTCGTACCCGGCGGGAAGATGGCGGCGGATCAGCGTCCGGAGGCGGCGCACCTCCCGCCGGCGGTCCGCGGGCAGCTGAGCCAGGTACTGCGCGGGTGTCATCAGCTCACGGCCTTCTTCACGAGCGCGGTGATCTTCGCCTCCGCCGCGGCCGTCAACTCCTGCAGCGCGAATCCGGTCGCCCACAGGGCGCCCTCGTCGAGGTTCGCCTTGTCGCTGAAGCCCAGCGTCGCGTACCGCGTCTTGAACTTCTGCGCGTTCTGGAAGAAGCAGACGACCTTGTCGTCCTTGGCGTACGCGGGCATCCCGTACCAGAGCTTCGGCGTGAGGGCCGGCGCGGCGGCCCGGATGATCGCGTGGACCCGCTTGGCCATGGCGCGATCGGGTTCACGCATCTCCGCGATCTTCGCGAGCACGACGCTGTCCCCGTCCGCCTCGCCGCTCGCGGCCGCCTTCAGCTCCCGGACGCGCTCCTTCATCGCGGCGCGTTCCTCTGCCGTGAATCCCTTCTGCCCGGTCGCGGTGCGGCCGGCGGACTTCGGCGTGGCCTTCTTCGGGCTCATGGCAACCTCGTACTCACGCAGGTGGGACTCCTCGCCGCGGCTCCGGTGCGGCCCCGGCCAATTTACACGGCATCCGGCCGCGCGCGCCCGGGCGCCCGCCGGCCAAGCGCGACCGTCCGCGGGGACGACGAGCCGCCACGGCCCCTCGCGATGCGGGCGGCGAGTCCGCCGGCAGCCGGCGGTGATGCTACGCAACGCCTTCCACGATGCGTACCTCTCGTTCCACGGCGCCGCGCAGCAGCTTCGCCGCCTCCTGGTACCGTGGACTCTCGTACACGGCGATGGCCTGCTGCACGCTGGCGAACTCGATGAGGACCGTCCGCTCGTTGCCGCGCCCTTCGTAGGTCCGGACGGCGGCGCCGCGCGCGATGATGCGTCCGCCTCCCGCCTCGATCGCCGGCGTGGCCCGCGCGCTGTACTCGGCGAGCCGGGCTGGATCGGAGACCGACCCGTAGATGGTCAGCCAGTAGCCTTTGGCCATGAACGCTCTCCCGCCACGAGGTCGTAGTGGCCGAGTGCCCGGTCCCGCGCCCTCAGCCCCTCGCACTCGGCGTCGAGGGCGGCGCAGGCCGCGCGGGCTACTGCCGCGTCAACGACACGCGGGCAAACGGGCGGCGGACGCCGGCGCTGTCGTTGTCCATGTGCCACTGCCAGGTGTCGCTCGGTCGGTCGTAGACGAACGTCGTGTGGAAGCTCGTCGTCGCCGTGTACCGGAACAGGAACGGGATCGAGTCGCCGGCGACGGCACCGCGCCCGGTCCCGGCCTCGGGAAACGCGCCGGCGCCGGTGTTGTCCATCCACAGGCATGCGTAGTCCCCGGAGCCCGGGTCCCGGCCGAACAGCACCACGGCCTCGTACACCGGCGAGCCGTCGGTCGCCCGCTCGCGCGACACCTCGTGCATCCGCACGTATTCGCGGCCGAGCATCCACTGGAACGTGACGTCGTGGGTGGTCTGGCGTCGCGCGATGGTGCCCGTCAGCACCCAGCGGCCGATCAGGCGATCGAACAGCGAATCCGGCGCGAGGCGCTGGGCCGCCAGGGGCGGCGTGACGAAAGCGCAGAGCGCGGCGGCGGCGAGCAACTTCCGCATGGAGACTCCGCGATCGAGGTTGCCGGCAGCGGCGGGTTGGACTCCCGACGGCCACACAACACCTACACTACCTCGGGTCAACCGTCCAGCCGGGCGCCGGTCGCGGTCACCGCAGCTCGAAGGTCGCTCCGTGGTGTGCCTGTCGGCTCACAGCCTCGGCGCGACCATCGCCTGCGCCTGCGCCGATGTCACGACGGGAATCACCTCGAACTCCACCAAATCCTGCCAGGCGGCCATCCACCGATCGAGGTCGGCGCGACCCTGGCACTCCATCACCTGGTAGCAGTGCGCCAGGTCCTCCGTGATCCAGCTGCCGCGGTACTCGACACCGCCCGCCGTCTGGCGGCCCCGGTCACGCAGGCGGCGGTAGACGGGGACCGGGTCGCCATTGCGATAGTGCTCGATCACCACGAAGAGCATGGGGCTCCTCCGCCTTCACGCGACTGGCTGCCTACCCCGAGCCTCTGCCGCCTCCGCCTGCGCCGCGCCCACAGAGGCGAAAGATCCAGGCCTGGAGCGCGTCCGACGGTGGACCCGGCTGCGACAGGTTGATGGTCAGCCTTCCATAGTAGTTGCCCTGGCCGTCAACGAGGATGGGTGGGTCGGTGGCGAACAGGTTGCACGCGCTGTACTGGGAGTACGGCGACCCGAAGATGCTGGAGGAGTTGGCGATGCTCGTGCCCGAGGTATCGCTGCCGTACGGGCCGTCGGTGTTGAGCACCGATTCGCTGTCGTACCTGGAGCAGTTCACGCAGCCGAGGTACGTCGCGTCGTCCGGGCCGCCGTACAGCGCGATCTCGTCGCTGCCCTGCTGCGGCTTCCACTGCGCCAGCCTCTGCAGGTACGCCGAGCAGCCGGCCGCGGCGATGGCCATGCCCACCACCCACGCGGCACGTCCGGCGACCTTGTTCACCTCACCGCCACCCGCCCTCGATCGAATCGAGCGCCACCATCGGATACATCATGCAAAGGCTCACGCTCGTCGTGTCACCGCGCAGTACGACGTGGACCGCCAGTCCCTGGCGCTGATACTGTGGCGGCAGGCCGGCGGGCACGAAGCTGCCCTGCGGCGTATCGAGCACCCAGCACCCGGTCTCGACCGTCGAGAGGCGTACGGACGCATTGGTCGCGAGTGCCTGGCCGGGGCCGAGCGCCGGCCCCGCGCGCGTGGCCGTGATGACCGCCGGGGACTTCTCGCATCCGGGCAGGACACCCGCGAGGAGCACGAGAGCTGCGGCAACGAAGGACGAGCGCATGACGACACCTCCACGGCCTGCAACCGAGTGCGGGGCTACGCATCGCTCCTCGGCGGGGGATCGGCCGCGGGCCCCCTGACGGCACCGACCCAGCCTAATCCGGGAGCGTCACGCGGGCGTCACTCGGTCGTCGGCGCCCGAGGCGCGACTCCACCCCATGCCGCCCCGTGCACCACCACGTACCACACGCCCGCGGCGAACACGATCAGGTCGAGCCGCCACTGGTTTCGGAGCACCCGTTGCACCACGACCGCGAGCACCACCACCAGCAGCGTGAAGCCTCCCACGCGGAGGGTGCGCGGGAACAGAAACAGGACGGAGGCAACCACGACCACGGCCGCCACCGCCGCCAGCGGCGTGTGTCCGTCGCGCAGCGCCCGCACCAGGGTATCGAGCCCGGTGCCCAGCAGTCCGACACCGAGCACCAGGTGCAGCAGCTGGAACGCACGACGTTCGGATGCAGCGGCCATGACACTCCCTCAGCGTGGAGATCGCGCGTGCGACCCGAGCACTTCGGCGATCCGGCCGAACGTGCGCCAGGTGCGGGTCGTGACCGGAGCGTCGAACACCCGGTCGATCCGGCCCAGATAGCCGATCGTCTTCATGTCCCGCCGATACAGGCCCGCCACGAAGCAGTCGAACTGCGTGAGCAGCTTGACGAGCCAGCGCCTGCCATGACGAAACTCCATCGGCAGCAGCGGCGCCACTTCCGGTCGCCGGGAGAGCACGCTGACGAACCGCACGCGGTCCGACCGCCGCGGCTCGCCGGCAAAGACGTCCCGCGCGAGCAGGGCTTCGATCTGCGCCGCGCGACAGATCACGATCTCGGTGTTGAACGGGAGCCGACCGCCGAGCGCCTGCCGCAGCACCGCGCGGCTCACGCGCTCCCGCACCACGAACGTGCCGGCCGCGCCGACGTTGACGAGCCCGAGCTGCGGAAGCTGCGCGACCAGGGACGCCGGCCGGAACACCCGGTGCCCGCCGATGTTCACGCCGCGGAGGAAGACTACGTGCGCCATGCTGGGCCTCACGCGCAACACGAGTGCCCGGGGGGAGCGGCCTGGGCGGCCGCGGCCTCACAGCACAGTGAACATGAACATAATGCGGTTGCGGGTGGGCACCGGGTGGCCGGCACTCAACGCGGGAGCGAAGCGGCAGCGCCGCAGGGCGGCTCGCGCCGACCTGACGAACGCCGGGTGATCGGTGGCGACCAGCCTGATCGAGGAGCTGTCCGCCCGGCCGGCCGTGTCGATGACGAACTCGAACGTGACGCTGACGTCGAACCCGGTCGTCTGCATGGTCATCGGATACAGCGCCTGCGGGCACGACAGCACTCGGCCCGGCACCTGCACCACCCGTCCGTCAATGGACTCCAGCGGCACCAGGTCCGCCGGCATGCGGTGCGCGCAGCCCTGCAGCGCGAGCAGGGCGGCGAGGAGGGCCGACGCCTTGGACACCGGGATCCCGATCAGGTCTGCCGCCAGACGAATCGCGCCTCACCTGCAGACCGGTACGGCGCGCTCGCATCGCCCTGGCCGGGAGCGACGGCCTCGAGCCGGAAGGTGTGCCCCGGCAGGGCCACGATGACGGTATCCACCACTATGGACACGGGCAGAGAATCACCTGCCTCGTCCACCAGGGAGAGCGTGTCCGTATCCACCGTCCAGGAGTACGTCCCGGCCGAGACCGTGACATTCGCCGTTCGCGATGACCCGTTCGCGAAGTCGAGGCGCTCGGTCAGCGCGAGCGCGTATGTCCCGACGTGGCACGGGATCATCAGGAAGGCGACGCTGTCGCCCACCGTGACCAGCCAGTTCTGGTGGATGGTGGCGCCGTTGGGTACCCCGGTCACACAGGCTGCGGAGATCGGCCACGGTGCCGGCGTGATCGCGGTGTCCGTGAAGTGCGCGTATCGCCGGAACGTGAGCGTGCCTCCCAGGATCGTCACGCGCCCGCCCGCGGAGTCGACCGCGCAGCAGGGAACGCCCTGGAAATCGACGATGCGCAGAGAATCGAGCGCCACGACCGCCCCGACGTCCGACGAGCTGGAGGTCGAGGTGGGGGACTCGCAGGCCCCGACAGCCAGCGCGGAGCAGATGGCGAGCTGGTAAGCTATGCGTCGCCGCATGGTCCAGACTCCGGGATGAACTCCGCAGAGTATGACCTCGCAGCGTCAGTCCTGCGTCACGTGGTCCCGAGCGCGATGGTCGTGATTGCGTTCGGTGGGCAAGCTCACGGACGCTTCAGGAACCTGAAGTAGAAGGCGACGAAGACGAGGACGATTCCTACGTTCACCGCCAGCCGTTCCCAGAACCGGTGCTTGAAGAACAGGACGTCGAGCGCGACGATCACGGCCGCCATCAGGACGACGTAAAGTGCGTTGATCACGTGGCTTCTCATTTCATCCCCCGCTGACGGGCCGCAGGCCGCCGCCGATCACTGGAACAGCTTCAGGCGGCCGGCGACGGCGATGTACGCGAGTGCGAGGACGAAGAACACGCCCATGCCGGCCACGATCGCCTTCTGCGATCCCACCTTCGGAGCGAGAAACGCGACCGCCAGCATGTACGGCACCCAGGAGACGAGCGTGCCGGTCAGGACCCACTTCGCGTGCTGCCCGACCGCGGCGCCACCCGCCGATTCACCGATGAAGACGTAAGCGACGAGCGTGAACACGGGAACGAGGGTGGCAAGCCCCGACAGCGTGCGGTGCCCGCTCTCTTCGAGCGCCACGATCAGCGTGGTGAACAGCCCGCCGGTCAGGAAGTAGACCAAGAGGTTGGAGAGCTTCATGGATCCCTCGCCGCGTGGGTGGCATCGCCGTCTCGTTCCACACCCTCGTACCCGCCGGCGCTCGGGCTCACACCGCCTTCGTGAGCACGACGACCAGCAGCATGACGTAGGCCGCGAACGCCAGGGCGGAGAGGCCCACGCCCGCGAGCAGTGTGGTACCCGCCTGGAAGCGCCGCTGTTCGATGCGGGAGATCTCCGCCGCCGGCAAGAGCGCCACCTGGTCGGACACGTCCGGCACGGCACCCGCCGCCGTCCGAAGCTCGCCCAGGCGGACCGCGACCGTATCGCCCGCGGCCGCCTCGATCCTGCCGCTGGCCTCGAGCACGCCCGGATACGAGCGTCGCGTGTCCTCCCGGCCCGGCGCGAACGCTGCAACGGCCGTGGCGCTACGAAGCACGATCTGGACCCGGGATCCCGCCGTCGGCGCGACTGCGACCGGCCGGTAGGCGAAACAGGCGCCTGCACAGATCATGGCGCCAAGCAGTGCACTGCTGATCGCCATGCGCATTCGAGACCGCCTCCGCCGTTGGGCGCGATGTGGTGCTACACGTCCTGCCGCGGCCGCGTGGGGTCACCTGCTCACTGGCCTTGAGGCGGCTGCCACAGCTCGACCTTGTTCCCTTCCGGATCGATGACCCAGGCGAACTTCCCGTATTCCGATTCGTCGATCTTCTCGAGCACGTTGCAGCCCTCTTCCTTCAAGGCCTTGACCAGGGCGTGGAGGTCTTCCACCCGGTAGTTGACCATGAAGGGAGCGGCGCTCGGAGCAAAGTGCGCACTCTCCTGCGGATCGATGCTCCAGGCCGTCGTGCCGCCAACCGGCTTGCCCTCGGCGTCGACCCAATCGAAGGCCGCTCCGCCCCAGACCTGGACGTCGATTCCCAGGTGCCGCTTGTACCATGCCCGCAGTGCTGGAGCGTCCTTCGCCTTGAAGAAGATCCCGCCGATGCCGGTGACCCGTCTCATGCAACCTCCGCTGCGCGGTGGTGGTGATCGGAAATGCCTAGCGCGATGGCGCGCGTCCGGCAACCCCTCACGGTCGGCGCCCTGCGTCCGCCTTGTTTGCCAATTTCAACAGCACGACCCCGGAACCGAATCGACGTGTTTCGATCAGCTCGAGATCGATCCTGGCGCCCAGGTGCGGGAACATCGGTTTGCCGCCCCCGAGAATGACGGGGTTGACGTAGAGCCAGTATTCGTCGATCAAGCGCAGTTTCATGAAGGTCGAAGCAAGATGAGGACCGCCGACGAACATGTCCTTCCCCGGTCGTGCCTTGAGCTTCGTGATCTCTTCCCGGACGTCTCCTCTGAACAATTCGCAGCTCCCGCCGACTTCGGTGAGCGTCTTCGAGAACACGATCTTCCTCTGTCTCTTCCACACTCGAGCGTAGTCGATGGCGAATTGTGGCGCCGAAGGGCTCTGCTCCACGGTGGACCAATAGGGGACCATGGTTTCGTACAGTCGCCGTCCGTAGAGATGAGTGTCGATCGTGCTCTCCCGATCGATGACGTGACGCTGCAATTCAGGGTCGGGAGACGTCCAGTTGATGTCACCGCTGGCTGTTTCGATGAAGCCATCGACGGAGACCGACATGGCGAATATCACTTTACGCATCGTGTCCTCGCAGGGTGTGCTTGCGCCGCCTGGCTCATCGCGACTCGGCCGTACTCCCGCTTGGCTACGGGATGAGGACGACCCTCCGGCCACGTAGATCCTCGCGTTGCCACGCGGCTTCGACGTCGGCGAGCGCGACGGGTTCGGTATCGATGCGCAGTGTGCCGTCTGCCGCCAGCGCCCAGAGCCGCGGGAAGACGTCGAGGATGGCCGTGTGTGGAATGCTGCCGCCACCGCTCCCGTAGACCTCGAGCCCCGAGCTGCGCAAGGCAGCCGCTGAGAGCGAGATGGCCGGGCCGGCCATTTCACCGATCTCGACCAGACGGCTCCGGGCAGACTCCGCCTTCACGTCGTGCCCGGTGAGCGCATCGAGGAGAACCTCGGTCGGGCGGCCCCACAGATAGTCGAGAACGACGTCGAAATGCCTCCGACCGGCTTCCTCGAGAAACGCCGCCGCCAATGCGCGGTCTGGTTGGTCGAGGGCGATGATCGCATCCGCACCCAGGTCGGGCAGCGTCTCCAGGACACGCGTGTTGCGTCCGGCGGCAACCACGCGTGCGGCGCCCAGGTGCTTGGCGATCTGGATGGCGAGTTTGCCGGCGACCCCGGTCGCACCGAGAATCAGCACCGTCTCTCCGGGCTGGAGTCGCGCACGCCAGACGAGCGGGAGCCACGACGAGAGCGCCGGATTCGGCAGCGCGGCGGCGGTGACGTCGTCGAGGGCATCGGGAAACGGCATGCACCAGGCCCGGGGCACGACCGTGTGCTCCGCCATCATCCCGAACGGCGGCCGGGCCCCGCCGCAGAACGCCCGCGTCCCATCGTCCAGGATGCCGACCCCGTCGATCCCGCACACGACCGGCAACTCGACGTGGCTGCCGTAGTGGGAACCGCTCGCCATCGCCTTGTCGATGTTCTTCAGCGATGCGGCCGTGACCCGGACCTTCACCTCGCCCGATCGCGGCTGCGGATCGCTGAAGTCCTCGAAACGAGGCGGTTCTCCGAGCGAGTGCAGGACCGCGGCTTTCATGGCGTGGCCTTCCTCCCCCTAGGTGCTCCGTATCACAAAGTACTTGACACAACGAAGTTAGCGCGCCATTCTCCGTTCGTCCTCTGCGCGGAAGGTACTTCATGGCGGGGCGCTCGACCTGGGATCGCAGCTGCACGGTGCTCGCGGTCGTGTTGGGGCTGGCCATCGGGTGGCTCGACATTCATGCCACGGAAGTGAGCGTCACGATCGCGGCCCTGCTGGCGGCCGGCGTGCTCTGCGGCCTGGTGCAGCCTCGGGCGCCCTGGCGCTGGGCAGTTCTGATGGCGCTCGGGCTCCCGGTCGTCGCCGCTGCTGCGCGCTTCGCCGCGGTCGCCACGCCGGAGCCCATCCGGCTTGATCCGCGCGTCGCGCTGGTGGCGGCCGCATTTGCGCTGGTCGGTTGCTACGCCGGAGCGCTGGTGCGGCGCGCGCTCGGGACGATCACCGGAGCCACCCCTGCCCCGTGAGTGCGCGGGTCTGGCCCGGCGCCGCTCAACGCATCGCGCCTCGGCGGGCGGGCGACCTCTCGGCCCGGCGAATTCGGTCAAGCCTCCGGCGCCGCGCCAAACTCCTCCCGCACCCGCTGCGTTCGCAGCTTCAGGATGATCAGGACATTGAACACCGTGACGACGCCGGTCACGATCAGGAGGCCGGTGTGCAGCACGGAGCCCAGTGCGTCGATCTGGGCCTGCGTTATGCCCGCGGACGCCGCAGCGCCCAGGTCCATCGTGGCCAGCTGCGGCACCCGGAAACGCACGGCGCTCACCAGACTCACCAGGCTCGAGTACGCCAGCACCGCCATGAACCCCTTGCGCGCCCACTCCCGCCGCTTCCACAAACCAATCGAGGTGGCAAGGCCGGCCATGGCGCCCAGCAGCCCCAGACAGGTCTGGAACCCGGGCTGCACGACGAGGAAGATGCCGAAGACCAGCACGCCCGACCCGCCCGACAGGATGCCGAGCCAGGCGATGACCGACACGAAGGTCGAGCGAAGCGGGCGACGCGGTGCGGGCTCGGACATCTGACTCCTCCGCTCGTCGGCGACCCGACGAATCGCGCCTCCGTGGGACAGACCCGCCCACGGGGCGCATGACTCCTGCACCATCTTGCCCTCGACGGCCACGCGCCGAAGGCCCACGCAACCATCAGCGGCAGGTCATCCCGCCACATGGTAGCGTCCTGGCCCGCTTGGGCGGCTTCATCGGCCTCGCTGGTTGGGCGCAGCCGCTGACCGTTCAATCCCATCTCGAATCGCCGCTTCGAGAACATCGATGTTGATGTTGCTCAGTGTCCTGAACTTGATGCAGTACCCCGTCACGCTCGCTTTGCCGAGTTCCTTGCCGTATGTGTCGGCCAGGTACTTCTTGTCCTCGAGACCCCATGATGTAGACGGAAATGCCTGTGGTGTTTGCACTCACGCCAATCTGATAGAACGCTTTGGCCCTTCCATCGGCGTACTTCTTCGTTTGGAGGCCGTAGCCGATGTTCGGGTTGGAGATCGTTCGACCGCTCTCGTCCTTGCCGTCCAGGAACCACAACCGGCAGCCCGGCATCAACCCTCGGATGATGCCGTGCAGCGCTTGCATGTCGCTGCGCTTGCGCTCTGGTTGAGCGGCGATGTAGTCGGCGACCTCCTGGTGCACGCTCATGTCGCGCTCCTTACCGGGGCTGACCCCGCTGCAGGCGGACCAGTCCATGCACCGAGAGGATGAGGGAGAAGAGCCCCGTGACGCCGAGGAAGAGGAGGACCCAGACGAAGAAGAACGCGTCGGGCCTGTCGATCGCGCCGGCGACGCCTCTCGCCGTCATCAAGTGCATGACCGGCATGGCCAGCGCCGTGAGCGCGCCGAGGAGCATGATGACATGCCCCGAGCGGCGCTCGGCGAGCACGAGCGTTCCGTAGAGCAGGACGACCAGGATGAGCGCCGCGACGAGGAGCATTCGCAGGCTCAACTCGCCCGCGTCCTGGACGAAGTCGCTCGTCAGGTGAAGGCTCAGCAGGAGGATCGAGAGAAGCGACGTGACGGTCAGCAGGGTGCTCTGTTTCACTCGGTACTCTCCTGGTCAGGTCAGAGGGCGAGAGGGGGATCGCGCGCGCGGACGGCTGCGGGCGCCGGTCAGGCCGCGGCCGGCGTGACCGGTGGGCCGCCGGTACTCCGGCCGGCTGCGAGTTCCTGCCACCTTCCGACGTTGACGCCCCTGATGAGAAGCCAGAGAGGCAGGACAAGTTCGCCGACGCTCAGGAAGCCGGTTGGAAGTGTCCGGCCCGGAAGCAGCAGGTGGGTGCACCAGTCGCCGAGCCACGCCAGGCCCGCGATGGCAACGGCGATGCCGACGAGCTTGGGCAGAAACCCCGACCGGTAGACCAGCAGCGCCAGCGGCAGGAGCCAGAGCCCCCAGAAAACCTGACTGATGAGAAGTCCGTCCTGGTAGAGATCGAGAAGGAACGCAGCCTGCGCCTGGAGTTGCGCCGGCGTGAAGGCGCTGTAGTCTCCGCTGCCGACCAGCCGCACGGCACCGAGACGACCGGCTTCCGTGAGGAGCATCATGGGCACGCTCATGAGCCCGAGCACGGCCATGAGCACGGCGTAGCGCGGGCTCACCGGCTTGAGGAGCTCGTACAACGTCAGCACGGCAAGCGCGAACAGGAGGAGACCGATCACGTTGCTGACGACGCCGAGACGAAGGAGCCGCTCCGCCGACTCGAGGCTCCGGCCGGTTCCCGCACCCGCCAGTGGAACCGTCGAGACGTACTTGAGTCCGAACACAGCGAACGGCACCGTACCGAGGTACAGGGCGCCGGCAAGTCGCGCCGTCGCGTTCACACGTGCTCCCGTTGCAGTTCTCATCCGAGTGCTCCCTCGGGCGGCCGACATTCGGCCCAGCGCCTCAGCCCCGATTGCCCTGCCGCTGCCAGCGCTGGTCAGGCAGACTCAAGCGATCCGTGGCCTGGCGCGGTAGCGCATGTCCGGTAACCCTCGAAGTCGGCGTCCTGGGTCCAGATCCCGCCCGTACAACCATATTGCCATCCATCGCGCTATCGTAATACCGACAACGGGCGACGCCGGGCCGCTGCAGGCGCTCGCTAGACGGCGCCCGTCTCCCGCCCACGGCCACCCGCTTGCTTCGCCACGCGCTCGGCCAGTCGTTTCGGAGCCGCCAGTCGATAGCTCTCCAGCACGAAATCCGCCACCTCGCGCCAGTCGATCGGCGTGACGTCCAAGCGGATACCAACCCAGCCCCGCGGGCCGATATAGGCTGGCATGTAGAACCTGGACGGGCGCGCGGCCGCCCACTGCCGATTCTCGTCCCGCGGCGTGCGGCAGCAGACCGACACGATGCCGTCGCCATGATGGTCGTCCAGGTAGTAGGCGAAGACCTTGGACCCGACGCGAAACGCGGCGTGGCTTCCGTGGCGCTCGCGCACCGCCTGGGGTAACGCCAGGCACAGCCTGCTTACGCGCCTGAGCCTTGGGTCCTGCACTCGGGAGTTGGCCATCGATGATTGGAATCTCGCTGGTGAACCTCGCCACCGCACCGTTCCGCCTGGCGCAGGCGCTGGTGAGGCGGAACGGCGTCTCGACGCCATAGGGACGCATCGCTCTTCGCGGCCCCTTGCATGCCCCGAACGCTTGCGTTAGACTACTGAACCATATGGTTCAGTATCTGACGACCCGACTCGATGCTTCGTTCGCCGCGCTCTCAGGCGCCACGCGGCGTGGCGTTCTGGATCAGCTCGGACGAGCCGACGCGTCGATCACGGACCTTGCCGAGACGTTCCACATGACGCTCACGGGCATGAAGAAGCACGTCGGCGTTCTGGAGCGGGCGGGGCTCGTCACCACGAAGAAGATCGGACGCGTGCGGACGTGCCAGCTGGGCCCGCGCCGGTTGGAGGAAGAGACGGCCTGGCTCGAGAGTTACCGCCGGCGCTGGGACGAACGCTTCGACGAGTTGGACAAGGTTGTCGAGGAACTCACCCGAACGGAGAAGAGCGATGGACGCAAGAACCGAAAGTGAGCCCGGCCCCGTGAAGAACCGCACCACGGTGGAACGGAAGTCGGACCGCGAGGTGGTCGTCACGCGGACCATCAACGGCCCGGCGCGCATCGTGTTCGAGGCATTTGCCAAGGCCGAGCTGCTCAAGCGTTGGTGGGTGCCCAGGTCGCTGGGAATGACCCTGCTGTCCTGCGAGGTGGATGCTCGTGTCGGAGGCAAGTACCGGTTGGTATTCGAGCACGACCCCGAGCCTGCCGCGTTTTTCGGCACGTACGTCGAAGTGAAGCCGTATTCGCGCCTCGCGTGGACCAATGAGGAAGGTGGCGAGGGCGGGCCTGTCACCACGGTGACCTTCGAGGAAAAGGGCGGCAAGACGCTGGTGGTCCTGCACGAGACCTATCCTTCGAAAGAAGCGCTCGACGCTGCCGGCACCGGAGCAGCCGATGCCATGGGCGAGACGTTCGATCAGCTGGACGAGCTTCTCGTCGCCCTGGGTGAGAGCTCGGGACGGTAGCAGAGACGCGGATCTCGCGGTCGGTCGTCCGATAGTCCCGGCTCACACCGGCCGGCTAGGCTGCCGCACGCTGGGCCACGCTACCGCACTTCAAAGCGTGCCAACCCGACGTTCCACACATACGGTTGCGCGGGGTCGCCCGTCGCGCCCGCGCGCAACCGGAAGACGCCGGCGTCATATAGCCCGCGAGTGCTCGTCAGGCTGGCACCCGGGTCCAGTGGAAGGGGCGACATGTCCTGATCGGCAGCGCAGCCGTCGTCGCTGTAGTCGGACCACTGCCCGGAGACGTACCGGTCGATGGCGGTCATGATCCGAGATCCGCAGCGGGACAGGTAGACCCGCTGCATGCTGACGTTGCTCACCGTGAACGTGACGATGGCGGGATCCGGAGTCGGCCGCTGAAACACGGTGCCGCCGAGCTCCATGCGCACGGCGCCGGACGGCTCGGTTCCCGCCTGGCATGCGGACACGCAGAGCCCGAGGGCTCCGCAGGCGAACAGAGATCGAAGGGACGCACCCATGAGCTGCTCCTTTCCCATGGCGGCAGCCTGGCGAATCGCGCCTCAGCGGCGGGCCGGCCGACCCGCCAGCCACCACCAACTAGCCTAGACCCGGAGCGTTAGGGCGGCGTCACGCGGCCGTGCCCCGCCCGCTGCAGGCGCTGGTTAGGTGGCACCCATGCGCAGGAGCGCCTCTGCCGTCAACTCGCCAGCCGCCCAACCACTTGAACCCGCGCGCCGGGCCACTGCACGCGCTGGTCAGGCAGCGGCCTTACCACCCACGTGCTCGGCCAGCGCTTGCGGCCGCAGGAATCGCCGATGGCCCAGCCACAGCAGAACCGGACAATAGCCCAGCAACGGTGACAACGCCGGCTGTGATCACCGGTTTCATACGGCGGTCACCGCTGCTACGCTGCCGGTGAGGGACGGCGCCTGCATCCTCAATACACCAGCTGCACCGGCGCGCCGAGACGCTGATCCGCCAAGAGCTTCAGGTTGACTGGGTCGAGGATGACGATGCCGTCGGGACTGGGCGCGCACCCCACACATACCACCGGATCGGCGGTTGCCCCGATCACATCCCCGGTGGCTGGGTCGGTGATGGAGTTGTTGACGAAGCGCGGGCCCAGGGTTCCTGTTCCCGTCGAGATGCGCCCGAACACGGTCAGCGTCTGCGGATCGACCACGGCGGCGTCACTGCTCTCGAACACAACGAGGCGGCCGCTCGCCGGGAGGACGTACGGCCAGAGGAACGGCACGACCGAGTCCGCCGTGGCGAGGACCGCAGCCGCCATGATGTCGTAGAGCTCCGTGCGCGGCGTGCCGCTCTGCGGCCCCAAGCGATACACGCGCCGGCTGGTGAGCGCCCCCAACAGGACGTAATCGCACGGCATGGCTGTCGAGTCCGCCGTCGAACCAGTGGACGCATCCCACCAAACCAGCGAGACGGGGCACTCGCCGGCGCTCGGCGAACTCAGGAGAACCTGCGAGCCCGTCGCCGCCGAGGCCTGCGCTTGGTCGCTGAGATAGAGCGGTTGGACTGAACGATGGATGACCGCGAGCGTGGCCGCGTCCAGCACGAGAAGTGACCCGCTGTTGAAGACGCTGACGACGAGATACCGACCGTCAGGCGTAAGCTGGACATACGGCTGCGTCCCCGGAGAAGCTGTGTCCGAGTATGTGGCGGCAATACGCCAGTCGTCGTCGTACCGCACGAGCTTCCACCCCGCTGCGTTCGGTCTCGATCCCGCGAACCGCCACGCATAGAAGCCTCCGCCGGTCCCGTCGCGCGCCAACACGAACATGCCACTGTCGCTTGTGAAGGTCGGCATGCTGCGACGTACTATCACGGGCGGCCCCTGGAACTCGACGATGGTCTGCCCAAGCCCGTTCGACCCCTGAACGACAAGGAAGCGGATCGCGCCTGCTCCGGGGCTCGTTACGTCGTGCCCGCAGGCGGTCACCGCCGCCAGCAGCAAGCAAGTGGCGAGTGCGAAGCTCCTGTTGCTGAGGTACGGTCCCGTCATGTGGATCTCCTCAGTGGCGGCCTAACGAATCGCGCCTCAGCGGGCGGGCAGACCAACCCACCGGGCGCACAACTCCTGCCCTACCTCATCCTCGACTGCCCCGCGCCCCAGCCCCGTTTGGCCCGCCGTTGCAGGCGCTGGTTAGGCTGCATGCCTTGTCAGTTCGTGGTGCTCCGTGAGCCGTAGATCGAGACCACGCGATCATCCCGCATGAGAAGCTCGAGATGCGCTATCGTGGTCCACTCGCCCGCCTCGGTTCGGGTTTCGTAAACAAGGGTCTGACGGATCGCACTAGTAGGCTTCCCGAATAGGCGAATGACGTCGGCTCGGCCCAGGCCCAGACGTAACCCACGCGGCAGCTGGACCTCGGTATCGCGGAGGCGTGGGCAGTGAGTTGAGGCAGGAGCGGTCCCATCCGATTTCATTGAGAACTGCATTACGGCTCGGTTGGGGCCACCCAACTCGGTGGACACGAGGCGCAGCACCGCGAACCCAGACGAATCCGGTAGGGCGTAACAAAGAGCAGCCTCATAGCCACCAGCGTCGCCGCTCTCCCGAACCTGGCCAAGGCTCAAGGCGCGTGCCACGGAGTCCAAAGAGGTTTCCTCGAGGCGGACCTCGACGGAACCTACGCGAAGGGAATCCAGAAGGGGCGCCTGGCCACGAAGCGATGCGGCCGTCACGGCCGAGGTAAACGCCAGTAGCGTGCCTATCCTCATCGGCCCTCCGGACAGCATGCCGCCTAACGAATCGCGCCTCAGCGGGCGGGCAGACCAACCCACCGGGCGCACAACTCCTGCCCTACCTCACCCTCGACCGCCCAGCGCCTCAGCCCCGATTGGCCCGCCGCTGCAGACGCTGGTTAGGCGGCGCTGGGCCACTAGGTGGGCTAGCGCTTGTACAGCCAGAGATCGTAAAGCTCCACCTGGCCGCCACGGATCACCGCCACACCGGAGCATGTGACTTGAAGCTCCGCGCACGCTTCGAAAGTGCTGTCGTTCCCTGCAACACCCTGGAGTGTCCCGGTCAGGCTGTCTATCGTCTCGGCGCTCCAAACGCCGCTCACGCGCGGGGCATGGTCCCAGATGCTGGTCCAGGTAAAGTCGGACCGAAGCGTGAAGGAACCGCTGTACACCTTGAGGTCGTCGCCAGGGGCGCCGTAGGCCAGAACACACGGAAGTGGCGCCACAGTTGTGTCGCCCTGGCAGCCCGTGAGGCGGTAGGTGCCGAAGATGCCGGTCGGACTCGTGGCCCCCTTGCAACTGCAAAGAGCAGCGATTCCCAGACCTACGAGCAGGCAAGTGACGGTCGAACGCCCGTGCATTGTTCCGAGCATCGCGCCTCCTAGCTGGAAAACCTCAGCGTGCCGGCCAGCGCACCCTGCGTCCGGGCGAACAACTGAGCGCCGGGTACCGCCGAAGCCTACACCGAGGGCGTCACTCGGGCGTTAGGTAGGAGGTCCCCTCACTCGTCGGAACGGCATCAAGGTTCCTCGGGATTCGGCTATCTGGGGAGCGCAGCCTAACGAATCGCGCCTCGGCGGGCGGGCACGCCAACCCACCGGGCGCACAACTCCTGCCTTACCTCATCCTCGACCGCCCAGCGCCTGAGCCCCGATTGGCCCGCCGCTGCAGGCGCTGGTTAGGCGGCGCCGCTCAGTGCAGGTCAAGTTGGACGCCGGCGTAGACGACCGCGCGGTCGTGGGAATCAGAGAATGTGGAGAAACCACCTATCGATGTGACGTATCCAACGACCGGGCCGAACTCCAGGTGGCGCGCGACGGGAACTGCGGCCGCGATATGAAACTCCATCATAGGGGCCAGAGCGGTGAGGTACTGCGGACGCGGAGTCGGATCAAGTGGTACAACAGTAAGGACGCTGTCGCGGTAGCCACCGCCGCCAAGGCCCGCACCTATGCGTAACCATCTCCTGAGCGGCATCGCTTCGAAAGTCAGCGTGACGGCGCTGAGCCGCCTGCGAGTTGTGCCGAACAGCAGGCCGCGTACTGCGAGAGCGCCGTGCACAGCAGCCAGAGACCAGGCCAGGCTCCCAACGAGTGTACGGTTGCCGCGTGACCAGTTACTGCCGCAACTGGGGCAGGTGCTTTGGAGCTCGGCGGCGGCCAAGCCGACGGTTAGAGTTGGAGCGCTGCCA
>Ga0335078_10002515_pt1 | contig 27751 bp, 18 predicted proteins | sample Lox_Sample_32_FD_206711 | JGI IMG/M metagenome (GOLD analysis project Ga0335078, IMG submission 206711) | Soil microbial communities from Loxahatchee National Wildlife Refuge, Florida, United States - Lox_Sample_3.2 | ecosystem: Environmental > Terrestrial > Soil > Wetlands | place: USA... | reverse complement strand
TGTCTGCGAGGTTCGCGGCAGCGAACCGTGGTTGTTGCACCCGCCATCGCCACCGACAGATTCGCTTCGCGAAATCGCAGACCTCCAAAGGCAGAGGTCTGCGCCAGCCCGGGATTGTAAAGATGTGGTTCGCGGCGAGGAAATGGCTGGCGCAGACATCCGCTTTGTGATGTCTGCGAGGTTCGCGGCAGCGAACCGTGGTTGCGCGCGGGCGAAATCGCAGACCTCCAAAGGCAGAGGTCTGCGCCAGCCACCATCTCATCGACCGGGGCAGCTTCTAGCTTTCAGGGAATTGCAATCAGCAGTCCGCCGCTTACGCTCAGCGATTGTTCGTGCCCTTTCCCGAAATCGTAGTCGTAAGACGGCTCGAGGTACCAGCCGAATCTATGCTTTCCCTTGGGCCAGAACATAAAATCCAAAGCGAACTCGCCGCCCAGCGAATTGCTGACCACGTTATTGCGCCTCGAATGAATCCATTCGGGACCGGCGCCGAGCATAAACTCCACGCTGCGGGAGAGAGTCCAGGGTTTCTTGAAGAGAAGGTCGGTGTCCCATTCGGTTGAGTGGCGAGCGAAAAACGGTGTCACACCGGCCTCAAGTTCCAGCCAGGTCGGGATCGGCTCAACTTCCACCGCGACCGTGGGGCCGAAACTCCAGCCGCCACCCGTTAGGCTGCGCTGGGGAGCCGCCCCAAGCTCCAGGGTCGCGGCAGACTCTTTAGCGGCCGACTGCGCCGGGGTATTCGCAGGCCACAGTAACAGAGCGGCGATCATCAGGCATTTTGTCGCGTGCAACATGACCTCGCCGGATCTCATACAAAACAGTAGTATGACCCGACGAGCCGGCAGGGAGTCAAGGGATCGACTCCGGACGGCGGAATTCGGGAGAGTCAGCTCACTTCTCTCACATTTTTGACTTGACAAACTCCGGGACCTGTGATAGCCTACAAAGATGCGCATTTTATGGACACATTGTCATAGGCAAGGGCCGGTTAGACACGCGCTGCGAGGGATGGCGGAAAGGTCTCGCACACGAGGAGTCCAGGAAGTGGAAATAAATGTAAAATGATACGAACGAACCCAGTATGTCACAGAAAACAAAGAAAGACGTGTTGAAAACGAAGCTAAAACGAACGCAAAACGAGCCCAAATTGAGCGCTTAATGCGTGCATTTATCCCAACTTTCGCGTGTTTTAATGCAGCCCGTGTTCCGGCTAGACACACTTAGGTTCGTGGGGACTTACTCCCCTTCTTGATAAGGAGGGGCCAGGGTGGTTGAACGATGCGCCGCCATCCTCCTCCCGGGAAGGAACGGAATCACTGGGCTACCGGTCACTCGAAAGCCACGACAAGGCGCGAAGGCGCCCTGGAGTGCGGCGGCTTGACGGCCGCCTTTCGACTGCGCGGACGGAGGTTTATGTGAGAAGAGTTCTAAAAGATGGGTGGGTCACGCAACTCCGCGTTCAGCGGCAATTCCAAGGGGGCGTCAAGCCGCCGCACTCCAAGGCGCCTTCGGCACAGTGATTTTAATTGCATGCAAAACGTGATCAAGATCCCGCACTTCCGATGGTGGATTGGCTTTCTGCTTTTCATCGCCACGGGGCTGAGCTTTTATGACCGCCAGGTGCTTTCGATTCTGGCGCCGGCGATCATGCGGGATGTCCACCTGAACGACGTGACGTACTCCCGGGTGGTCTTCGCATTCATCCTCAGCTACACCGTGATGTTTACGGTGGGCGGCCGCTTGATCGACCGGATCGGGTTGCGCATCGGATTGGCGCTTTCGGTAGCGGTCTGGTCCGTGGCAAGCCTGGGGCAAGGCCTGGTCTCGAACGTTTGGGAGCTCGGCCTCGCGCTATTCTTCCTGGGTGTCGGCGAGGGAGGGTGTTTCCCGGGCGCAACCAAAGGCGCGGTCGAATGGTTTCCCGCAAAGGAAAGGTCAGCCGCCATCGGGCTCGCGATCGGGGGCGCTTCATTTGGCGCCGTCGTCGCTCCTCCCTTGACCGTGTGGGTCAACTCGATCTTCGGGTGGAGGGGAGCATTCGTCGTCGCCGGTGCTATCGGGTTCATCTGGCTGATCGTCTGGGTTGTGTTCTTCGCCGTTCCCGGGAAGTCGCGTTTTCTCTCCGCCGAGGAGCTTCGATACATAACGGCGAGAGAGGGCGAGAACGCTCTAGCGCCGACTGCTCCTCCGCCAGGGCCGCGAAGCGATCTTCTGCCCCTGGGATCTTTGCTGAGCAGGAAGGAAACCTGGGGACTCATGGCCTCGAGGTTCCTGCTCGATCCGGTTTTCTATTTCTATATGTTCTGGATTCCGCAGTTTCTTAGCGAGGCGAGACATGTTTCACTCGCGACCATCGGCAGGCTGACCTGGATCCCATTTCTGACCTTGGGCATCTCACAGATGGCGGGAGGCTGGCTATCGGATCAGCTGGTCAAACGGCGAGTTTCCGTCAACGCGGCGCGCAAAACGGTGATGGGCCTTGCCGCGTTGCTGACGCCTTTCTCGATATTCTCGCTTCTCGCCGAAGGCCCGCGTCTCGCCATCTGCCTGATGAGCATTCTGATGTTTGCGCACGGATTCTGGATTACCAACTACATCACCCTGACCAGCGATCTCTTCCCGGAACGGAGCGTGGGCACGGTGGTGGGGCTCTGCGGCTCGGCCGGCGGACTGGGCGGGATCCTCTCCAGTCTGGCCATTGGCTGGCTCGCGCAACACGGCAAGTACCACGTGCTCTTCATTGCCTGCGGCGTGATGTACCTCGTCGCGTTTGCCCTGATTCTTCTGACGGTGAGGAAGGTTGAACCACTGCAATTCGAGGTCGCGGGGCAGGCCGCATACTGACGGGATGGCAACATGAGTCAAACAACGAATGCTCCAGGGCGCGAGGACACTCCTCATATCCCTCGCCGCAAGCCTCTGGCTGCGACGATTGGGGTATTTGGTGTCGGACATCACAGCTACTGGCCGCAGTTCGAGGGGTTGTTGGATGAAATGAAGCGGAAGCTTTCGGTATTTGTGAACAAGGTTCGCGCCCACGGCGATCAGGTGATCGATTTCGGAATGGCGGACGACGCGCGTTCGGCGTACTCTCTGCGCGATCAACTGAAAGCGGCTTCGCTCGACTTGATCTTCTGCGACATGCTGACTTACTCGACCTCCGCATCTTTTGGCGTCATTGTTCGGGATCTCGATGTGCCGATCGTTCTAGTGGCGTTGCAGCCCATGAAGGCGCTCGACTATTCGCACGCTTCCACTTTCATGCAGCTTTCGAATGACGATTTCTGCGCCGTGCCGGAGTTCGCGGGCGTCGCCCTGCGCATGGGAAAGCGCCCGCCGCCGGTTATCCTCGGAACACTCGAGGATGACCCGGAGGCCGACGCCGAGGTGGCGGATTGGTGCCGCATCGCGCGGGTTTTGCACGACCTCAAGCGGGCGCGCATCGGCCACTTCGGGCATGTGCTCGAAAACATGCTGGATATGCAGACCGACCCGACGGCGCTGACGGCGGCCTTCGGATGCCACATTGTGGAGACCGAGCCCGACGACCTGATGCGGCAGTTGCGCCTGGTGTCCGACGGCGATGCAGAAGCCAAGCAGCGGCAAATTCTGGAAATATTCGAGACTCCGGATCCCAAGTCCGACCCCATCACCCGCAAGCTGACCGCCGAGGATCTCGACATGGCGGCTCGCGCCGCCGTAGCGCTCGAGCGCTTCGTCGACGAACAGGAGTTGGACGGGCTTGCCTACTATTACGAAGCGGAGCCGGAGAGCCCCATGCGCCGGCTGGTCTCGAACCTGATCGTGGGGAATTCGCTGCTGACGGCCGCGGGTTTCCCCATGTGCGGCGAGTCGGACCTCAAGACCTGCATCGCCATGCTGATCGAAGACCGGCTGGGGATCGGCGGAAGCTTCGCGGAGTTTCATCCCATAGATTTCCGCGAGGGATTCGTGCTGGTCGGGCACGACGGTCCGCACCACCTCAACATTGCCGACGGCCGGCCCATTTTACGTAGCCTAGTAAAGTACCACGGAAAGCCCGGGGCGGGCGCGAGCGTGGAGTTCCGGATCAGGGAAGGGCCCATCACCCTCCTCAGCATCGGCGTCGCCCGCGGCGGCCGCTTCAAATTCGTCCTTGCCGAGGGCAGGAGCGTTCGAGGTCCCATACCTCCGACCGGCAATACCAACACGCGCGGTTTCTTCGAGCCCGGCGTGCGCACCTTTCTGAAACGCTGGGTGGCCGAAGGCCCTACCCATCACTTCGCCATCGGCACGGGAAATGAAGCCCGCGTCATCCGCGAGGTCGGTGAGATTCTCGGTCTTGAAACCGCCATTGTCGCAGGCGGGCCAAACGATCGCGGCCGGGAGGAATCGCGGCATCAAGCGCGCGATGGATCCCTGGTGTAAAGTAGAGATAAAGGGACGGATTATGCAATCTGCAATTGTGACCGGGGAGTCAGGCGAGCAGGCTGGGGTGCGTCGAAAAATCCAATCATTAAATCCCGCCAGTGGCGAATTGCTGGCGGAGTATGAAGCAGCCACGGGCGCGGAAGTTGATATGACGGTGGGCAAGGCTGCGCAGGCACTGGCAGCGTGGCGCCGCCTGAGCGTCGTGGAGCGAGCCTCGTATCTCTTTCGCTTGAAGGATGTGCTCTATGAGCGGCGCGACGAGATCGCCGCGCTGATCACCCGGGAGGCCGGCAAGCCTTTGGTTGAGGCGATGCTCACCGAGGTCTCCGTGGTGCTGGACGCACTCGAGTACTTCGGGCGGCGGGCTGCGAAGTTTCTCTCGACGCAATCGGTGCCGCATCACAATCTGGCGATGAAGTTGAAACGGGGGCGCCTCGAATATGAGCCTTACGGTGTCCTCGGAATCATCTCACCCGCCAACTACCCCTTTTCCATTCCGTTCAATGAGATTATTCCTGCCCTCTTGGCCGGGAACACTGTGGTGTTGAAACCGTCGGAGCTTACGCCGCAGGTTGGCCTGGCCATTCGGGACCTCTTGGATGCCGCGAAGCTTCCGCCGGGTGTTGCGCAGGTGATCCTGGGCGATGGACCGACGGGGCGGGCTCTTGCCGCGGCTGCCATTCATAAGCTGATCTTCACGGGCAGCGTGGCGACCGGCAAGCGCATTCAGGCTGCGGCGGCCGAACGCCTGCTGCCCACGGTGCTGGAGCTGGGCGGCAAAGACGCGATGATTGTCTGCTCGGACGCGAACCTTGAAACGGCTTCAAGCGGCGCCGTCTGGGGTGCGTTCACTAATGCCGGGCAGACCTGTGTCTCGGTCGAGCGGGTCTACGTGGTTCGCGGCGTGGCCGAGAGATTCATCGACCTTTGCGTATCCAAGGCCAAACGTCTGCGCCTGGGGCGCGGCGACGATCCTTCCACCGAGGTTGGCCCGCTGATCCGCGAACGCCAGGTAGGTATCGTGGAACAACAGGTTACCGAGGCGGCAGCCCAAGGCGCGGAGGTGTTGTGCGGGGGGCGCCGTCCCGATCTTCCCGGCCTTAACGGCTTCTTCTACGAGCCCACGGTGATCACCCGCGTGAACCACCAGATGCGCCTGATGCGCGAGGAGACGTTCGGACCGGTGCTGCCGATTATGGTGGTGGAGGACGAGGCGGAGGGTGTGGCGTTGGCTAACGACTCCGACTTTGGGCTGTCTGCAAGTGTCTGGACCGGCGACCGCAAGCGTGGCGAGCGGCTGGCGCGGCAGATTGAAGCGGGGGCGGTGATGGTGAATGACTGCATCAGCTACTTCGGGATCTCCGAGGCCCCGCACGGCGGCGTGAAGGCGAGCGGTATCGGCCGCACCCATTCGCGCCTCGGGCTGATGGAAATGGTGCGAGTGAAATACATCGATACGGATCTGGCGCCCGGCATTCCGAAGGTCTGGTGGTATGGTTACAGCGCCAAGGCGCAACGCTTCGCACAAGGCTTCGAGGATTTTCTTTTTGGCCTTGGGCTGACGCGGCGCGCGCGCGGACTGGCCGCCATGCTCACGAGCTTAGAGAAGAAGTTGTGAGTCTCTTACGTTTCCTCGAGGTTGAAGGTGTGGAAAATTCCAACGGGTTGCAATCCTGAGCGGTCATGGATCGGCGGCCCACCCGTCGACCTGAACGCCATTGTCATCCTGAGCGAAGCGAAGGATCTGCGCAGTTTCTTAGGTCAACGAGTTACGAACAACGGATGGGATCCTTCGCTCCGCTCTGGATGACATATTTCGAATTGCTTCACCCAGTCTTACGACCTAATGAACAAACTCGCGTGACATGATGCTCTCCGCGGCGTCATTCCATTCGGTTTTTGCGGCGGGCGGGATATAGCTCATGGCCCGTTCCGTGAGCGCGCAAATGGTGAGGCTGGGGTTAACTCCTAAGTTCATGGCAATGATCGAGCCATCGCATACGTACATATTCTTGTAGCCGAAGACTCGATGCCGGCTGTCAACTACGCCTTCGGCGGGTGAGCCGGCCATAGCACAGCCGCCCAGAATGTGGGCCGTGGTTGGGACATCGAACAGGATTTCCGTGATCATGCTCATGGCGGTGCCGCCGATCATGCGCGCGATCTTCAAGGCAAACTCGTTGGCTTGGGGAATGAAAGTGGGAACTCGCGGACCGCTGCTGACCAGCACTTTCCTGAAAGGCCAGAACCAAAGCCTCCCCAGGCGCATATCCAGGTGGCAGTCGAGGGTCTGCATGCAGAGCAGGATAAGGACCTCGCTCGCCCAGCCGAACGGATGCAGGGAGCGCAGGGTCTTGACCGGATGACGAAGCAGCGCCACAAAGAGGTTGCGGATCATTCGAGCGATTCGGGCCCAGCCGGGTCGGCCGCTGGTCAACAGCATGCACAACAGGCCCATGGCGTCCGCGCCCCGCGGATAACGCACCGCCTCGATGTGGGTATACTCATCGAGGTGTATCCCCGAACCGATGGAGATGCCCTTCGAGAGGTCCTCGCGCGCGCCAGGGACTCGGACACCGATGAGGGATTCCGCATTGGTGCGCACGCGACGACCCAGTTGATTGCTGATTGCCGGCAGCGAGCCTCTGTCCTTGAGGCGGAAGAGGAGATCCATGCTCCCGAGCGCCGAGCCCGCGAAGACCAGCCCGCGGCAGGTGAAGCGACGCGGGTGTTTGCGGAGCCAGGCGGTGGAGCTTACGGTCTGCACCTCGTAGCCCTCGCTGCCGTCAGCCTTGCCGTTTAAACAGGCGACGCCCACCACCTTGGTTTCTGCGAATACGCGGGCGCCATACTTCTCGGCGAAGTAGAGGTAGTTCTTGTCGAGGCTGTTCTTGGCGTTGTGACGGCACCCGATCATACAGCCGCCGCAGGCGGTGCAGGTGGTGCGTGGCGGACCGGCGCCGTCGAAGTAGGGGTCGGGATGCGTTTCGCCGCCGGCCTGGCCCTCCGCCGCCTGGTAAATGCCGACCCGAGTCCGGTAGTATGTGTCACCCACACCGATGGTGTCTGCCGCACGTTTGAGGAGCCGGTCTGCAGGGCCAAGTATGCGGTTCTCAGTCACACCGAGCATCCGGCTGGCCGTCTCGTAATAAGCGGGCATCTCCCGCTTCCAGGGCGCAAGCCCCGCCCACGATCCGTTTTCCCAAATCGAATCTTTGGGCTCTAACAACGTGGCACAGTAGGTGATGGAGCCGCCGCCGACCGCACAGCCGTGCAAGATGACCACATGACGAAAGAACTCGAGGTTAAAGAAACCGCGCAGCGCAAGGCTGGGCCGCCAGATCCAGCGCCAGAACAACCAATTGGTGCGGGGAAAGTCCGCCGCGTCCCACCGCCGGCCCATTTCCATTACCGCCACCCGGTAACCCTTTTCCGCCAGCCGCAGGGCAGTGACACTACCCCCGAAGCCGGAGCCGATTACGATGAAATCGAAGTCGGTTTCATGCATGGCGTCCCTGCCGCAATCAGATTGACATCAATCCTTCTGCGTAATATCTTCCCTTATATGCACAAACTCATTCCGGTCGAAGAAGCCACCGCCCTGATGAACGAAGCCAAGGATTGGTCGGTTTGGCACTGGCTGCTCGAGAAACGCAGAGTGCGAGCCGCCGCGGACCGGGCAGTGGACGCCCTGAGCGACGCCGAAAAAAAAGTAAAAGCCTCCTGGAGCGACGATCTGAAAAAGGCCTATCGCGAGTTGGAAGCACAGCAGGCTCATCGTAGCCACCGCAAGGCAACTCAGCGTGCCGAGAAACCGAAAGAAGAGGCAAGGAAACTCGACCCTCAAACCGAGCAGGCATTGCTCAAGGTAAAGGAAGCGGACGAGGAAGCCGAAAACGCCCGGCTCGATGCGGAGGATACCTTCGCAGTGGCCGAGCGCCAAATGAGCGCGAGCAAGGCCCGCGAGGGCGCCGCAAAGGCCATCCACTCCTGGGAATTGCGCATGAAAGCCATCCGCAAGGCTGAGGCGCTTGAGAAGATGGGCAGGTTGGCAGATGGGCAGGCCGGCAGATAGGCATTTGCCGCCTGTGCTCAGAGACTGGCTCGTTCCGCTGGACATGGAGCCGACCCCTCACCCATCCCGCTCCCCTCAGAAACAAGGCCCACTGCGGGACACCCACCCAAACGGAGAAAGCTGCACTATCTCGCCCGTTCGCCTACCCGCCAACTGCCTACCTGCCCGTCTGCCGCTGGTCTACAGGCTGTAGCGATCCGCCGCGAGCACATGCTGTGCGATTTGGCGGCCCAGGGCGATCGTGTTCGCGGGATCAAACTTTGCCAGTCTGCGCAGGATCGCCATCTGGGTTCTCATCATGTCTCCTTCGGCTACGGCCGCGATGACCTTCCGCGCCGAGGCTTCGACCGTCTGCATGGCTTTGGCTGCATAGAACGCCGCGAGGGCAATGGCAGCGCTCGCCACAGCTTCTCCCTTGGCTGCTACGAGCTTCTCTGCCCGCAGAATGCACGATTCCATCGCGTAGACCTCGATGACACAATTCGCAATGGCGGCCATCACTTCCTGCTGGTCGGCAAGGCTCTGCATGTATTTCTGCGAAGCCACCCCGGCCGCAAATAGGCCGAGCCTCTTCGCCTGCGCTAGTATCTCGTGTTCGCCCGCCAGCGGTCCTTCATGCTCCTCGGCGGCGAGAGAAGGAGAAATAACCTCGTCCATGAGCTTCTTGATCGCCGCGAGCAGCGGCAATTCGCCCTTCAAGGCCCGTTTCATCAGCCATCCCGTGATAATCAGCCGGTTGATCTCATTGGTTCCCTCAAAGATCGGGTTGATGCGCGCGTCGCGGTAGGCTCGCTCGGCTGGATACTCCTCGACGTAGCCGTACCCACCGTGGATCTGGACGTCGTGGTTTGCCGCCATCTGCAACATTTCGGTTACCCAGACCTTCACGATGGAGCACTCCACGGCGTACTCCTCGATGCGCTTTTCGATCTCGTGCGCGTCCCCTGCGCTCGGAGCCAAGCCGGCCAAGGCGGCGTCGATCATTCCGATGGTGCGATACACCATCGACTCCCCCGCATAGACACCCGCCGCGCACTCAGCGAGCTTCTCCTGGATCAAACCGAATTCAGCAATGGATTTGCCGAACGCTTTGCGCTGTTTGGCGTATTGAATCGCGTCTTGGAGGATTTGACGCGCTCCTCCGGTGCATGCCGCCCCCAACTTGAAGCGGCCGATGTTCAGGACGTTGAACGCGATGTGGTGCCCTTTGCCTGCCTCGCCCAGGAGGTTTTCCACCGGGACGCGGCAGTCAGTGAGAATGAGCGGACAGGTGGATGACCCATGGATGCCAAGCTTGTGCTCCTCCGCGCCGACGGCGAAACCAGGCGTATTACGTTCGACCAGGAAGGCCGAAATCTTCTCTCCGTCGCTCTTGGCGAAAACTATGAAGAGGTCGGCGAATCCGCTGTTGGTAATCCACATCTTTTCGCCATTGAGCACGTAGTGCGTACCGTCCTCGGAAAGCACGGCGCGGGTGCGGCAATTAAGGGCATCCGAACCCGAGGTGGCTTCCGAGAGAGCATAGGCGGCAATCCACTCACCGGTCGCCAGTTTCGGGAGGTATTTTTGCTTCTGCGCCTCTGTGCCGTACCACACGATGGGCAGGGTGCCGATGCCCACGTGGGCGCCGAAAGCCACCGAAAAGCTTGCCAGTTTGCTGATCGTCTCCGCGACCACGGCGGAAGTGACTTTGTCCATCCCCATTCCACCGTAGACCTCCGGGATATCGACGCTCAGCAACCCCAGTTCGCCCGCTTTGCGCAGGAGTCCCTTTGTAACCGCGAAGTTTTTTGCCTCAATGTCATCGATCGCCGGCATGACCTCATTCGTGACAAACTCGTTAGCTGTCTTCGCGACCTGTCGCTGTTCTTCGGAGAGATCCTCCGGGGTGAAGACATCCCCGGGCTTGCTCTCCTCGATGAGAAAACTGCCACCCTTGGCCCGTTTCACCGAAACTGCGGGTGACGTTGAATCCGTAACCATCATGGCTATTCCTCCTCGTTGCAGTTCATGGTTTCAAAGCGCCCCGTGAGCGCTACCGTTGATCAGTTCCGTCAACTTGCCGCCAGTCCCCGGGTTAAGGTGCGCGCGAATTGCGAGGAGATTTCTTCTGCGGACAAAGCACCCTCCGGCTCGTACCACATGCCAATCCAGTTCAACGCACCCGCGATCGAGAAGGCGGCGATCTTCGCATCACAGGGCGCGATCGAATGGTCCCTGATCCCTTCCTGGATGAACGATCTCAGACGACGGTCGATTTTCTTCTTGTACGAGCGTACCTCGGCGCGCGCCTCCGGCGACAAATCACCCTCATCAAGCCGCATCACGCACCGGCCGAAATTTACCGTCATCACGTTGGCGTAGGAGTAGATGAACGCTTCCACCTTTTCCAAACCCGTTCCGTCGTGTTCTGCGATCTCCGAAATACTCTCTTCGATCAGCCGGGTTCCCCAACCGTAGCACCCAAGCAGAATGTCTTCTTTATTGTGAAAGTAGTGATAAAGCGCCGGCTTGGTAATGTTCAGGCGGCTGGCAACGTCGTTGAGAGATGTGCGACCGTAGCTTTTCTCCAGAAACAATTGGGCGGCAGTTTTCAATACAGCCTCGCGTTTGGTTACGGGGTCGCGCCGGCGGCTGGCAAAGGCCTTCCCATGCGGTTTCTCAACCACAGTGTCTTTCAGCATGAGTTGAAACAATAAGCCCTCAGTTGACACTTCAACTGCAAGATGGTATCTTACCCGAAGGTAAGATATGAAATCAAGCGGTATATCTTACCGTGGGGTAAACTAGGAAACGTAACTGCAGAAGGCTTCTGGGCGCGCTGGTGGCGGGGCTTGAGGGCGCGCAAACCCGGCGGTTCCATGCACACCGTAACGCAGGATGACGTGCCTCTCTCCCGGCTTTATCGCTGGGAGCGGGAACGGGCAGAGCGCACTTTTCTGACCCAACCGTTTGGGGGCGGGAAGGTGCGCGACTGGTCTTGGCGTCAGGTAGGGGGCGAGGTCCGCCGCATGGCCGCCTATCTCAAGGCCCAGAATTGGGAGCCGGAATCTCGCGTCGCAATCCTTTCTCGGAACTGTGCCTGGTGGATCATGGCGGACTTGGCCATTTGGATGGCCGGGCATGTCAGCGTGCCGATCTACCCGTCGCTCAATTGCCGAAACGTGCGCTACATTCTGGAGCACAGCGGAGCGAGGGGTTGCTTTTTGGGTTCCACGGACGAGAAAGGGATGGCCAATTGCGGCCTCCCCTCCGGTGTTCAATGCATCGAGTTCCCGACCGCGCAGTCCGCAGGCCACCCTCTCTGGGATACGGTGATATCAGGCACCTCGCCCCTTTCCGATAACCCATTGCGCTCCCCCGACGACCTCGCTACCATCATTTATACGTCCGGAACGACGGGCACGCCGAAGGGCGTGATGCACCGCTTCGCCGCCTTCAGTTACTTTGCTAAAACTGCTTCTGATTTGCTCGACCTGACGTCTGAGGACCGCCTTCTTTCTTATCTGCCGCTTGCCCATATCATCGAACGTTGCGCCTGCGAGGCATTTGGCCTGTTTCTTGCCTTCCGCATCTATTTCACCGAGGGAATTGAGACCTTCCTTACGGACTTGAAGCGAGCCAGTCCAACCATCTTTCCGTCCGTGCCGCGACTCCTGCTAAAGTTTCAGCAGGGCGTTTTCGAAAGAATACCCAAGGGTCGACTGGACCGGCTGCTGCGTGTTCCCGTCCTCAACCGCATCATCAAAAAACGGATTCTGCGCAATCTCGGACTGCATACGGCTCGGTACGCGGCTAGCGGAGGCGCGGCGCTTCCCCTCGAAATCCTGCTCTGGTACCGGAATCTGGGGCTGGAGTTGTTTGAGGGCTACGGGATGACGGAGACGGCGATCACGCATCTTCCTCCTGCCGTAGATCGGATCCGGCCAGGGTACGTGGGGAGCGCTATCGACGGCGTGCAGGTGAAGGTGGGCGCGGACGGCGAATTGATGATCAAGAGTCCCATGAATATGCTGGGCTACTACAGGGATCCGCAAGCTACGCAGGGCGCTTTTGCCGCGGATGGCTTCTTTAGAACCGGAGATGTTGTCGAGCTCGATTCGGACGGCCAGGTTAAGATCATCGGGCGTCTGAAGGAGCAGTTTAAGACCAGCAAAGGTAAGTATGTAGCCCCGGCTCCGATCGAGGCCGAGCTTATGGCGCATCCCGCGCTCGAGGCGTGTTGCGTCATGGGTGCGGACCTGCCCAGCCCCTTTGCCGTGGTCGTTCTATCGCAGGACACGAGGAAACATTGCGCCGATCCGCAGGGGCGCGAGTCCCTCGAACAATCCCTGCTGGAGCGAATGAACGAAGTCAATACCCAGGTTGATCCGCACGAACGGATCAGTTTCATCGCCATCGTCGACGGGCCATGGACAATCGGGAACGAAATCCTCACTCCCACCCTCAAGACCAGAAGGGCCGTTCTCGAACGCCGCTACCTGGGTTCGGTTGAGAATTGGACAAGGCGCCATAAGCCGGTCGTGTGGGAATCCGAGTCTGTCGAAGGCGGCTTACACGGCGCCATGCAGCCTTCGGCGGCAGCGCCGGAGTAGTACGCGCCGCCGGCCCGCCGCGGCACAGCCGTCGCACCTCCTGCTGTGGCGCGGCCATCGCCCCAGGTTGTCATTCCGAGTTCAGCTTCCATGATCCTTCGGCGCAGTCTCGCAACTGAAAATGCGCAAAGCGGCCTGGAGTGCGGCAGCGGAGATTCCTCTTCCACTGATGGCCATCGGCCCGCAAAACGTCGCGGATGGTTTGGGTATACGTTGGCGGCAGCTTCGGTTCTGACGGTTTGCGCCGGCGGAGTTTTCTATTGGCGCCCATGGTGGGTAATTGACGAATCCCTGCGAGCCTGGCTCCGTTGGGCCGGCTTCCGCAGCAAATACGTTCGACTCGACTCCGGTCGCGTTCATTACTATGTCAACGGCCGCGGCAAGCCCTTAGTGTTGGTGCATGGCCTGGGCGCGATGGCGGAGAGTTGGGCCGAGGTGATGATTGCCCTCGCGCGGCACGGTTATCAAGTTTATGCCATAGACTTGCCTGGCTTTGGCCGATCCGACCGCCCGGACGTTGATTATTCGATTGCGTTTCAAGCGGAGATCCTCAAGCAGTTCTTCGACAGCCAGAACCTGGCGCGGGCCGATCTTGGAGGGTGGTCAATGGGAGGCTGGGTGACGCTGAAGTTCACCCTCGGCCATCCGGAGCGCGTGCGCCGGGTTTTCGTGGTCGATAGCGCCGGGCTTACCTTCGCGCCGCCGTTCGATCTTGCGCTCTTCCAGCCGGCCACGGCAGACCAGGCGCAAGAACTGTTAAGGCTGCTCACGCCCCAAGCTGCGCGCATACCCCGGTTCGTAGCGCGCGACCTCGTGCGCCTGATGCGCTCTACAGGGTGGGTCGTCGAACGTGCCTTGAACTCCATGATGGCGGGGAGCGATCTTCTGGATGGCAAACTATCTGCCATTCGGATACCGGCATTGATTGTCTGGGGGAAACAGGACGCGGTGATCCCCCTCAGTTGCGGTGAGGAAATGCATCGTCAGATGCCGCAGTCGCAGCTCGCGATAATTGATGGCTGCGGTCATATGATTCCGGCCGAATGTTGCGGCCGGCTCATGACACAGGCCCTTCACTTCCTCGAAGCTGATCCTCCCCTGCCCGCATCGGTACGAGAGTTTCCAGCAGATCGGCTGCGGTAAGTTGTCGATTTGCCTCTTGACTTGTTCTTCCCTGTCCGCACTAGTTGCGATTCCAGTTCCTCCACCCGGCGCCGGAGTCGTTCAACTTCCGTCATGCCGGCGGCGGGCGGCGAAGGCGGCGCTGGATGTTCCGCCAGCAAGTTCCGCACGAACTCGATGGGGCGCGCCACCGCGGCCTTCGCTTCGGGTAATCGCGCGCGAACGGCATCTTGTGCCTTCTGGTACAGATCAAGCGTGTTGTTCAGGTACCAGGACAGGAAATCGTGCGTGGCCCGATCGGAAGCCCTGACGAGTTGCATGAGAAGCTGGAGCGGCAGGGGCGTTCCGCGCTCGCGCGCGTCCTCCAGGATGATCTGGGTGAGGATCAGGTAGGTCAGGTCTTTGCCCGAGCGGGCGTCCACCACCTTGACTTCGATTCCTTCCCGGACCATGCGTGCGACATCCTCGAGTTTAACGTAGCGGCTGGCGCCGGAATCGTAAAGCCGCCGGTCGCTGTATTTCTTGATCACGAGTTTGGGCTTGCCGGGGTCGCCGGACGCCCTTCGCGTGCTTGATTTGATTTTCATACTGCAACGCAGCGTGACATGGGAGGGAGGCAAAGTCAAGTCGGGCGTGGGGTGGCATATGTCACGACGCCTTTTCCCGTGATGTATGCGCCTCATTGAGCGACCGGCAGGGCGCAGACCTGCCGAAAGGCGGCACGCCCGATCCACGCGACCTAGTTTGACCGTGGCGCCGGCCTTCAGGCCGGCATTTGCCGACCCTTCACTCCGGCCACGGCGGGCTCTCAAGGTCGGCGCTACGCCCGAAGCAAGGCACTTCCCGTTTTCCGCTTGACAGCCGGATGGTCCGGTTCTAGAGTTATACTGCATTGCAGTAATTGTGGCGCAATATGAACCTCGCCCAAGGAGAATAGATCGTGCCCGAAAAAAGCAAAGAAACCCGAGTTTCCGCCACGTTCCCTTCACTCGGCGGATCCCTTAGGGTAGACTAGCGGTAGATGAGATGTCACAGCCCACCTCGGCGGGAGGAGTAAGACGGCGATCTACTCCAAGAGCGACGGTATCATGGATTGGCGAGTCTGTCGCACGGGCGACCCCAGCGTCGACGTTGAGGTTTCATCCACCCACGTGGGTTTTGTATGCAGCCCGCCTGTGTACAAGGTTGTGGCCGAGCGATTGGCCGGTTGCTGATTCCCCTCCTTGGGCCCCCTGATCGGGCCGAAGGTTATAATCCCCAGGCTGGCCGATGAGGATGCGTTGTGGATTACCCGCTGAAGATTGATAACGAGCAGTTACACCAGGCGCTGGACCCTTTTCTTCGCAGTTATCGAACCACTGAGGAGAGGATAACCGCCGTTGAAGCGGCCATCAGCGGGGCGAGTGGCAAGGTCTGGCGTGATGAGCTGGCAAAGTGGACAGTCGCGGTGGTGCCGGTGGAACTCCTGGTACCCGAAACGCACGCTCAATGGAGGCCGCTGGTTCGGGACTCGATGATGTTCGTAGTCTCGCATTTGTCGCCAAGCCGTTTGGCGCCCAAAGTCGTCGAGCAAATAGAAGCGGCAGCTGACATGCCCCCCGAAGTACGCTTGCTGCGTTTCATTGCCAAGGTGCCCGGGCTTCAAAAGATCGGGCAAGTGCTGGCGCGGACCCGGAGCCTTGATCCAAGGATACGCAGCACCCTCACGCAACTGGAGAACGGGATTTCCGACGTAAGTATCAACGAGATTCGTGACACCATTCTGAAAGAAGTAGGGTCGCAATTTGGAACTTACTCCGTGCAGCTTGATTCGGCCATCCTTTCCGAGGCAAGTGTCAGCGCGGTGGTGGGTTTTACCTGGAGGAACCCGGGGACTCGGCGCCGCGAGCCAGGCGTCTTCAAGGTTTTGAAGCCGCACATCCCCGGCTGCTATGCGGAGGACATGAAGATCCTTCAGCAGCTCGCCGGGTTTCTGGCGCGAAAATACCGCGCCGAGGGCATCCGTCTGGCCGGCGTCGCGGAGACGCTCAGGGAAATTCGCCTCCTACTCGAGCGCGAAGTGGATTTCCCCGGCGAGCAGGCCACCCTCCTCAACGCCTTGGGCGCCTATCGCTCCATCCCCGGAGTTCGAATTCCGCGACTCATTCCACTGCTTTCGACGGCAGTCGTCACGGCCCTCACGCGGGAAAGCGGAGTGAAGGTTACGGAGGCGGTGGCCCGTCCGAAGAAACTGCGGGCGCGTGTGGCGGAGAAACTGGCCGAAGCGCTGATCGCCGTGCCCGCGCTTACTCGCCAGAAGGACATGATCTTTCATGCCGATCCTCACGCGGGCAATCTCCTCTATGACAAACGGCAAGACGAGTTGGTCATCGTGGACTGGGCCCTGACTGGCCGCCTCACCCTTGAGCAGCGCCGCTGTGTATTCATGCTCGTGCTGATGACGATGTTGCGCGACCGGGACGGCATGGCTGACGCGATCGAGCGCCTGCGCCTTCGCGGCTCGGGCGATGACCGGCGCGAGACTCTCTTCATCCGCGAGCGCGTGACTCGCCTGCTGGACGGACTGCCGTGGCTCCGCTTGCCTTGTCCGATGGATGCCATGCGTGTGTTGGACGATATCGCCCTGAACGGAATCCGCTTTCCAGCGGGCCTGCTGATGTTCCGCAAGGCCTGGTTCACCCTGGAGGGCGTCCTGAAAGACATCTCGAGATCCACCGTGAGGATGGATACCGCGATCGTGCGCTATGCCTGGGCACACAGGGCCCGCGCCGGCGCCGCCCTCTTTTCCATGCTCTCGCCCCGTGACTGGCTTACCCTCAATTGGAGCACGCTGACGTTGACTTCCCGCTTGCCGTTACAAGCGCTGTCCCGTTCCTGGCGGAGAGTCCTGGGGCTGACTCCCCTACCGGCGGACGCAACTCAACAGACGGCACTCTAGCGCGGCGAGACGCATACAGGTGAAACACGCAGGAGGGTGCTGTCAAGCCGAGCGCAACATCCCTGCAGGGGCGAGGAGATTTCGCTTGACAAAAGGCAAACCAAGGGAGAGAGTATTTCTACCCGCAGAACCTCGCCACCCTAAGGAGTGTTGACTAAATCATCAATAAATCGACCCGGTGACCCAATTGTCTTTAGAAAAGTGGGGTGTCAATTGGCGATAGGCTCGGTTCTGAAACCTAAGGCTGACCAACTTCTCGTCGACTGTCAGGAAGAAGCTTTTCGTTCCAGCTTCGCAGTAGAGGAGATCGATATGATCGCTTTTAGGCTTTGGCAGCGCGCAAGCGATCGCGGCGCGGTTACCGGCGACCGCAGGTGCTGCAAGGGAGAAGCACAACAATGCCACACCGCATGCCGCTAAGCACGAGTTCCAGCCGGAATAGAAAGACAATTCGGGGCCGCGTGGCTCCTCCATCTGCCGGAGAGGACAAACGCGCGGGCGTCAGCCAGCCGGCGTTCTCCCGTGAAAAACGTGCCCTGAGCTTGCCGAAGGGCGGGACCGTGGCAGTTCCCAGCCGTTCTTTATCCGCGGCCGACGCCGCCTTTCTTTACCTCGAGCGCAAGGAAATTCCTTTAGCCATCGCGTGTGTCACGATCTTTGACGGCCCCATTCCCTTCGACGAGTTCGTGGCAAAGGTCGCGTCCAAACTTCCCCAGGTACCCCGTTACCAACAAGTGGTGATGATGCCGCCACTGAACATGGACTTGCCCACCTGGGAAGACTACCGGCACTTTGACATCCGCCGCCACGTTTTCCGGATGAACCTTGACACTCCCGGAGGAGAGGCTGAGCTCGAAGCGTTGGTCGGGCGCATTTTCAGCCAAACCCTCGATCGCAGCAAGCCGTTGTGGGAAATCTACGTTGTGGATGGTCTCAAGGGCGATCGCAGTGCAGTGATTTGGCGAATGCATCATGCTTTGGCCGACGGAATATCTGCGAACCGGCTGCTGGAGCTCTTCTTAGACACGACGCCGGAAGGCTCCTCCGCCCTTCTAAAGCCGCGCCAGAGGCGCTCCGCTGCATCCCATTCCGTCCCTAGCGGTGGGCTCGCCGGCGCCGTCCGCACCGCGCTCGATGGCCTGGTCGCAACCGAGAGAGGGTTGCTGGGCTTCGCTCAGGCTCTGCTGGGCGATGCGAAGCGAGACGGGTCAACGAACCTCCTGCGTTTGCTCCCGGAGCTCCTGATGTCGGCGGAGAGGCTCCCCTTCAACAAACCTTGCGGGAACCGCCGCAAGTTCTGCTGGGCGGAGATTGATATGGCCGAAGTGAAGGCCATACGCGAGGCCGTGGGCGGGAGGGTCAACGATGTCATCCTGGCCGTGCTGACCCGCGCGCTGGCGCGCTACGTGAAGTTGCACGGGCAGAGCACGGTGAACCGGTTCGTTCGCATTGTGTGTCCGGTCAATTTGCGCAAGCCTGGGCAGGAGGAGAGTTTGGGCAATCAGATCTCGTTCATGCCTGTGGCTCTGCCGATGGGCGTACGCGACCCCGTCGAATTGTTACGAGCCGTGGCGGCCAGAACGGAAACCATGAAAAGTTCCGGGGCCGCGGCGCTGCTGGGCCTGGTGGCGGCCTCTATTGCCAAGGCGCCGCCCCCCTTGCAGGCTCTTTTTTGGTGGGGGCTTCCCGAAGTCATCTTTCCCGTGCCGCTTCTCAACATGATCTGCACTAATGTGCCGGGTCCGCCTGTGCCTCTTTATGCGCTGGGGAGGCGGATGATCGCCGCGTATCCGCAAGTGCCGACGGGCTACGAATTGGGGATCAACGTCGCCGTGGCGAGTTACGACGGAAAGCTCTTTTTCGGCTTTATTGCGGATGCTGAGGCGGCCTCGGACGTGAATCGTCTGCGCGACTTCTTGCGTGTTTCTTTTCAGGAACTGAATCGGGCGGCGCGGAAGTTAGGGAAGGTACGCGAGCCGGCTTTACCGAAAAAATCCACCGAGCGACAAAACAAAGTGCCCAAGCGGAGCCGGTTAGCGCGCCCGCAACCAACGAAGCCGGCGGAACCCGCGCCGCCAGAGCCTGAGGTGGGAAGCAGAACGCCTAACGCCCCTGCGGCGGCGGCGACAGAAGCAGACGTCACGAGTGCGGCTTGACCGCTCTAAACCGGTCCGGCGCCCTACCCCCGGCCCCTGCTCTCTGAGGCGTTGCGCCTGCTTGCTTTCTTCCTATTTACCATAGCCGTTCCTTGCCTCCCTGGTAGATGAGCGACAGGCACAAGCCCGTTACCAAGGCAGGCATTGGGGAGAAGGACCCCGGCCTGAGCATCCCGAACATGAAGTAGGAATATTCTCCTACTGTCACTATGGCCCACACACCCGCCAGCATCCAAAAATGTCTCATACGCTCCTGTAAAGTGCTGTGCTCTTCCCCTTGTTGCCGTAAACGTGGGCGCAGTTCATCGCGCCGGGCGTCCCGGCCGGCGCCCCCGGAGTCGCCGCTTGTACATCAGCCGCACTGAGTGCCCCCCTGCGCTAAATGCAACTGTCCTATGAATGTTCTACAATGAGAGGCATAGGACAGGGAGGATTGGCTGCAGCACCAAGCTTGAGGCACTCGATGTAATTGTGACCTAGCCTCGCATCCGTCACGCCCAGCACCCGGAGAAGTTCCGCAGCCAGGTGAAACATTTCGATCGAAGAACGGAGGAGAAAGTTTTCGGCCAGCCAGATAGGCTTTGGGGAAGCGCTGCCACGCCCAGCGAGCCTTGCACCGGTCAGGACTACCTGGATTGAGATCCATAGTTTTGTTGCAAGGTCCGCAAACTTCACCGCTTCGGACTGGCGGCTTGAAACCCAGCCTGTCCGCTGGCATTGCCGCGTGATTTCCTCTCGCACCAAGCGCACACTTTCGGCGGCGAGCTCAAGTGACCGCCAGCCCGGTCCCCTCAGGGAACTCATGGAGCCACGGTCCGGACCGGCAGCTACTTTCAGGCTATCGAGACGCGGAAGAACATCACCCATGTCGCAGCGGTCCTGGTCCAATAAATTCGCGGCGATGGCAAAGCGCAGAATCTCGGAGGCCCCTTCTCCAATGGTTAACAGCCGCGCGTCGCGGTAATTCTGCTCCACTTTGTAATCCCGCATGTAGCCGTAGCCGCCCATAATTTGAATCGCCTCGTCGGCGATCCGGAGGGCGGTTTCAGTGGCAAAAACTTTGGCCATGCAGGCTTGCACTTTAAAAGGTTTTTGCGCGTCGGCAAACTGGGCAGCGCTGCGGACCCCTTGCCATGCCACCCACAGCCTCTCCTCCATGCGGGACAGCTTTGCTTGCGTAAGCGGCTGCTCAAACAGCGATCCACCAGCCACCTTCCGCTCTTTGGAGTAAACCGCTGCGCGCTCGAGCGAATCCCGCGCCAGGCCAAGCGCCAGCGCAGCGATTCCCACTCTTCCTCGCAAAAGGACCTGGCGAGCTACTTTGCCTCCACTTCCCATCGCACCCAGAATGGCGTCACCGGTAACAGGAACATCATCGAACTTCAGCGACGCCGTATCCGACCGCAGCATGCCCATCTTGCCATGGAGAGCCGTTCGGGCAATGCGGTCCTCGTTGCCGCGGCTTTCCACCACGCAGGCGGTGATGCCGTCGTCCCTGCCATCCTCCCATTGGGCGCGGGCAAGCACGACGAACAGGCCGGCGTGGCACCCGTTCGTAATGAAAGTCTTCTCGCCATTCAGCTTCCAGCCCCCGGGGCCGCGCTCGAGCCTAGTCCTCATATCATGGAAAATATTGCTCCCTGCCTGCGGCTCGGTGAGACACCACGCGCCGGTATCTGCCCCGCTCGTCAGCCTTGGAAGGTAATTGTGTTTCTGCCTGTCATTGCCGCCTAGAAGAATATGCGTTGTCGCCAGAGACTCGTGTGCGGCGAGGGTGAGCGCGAGCGAACCGTCACACGCTGCGATGCCCTCAATGATCGACAATATACCTTCCAGAGTTCCGCTTTGACCGCCATACTCGGCGGGCACGGCGGAGCCTACAAAACCGTTGTTGGCGGCAAGCGAGATGAAGCGCTCGGGGAATTCCTCTGCGCCGAGTCGGCTGAGGTAGGGCGTCAGTTCGCGATCCCCAAACTCACCTACAGACTTGGCTAGAAGAAGGAAGTCATCATCCTCATGGAGTTCCGCCAAAATTGCGCGCCCCGTCATTTATTCTCAGCCCCTACTTAGGTTAGAGCCATATCCCGGCCGAATGGTTCGATGAGGTCCGTTGTCCCATCGTGCGTAGCTGTACGAGCACTTCCACTCCCGCCCACAAAAAGAGGAGATTGGGCCGTGGCGTAGTGAGTCCTTTCGCACCCGTCCCGTGAGTGCGTACAGCCAGTTATGTAATGAAAAGCCTCAGTTGTAATTATACACAACTTTCTGGCCTGACGGAACATCAGCTAATGAGGGTTGCAGAATATCGTGAGGGACAAACCCCCTCAGATGTCCGTCGGCTGGCTGGGAAGGTGTGAAGAAATTCGGAACGTGTCATCCTGAGCGCAGCGGAGGATCTCTGTAGTTGTTCGTAAATCGCTGAACCATAAGAAACTGCCGGGATCTTTCGCTTCGCTCGGAATAACAGGCATCGATTTCTTCACAAGTTCTGGCGCCGTGCGCCACATGCTTGCGCTACGGATGCGGCTTGGCGTGTGTGGCGGGCTTATGCTGGCGCCTATGGGAACCAGGGGTGGAGGGGGTGATGTCACTTAATTCTGTAGTCCTCAGCTAGACAGGCGAACGCCAGTACGAACATCGACCAAAGGAGAGCGATGAGCGACTTTGCGTGGGAACCGAGCGGCAGCTATCTCGACCGTTTAAGGGTGCGGCACTTCATGGATCTGCATAGAATCCGGTCGTGGCAGGAGCTTATCGCCCGATCGACCCTCGATATCGAATGGTTCTGGAACTCCGCGCTTGAGCATCTTGGAGTCGAGTGGTTCGAGAAATACACGCGCCTATACGACGACTCCCGGGGGATGCCGTGGACCACTTGGTTCTCTGGTGGAAAGCTCAACATTGTTCATAACTGCCTCGACAGGCATATCCGTGACGGTCGAGGAGCAGCCACAGCTTTATGGTTTGAGTCAGATGACGGATCGCAAAGATCTCTTAGTTATCAGCAACTTTACGATTGCGTAAACCGCCTGGCCGGGGCGATGAAGAGCCTGGGGGTTCGTACGGGAGATCGAATAGCGATGTGCATGCCCATTTCCCCCGCGGCTGTGATCGTGATGCTTGCCGCCCTTAAGTTAGGGGTTGCTTGCATCCAAATACCGGCGCGACTCGCCCCGGCGGACATCGTCCTCCGCATCCAACAAACCCAGCCCCGCCTGCTTTTCGTTAATGACGGATATCCTCGTGCCGGCAAAGCGATCAGCACCGAAAGCGTTTATGAGGCAGTGCTGGAATCTGCGCCCTCGGTGGAGTGGGTGGTTGTCAACGAACGCTTGGGCAAGGGCCTGGCTGATGATCCAAAATGCCTGTCCTGGGAAACTGTCATGCATCGCTTACCAGCAGACGGCAGTGTCGAGACCGAAATTGTCGGTTCTGAACATCCGGCGCTGATTCTGTATAGCTCCGGGACGACCGGCAAACCAAAAACACTGGTTCACACTCATGCTGGAGCACTGGCACAAGTCGCAAAAGAGATCGGGTATGTGTTCGATTGCCAGGGGAACGACGTCTTTTATTGGTTTACAAACATCGGCTGGATGATGGCCCCGTGGGAAATCATAGGGGCGCTGTTTTTCGGGGCTGCAGTAGTTCTCTACGAGGGAACGCACCTCTATCCAACGGCGCACCGTCTATTTGAAATCATCGAAAAGTACGGCGTTTCCATCTTCGGCTGCACGCCTTCCGTGTTGCGGGAACTCGCCAGCCTGAAGGTGGATTGCGAGCGGCACGACCTTTCCACGCTTCGCATACTTGGCTCGACCGGCAGCGTTCTTGATGGGTCAACCTGGGAGTGGTATTTCAAAACCTTTGGGCGCGAGCGTTGTCCAATCATGAACATTTCGGGTGGAACGGAACTTATCGGCTGCATGGTCTCGCCTCTGCCCGTGATGCCGCTCAAACCCTCCACGGTGGGCGGTCCGGGTCTGGGTATGGACGTGGAAGTCGTCGATTCCCAAGGGAAGCCCGTGCATGGCGAGACTGGTTACCTCGTTTGCCGCAAACCGTTTCCCTCCATGACTCGCGGCTTCCTGGGGGACTCCAAGCTATACCTCGAAACCTATTTTCCCCACGGTTCTGATTGCTGGGTCCATGGAGACCTGGCCCGGATCGATGAGGCTGGGTATTGGTACCTGCTGGGCCGCAGCGACGACCTGATTGTTCATGGTGGCGTAAAGCACGATCCGGCCAAGCTCGAGGAGAGGCTTCTCGCATTCCCCGGCCCGCCGAGCATCAGAGAGGCAGTGGCCATCGGCGCCAAAGATGAAATCAAGGGAGAGCGAATCGTCTGCTTTGTGGTGCTCGCATCGGGCGCAGCGCAGCCGCCCGAAGGGCTCTCGGCGCTCCTTAAAGCTTACATCAAGCAAACCTACGATCCCCTGGCGCAGCCCGAAGAGATCCACGTGGTCAATGATCTTCCTGTTAACTTATCTTCTAAGATCCCGCGAAGTCTTATCCGCAGGGTTTACGAGGGAAAGCCTCCCGGCAACACCGCAGCCCTCGTTAATCCTCAAGCCATAGAAGAAATACGTCGAGCGGCCGAACACGCAAGAAGTCCGGAGTGCACCTGAGGGAGTCTGTGTGACAATTCCATTTGCATATCATTCCGAAGAGTTTGAGAATCTTCAGAACGAGATTCTCTCGCTTCCCTCTCTCAAGAATCTGTCATTCTGCGCGTAGCGAAGAATCTGCATTAGTTCGCCCCGGACCGGAACGGCAGATCCTTCGCTGCGCTCAGGATGACGGCGACCTTAACCGCTCGCGGGACGCAAGCACACGCCGGGCTTGCTTCAAATGGGGAGCATCCAGCATCTTTCCGTCGATCGAGACTGCCCCGCGGCTGGGATTCGCATCGAAGGCGGCAATGACGCGCTCCGCGTATGCTAATTCAGCGGAACTTGGTGTGAAGGCCTCGTTGATGACACGGACCTGAGCGGGATGGATGGCCAGCATCCCTTCGAACCCGTCGCGGCGCGCGGCTTGTGCATAAGCGCGCAAGCCTTCGATATCCCGGTAAGCTGGGTAGATGGTTTCGATAGCCGCGACGGCGGCAGTCCCGGCTCCGGCAATACAGAGCGACCGCACTAGCTGATACAGCGGGGTGAGGGCGCCGCGCTCGTCGCGTGCACTGGTCGCTCCAACCGCTGCCGACAAGTCTTCGGCGCCCCACGCGAGACCCGCCAGACGCGGGCCGCTTGCAGCATAGGAGCCCAGTTCAAAGACCGACTTCGGTGTCTCGGTTGCGATCGCAAGGATTTGGGTTTTCCCAATAGGCAGCCCGGCTGTAGCCTCCATCGCGCTCAGGTAATGTCCCAGTTCAATGACCGCAGAAGAGGATTCAGCTTTGGGAAGAACAATACCAACCGGGCCGGCGGGCACTACAGCGGCGAGGTCCAGAAGTGAGTCTGTGGTTTGGAGCGAGTTAACTCTCACCCAAAATTGCGCTGACGCCGAAAATGCATCTTTCGCAAATGACGGCACGAGCTTTCTTGCGTGGGCCTTGTTTTCCGGCAGAACGGCGTCCTCAAGGTCCACGATAACGGCGTCCGCCCCCGAGCCGAAGGCCTTCGACACCATGTCCGGGCGATCGCCCGGCACAAACAACCAGGACCGCGGCGTCATGCAACCTCCTGTTCCTGTGCGAAACCGAAAGCAGATCCTTCGCTGCGCTCAGGATGACAGCGAAGGGCTGAGAATGAAAAGTCATCCCTGCGAAGCGTGTCATCCTGAGCGAAGCGAAGGAGCTGCTTTTCTTCGTACGCCGCAGTCACTCCGCAGACTTCTTTATGAGCGCCGTCCGGCGGCACTGGCAGACGATCTCATCGCGCTGATTAAACATTTTGTGCTCGAAAGTGACGATGCCTGCTGCGGGACGCGACTTGCTTTCGCGTTTCTCAACCACCAGCGTCTCGGCGCGCAGCGTATCGCCGATAAAAACCGGATGGGGCATCACCACGGCGTCGTAGCCAAGATTCGCAATCGTCGTGCCCGCCGTGGTGTCACTGACCGACAGCCCTATCATGAGCCCGAAAGTGAAAATGCCGTTCACCAGGATGCGGCCGAACTCGGTGGCCCGTGCGTATTCCGCATCCAAGTGAAGCGGTTGAGGATTATGGGTAAGGACTGAAATCAGCAGGTTGTCGGTCTCGGTAACGGTGCGGCGGATGCTGTGGACCATGTGGTCCCCGACGCTGAATTGCTGGTAGGTCCGGCCGGGCATATTCATCACTCCTCAGGATTGATTCGCGCCAGCACAACTCCCTCGCTTACGTGGTGCCCTTCGACGGCGGAAACCGCACTGACGATGCCCCCGCACGGCGCCCGGAGAGCATGCTCAATCTTCATGGCCTCCACGATCACCAGTGACGCGCCCTTGGTGACGCGGTCACCAGGCCGGACGTGAACTGCGACGATGCGGCCTGGCAGGGGCGAAGTGATCGTGCCGCTTGACGCCGGCCCTGCGGCCTTCGCCGTGAGTTTCGGATCCGTAAAGGCGTAAGGCTCGCCCGCCGCGAAGACAACGATTGCCTCCGCGAAATCGCGGCTCGGCAGCGCCGCAGCCGGGCTCACATCCGACTCGACTTGGTACCGGGTTTCGCCCGACTGAAGCCTAACATGAATGTGCGCCGGCGCGTTGAGCCGAAAGCCTTCGAGGGCGCGCCACGGCTCGCCCGCATCGCTCTCCCTCGTCAGGCGCGCACTCGCGGCTGACTGAACGACCTCCTCCGACGGCTCAGCCGGGGGAATCAAGCGGTCCAGGCGTTTTTCGATGAATGAGGTATCGATGTCAGCGGCGATAAAGTCGGGGTCCGCGAGGGTCCGCGCCAGGAACCCTGCGTTTGTCTTGAGCGGCCACACCTCCACCTCGGAGCACGCCTCTGCCAGGCGCTCCGCAGCGGCGGTTCGCGTAGAGCCGGCAGCAATGATTTTCGCGATCAGCGGATCATAGAATGAGCTGATCTCCCCGCCTTCTTCCACGCCGGAATCGATCCGAATGCCCTCGGGAAGCCGGAAGTGCCTCAACGGGCCAGTGCATGGCAAGAAACCCGATGCGGGGTTTTCGGCATACAGCCGCGCTTCGATGGCCCAGCCCGAAATCGCAAGCTGCTCCTGGCGCAGTGGCAAGGGCTCGCCGGAGGCGACACGCAACTGCCACTCCACCAGGTCCTGACCGGTGATGACCTCGGTGACCGGATGTTCCACCTGTAGGCGTGTATTCATTTCCATGAACCAGATGCGATCGGCGCTCAGGGCCCGGCTCGCATCGGCGATGAATTCGACCGTGCCGGCCCCTTCGTATGCGACCGCCTTCGCCGCTGAAACTGCGGCCGCGCACACTCGCTCGCGGGTGGCCGCGTCCATGCCGGGGGCCGGCGCCTCCTCGATCACTTTCTGGTAGCGTCGCTGGATCGAACAATCGCGCTCGAAGAGATGAACAACATTACCGTAGCGGTCGCCAAAGATCTGCACCTCGATATGTCGCGGCCGTTCGATATACTTCTCGAGGAATACCCGATCATCGCCGAAGGCCGCGGCAGCCTCGCGCTTCGCCGAGGCAAGCGCGGCGCCGAACTCCGCGGACGTCGCGACTTTCCGCATCCCCTTGCCTCCGCCCCCGGCGATGGCTTTGATTAATACCGGCCACCCGATGTCGGCTGCCGCGCGCGCGAGGCCGGCCTCCGTCTGGTCTTCGCCAAGATAACCGCGCGTGGTCGGCACCCCCGCCGCGTCCATCAGCCGCTTGGCTGCGTCCTTAAGCCCCATGGCACGGATCGCGGCGTCCGGCGGTCCCACCCAAATGAGCCCAGCCGCGGTGACAGCTTCGGCAAATTCTGCATTCTCCGAGAGGAAGCCATAGCCCGGGTGTATGGCCTCCGCACCTGATCTTTCGGCGGCCTCAAGAATTTGGTCTTGCGCCAAGTAGCTCGCGCGCGCGGCAGATGGGCCAATAGCGACCGCCGTATCCGCCTCCCGCACATGAGGGGATCCGGCATCCGCCTCGGAATACACCGCGATCGTCCGCACGCCTAGACGGCGAGCCGTGCGTATAATGCGGCGCGCGATTTCACCGCGATTGGCGACGAGTAGGCTGCCGATCATGGGGTCACATTCGGAAGACGCCGAAAGCCGTCTCGGGGATGGGAGCGTTCAGGCTGGCGCTCAGTGCGAGACCCAGCACGTCTCGCGTCTCGACCGGGTCGATGATTCCGTCGTCCCACAAACGCGCGGTGGCAAAATACGGATTCCCTTCCGCCTCGTAGCGTTCGCGGATCGGCGCCTTAAATGCCTCCTCGTCTTCCGCGCTCCAGGTTTCACCTTTGGCTTCGACTCCGTCACGTTTAAGGCTGGCAAGAACGCTAGCCGCCTGTTCGCCGCCCATAACGCTGATGCGGCT
>Ga0335078_10002514_pt1 | contig 27756 bp, 27 predicted proteins | sample Lox_Sample_32_FD_206711 | JGI IMG/M metagenome (GOLD analysis project Ga0335078, IMG submission 206711) | Soil microbial communities from Loxahatchee National Wildlife Refuge, Florida, United States - Lox_Sample_3.2 | ecosystem: Environmental > Terrestrial > Soil > Wetlands | place: USA... | reverse complement strand
GGAGTTCTAGTTGCTCGAACTTGAGTGCCCAGCGCGAACCTGCGCCAGAAGCTTGGCACAACTGTAAATCGTTCTGGTATGCGGCATAGGAACTCCGACCCGTTCGCCTAGTTCCACAATTGCTCCGACTACAGCCTCCAGTTCCAAAGGGCGTCCGGCTTCGAGATCCTGCAACATCGAAGTTTTGTGCTCGCCCACTTTTTCAGCCCCGGCAATTCGCTGCTCGATCGAAACCGGAAGCTCCAGGCCCAGGCGATTTCCAACTGCCTCGGCTTCTTTCATGATCTCGCGGACCAAGTTGCAAACATCGGAATCGCGCACCATTCTTACCAGCGTTGCCCCGGTAAGTGCACTTACAGGATTGAAGGCGACATTGCCAAGGATTTTGACCCAGATTTCATTTCTAATATGGGTCGTCACCGGCGCGCGCAAACCGGATGCGACCAACGCCTCAGCAATCTTGCGAATCCGGTCGGAGCGGTTTCCGTTTGGCTCGCCAAGAGAGATGCGATTGCCTTCGGTATGCTGAATGATTCCAGGAGCAATAATCTCGGTCGAGAAATAAACGATAGATCCGATTACACGGGGCGCGGCAATTGCGCCCGAGACAACACCTGCGGGATCCACTCGCTCAAGCCGAAGTCCATCCCATTGTCCGCCGATATTCTGGAAAAACCACCAAGGCAGTCCATTCTGCGTGCTGACGACCGTGGTATGGGGACCAAGAACCGGCTTTAAATGGGGTACAAGCTGCGGAAGGCTATGGGCCTTAACTCCAAGAAAAACTACGTCGACCGGACCAACCTCGTCCAGGTTGCCAGAGATTTTCGGGCATGCCTCGAAATCTCCGGTGGCGGTCTTCACCTGGACACCGCGTTCCTGCATGGCTTTCAGGTGGGGCCCGCGAGCGTGGAGAGTGACGTCGAATCCGGCGAGAGCCATACGTGCACCGATGTAGGCCCCAATTGCGCCGGCACCGGCGATAAGAAATTTCATCCCTGCTCTTCCAGGACAGCCGAGGCTACCGCCCGTCGCCGAATCTTCCCAGTGCCGGTCGTCGGAATGCTTTCTACAAAGTAAATCTTCTTGGGAGACTTAAATTCGGCCATGTGGTCGTGGCAATAATTTATCAGGGAAGCTTCGGTTTCGCTGCCGGGGTTGTGCAGAACCACCGCGGCTGCGACTTCCTCGCCGAGCGTCGGATGCATGTAACCAAAGGTTACAGCACTTGCGATAGCAGGATGTCTTGACAGTACTTCGTCGATCTCATGGGGAGCGATGTTCTCGCCGCCGCGAATAATGATGTCTTTGATTCGCCCGGTCAGATGCAGATAGCAGTCGATGTCCAGATACCCCTGATCGCCGGTGCGAAACCACCCATTCACAAAAGAGTGGGCGTTCGCTTGTGGATTATTCTCGTATCCGCGAAAAACATTTGCACCCTGAATAACAACTTCACCGCGTTGATCGGTTCCGAGATGATTGCCTTGCGCGTCCATGACGCTGATGCGAATTCCAGTCCCCACTCCTACCGATCCGGCCTTGCGGTGGCGCGGCGGAAGCGGATTCGACGTCATCTGGTGCGAGGCTTCGGTCATGCCATAGGCTTCCACGAAAGGTACCCCGACCACATCTTCCATCGTGTGAATCGTCTCAGCGGAAAATGGAGCACTGCAAGAACGAATAAACCGAAGGCTACGCGAGTCGCTTAGTTTATCTTTAGTGCGAGCCAAGATGAGCTTGTGCATCGTGGGAACGCCGGAGAACCAGGTCACCCGATGCTCTCGTACGATTCTCCAGAAGGCCAAGGCGTTAAATTTGTTAGGAATCACGACAGCGCCGCCGGACAACAAGGTCGCCATGGTAGAAGCCATGATTCCGTGAATATGGTAGAGCGGCATGACGCAGAGAGAGACATCTTCTTCCGACAACGTGTAGGCATTCGCGATGTTGGCGGCCGAGACAGCCAAGTTGAAGTGCCGCAGCGGAACTCGTTTGGGACGTCCGGTGCTACCGCTGGTATGAAGAATCAGCGCAATGTCGTCGGGCGTTGGTGGCGTCGCTGTTTTTCCGGACGGCGCGTCCTTGATTTGCGCTCTACCGTCGGAAGTCATCTCTACGGAGAAGACTTGGATTCCCAGGTCCGCCGCTGCGCTGCGTGCATATTCGGCCTCTGCCGGCGGGCAGAGCAGGACCCGCGCGTTCGTGTCTTTCAAAAAAAATAAAAACTCTTCGTACGGATAAGCTGGATTCAACGGCGCCGCAGTTCCTGCAATGGATGCCGCGAGGAAACTGACTACCGAACGTAGCCCATTCGGCAAAGCTATCGCCACGCGATCGCCACGCTGGATCCCTGCGGATGCCAGCGCATCAGCCATCTGCACCACTTGCTGCCGCAGCGAATCGTAAGTGAGGCGCAAGTCTTGTTCTGGGAGGACAACGGCTGTGTGGCTGTCGGCGAATTGCAGGACGTCCACCAGCGTTTCTACCGCTTTCAAGGTCATTGGCATTTCGATATTAACCCATCGAGCTTCGTTCGATGGCTGAACAACTCCTCATGTTGTATGCGGAAAGTAAGAGGGTAGGGGAAGCCCTGACGCCATTTTGCCGTGCGTTTCTACAGCATTCTGCGCTGCTTATACGCTAGCTGATTGGCGCGTTAGCAGCCAAGATAATTTGCCTGATCTGGCTGATAAAGAAGTCTGATCACCGTAGAAGAAAGTCTCCGAAGCTATGGCGTCCGCGGTGGGCCACTTACTTCACATGAGTTTCCTGGTAATGGAGTTCTTTCCATTCTCCATTGCGTTTAACCCACAACTCACTGATGTAAACTCGCGAAAGCCTCACGACTGATTTCGGCGGGAACTGCATCGTAACCTCGTAGATTACCAAGGCGGCGTCGGGCCCGAGAGGGGTCACTTTCATTCCCCATAGCGAATAGCTCGAAACGTTGGAATCCGCGAGCTCATTCATCGCTTGAGTTCTTGTGCGTTCGCCCTTGGCATCTACCTCGACTCCCTCGAAGTCATCTGCTAGAAGATCTCCATAGGCTTTCTTGTCTTTATGCTTGATGGCTTCCCACTCGGCCTTTATTGTGGCGTTGAAAAATGTCTCAGCTTCTTTCTGGAGAATTTCGGGGGCCGCCGATTTGGATTGAGCAGCAATTTGACGGAAAGCGACAAATGCGATGGTAACGACAACTCCGACCACCCAACGCGGCATGTTCTAGCCTCCGATGAGAGCAGAATCTTAGCACGCGAACTGATCCTCTCTGTTTCGCGAATGAGCGGTACGGAGCGAGTTCAGCCTCCGCATCTTGATCGGGATAGTGGGATGACGTTCACCAGGATTAGACTATCGGTATAGGAACCAAAGTTTCCGCGGATCAGGAAGGTGGCTATGAACACGAAGACGTTCGTTGCGCTATCCGCGTTTCTGCTTTTGGGTGCAATCTGCGCTGCCGCTCAAAACACCGTCTCGATCGTGGGCTCCGGATCGAATGTGCCCAGTGCTCTTTACGCCGCATGGGTGGACGAATTCAACAAAAAAGATCCTGCGATACAAGTACGATATCTGCCTCTCGGGACCTCGGAAAGTATTAAGGAAATCAGCTCCGGTTCAGGTGATTTCGGTGGTGGCGAAATCATTTTGAGCCGTGAGCAGATGCAAAGCGGCAAAGTTTCTCTCATACAGATTCCCACTGTTTTAGTTGGTATCGTTCCGATTTACAATCTGCCGGGGAATCCGGAAATAAATTTTTCAGGTGAACTGCTGGCCGAAATGTTTCTCGGCTCAGTGACCCGCTGGCGCGATAGCCGAATTGAGAAGCTCAATCCGAACGTCAAGTTTCCAGACTTGCAAATCACCATCGTTCATCGATCTCCAGGAAAGGGCTCGAACTATATCTTCACGGACTTTCTCTCAAGAAGCAGTTCGGAATTCCGTTCTCGCGTGGGCAAGAGCGCTTCCCCCGAATGGCCGCTCGGCATCGGAGCTAATCGGGGCGAGGATATGGTTGCGAAGGTGGCTTCTACTCCGGGTGCTATCGGTTACGTCGAATTGAATTTTGCACGTCGTTCGGACATCGGGTATGGAGCCGTGCAAAATCGGGCCGGGCAGTTTGTTCGGGCGAACCCCGCGAGTATCACGGCTGCCTGCAAAGCATCAGAGGCCTCAGTTCCGAATGACTTCCGCGTGTCGCTGGTGGCTGCTACTGGAAAAGAGGCTTATCCCATCTCGAGTTTTACGTGGCTTTACGTCCCAGTTAGCGGCTTGCCCGCGGATCGTGCGCCTGCAGTAAAAGAGTTCGTCAGTTGGGCATTGGTCGACGGGCAAACAATCGCTCACACCATGGGCTACGCGGTTTTGCCGCCGGAGATACAGAGCAAAGCACGATCGGCAGTCAACGCCATTAAAGGACCCTGATCAAATTGCTGCCTCCGGCGACACCAAATCACTCTTTGTCACCGCAGGTTTGATATAGTTCCCGGCTTATGGCAGCACTTCCCTCACCCGATCCCCCATCGTCTTCGTTGGGTTCGCGCTTAAACGCGAATCAAATTCGAGGGTTCTGGGCGTCATGGGGAGGATGGGCGCTCGATGGCATGGACTCCTTTATCTACGCTCTCGTGCTCGTACCGTCGTTGCGAGAACTCTTGCCGCGCTCCGGGATTCCGGCCACAAAAGGAAACATCGGCTTCTATGGCGGATTACTGTTCTCCTTGTTCTTGATCGGATGGGGTCTCGCATTTTTATGGGGACCCATCGGCGACCGACTTGGGCGCGTGCGGACGCTTATGATCACGATCTTGTGGTATTCCCTGTTCACGTTCATAAGCGCAATCGTGACTCAGGTGTGGCAACTGGCCATCCTACGATTGTTAGCGGGAATCGGAATCGGCGGCGAGTGGGCCATGGGAGGAACATTTGTGGCGGAAGAATGGCCGGAATCCCGCCGCACGATCGGGGCAGGATGGATGCACACCGGTTACTACGTGGGAATCTTTTTGGCCGCTCTTGCCAACTACGGAATTGGCAGCCGTCTGGGTTGGAGGGTAATGTTTGCAGTTGGAGGATTACCGGCGCTGCTGCTCGCATGGATTCGACGGGGTGTCATTGAGCCGGCGCGTTGGATCGAAAAAGGCAATGTCGTCCATAGCTGGGCATTTTGGCGACCGATGACTATGATCTTCGCCGTACCGTGGCGGCGTCGAACCATTTTGAACTCATTGTTCATGCTGGCTTCGATCTGTGGGCTGTGGGCCGGGACGGTGTACGTTCCTGCCGCAGTCACGATTCTTGCAGAAGCCTCCGGACACACCAGTGGCCAGTCCGCGCAGTTGGCTTCATGGGCGACGATGCTGGTCGCCTTCGCTACGGTTCTCGGCTGCCTGATGATGCCAGCCTTGGCGGAGAAGTTTGGGCGACGAGCGGCATTGGCCTTTTATTTTGCTCTGATGTTGATTTTTATTGCCGTGACCTTCGGCAAAGTCTTTTATATGGGAGCGTCCGGGCTCGTCTGGTTTTTCGTCTGTTTGTTTTTCCTGGGCCTAGGGGGTGCGAATTTTGCCGTCTACACTTTGTGGCTACCGGAACAGTATCCGACAGAGTGTCGAGCGAGCGCGTTCGCATTTTCTACTTCCTTCGCCCGATTCGTGGGTGCTGCGATTACTTTTTTGGTGGGAGCGGGAGTGCGGCACTTCGGGTCACTTGGAACTCCTGTGGCATTAACGGCAGTTGCTTTCGGAATCGGATTACTTCTCACCCCGTTTGGAGCGGAAACAAAAGGCAAGCCGTTGCCAGCCTAAAGTTGGGCTCAGACAGAGCCAAGACTCGCGTATCGCTCGCTATTTGGCTTAGATCCGCTCAAAGCAAAAAAAAGAATGTATAGATAACAGATCACCGGCAGGAAAAACGCATGGTGGATGCCGATTCGATCGGCGATCGCTCCCTGTGCCACGGGAATGATTGCTCCGCCTACAATGGCCATGATCATAACCCCGGAGCCGTCCCCGGTGAGCGGACCAAGTTCTGCGATGCCAAGGGTAAAAATGCTGGGGAACATGATGGAGTTAAAGAATCCAACCGCGATGATCGTCCACATAGCCGCGTGACCACTGGTGATCATGGAAATCGTCACCAACACCCCAGCGCAAATTGCACATACTCCAAGCAGCCGACGCGTACTCATCTTCTGCAAAAGGCCGGAACCAATAAACCGCCCGACCATTGCACCGCCCCAATAAAACGCCACGAATCGAGCAGCAACCTGCTCCGTCAGGCCCCCAATATCTGGTTGGTTGAAATAATTCACGAGAAAGCTGCCGATCGAGACTTCCGCACCGACATATACAAAAATACTGATAGCTCCAAAGATCAAGTTGGGATGTTTCCAGATCGAATCTTCTATTTTTTCCCCGATATGATGTTGAGCCTGTTCGATCCGGGGTAGGCTGAAGCTACCGATCGCAACCGCGAGCAGCACCAAAGCGACTCCAAGACCCACATAAGGAAGCTTAACGGTCGCAGCCTCGTGCAGGCGATATACGCGAAGAGCGCCCGCTGACAGGGCGTGCATCTCGGCTACGGTCTTAGGAGCCGCGCTCAGAATAAAAAGACTGCCGAAAAACGGTGCGAGGAAAGTACCCAGGGAGTTGAACGCCTGGGTCAAATTCAAGCGGCTTGAGGCAGTCTCGGGGTTACCCAAAACCGTTACATATGGGTTGGCTGCGACTTGCAGACAGGTGATACCGGCTGCGAGCACGATGAGTGCAAAAAGAAACAAAGGATAGGAGGGAACGCTAGCTGCCGGAACAAAGAGAAAAGCGCCCGCTGCCATGGCGAGCAATCCCCACACCATGGAGCGTTGATAGCCGATCCAGTCGATGATTTTGGCGGACGGGATGGAAAAAATGAAATAGGCGCCAAAAAATGCAAACTGAATCAGCATCACCCGCGTGTAATTCAAATCGAAGATCGATTTCAGATGCGGGACAAGAATGTCATTCAGGCAGGTTAGGAAACCCCACATGAAAAACAGAGTCGTGACGACCGCCAGTGCCGTTCCGTAGTTCGGGGAAGGAGATTGAACTTGCCTGGTGCTGGTTTGCGGGTTAACTGTAACCATTTTTCACTCAGTAGACCCTCAGCTTATCAGTTTTCGGTGGACAATCGACCTCATCGCGTACAAGATAATTTGAAATCCGCGATCCCGCTTTTGAAGGTTCCTCCAAGCGGTTAGCGTTACGATTCTTCTGACATTTATCGCCCGGAGGCCGTGGTCCAGAGTGTTAAATCCCCAGAATAAGAAATGTGTTTGGCTACTTAGCTTCTTTGCAGTCTTCTGTACGCTCTTCAGTTTCGGGCAGACTGCCCCCTCCCAGACATCCGGACTTACGCCGATTCTCGATTACATTCGTTCGGACTGGAGTGTTTTGACGAGATCGATGACCCGGTGCGACAGCGTCGTCGACCCCAAACTGCCGGAAGCGTCTTTACTGTACCTTCCGGCTAGTTTCCCCGTGCCCGATTCGGTGAAAAAGCTGGAAGGCTCTTGCAAGGTTCGAGTCGAGCCCTTGCCGTTTGTGATTCAACATCCGGGCCAACCGGAAGTGGAATCGATCAAGACACATGGTTTGCTGTACCTGCCCAACAGTTACGTTGTCCCCGGAGGACGATTCAACGAGATGTATGGGTGGGACAGCTATTTCATTATCGTGGGCCTGGTGAATGACGGGGAAATTGATCTTGCTAAGGGCATGGTGGAGAACTTTTTCTTCGAGATTGAGAACTACGGGACAGTATTGAATGCCAATCGAACGTATTATCTGACGCGATCCCAGCCGCCATTTTTGACGTCGATGATTTTGGCAGTGCACGACGGAGAAAAAAAGGCGGGGCGCACAGATCGAGCATGGTTGGAACATTCTTACAAACTCGCCACGCGGGATTATGAAAATTGGGTGAAGGAACCGCACCTTGCGGGTTCCACTGGGCTGTCTCGTTACTATGACTACGGAACCGGCCCGGCCCCGGAGAGCCTGCAAGATGAAACCGGGTTGAGACGTAGAGTGTCCGGTTATTTTCTGCTACGGCCCGACTTCGCGAAAGAATACATCGTCTCAGACAAAGATCACGCGATTGGCCCGGCATACAGCGTACAAGTCTGCAACACGGCAGGGGGATCGGAGGCTGAGGGTTGCGATACGGCCGGGAATATCACGCTAACCCAGGATTACTACCGTGGCGATCGCAGCATGAGAGAGTCGGGATTCGACGTATCGTTCCGTTTCGAACCCTATGGCGCAGCCACGCATCATTTTGCCCCGGTTTGCCTCAACAGTCTTTTATATAAGACCGAGAAAGATCTCGAACAAATCAGCCACGAACTTGGCGATACCAAGGACGCGGAACAATGGGAACGCCGCGCCGAGGATCGGAAGAGTTTGATGAACCGCTACTTCTGGGATTCCGAGCGCGGCATGTTCTTCGATTACAACTTTGTGACAGCGAAGCGCTCCACGTACGACTACATCACCACGTTCTATCCGCTTTGGGCTGGACTTGCGACGCCGGAACAAGCTCGTGCCGTGGCCCAAAATCTGAAGATTTTCGAGCAGCCCGGAGGATTGCTCACGAGTCGCGAACATACGGGTGCACAGTGGGATTATCCCTATGGCTGGGCGCCAACACATTTATTGGCAATCGATGGTCTGCGAAGGTACGGCTATAACTCCGATGCCGACCGTGTCTCACTTGCATTCCTGTCGACGGTTCTCGAGAACTACAGACGCGAAGGAACGATTCGCGAAAAATATGACGTCGTCCATCGATCGTCGGAATCGAATGTAACGGCTGGGTACAAGGCCAACGTGGTCGGGTTCGGATGGACCAATGGAGTCTTCCTACAACTCCTTCACGAGCTGCCAAAACAGGAGTCCGAAAAGCTGGCAAAACAGTAACTTGGTTCCTTGTCCTATTTGTGACGCAGTTGGATTCACAACCAACTTGGTGGCATCCTAGGAAGGCTTGAACTTTCCGGCCAGCTCTAATCCTGCACAAGATAGCGCTTCCAGCAGTACTCCGCCATCGCAGCGGAAGCTACCGGTGACTTTGCGAGCACTGCGCCATCGCAATTTTCAGCTTTTCTTCAGCGGCCAGCTCATTTCGTTAATCGGGACATGGATGCAGAGCGTGGCCCAGTCCTGGCTCGTCTATCGGCTCACGGGATCGTCTTTGCTGCTGGGGGCAGTAGGATTCGCAAGCCAATTCCCGGTGTTTCTTGCCGCTCCTTTCGGCGGGATCGTCGCCGATCGTTGGAACCGGCAGAAAGTTGTGATCGGGACTCAAACCGCATCGATGATTCTTGCTTTTATCCTCGCGGTTCTGACCTTGGCGAGAGTCGTGCAGGTCTGGCACATTTTTGTTCTCGCGGCCTTGTTGGGTGTTGTAAATGCATTCGACATTCCTGGCCGTCAAGCGTTCCTAGTTGACATGGTTGGCAAAGAAGACCTGATGAACGCGATCGCACTCAATTCGTCCATGTTCAACGGAGCGCGAATTTTAGGTCCGGCGGTCGCGGGCATTTTGGTGGCAAAAATCGGGGAAGGCTGGTGTTTCTTTGTTAACGGCGTCAGTTATATCGCGGTGATCATCGGGCTGTTCATGATGCACGTACAGCTACGACCGTTTCAGGCGCAGGCATCCCCATACGAGCACATCGTCGAAGGATTCCGATTTGTCCGCCACACCACACCGATTCGCGCACTTCTGTTGCTGCTCGGACTCGTAAGCCTCGTCGCCATGCCCTATACCGTGCTCATGCCCGTTTTCGCTGATCGAATCCTGCACGGCGGCGCCAAAGCTCTGGGAACACTGATGGGCGCGACTGGAGTCGGCGCGCTGCTCGGCGCGTTGACGCTGGCGTCGAAGACTGGAGTACGTGGTCTCGGCCGCTGGGTAGCCTTTTCCTGTGCTGGCTTTAGCATCAGTTTGATTCTGTTTGCCTTTTCTCGAACCCTTTGGCTTTCGATCTTTTTGCTGCTCCCGGTGGGATTTTGCATGATGTTGCAAATGGCTTCGTCGAACACGTTGATCCAGGTAATGGTGCCGGATGAATTGCGCGGTCGTGTCATGGCCGTTTATTCGATGATGTTCATGGGAGTGGCTCCGTTCGGCGCCTTTTTTGCAGGTGCAATGGCGGACCGTGTTGGAGCACCAATCACCGTCGCTATTGGAGCAATCGCAGGGGTTGGGGGAGCGGCGATTTTCTGGCTGCGATTGCCGACAATCCGAGTCGAAGCGCGGCGTTTGATCGTGGCTCAGGCCATGACTGCGGGCAATCCGCCAGATGAGATGACCGCAAGGGTGGTCGAGGACTAGTGGTAAAACACACCCGAAGCTCGGCTACATCGGGCCATGCCAGGCCGAATAAATTGAGGTTGTTTCGTCGGGGTTGACGCCAGTTAGCGTCTCGGTGCCGAATTCAAATCCCTTACTGAAGGCCTTAAGGTTGATCTCCTGAAAACTCGGTGGGACCGAATCCTCGACCGCTTTGCGCACAGCTTCCGGACTCAGCAATTGCGTAACCGCCGCGAAGAATCCAACCATCACCGAGTTCAATACCATCCTCTTGCCGAGCTCTTCGGCGATGCGCGTCGCGGGAACGCTGTAAACTTTTATTCCGGCTTTCAAATCATCCAGGTGAACCAGGTCCTGTTCGATGATCAGGGTGCCGCCGTCTTTCAACTCAGGGACGAAGCGCGAGTAAGCCTCCTGGGACATTACGACGAGCATATCGGGCTGGGTAACATAGGGATATAAGACTGGCGAATCGGACAAGATCAGTTGGGCGCTGCAAGCTCCACCGCGGGCCTCCGGGCCAAAGTTTTGCGTCATTGTCGCGAAGCCACTCTGATAGATAGAGGCAGCTTTGCCCAGAACGACAGCCGATAGGATCACGCCTTGTCCGCCAAATCCGGCAATACGAATCTCGGTTAGCTGCATACCATCTCCGGATCTTCGACGTACTTGTCGCCCAAAGACTGACGGAACTGCGCGCGCATCATGTCCTGATAATCGGGGCGGTCGCGGTCCACGAATTTTCCGACGATGATTTCGCCAGTCATGGTCAGGCCGACTTCGTTGGTCGGCGCGCCATTGCGGACTTTGCTTTGCGCCTTGTAGTACTTCATAGTCTCGAGGCCATCCCCAAGCTTGTTCCGGCGTTGGTAAAGGGTCGGACAAGGAGAGATCACTTCAATGAACGAGAACCCTTTTTTCTGAAAAGCCTCAGCAATCGACCGCGCCAACTGCCGCACATGAAATGTGGTCCAGCGCGCTACGTAGACCGCTCCTGCGGCTTCTACCAGATGAGGCAAATTGAAGGATGGTTCGAAAGCTCCATATGGATTGGTTGACGTAATCGAGTGATCTGGCGTGGTTGGAGCAGTCTGGCCACCGGTCATGGCGTAGATCAGATTGTTTACACAAATGACTTTGAGATCGATGTTGCGGCGGGCGGCATGAATCAAATGATTTCCGCCGATTGCAGACAAGTCGCCGTCCCCCGAGTAGACGACCACGTTCAGCTTCGGATTCGCCAGCTTCAGACCCGTGGCAAATGGAATCGCACGCCCATGAGTCGTGTGGAAAGAGTCCAGCTTTACGTACCCCGCGACTCGTCCCGTGCAGCCGATACCGGAGACCAAAGCCAAAGATTGCAGGTCGACTTTGGATTCGATCAACGCTCGCGCGAAACAGTTAACCGTGGTTCCGATGCCGCAACCTGGGCACCAGATGTGCGGCATTCGGTCCGTTCGCAGAAAGGGTTCGACCGGATTGATGAAATCGTTCATCGGCTTGCCTCGACAATCACGCGCAGTATGTCTTCAGGCTTGTGAACACTACCTCCGGCGTGAGGCACAGAATAGGTCTTCGCTTTTCCTGCGGCGGCTCGCTCCACTTCCTGAACCATCTGGCCCAAGTTCAGTTCGGGAACCACAAAGGCCTTTACTTTCCGAGCCAAATTTGCGATTTTCTCCGACGGAAATGGCCACGCTGTGATTAGCCGGAGCTTGCCTACGCGAAGACCTGCCTCCCACGCAAGGTCGATAGCTCTCTGAGCCACACGCGAGGTGATCCCATAAGAAACTACGATGACATCCGCACCGTCGATCTGGTCTTCCTCGCACATGGTGAGTCGGGCGCCAGCTGTGCGGATTTTGTTCTGCAATCGCCGCACTAGCTTGTCTTGAGTCGCGGGGGTCATGTTCGGGTACCCGCGCTCGTCGTGAGTCAGACCGGTGACGTGAAACTTATAACCTTCGCCCGCGTGGGCGATCTCAGGAACCATGTCGCCATTGGTTCCGTAAGGTAAGTAGTCGGCAACAGATTTTTGGGTATGCTTCCGGGGCACAACTTGAATCTGGTCGGCCGAAGGGATAATCACTTTCTCCGTCATGTGGCCCACAACTTCATCCATCATCAGCATCACAGGAACGCGAAACTCTTCCGACAGATTGAAAGCTGTGATAGCCAGATCGAAACATTCCTGCGGAGAATTCGGGCAAAGTGCGATGATTTCGTAATCGCCATGAGACCCCCAGCGCGCCTGCATCATATCGGCTTGAGCTGGGAGGGTTGGAAGGCCGGTGGATGGTCCGCCCCGCTGCACGTTCACAAACACGCAAGGCGTTTCTGTCATGGCAGCGTAGCCGATATGCTCCATCATTAACGAAAATCCCGGGCCCGAAGTAACTGTGAATGCTTTAGCACCGCCCCACACAGCACCCTGCAAAGCGATCGACGCTGCAAGTTCATCTTCCATCTGGATGAAGGTTCCGCCGACGGTTGGAACGCGCGCCGCGAATCGCTCCACAATTTCAGTGGATGGTGTGATCGGATAGCCAGCCGCAAACCGGGCACCGGCGGCCAAAGCGCCTTCACAACAGGCGTGATCGCCGTCAATGAAATGCACACCGGTCAGCACACCTCGTGGATCGGCCGTCACTTCTCACCCCCGTTCGCCGGCAGCCTTATTCCGAAGATCGCGAAGTCGGGGCAATACATGCCGCAGAGATCGCAGCCGCTGCATTTTTCAGGGTGAACCACATGGGGAGGGTGATAACCGCGCGAATTGAAAGCTGAAGACAGCTCGAGAACGTTGGTTGGACAAAACTCGACGCAGAACCCGCAGGCTTTGCATCGCTCTACGACAATTGAAACGCGCCCTTTGGCCACGAAAACCCCACGCAGAAAAAACGAACTTCCCGCAACCGAAGTTCATTATGAAGGGCTGATGTCATTCCAGGGTGTGACAATAATCACCCTGCCTCGTGAGGTCGAACACAAGCCGTTTTCTAAGGAGGATGGCGGCCTGCGGCGTCGGTACTTCCGTTATTGTGCGGACCGCAAATCGTGAAGAATTTCTAGCAAGGAACTATGCGCAAAAGGCGCGGGCGCGAGAGTAAGAACCAACATAACGAAAGCGAACAATGCAAGCCAGCGCCGGCCGCCTCGAACCTCCGGCCACTCTGCGACGATTGGATGCCGCATACCGCTAATCCGCAGCAGAATCGCCCAAATCAGCCAGCCTGCCCAGAAATACAGCGCCATCGGAATCAGCGCAAGGATGCTCAACCGAGAAACGATCTTGTGGGCGCGAGGCGCCATCGAGAACACTATGTGACCCCCATCGAGTTGTCCTCCGGGTAATAAGTTCAGCGCCGTTGCGAACATGCCGACCCAAGCAGCAACCGCCATCGGATGAAAATAAATTGCGTGCAGAGCATGCGAATGAGCTTTGAGTTCGGGAAGCGGTAGCAAGTACCAAGCGATTCGAAAGATCAAAGGATAGCCCAATTCAATATCAGAATTGGCGGCACTCAGTGGCATGATTTTTGACATCGGCAGGGCGATGAATAAAATCGCGGTAGCAAAAACAAATCCTGCAATCGGACCCGCAATGCCGATGTCGAACAAAGCCGTGCGAGAACGGATTGGCGATCGGATGCGAATGAATGCGCCCAATGTTCCGATCAACGTTGGAGCCGGAATGAAAAACGGAAGAGTAGCCTCAACACCGTAATACTCGCAGCAAAGATAATGCCCAAGTTCATGAGCTAACAAAATCAGCATTAATGTCGCGGCGAAGGGCACGCCTAGAAGAAGCCTGCTCGGATCTGCAAAAGCCCAACGGACCGGGAAGAAGGGCAAGTCGCCCTCATTAAGAGAAAAGGGTGGCTGATTATGCAAGAAGTTGTATTCCATTCGGGCCCCCACGATCAGCGTCGTGAAGACTGTGGCGAGCAGCAACAAGGCATGGAGCCAGTAGCGCTGCTTTGGTCGAGGTACGAAGATGACCTCGAGAGGGCGGGAAAATTCCGCGCTGGCTGGTGCTGGCGGGATAAGTTCAGGCATGTAATTCCGAACCGTGACGACGAGGCAACTAACTTGGAATTAGATGCTTCACTTGGCCAAAAGGCACAACCTCACGGCCCTACCCTTAGTCGATGGATTGCAGCTCTTTTCCAGGCTTAAACCGCACGGCTTTGCCTGGAGGAATCGAGACTTCCGCGCCGGTTCGAGGATTTCGCCCGATACCGGTTTTTCGCGGCCTTACATTGAAGACACCAAAACCCCGCAACTCAATGCGGTCGCCCTTGGCCAGCGACTTCTTCATGCTGTCGAAGACGGTCTCAACCGCCAGTTCAGCCTTGGTCTTGGTAATTCCGGTCTTATTGACCACTTCGTTGATGATGTCGAGCTTGATCACGGTTCGCCCCTTCTGCGCAAAGTGCTGCCACCAAATGATTGATGCTAAGGGAGATAACTTCGATTGTCAACGGGAGCGGAGGCAGGCGGCAGAGAAGCTAAACAGGGTAGATTGGACGAGGCTCGTTACTTGCGAACGTTTTCGTCTTCTTTGTACATGTATTTGATCGAAGGCTTATAAACCATCAAGTTCGGAGCCCCGGAGCGATTTACCTTTAAGCAATTTCTGTCATACCACTCAATGACACCGTGCACCTGCTCGCCATCGCGGAGAACAATCACCATCGGGGTTTTCGACTGCATCTGCTTTTGATAATAAAAATTTTCTGCATTCGTCTGTTCCGGGGGAGCCATTTTTCTTCCGCCATTGCGATCCCCCCGATCAGCACGCTCGGGACGGCGCTCATTCATTGAAGAAGACCCATGATTATGATCATTGCGGCTCAGAGGTTCCGGACGACTTAGAGATGGACGAATCAATTTGCGGTTCGCAAAACCATCGCTATCAACAGAGTGCTCGATTGGCATGGACTCGATCGCGTCTTTCATAGCATCACCTGCCCAACACGCTTTTAACGCGAGTTACCCTTTATGACTGTGATTGTGCGTTCTGAAGGCGTGAACTTGACCATTACCGTAGCACAGGGATTCAGGAATGACAATGCTACGTTCGTGCCATCAGACTTGCTAGGGTGAATCTCGGCAAGGTGCGGGCTGTTGCACCGAATCACAACTTGACTATGCGCCAAACCGCTCGAGTGAGCCGGCAAAGGCGTCGAGAGAAAGCGAACGTAGCAGATTGCGACGCATCCCGCGCTCTACTTCTGCTAATCGTTCGGAAGCATTTGAAATCCATGCAAAATCGACGGATTGCGCAAACTTCGCGAGTTCGGTATGGATGTCACTGTTGCGGATTAATTGCGGAGTGCCGGAGTTTAGAACCATTACGTCTTGCAGGATCGAATAGAGAGTACGGAGCAAGCGTTCCGTTTTCTCTCGCCCTTCAGCTCCGGCACGATAAGTTTCAGTGATCTTGAACAGCTCGGAATGATCGTTTCCCGTGATCGCAGAATGCAGGATTACCAAGGCATGCTGGCGAGCGGCAACGTAGGACGGCAAATCGAACTCTCGCGCCCGTCCGACAGCTCCTTCGCAGAGCCGAGCAACCAACGAACGTTGTTGGGAGTTCCAGTCCGGCCGATGCTTGGCCAAATATTGCTCAATTTCTGCCGGAGTCAAAGCGTTCAGGGCGATGACCATGGATCGTGATCGAATCGTGGTTAGCAACTCTCCTGGATTTTCGGTAAGCAGGAAAATTGTTGCAAACGAGGGCGGCTCCTCCAAAACCTTCAACAACGAGTTCGCTGCTTCCTTCATGAAAGCCGAATCTGTAAAGATATAGACTCGCTCTTTGGCTTCTCCAGGACGGAAATAAATTGTCTCAATCACACGGCGCACCTGATCGACTTTGATCATCATCTGCGGAGGATCTGGCGGGACGACCAGTACGTCAGGATGAGTTTGAACAAAGATGCGTGTTTCTTTTTTGTCCGTTTCACGCAAGCTATCACGCGCTTCGACAGCTTCCGAACACCGGGCTGCAAGATTTTCCGACTGCGCTATGCGAGTACAGTTCGAGCAAATCCCGCAGAAATCCGGCAAACCATCGATCTGCGGCGGAGTCAGGCAGTTCATGGCTTTGGCCAGCATGAGAGCAAGCGTGTATTTCCCTGAGCCGGCCGGGCCGGCAAGGATCACAGCTTGCGGAAACCTGTCCCGCGCGAGCATTTCTCGCAAGCGATGAACGACGTCCGAGTTACCGTGAAAATCCGAAAAAGGCATGGTTACGCAGTTTTTGCCGCCAACCTCAGCTTGCGTCTGACAATCTTTATGATCTGCTCGTGAGTTTCATCGGGCGTGCCACGGGCGTTAACCACCAAAATGCGCTGTGGTTCCCGCTCGGCGATGGCCAAATACGTTTGGTGCACCCGTTCAAAAAAGGCCCGGCTTTCCTGCTCAAACCGGTTTTCATCGTTGGCAGTAGAAATTTTGGATTTGTTGCGGCGACGCGCCCGCTCCACACTCTGCGCAACGTTGGAATCCATGAGTATGGTAAGGTCCGGTTGTAGATTGCCGCACAAGATGCGATGCAACCCAAGCACCGGATCGCTTCCCAGTTTTCGTCCGCCGCCTTGATACGCTTCGCTGGAATCTGTGAAACGATCGCAGAGGACGATCTTTCCTTCGGACAATCCCGGCTGAATCACTTCCGTGATGTGCTGCGCACGAGAGGCGAACATCAGCGCCAACTCAGCCAGCGGCGCGAGATCTGCCGTACCACTGTCAAGCAATAGTTGCCGGATTTTGTCTGCCGTCGCTGTGCCGCCAGGTTCTCGAGTGACAACAACCGGCAACCTCTCAGAGCGCAACACCGCAGCCAACCTTTCGAGCTGGGTGCTCTTACCGCAGCCATCGAGACCCTCGAAAGTAATAAATTTCCCGCGAGCGTGACTTGGCACGAGGAGATCATAGCATCGCGATCATCGCGACATTGTCGTCGCGTGACTGGGGTCCCGCGGGTTGATATAGTCAAAAATCGCACTAGTCGACAATCGTTTTAATAGACACGGGAGCCCTTTCAATGATTGCGCACGTTCGTCTCTCAGCATTTTGGCTGGTGATTCTTTTTCTTTCGGCCATTGTCGCGAATGCACAAAACAGCCCCAACACTGATCCGCCAACCATCACAATTTCTGTCGATGCAACCGATGCCCCTCGCAAGATTTTTCATGCCCACCTGTCAATTCCGGCCGCTCCTGGCAGTTTGACCCTGTATTACCCAAAGTGGATCCCCGGAGAGCATGGACCGACGGGTCCAATTCAGGAGCTAACGGGACTGCATTTCACGGCGAATGGCCAAATTCTGAAATGGCGTCGCGATCTGCTGGACGGGTGGACGTTCCATGTCGAAGTGCCTCAGGGTGCGTCTTTCGTCGATGCGCAGCTGGACTACATCTCTCCAACCGGCCGCGAGGGAGTTTACACCGGCGGTCAGTCCGCCACCGATAAGATGTCGGTGATCAGTTGGAATACGTTGTTGTTATACCCAGCAGAATGGACCTCGGATCAACTGAACTTCGAAGCCAGCCTGCGGTTACCGAATGGATGGAAGTTCGGAACGGCGCTGCCGATCACGTCGCAAGCGGCAGATGAAATCAAATTTAGTAGTGCTTCGTTGACCACTCTGGTCGACTCTCCGGTGATTATTGGTGAATACCTACGGGTAGTCCCGCTGGCGGAGAATCCGAGACAAGAGATGGACATTGCCGCCGATAGTGCCGCTGCGCTCGACGCCCCGTCAGACGTTCTGGACCATTACAAGAGTTTGACCGAGCAAGCCTACAAGTTATTCGGGGCTCGCCACTTTCGCGACTACCACTTTCTATACAGCCTGAGCGATCACGTGGCGCATTTCGGCCTTGAGCATCATGAATCGGACGACAGCCGGACCGCCGAACGCTCGTTGATTGATCCAGAGTTGAGATTGCTGGCAGCGGGATTGCTTCCGCATGAATACGTTCACTCCTGGAACGGCAAGTATCGCCGGCCTGCGGATCTTGCGACACCCGATTATGAAAAGCCGATGCAGACCGATTTGTTGTGGGTCTACGAAGGGCTGACTTCGTACCTGGGGGACGTCCTGAGTGCACGCAGTGGAATTCGCACTCCGGAGCAGTTTCGCGATTCGACTGCTCTGATTGCCGCCCGATTGGATCACACGCCCGGCCGAAGTTGGCGGAACTTGCAGGACACTGCTGATGGAGTTCCGGCTATGCAGGCAGCGCCGCCGGAGTGGGAATCGTGGCGAAGGGACCTCGACTATTACGATGAAGACGTCTTGAACTGGCTGTGGGTCGACACGATCATTCGCCAACAGACCAATGGCAAAAAATCCATCGATGATTTTTGTCATTTATTCGAAGGTGGCCCGGGCGGTCGTCCGGAATTGAAGACTTATACCTTCGACGATGTCGTCAACGATTTGAACCAGGTCGTTGCCTACGACTGGCGTGGATTCTGGACGGAGCGGCTGACAAATCATGGGCCGGGTGCGCCCTTGGGCGGGATTGAGAACAGCGGCTGGAAACTGGTCTACGATGACACTCCGTCCGAACTGTTTCGAGCCCAGGAACACGATCACGAAGGAATCGACGAAACCAACACGATCGGCCTCTCTATAGGGGAAGACGGGAGGATCATCGATACAATCGAAGGCATGGCTGCAGCGAAATCCGGCATAGGACCGGGGATGAAGGTCATTGGCGTAAACGGCAGAAAGTTCTCTGCGGAGATTCTTCGTGATGCGTTGCGAGCGGGCAAGAACATTTCTGAGCCTCTGCAACTGCTCGTCGAGAATACCGATTACTACAAGACGTACTCTCTGGACTATCACGGGGGCGAAAGGTTTCCTCACATGGTCAGGGAGGAGTCGAAGCCGGATATGCTGAGCGACATTCTGCGGGCTAAGTAGGCAGCTTGTCGATGCCAGCGCTAGTCCGTCTCTTCGATTCCGGCGAACAAGTCTGTTTCGTGTTCAATTGCGCAGGGTTTTGTTGAAGCCGCGAGATGGAACATCTCCTGTTTTCCTCGGGGCCGAACATGGGATTCAAAAAGAGACCAGAGTGGCGCTTGCGTGACATGCGCTCTGAAGGCGGAGATCTTTGTCTCCAAATGATCGCCGATATCAATGACAGTCGTAATCGGAGCAAGAGCCACTGGGGGACGTCCCTCTAAAGTGAAGTTCGCGGTGGCGTAGTAGAGCTTCTGCGCTCGATGCGAGCCGATGCCCTCCTTCAATTGGTCCGGGTACCGATTATTTCTTCCTGACCATTGAAACGCCAGCATCGCAAAGACCGACGCCATTGCATGGTCGTCATGAGCGGTAAGCCCACCTTCCGGTCCGAAAGTAAGCATCACCTGAGGACGAAAGCGGCGGATCTCCAACGTAAGGTCGCAGACAACCTTGTACAGATCCTGGCGGTAGAGTTTGCCATCCGGATAGTTCAAAATAACGGGGCGAGTGACTTTCAGAATTTCGCAGGCAGAGGCAAACTCTTTCCGCCGAATGGAACTGAGTTCTTCGTCGGTTGTTGCGCTTCCCCGATTCCTTGCGGCCTGCCCGGGGGTAAGACACACAACACAGGTTTCAACACCACGATCGTGATAGATAGCCAGTGAACCACCGAAGCTCGCCGCTTCGTCATCTGGATGGGCGGTCACGCACATTAACCGGAACATAGCAGCATTGTAACTGTAAGCAGATCAGGATCTTGCTGCTGGTGTGCAATTTCTTGCAAGGACTTCTTCCGATCTAAAACTTGCACTTCTTAAAGTGCATAATTTCGCTCTACAATAATGTCGCGAGGGGTGTCGCGACTCCGTCCTCGGGAGGGTGAATTGCACGTTCTTGTTACGACAGACACGTTAAGTGGCGTCTGGACCCATACACAAGAACTTGTGACTGGCCTCATCAACAATGGCCTGCGAGTCACACTTGTTAGTTTTGGTGACATCCCGCTGCCGCAACAAACATCGTGGATGGAGGCGTTGCCGGACCTCGATTATCGTCCTACAGCATTCCGCTTGGACTGGATGCAGGAGTGCCGAACCGATTTTTCAGATTCATCTCGCTACCTCACCGCTCTAGTCAAAGAGTTGAAGCCGGACCTGCTGCATCTCAACCAGCTGTGCTATGGAAGCCTTCCCGTGCGAACACCGCGCGTTCTCGTTGCTCAGGGGGACCTGATTAGCTGGTCGAGAGCTGTTCACGGGCACGAACCAAAAGAAAGCAACTGGCTGCGTTGGTATCGAGATGTGGTGATGCGCGGGATTGAGCATGCCGATGCCGTAGTGACTCCTTCGACGTGGATGCTGGAGACGATTCGCGCGTGCTACACCCGTCCGCGACAGGAAGCGGTGATTTATAACGGCAGAAACCCTCTCTATTTCAACCCGTACATCAGCAAGAATGACTCAGTTCTGGCGGTTGGAAGGCTGTTGGACGCAGGCAAACAAGTTGCGCTGCTGACTCAGCACGTTCACCCGCTGCCGGTATGCATCGTCAATGCAGACATGCCGTCGGTAAATCCGAGCGTTCCAATCTGCACCGACGTTAAGTTAGAAGCGCATGAAGCATGCATTTCGCTGAAGGGAACGCAAACCGAAGCGCAGCTCCGGATGTTGTACAGCCGAGCCGCTATTTTTGTTGCGACGTCCCGGTATGAGGGTTCGGGCCATTCCGCGCTTGAAGCGGCTCTTTCCCGCTGCGCAATCATTGCGAATGACATTCCCTATTTCCGCGAGATTTGGGGAGACGCCGCGATTTATTTCCAGGCGAACAATGCCGACAGCCTCGCGGATGTCATTCGCCGACTGCACGAGCGCCGGGATCTATGCCGCGGTTATGCGGCTCGCGCCTATCAAAGGGCCCGCGAGTGCTTCACCTCCAAGCGCATGGTGGATGACTACCTCCAACTCTACCGCCGCTTGCTCACGACCCAAGCCGCAGCGGCATAGGTTCTCCTGTTCATCCGGCTACTTCAACCAGCCGCGATGGCCGAAAGCCCACCTCGTTTGCTATCGTCTAAGGATTGAGCAAATCAATTTGGAGGAATCATGGCGTCTGTGAAAATCACCGTTCGGAAGAATGGACCTTATCGTGTGGAAGCACCCGAGGGCACGATCGAACTCGTTGATGGCGATGGCAACAAGTACGATCTAACTGGAAAGCCTGCGTTTTCCTTATGCCGGTGTGGTGGTTCGGTGACAAAGCCATTTTGCGATGGCACTCATAGCAAGATTGGCTTCCAGGGCGCGGAACAAGCTGTAAGATCATCGGAAGGAAGCTAGCTTCTCGACTTTCAAGAATCAAATCTTCGCGAAAAGAAACAGCCGTTCGCGGCTGAGCAAGGGGCCCTGGTGCATGACGGACACGATAAGCAGCTAGGAATGAGCCGCAAGATTACGCGGCGTGATTTTTTAAACGGAGTAGCGCTGACAGTCGGCGCAACAATTGTCCCCTCCACTCTTTTTCTGGGTTGTGACCGGACCGATAATTTCGCATTAGCCCCGGACTATTACCCTCCCGCACTCACGGGCCTGAGAGGCAGCCATCCCGGCAGCTTCGAGACCGCCCACAGCCTTCGCGACGGCACCTTCTGGCAGCATGCAGAGAAACCCGAAGACACAGGTGAGAGTTACGATCTTGTTGTCGTCGGTGGAGGCATTAGTGGGCTATCAGCTGCTCATTTTTATCGCAAGATAGCTGGCCCTAAGGCGCGGGTCTTAATCCTCGAGAATCACGACGATTTTGGCGGGCACGCGAAACGAAACGAGTTTCGCAGCGGCGCTCACACTATGCTCGGTTATGGAGGGACTTATTCAATCGAAAGTCCTGAGCCATACAGCGCCGTAGCAAAAGGACTGGTTCAGGAACTGGGAATCGACGTTGCTTCATACCCGAAGTACGTTTCGAAAAACCTTTATCGCTCCTTGGGACTCACGCCAGCGATCTTCTTTGATAAGGAGACGTTCGGAGTAGACAAACTCGTCGTTGATCCAGCTTCCCTGGCCGGAACCGAAACGAGCGACCGCGCGGCACAGACTTCGGCTCGTTGGAAAACATTCTTAGCCGAGGCTCCGCTCTCGGCGAAAGCGAAGCGCGACTACGATCGCCTTTATCACGATGCCAAGGATTATCTGCGTGGCCTCAGCTCCGATGAGAAGAAAGCTCGCATGGCCCGGATGAGTTACGCGAAATTCTTAACCGAACTCGTCCGCTCGGATGAGCAAGTCTTAAAGGTGCTGCAGACTGGACCTCAGCCGCTATTCGGAGTCGGAATTGATGCGGTCTCGGCGCAAGATGCTTGGGGATTGGGGTATCCCGGATTCACCGGCATGAAACTGGATCCCAGCCCCGGCAAGGGGATGAATCGAGACGCGATTCCCAATGCAGAGGCGGAAAATTATTTCTTCCACTTCCCTGACGGCAATGCGTCCATCGCGCGATTAATCGTTCGAAACCTGATTCCCGAGGCAATTCCCGGAAGTTCTGCCACCGATGTTGTAACCGCCAAGGCCGACTATTCCAAGATCGATGCACACAGTTCTCCAGTTCGTATACGGCTGAACAGCACTGTCGTGCGCGTCAAGCATGATAGCGATCCGGCAACTGCAAAACAGGTTGAGATCACCTACTCACGCTTCGGCAAAACCTATGTGACGCGTGCGGATCACTGCATCCTTGCGTGCTGGCACGTAGTAATCCCTTATTTATGCGATGAGTTACCGGGCAAACAGAAGCAGGCATTGTATTCGGCAGCCAAAGTTCCGCTGCTATACACGAATGTTGCAATCCGTAACTGGCAGGCATTCCAGAAGCTAGGCGTCAGTTCCATGCATGCTCCGGGCTGCTATCACAGTGCCGCAACTCTCGACATTCCGGTGAGCATCGGCGATTACCAATGCTCTCAGAATCCGGAGCAGCCAATCGTGATCCACATGATGAAAACGCCCTGCAAGCCCGGATTGCCAGCTCGCGATCAGCATCGGGCCGGACGGATTGAGTTATTTAGTACTACTTTCGAAACGATGGAACGCAATATCCGCTATCAGTTGGCTCGGTCACTCGGACCCGGCGGTTTCGATCCGGCGCAAGACATCACCGGGATCACAGTAAATCGATGGCCTCACGGTTACGCCTACGAATACAACTCACTTTGGGATGATTTCTGGCTAAACGGGGGCGAGAGACCTTGCGAAGTTGCGCGCCGGCCATTCGGACGCATCTCAATCGCCAATGCCGACGCCGACGCCTACGCGTACACAGACTGCGCCATTGACCAGGCATGGAGAGCGGTTGGAGAGATCACGAAGGGGTAATCAAGAGACCCCAGGATTAACACGATGAAAGGAGTCCTGCTCCATGAGCGCCAGAGAGACCGTGATTTCGTACATCGATGCGATGGGTAAACGCGACTATGCGGCGGCAAAGCGTTATCTGAACGCCAACGTCTTCATTCAAGGTCCGGGTGGCGAAGCCTTCCGCAGCGCCGACGATTTCCTAAAGATGATGGAACAGCAACGCGGCAAATACGATATGAAAAAGGTTTTTGTCGATGGTGACGATGTTTGCTTGCTTTACGACTTCATCACAGAGAAAGTGACGACTTTCTTTTGCTCTTGGTACCAAGTGAAGGAAGGAAAAATCTCGTCGATCCGGACCGTGTTCGATCCAAGGGCGTTTGCTGCGTAGGTTAGTGAATGGTCTTGGTTTTTCTCGACATGTAATCCATCAGCAGATATTGGCCGAGCGTATAGGGAGTGGTGAAATACGCTTTACCACGGCACATTTCCGTGACTTTTTGCACGAATTGAACCAAACCGTAATCAGACGCAAGCATAAAAGTATTGATCATCACACCGGCGCGCTTGCACTTGGAAACCTCTTCCAAAGTCTGGCTCACCACGAGCGGGTCGAGACCAAATGCGTTCTTATATATCCGGCCATCTTCCAAAGTGAGCGCCGACGGCTTTCCATCGGTGATCATGACGATCTGCTTCATGTCCTTTCGCTGGCGCTGGAGAATCCGCTGCGCTAAACGTAGCCCTTCCCTTGTATTGGTGTAATACGGACCTACTTTCACTCGGGCCAACTGGGACAAGGGCACTTCCTCGGCGGAATCGTGAAACAATATCAGCGATAGCGAATCACCTGGATATTGGGTGCGAATCAAATGCGACAGTGCCATGGCCACTTTTTTCGCGGGTGTGAAGCGATCTTCTCCATAAAGAATCATGGAGTGCGAGCAATCGAGCATGACGACTGTCGCGCAGGACGATTGATACTCGCACTGATGCACCTGCAAATCAGAGTACTCAATGTTCAACGGCAGTCGTAAACCTTCGCGCTGGATGGCGCTGGACAGCGTAGCCGTGATATCGAGGTTCAGAGTGTCACCGAATTCGTACTGCCGCGATGCGCCGCTGGCTTCGATGCCGGTCGCCATGTCGCGCGTGTCATGCCGCCCGAAGCTCGACTTCCCCAGGGAACCCATCAAATCACGGAGGGTTTTGAATCCCAGGAAGTCCAGACTTTTGTCGGTGATTTCAAACTTGACTCTCTGCTGGGGATCGGCAACCTGGCCCCCGACACTCGATTGACGGGATGGATCATGCGGTTCATCGATGCTGATGTAATCCTCTTGCTGCATGCGCTGGATCAATTGCTCAACCAGTTCCTCGAGCGTGCCATCCGCCTGCATCTGCTGGAGGCGCTCGCGCATCTCGTCATCGAGAAGATCGCTATCGAGGAGCGCCTGTTCGATAGCACGACGCAGGTCATCAAGGGTCTGCTCACCATCCCCGAAGTCGTCGTAAATGTAGTTTTGAAATCCGCTTTGAAGAAGGAAGTCCGAAAGCGCACTGAGCAGGTCCTCCATGCTCATCTCGCCCGCCGGATCAGGCACGTATTTGCTGTAGCGGATACGCTTCATAAGCCCAGCGATCAGTGGTTAGTAGTCTGGAGTCAGTGCTCGAGTGCTGGCTGACTAGTGACTAGTTGTATGGCCTTCTTCCTCGGAACGGCAGTTCATCGCGATCAAAAGCTTTTTCGACCACCTTTGGTTGTTTTTCTCCGGCGGTAAAGACGCGCTCCTCGTTTCGACCAATGCGTTTGTGCGCGTGCAGCCCTTCCAGAACGAACTCAGCCGCAGAAACCTGGGTTTCGGTGGCATCCTTCGGGCCAACGTTGACCTTGACCAGTTTTTCCATCAGACCCTGGATGCCCCGAAGACTCTGCAACGATTCCGCTGCGCTGGCGGTGTCCTCCAACTGAATCTCGCCGCCAAGATCGAACCACTGGACGACTTGGTTCACGTCCACGCCTTTGAAATATGTATCGTAGGTCTTGGCAACGGCAGTACGGATCAACTCCCGGCCAACGTGGTCTGCCCCCTTCATCTCACCTTCATATTCCAATTCTAGTTTTCCAGTGATCGCAGGCATTGCCGCGTAGACATCTCCAATGCGTGGCACGACCAGCTTCTCGTTGTGATGGATCGCGCGCCGCTCCGCGTTGGATATCACGTTCTCCATACAGGAAATTGGCAAACGCTGGCTGACGCCCGAGCGCTTGTCAACTTTTTTGTCTTCCCGGGCCGTAAATGCGATGCGCTCGATTACTTCTTGAACATATTTTGGAATATGCAGCTTGTACCCGTTTCGTTGCGTCCACGCTTCCTGCGCGGTGATCGCGATTCCCTCTTCCACGGTCGCCGGATAGTGAGTGCGAATCTCTGAACCGATGCGATCTTTTAGAGGAGTGATGATTTTTCCACGAGCTGTGTAGTCTTCAGGATTTGCGCTGAACACGAGGGCAACATCGAGCGGCAGCCGGATCGGATATCCCTTAATCTGAACATCGCCTTCCTGCATGATGTTGAAAAGACCTACCTGAATCTTCCCGGCAAGATCCGGCAACTCGTTAATTGCGAAAATTGCGCGGTTGGCTCGTGGAAGAAGCCCATAGTGAACTGTCATCTCGCTGCCGAGTTCATGGCCGCCGCGAGCAGCCTTAATCGGATCGATGTCGCCGATAAGATCCGCAATGGTTACATCGGGTGTCGCGAGTTTCTCGACATAGCGCTCGTCGGGCGTGAGATAAGAAATGGGAACATTGTCGCCATGCTTCGCGATCTCGTCGCGGCATTTGCGGCAGATCGGCGCATACGGGTTGTCATGAATCTCGCAGCCGGAAACGTACGGGACATGAGGGTCGAGTAGCGTAGTCAGTGCACGCAAGATGCGGCTCTTTGCCTGGCCACGCAATCCGAGCAAGATGAAGTTATGCCGGGACAGCACAGCGTTCACGATTTGCGGCACAACGGAATCGTCATATCCGACAATACCGGGGAAAAGCGGACCGTCCTCCCGCAGCTTTGCCATCAGGTTGTCGCGCAATTCGTCTTTCACGCGCCGGGTTCGCAGGATTTCCTCGGAAAATGGGCTTTGGCGCAATTCGCCTAGCGTCCGCGGCAGACTCATGATGTGAAAACCCCCAGGGAGAACAGCTCTGTGGCTCGATTATACCCCTCTCAGCTAGCGTGCCCATTCCCGCCGGCTCTTCGACGTACCTGAACGGTGCGGCGCATATTGGGTAAGATGGTTTCAAACAACAAAATGATAGCTTGCAGCCTGGCTGATTCCGATTTCATCGCCAGGAGGCTTTGTTTGAAATCCAAATCAATGGGCAACGATCCTGCCAGCCGGAAGGAGAGTTCATGTTTATCCACTTCCGCAGGGTCTTCGGGAGTCGCGCCCGCGAGTGTCATAATTTCGCCATGTAAACCAATCGCGCGATTGACCTGCTCGATCGCAGCATCCGAACCCTCATCCTGCAGATAAATCACCTCGGCTTGCAAGAAAGCTCTTTCCTGGTTCACCTGAACAACCTCGAATCGTTCGCGACCCTGAGTCACAATATCCATACGACCATCGTCATAACGCTTGGTCACGGTGACAATTTCAGCGGTGCAGCCGATTTCGGCAATGCCGCCTTCTTTGGCCCGAATTACGCCAAAAGGGCGATTCTGATCCAGGCATTCGCCGACCATCTCCTTGTACCGGGGTTCGAAAATGTGCAGTGGAAGCGGTGTATCAGGTAGAAGCACCAGGTCGAGCGGAAAAATTGGCAAGAGCGAGCTCAACAAGAACCTCCGCCATTCACTTGTGAGCTGCTTGTTGGCATGCCTGATTGTACGCCACGAATTACGAGCGCAACCTTGACTCTAAACCCGCGGTGGAATAAAAGCGCAGCATGGAACTTTCCGGGAAGGTTGTAGTAATTACCGGCGCTTCGATGGGAATCGGCGAAGCAATCTCGAAACTTTTCGCTGATCGCGGAGCTGGCGTCGTGCTTCTATCGAG
>Ga0335078_10002513_pt1 | contig 27759 bp, 18 predicted proteins | sample Lox_Sample_32_FD_206711 | JGI IMG/M metagenome (GOLD analysis project Ga0335078, IMG submission 206711) | Soil microbial communities from Loxahatchee National Wildlife Refuge, Florida, United States - Lox_Sample_3.2 | ecosystem: Environmental > Terrestrial > Soil > Wetlands | place: USA... | reverse complement strand
TGGTCGAGCCGGTCCACTTCCAGGGTGTTATGTGCCAACGTTCCTCGGAAGAGATCTCGCTCGTCTCCGGGCGACACGTAACAGAAGGTGCCCGGATCAACCAGCCAATCACGGCTGTTGACGGAGAGTTGTACGCTGAGCGCATCAGCATGACCGTGTCCGGATCTGCCCGTGCCCTGAGGTCCGCCATCGATGACCAACCGCTGCGGCACGGGATCGGAAGCGGCCATGACGTGGATTCCGCTGGCACCCAGCCGAACGGAGGTTGGAGCACGGCGGGCCTCCTGCAATTCCTCGAATTCGGCGGCGGCCCCCGGTCCCAGCAGCCACAGCGTCTCTTCGGGCAGCACCGAGGCAGCGACCTTCCAGTCCGGGCGGTGATAGAGAAGCGCTCCCGTCGCCAGGGGATCAATCATGTGTTCCGCGAGGTTCCTCCGGGGGTTGAAGAGCCGGCCGCCATCGTCGTCACCGAAACGCGGCGGGAACCCGGCCTGCGACAAATCTCGCAGGGCGTCCAACATCCTCTCAATCGTCTGATCAAATGCTGAAGGGATCGTAACGGCGTTGGCCGCAGCCAGGATCCGGGCGTGCAGGAAGAAGTCGAGCGCGTAGACGTGATAGTAAACCGATTGCTCGAAGTGCATGCCGTCGGACTGTACCTGACGCTCAGCTTGGCGCAACACGATTTCCCACCCCCGTGCTCGCCAGCGCTGAGCCGGCGCGAGTTGGGGGCAGAGGATTCCGATCAAGAAGAGCGCGACACCTTCGCCGAGCAGGTGAGTGTTGGGCGAAAAGTAAGTAGAAAGATACTCTTCGATGTGACGGCCACTGAGAGCGAGACCGTTCACCAGGTCCCGAAGGAAGCTCTCCGGTACCTGGGCGCAACCCTCAAGCAGGTGGAGCACCCAAAGCCACGAGAGGCTTCGAAACGCCACTTCGAGGCTGCTGGCCCAGTTGATCCCGAAGGGATAGGGGTTTTCCCGCTGCCAGTGGTACCACTGGCGGATCAGTTCAGCGACGAAAGACTCCTCACCGGTGAGATGGTACGCTTTGGCCAGGGTCACCAGATGCTGATGGCGGTTCAGTTCCCAGATAACCTTGTGGTCGCCTACGTCCGCGTAACTCAGGTAAGGGATTCGGAACCAGGCCCGGCGCAGCGCCCGCTTATGATGGACGGCATCAAGGTGCCAATCAATCTCTGGTCCGTAGTCCACTTCGGTAAAGCCCAGAAGCTGGAACCGATGCTGGCGAATGTCACCCGCCTCGGCCACAATTTGTGCTGCTTCAGCCGGGAGCTTCTCCCGCAGCAAGGCCGTGATTCGAGGCAAGTCGCCCGGCGAAAAGAAGAAATGTGCATGGGGAAGAGCATCGCCGCCGGGTCTTCCTGGCGACGAGGCATAACGCACGCGCGGGTACATCCCGAGGCGACATAGTACCTCATCCCTGCGTTTGGCGACTTCCTGGCCCGCACGCGTCCGCAATTCGTCGCCGCTCATCGCCACCCAGCGATCCCACTTCCGGCGCCAAACCCCTTTGCCAGCCATCAACGAGCCCGTCGTCGCCTTTCCTCTCAAACCTCTCCCCGGATGCCTTTAAGGTTGCCCGAAAACCAAATCACTCATCATGGAAAAGCCTCTCGCTATTCTCGTCTCAGCAACCGATTGCGCATTTCCAGCCACCACTCCCCGCCCACGGTTTTGCCGGCTTTCTTCAGGTTCCACGCCAGATACTGAGTCGCTTGCGAAATACTCCTGCCCTGAACCAGCCGTGCAACTGCCGCTGGCGACATCCCCCTCAGGATGGTGAAACGGCCCAGGACGAGGCACCCATCCACGCGAGTAACTGCGGTGGTGGGCTCGGAATTGAAGAGCATCCGGACCCCCGCTTGAGCGGCTGCCTCCGCCACCCTTCTCGAGTAATAGCCACCCGGCACCGAGGCGACGGTGACAGGTTCTCCCAGGATGTCAGACAGGATCTTGACGCTCGTTTCCCACTCGTCAAGGAGACGTTGCCAGCTACAAGCCGACATGCGCTCGGGATGAGAAGCGGAGTGGCTCCCGATGACATGACCTTGGCCTCTCAAGGCCCTGATTTCAGTCTTCCCGAGAAACCTCCGGGTACCGATGTAGCCAGTCGTAATCAGAAAATGCGCTTTCCATCCCAGAGGCTCCAACAGCTCGGCGACGCAGGGCCAAGCACTCGATCCGCCGTCGTCGAAAGTCAGATGGAAGGGAAGCGTCCCGGGCCGTGCGCCCGCATGACTCGATGGCCCATCCTCTGACGCGCGCGCAGACCCCCGGGGGACCACCCGCGCGATCGCGGCCAGGTCTTGCTCAAATTCAGCGCGATCCAGCTTGTAGCGGTTCGCGCCCGGCACCAGGAACCCGCTCGACGCCACGTCACCCACGTCGACGACGTCATGGAAGAGGAGGGTCATGGCCCTAGCCCGTACCTTTGCCTTAACCCCGGCAGGCTGTCCGCTCGGCTTGCCCCCCGTGTCCAGAGGTACCAGACCTCCTGCTTTTACCCATAAAATCTTCATGCTGGACTCACGCGCCGCACCCTCGGGTGAGATCGATCCCGGCCCGGCGTATCCGGTGGCGCTCGTCTGATTCTCTCACAGGCCGTGCCCGGTTAGAGCATCAATCCTCATTTGCTGAACCTGGCGGCGTGCCGGCGTCGCCAGTTCTTAGGCGCGCGACTTGTCTCGTAACCGAGCCGAGAAGAGATTGTCTTCCCCGCATCACCTTCTCCATGCCATCTCGAAGTTTGGTCAGAAGCCCATAGCGCGACTTGGAGAATCGCGGGGCGGAAAACGGGACGCAACCGTATTTTTCCTTATAGGGGTTCTCACCGCCCCAATCATAGGTCTCGATACCGTGACTCTTCCAATAACGCATCGCGTACCACTGAATGGCCTCGTTGGGACGCAAAATCTGACCCCATTGGAAGCTGGCCGCTCCCCAGAATTCCGCCATCTTGTTAAAGCCCGGAAAAAGCCCGGTAGCGATGCACCTGCCCTGCGGGTCGCGCGCCCGAAGCAAAAGCAAGTGGCCCTTGGGCCCGACGTGCCTGATCAGGGCTCGCACGCGCTCCACGCCGTAGGACGGGATCAAACGCTGCTTCGCGTAGACTTCCTTCAATTGCTCGTAGTACTCGTCGGCGAATGCAAGGTCATGCGCTTCCTCCACAACGACCCCGCATTTCTCTGCTTTGCGGATACACCTGCGACAAGCACTCGTCATGCCGCTGAAAATGTCTGCCTCCGACTGCCTCAGATCAGTCCGGTAGGTAGGGAAGCTTTCGCAGATGAACCCGAGGCCCCGCCCGTCTTCAGGGCGGAAATAAGGATCGCAGACTTCAAAATGCAGACATCTCAGTTTGCCAAAAGCGGCCTCTTCCACCGCGGCCAGCGCCGCCGCACGTGACACTCCCGGCAACAAATTGAAGCCCATGTAAGGCGTCGTCCAGCCGGGAAACCAACTTGCCAGTATTTTGACCCCGAATCGGGTGAACGTCAAGCCGCTGAAGTAGCCTGCAACCGCACCGTCGTCGCGCAACTCGAGTATGACGGGGCGAGCATTTTGGGTCTCAGCCACAAAATCGAGCCATTCCCGGGTCTGAAAGACGGTGCGGTCCTCAAAACGGTCGAGGGCATCCCATTCAACTTTTGAATAATCGACTGCGTACCCCTGAAGCATAGGTCATTGGCGGCAGCACGTTTGCCTCACAGGAATTCGCCCTGCACGCTCCTTCTCATGCTGGATTACGACAAGCCGCCGGGTGGCTGAGAGAGTTCGTACCCGAGGCTCCCCATGAGTGATCCCCACTTGGCCTCGATGCTCGCTACGGACTCTGCCGGAAGCGTGGACCTCCAGCCCCCTGCTGTTGCCGTGCGAACGAACGGTTTGTCCTGGCGGGTGCGGAAGGTTGTCGCCCAACGCGAACCCTGTTCCTTCTCCAGGGCCCGCATACGATCGGCGGTACTCAGTTCCACCGCCCTCACCAATGTTTCGGGCGCGGCCTCTCGGCCCACCAAGGTGGCGATCCTCGCAAGCTCCCCGTTGGAATCCTTGAGCAGATCCTCATAGCGCAGGAGCAAAAAGCCTTGGTGCCCCTGACGAGTGCTCACCCAGCTCAGCACATGGTCAGCCCACGAGCCTATCCTCGGCCAGAACTGGCCTTCCATCCATCGCCGAACGAACTGTCCGATTGGGTAGCCCTCCGGCATCGATCCCAGCTTAACCTCCATGTGGTAGTTGGAGATGGCCACGTCTCTCGGATCGCGAACGAGATAAATCACCTTCTTGTATCTCGGATCAAAACACTCATGACTCTTCAAGATGCGTGGCCTGGGCAGGCGGCGAAGTAGCCAATCCGCCGTCCGGTACATATCCGGAACGAGCCTCTCGATATTCATGAAATCGGCAGGCGGGTCCTGCTGGAGCAAGTTGCCGATCAGGAACCTGACCCACGTGTTCCCCGACCTTGGATAGCATGTCAGAAATACATCGTCGGGGAAAATGGTGATCTCGCGCTCCAGCAAGGTCCTGCGAACGAGCACATCACTGACTCGCGACAAATGCCGCAACGCACGGCTTACTATGAACATTGCGCGTTCCCTTTCGCCTCTGACCTTGTGGTTCGCGACCGGCCTGGTCTCACGCGGTCAAGGGCCTTGAGAAGCCAGCCGGCGACGTCCCGAATCGTATTTCCGTGCCTACTGATGAGCGGAAGCATCCGCTTCCACGGGCCCCACAGCACAGGCCGCAGGACTACGGTGACCGGGGCGGGAGGCACACGGTGTTCTGGGCGGAACTTGCCCTTGAACACGCGCAGGCCACCCCAACCATACGTTCCGAGATTATATTCCTTAACACCCATCGCGAGGGCGTCCCTCATAGCCCGCCAATGCACAAGACAACCGGGACTGGTCTCACCCTCAAGCGCCCCGACATCGATCGCCCCCAAGACGTAGGTGGCCATGTCGCGAGTGCGAAGCACCACCGTGAACTGCACCGGCTTCTCCTTCCGGGTGGCAATGTATAGCAGCGCGCAACCGTGGCGCTCGGCTTGCCGGACGAGTTGCAGATAGCTTGCCAATGGACGGTGGTAGACCGCCTCGCCCTTGCGTTGTTTCAAGCCCTCGAAGAGCGACCGTACGCTGGCCTCGGCTTCCGCCACCGTAGCCAACCTGATCTCGTAGCCGCCTTCAGCGGCCCGTCTTATTTCCTGGCGCGCCACCTTCTGAAATCGCGCCAGAATACTGTTCTCGTCCCCGTCCAGCGTTACAATGAGCTCTTCCTCCAGCGGCGGATAGAGGGGGAACGAATCCAATCGTTCCGTTCGGCCCATCGCCTTCTCCATCGCTTCGAGCACCCGATTGTCCATATGCGAGAACCTAAGAAACGCGAATCCGTGGTGCCGCGCCCACACCCGCAACGTTGCCAGTGACTCGGTCGAAAGGGGCTGATCGTCCCGCAGGTTGACCGGGCCATCGCTCACCAGGCCGAACCGCAGAGCACCGAGGCCCACTACCATTAGAGCTACGTAACCCAGCGCCGCCCCGTCCCGTTCATAGACCAAGTACTCCGTCTTAAATCCGAGTGCCTTGAGCGACTCATTCCAGAATGGGTACTGATAAAGGCGAGCCGCCGTTTGCCGCAAGGTGGAGTTCCACGGCTCGAGCCCCGAAGCCGGAATCGCGGTCCAGGCGCCAAACTCCGCCTGGGTTGTAGGCCGCGCAGCGGACTGCGCCGCTCCTCCCTGGCGTGGCTGCTCCTCGGTAGCAGCGGCGCGGAAACCTTCAAGCATCATACCCTCATTAATCAGCACATCGCTTGTCGGACATCCCATATGAATAGTGTCACCAAACTCCGCCTTCAGTCTCCCGTGTCTGCGAGGGTTCTCCGACACGCAAACCGGCATCGGCCGAGACGCGCTCCAACACTTGTGCAAAGCGACGGCCGATGCTCGACCAGTCGTACTGCGCCGCGACCTCGGCTGCTGCCGTTTCGTAGCCAAGCCGGAGACGCTGATCGCGCAAAAGCTTCACGATGCCGTCCGCAAACGTCGGCGCATCGTCTGCCAGCAGGATATCGCGGCCGTGATGCACGTCCAAGCCTTCCGCACCGATGGAGGTGGAAACCACCGCCTTGCCCATGGCCATAGCCTCATAGATTTTCAGCCGCGTCCCCCCGCCGATTCGTAAAGGTACCACTACGACCGCCGCCTCTGCCAAGTGGTTGACCACCGATGGCACTGTGCCCGTTACTTCCACCGAGCCGCAAGCGAGTCTTTGCACGCGACGATCCGGAGTTCGGCCCACAATGCGAAACCTTGCTTCGGGAACCATGGCCAGAACCCGAGGCCAGACTTCGTGGCAAAAATACTCCATGGCATCGATGTTGGCCTCCCAGTCCATCGAGCCCGTGAACAACACCAGCGGCTCTGGGGGCTGGCGCCCCGTAGCCGGCCGGTAAAGCTGCAAGTCCACGCCGGTCGGGACCACGGTGATACGCGAGCGATCAGCCGTCAGACTCATTAAGTCGCGGTCCGTCTCGGAAACCGCGATGACGTGATGAAAGCGCCGGACGACATCGGTTTCGAACCGCTTCATCTTGGCGGCCTCGAGCTTGAAAACCAGTTTTCGCGGCCAGCTCGATTCGACCTCCGCTTGGCGATGCCAGAGTTCGCTCTCCACGTTATGTTGGAACAACACCGTGGGGGTCACGAGTACCGGCGGGAAATTCACCGCCGCATCCACAAAATCACACACAGCCACGTCAAACCGGCCGCACATCACACGCGAGGCGAGGACGCGGTGAACCTCCAAAGAGCGAAACTTGGCCACGACGTACGGTGCCGGCGACGTAAGATAGCGGAGATAGTCAATCGCCCGGCCAACCGGGTGGAAGTCGGACGCGGCGGCGTGAAAGGTCATCGCGCCGGGGAAAAATCTCCCTATCTCCTGTTCGTAGCCCGCATCGCGGAGCCCCTTGTAAAAGGTCAAGACCGTGACCTCGTGTCCCGAGGCGAGTTGGCGTAGAATGTTGTACGAGCGTATCTTCCCACCGGTATCAACGGGAAGCAATTTTCCGGCCTTGACCCATAGAATCTTCATCCTCGACTCGACCTACCTGCTTCTACCAGCAAACTCCTTGGTAAGACGCCACGCCTCCCAAGCGGCTTGACCTGCCGACATTGACCAGGTCAACCAACACGTGCTCCGGTCGAAGACAGGCCGCCAACCGCTCCTCCGGCACCGCCTTCGCTCCGATAACCACCACCTCCGCCGCCGACACCACCTCTTCCAGGTTGGTCGAGAGCAGTGAGCCGATATGCGGGATCACCTCCTCGATGAATTGTCGATTGGAGCCCATCAGACGGCCCATCGATACCTGCTCGTCCCAGATGCGTATGTGGCAACCTTCACCCAGCAGCCGCTTGGTGAGCTGGACCTGGGGGCTTTCCCGCAGGTCATCGGTCCCTGATTTGAAGCTCAACCCGAGCAAACCTATCTCTTTCTTCCGAAGGCGCAAGATCATTTCTACGGCCCTCTCCAAGTGATCCCGGTTGCTGGGGAGAATCGTCTCCAGCAGCGGGAGGCGCAGGTCGAGCTCCTTGGCACGGTACCCCAAGGCTCGCAGATCCTTCGGCAGGCAGGAGCCACCGAAGGCAAAGCCGGGCGTTAAATAAGCCGGAGAAATGTTCAGTCGCGTGTCGGAGGTGAATATCTGCGTGACCCGACGAGCATCGACACCGAACGCCTTGCACAGCGTTCCCACCTCATTGGCAAAGCCCACCTTCAGGGCATGGAATGCGTTCGAGACATATTTCACCATCTCAGCCACGGCCAGCGGCACCTCGAAAACTTGGCCCGTGACCCAGCTATAGAGTTCCCGCAAAGGCTGCAAGTGGTTGGGATCGGAGGCGCCAAGGATAGTATAAGGCGGCTCGAAGAAATCAGCCACCGCCGTGCCTTCACGCATGAACTCGGGGTTGTAGCAAACCGTGAAATCGACCCCCGCCCGCTTTCCACTGGCCGCCTCCAGAATCGGAATCGCCAACGACTCGGTAGTCCCCGGCAGGACGGTGCTGCGGAGGACCACCACGTGACCGGAGTCCTTGGTGCGAATCCCCTCGCCAATCTCGCGGCAGACATGCTCGATGTGGCTCAGGTCGAGTTTGCCGTTGCGCAGACTCGGCGTCCCCACACAAACAAACGAGACTTCCGAATCATGAACGGCCGCTTTGGCGTCGGTGGCGCCACGCAGACGCCCAGCCCGGTGGCCCTGCACCACGAGCTCTTCCATTCGAGCCTCCACGATGGGGCTGCGGCCCGACTCGAACGCCTGGACCTTGGCGGTCTGCGTGTCGACCCCAATGACTTGATTGCCCTGGTGCGCGAAACATGCCACCGTCACCGAGCCGACGTAACCAAGACCGAATACGCTGATGGAACGTGCCGATCCTGCCATGTATCCCTCCGCCGGGACAACTCACGTCCGGCGCTAGTCTCCTGGGTCATCACCCCACTGTCAGACTAAACTCCAAGCCACCTAACCATCTTTCATTCCATGAAGATAGTGGGATATCACATGATAACTAGGTTTGTTTTTATAAAGATAGTGGGAGTCTCCAGAAAAACGGACTTCTCTTCATTTCTTTTCAATAACATAGTGGGAGTCTCCTTCATTTCGACCCCTTTTCGTCTGCGACTTGTGCCCCGCTGCTAGCCAATCCTCTCGCCCGGCCTGAGGTTACGAGCGGGAACTGTAACTCGGCTTAACTTTGAAAGTAATTAACTCGGAGATAAATGTTGTGTCCAATTCGTCATCTCCCTGTGTCTTCATCAACCTGACTGGATCGTTCCGCACGGAACCAGCCTCGCATAGTTATTCTTTTTTGTCACAATTTAGGCCATTCTTGTCAATCTTTCTGGACAAGTCAAGCGTTCTTCGGCCGAGCGACGGCTTGCAAGCGGGAAAAATCGAATGTCCCACCCCCTTCCGTCTGACGGCTGCCACCTCTCACCTCTTGTGACCCTCGTTCGCCATACGCTCTCCTCTTTTCAAGTATAGCCTACGTAACCTACTTGTCCAGTAAAAACTTAAGTAACCCAAGTCGGCCACCCTCCCCTATGGCGGGACACATTGCACCCGACATCTGCTGTCGACGATGACGTGGATACGATAGGATGCCAGACTGATTCAGGATGCCAGAACGATTCAGCTTGCTCGGCGGGTGTCCGCTCGCCGCATGTCGCTGGAGATCAAGCTATCGTACCCATACCTCCTTCTTCCCGCTCAGAAAAAAGAAGAAGGCCACCGCCGCTGCTGCGTTCAACACCAGAAAAGCCGCCGCCGCGTCAGCCAGGCGGGCGACAACCGCTGGCCGGGGTCGTCCAATAACTGTCAGAGCCGCCAAGACGTAAAAGACCACTTGCAACACCAAGGCTGCCTCGTAGAGAGGTGTGCGGAGGAAAAGCGAAGCGATTAACAGGGCGGCAAGGCCAAAGGGCACGAGCAAGCGCAAAAGCTTGTGGGAGACGTAATCCCAGAGCAATGGATTCGACGGCGTGAGCAGCCAGGGGGCCAACTGCACCAACTGATAGTTGCCGGTCAGCGTCCGCACCTTGCGGCGAAACTCCCGTTGGCCTGAGGCCACGCGATCGTACGCGCGGGCTTTCGGTTCGAACACCACGCGCCTCCGCCGGCGAGCGACATACATGGGAAGATAGACGTCGTCGAGAATGGTCCCTTCCGGCAAGGGAACGACCAAGTCCCTGCGCACAGCGTAGAGTGCTCCCGTTGCTCCGATGACCGAGCCGGCAAGACTCTCCCACTGGCGAATCTGCTTCTCGAGACGCCAATAAAATCCAACACCCTCACTCGAGCCGCAGGTACCATACTCACCCAGGATGAGTTCACCGCTAACGCACCCGACGGATGGATCCGCAAAGTTGGCCGCCAGTTCCCGGATGGCGTCGGGAGCCATCAACTGCCGCGCATCAGTGAAAACGATGATCTCTCCGTGCGCCGCCCGAATGCCCCGATTGAGTGCAGATGCTTTTCCTTCCCGGTGTGATGAAGCCACCAGGCGCAAGCGTTCGGAGCTGCTGGCGGCAACGATCTTCTCCGTCGCATCCGTGGAGCCATCGGAGGTCACGATAATCTGGAGCCGATCCGGCGGATAGTCCAGCGCGGCCAGGCTATTCAGCTTAGCCGACAAGGTCTCGGCTTCGTTGTACACCGCCATCACGACGGACACCGAGGGCAGAATTGGAGCCTTAAGAACCGGGCGAGCACGCCACCGGCTGCGAAGAAAAAGCAACGCGGGATAGCCGACTAAGGAATAAGTAATCAACAAGGCCGAACCCCAGAAGATGCATTTCATAGCGCTCTCAACCCGCGGCGGCCATCCCCCCGGGCTGTTGCCCGCGTGGCTCGCAGTGGATGTGTCGGCTTGTGCCGCGGGCCCGAGGCCAGTCCGCCACTTGCACGTTCCTGGGAAGGTTCTTAGTTGGGCAGGAAACGCGGCAGATAAGAAGTGATGGCTCGAACCAGGTCGAGCGCGGCGGTCGACGCGGAAGTATCCCCTTTGCGAAGCATCGGGACCGTGACCCGCACGATCGCTCCATCGCGTCTTCCGGACCTGATCGTGTCCCAGATCATGTAAAGCTTCCCCCAGTACTCGCTCGCAATCACACGCCCCTGCTCCTGGTACCAGTAGAGCACCAGTTCCCGCTGGCCGCTGTTCTCAACGACATAGCGATTGACCTGGATCGGTCTGCCCGCCGCATCCGTGCCGAGTTGGAGGCGACCGCTCTCAACTGGATCCCAGCCCGCCCCGGGCAAACAATTCTTGGGAGAATGCATACTCTCGCCGGCCTGCTGGGCTCGATAGTAAGCCACAAATAGGCTGGCATATTGCCCTTCGGAGTTCTGATAGATCCGTTGCAGGTAGTCGTCCGCCTTCAGGACGTTCAAGGTCTCAGGATCGATAACCTCATCTTTCACCATCTGCCAGTTCCCCACTTGGCGCGGAAAGTTAGCCAAGGGTTGCCGGACGGGCGCGACCGGCGCAGCGCTCAGATATATCCTGAGCACCAAGCTCAGTACAAGAATGGCGCTCGGGATCACGATGCGGCGGTTGATGAGTCCCACGAGTAAGGGGCGAGGGTGCACCGGGGCCTCGGGGCCTACCGCCGCAGGCGGTCGTTGAACTCCAGCGGCGTGGCGATGACGACGATACACCCGCTGAATGATGGCCCACTCGCCGCAAAGAAAGCAGAATGATGCCACGAAGACGAGCCAGCCGGCAAAGAGGTGGTAAAAGCCATTGGCCCATTGCTCCCCTACAAACTCCCCGAGCAAGCCGGTACCCGCTACCCGAAATGCGTTGGCCGCCAGAGCGATGGGGATGGTACTCAACACGAAGATGGCTCGCATCCACCACCGTGACGGTAGGAAGTAGGCGACCACCACGCCCGCCGTCACCAAGCTCGCCAAAGAACGAATTCCGCTGCAGGCTTCGGTGACGTTCAGCGTTATCTTGTCCAGTTGAAGTATATTCCCGTCCCGGAACACCGGGATGCCCAGAAGATGAAGGATGGCTTCCGCCCAAGAGGAGGCCGCCAACTGAAGAGGAAAAGCCACCGCGTTTAAGATGATCGCAGGCAAAGGTATCGACAAAACGAGGAGCAGGAGCAGAAAACTGGATTCCCGGAAAGTGGCCCACCCTCGAACGGCCAGAATGAGGCCGGCGAGGAGAACGATGAGCGAAAGCCCTTGCAGAAAGAACTCGGCCCCCAGATAACCGACCAGATAAATGATCTGCGAGGCGGCGATCACCAGCAGGCCAAACCTCATTGGCTCGGCTCGCAACGTCCGCAAGTTATCACGCTTTTGCCAAAGGAAAAACAAAACAAGGAAGGGAATAAACAAGCCGAAGGAATAATCGGCGTTTGTCCACCAAGTTTTTGCCAAGTGCCACAAGGTGGGCGCGTAAACCAACCCCAGCGCTGCAACCAGGAGCCATCCATCGCGAAGCCAACGAGAAAGCGGCATCGTCAATGGGGCTAAGGGCCGGGTTTGCATGGTGACGCTACTCATTACCTCTGGCCTGACAGAAAGTGTAATCAATAGGCGGTGGTCAGCCGGGTCAAACGCCGCGTGCCTCTGTCGAGGCTCTCGCTTCGGCACCCACTCCGAAAAGCACTACGAGCGAAACAGTATACAGGGATGACGAGAATCGACGCAATAGGCCCACAGCATAGCCTCAACATCACGGCCCTCGTGTTCTGGATCGGGGATGGCAACAAAGCCGAACGAGCTTACGGGAAGGTGAAGCACCGAATCCAGGCAGGACGTCCTGCTCGTCACAAGACGGCCCGCTTCGTCACAAAAAGGCGATCCACAGCCCGACGCCAAGGTCGGCCCAACGATATCTCTACTTAACTAGTTCTGACTCAGCCGGCGACGTGCAAGAAGACCTGCGCCAAAGAGGGCCGTACCCAACAGCGCCAGCGACGCCGGCTCGGGAACTTGCGATTGCGAAAACCCGTTCCCCACCAACGAGATCGCTGCACTACCGTTTCCGCCGTTGAGCCCGATGTCCTTGACCACCGTGAGACTCGGAACGGCACCAAAAGTTATACTATCTGTAGAGCCGGTGGCATTGGAGACAAACAGGCTTCCCACATTCGGCACGAAATTCTCAGCGACGCTTGCCGAGCCAGTGCCTGATACTCCGAGGCCTGCCGCAACCAGAAACGCATCGATGATACCTGCGCTACTCGTAGCGACGTGGTACGTTAGTGTCGAATCTACCGTTTGGCCAGCGCTGGCCAGCCATGCCGCGGTGAAGACGAATCCCTCTTCCCCAGCCGGTAGCTGGTTGCAGAACGGGCTGGCGCTAGGGCAAGGAATAACGTTCACATCGGCGGCCGTCGGCGCAAGACTGGTGCCGGAATACCCAAAGGCGCTGAAGGTCTTGTCGTCGATGGTGCAACTGAACCCGGAGGCATCGTAGGTAGCCATCGTTCCCATTGTGCACGTACTGGCCCAGCTTACCGACGACGTTATCAAGATAAGGCCAATGACCAGCAGGACTCTCTGCATAAAGATCTCCTCCATCTCCATTGTGTCGACCCTGGTTCTTTGCAAACTGCCTTCGTACTCCTCCCTTATCCCACAGTTCGCGAAACGGTGTCAATAGCCCGAAAGTGCTACCCGGAATAGCACCTTTGTGCCAGTTTCAATAAGTTTACTGTTACTTGGTGTGTAACTCCCGGTCCCCGCTCGTGCGTTCCCGCCCTCACATTTTTCCGAAGATCTGCTGATAATCCGGCCGCCGGCGCAAGCCCGCGTCCAGCTTGAGAGCCGCCTGAAGCTCGGACTGCGCCTCCTGCTTTTTGCCGGCGCGCAGCAGGCTAGCTGCCAGATGTAGCCTGTAGTCGCCATTCTGGGGCTCTCCCCGCACGGCCTCCTGAAGCTGAGGAATGGCCAGGCCGTACAGATTCCGCTTGTAATAGACCCAGCCCAAGGTATCGGAGACCGCCGCGGCGTGGGGCAGGGCCTGCTTGGCGCGGCGCGCCAGCTCCAAGGCGCGGTCCAGGTCTCCGCCCTGGTCGCACAAGAGCCACGCCAAGTTGTTGCTGGCGGATCCCAGGTTGGGGTCGATTTCGAGGGCCTTCTCGTAAGCCTGCCGCGCTCGATCGAGTTGGCCGGCATTCTCGTAGAGACTGCCCACCTCGGTCCAGAGCCCCGGATTCCTGGGGTCGAGGCGCGTCGCCGCCTCAATTGCCGCCGTCGCCTTATCCAGGGCCTTGGTCTGAACGTAAAGGGCTCCCAGCATCGAGTAGGTGGGCACGTACTGCGGATCAAGCTGCAGCGCTCGCTTGAGGCTGGCCTCGGCGGCCTGATTTTGCCCCAGTTCGGCGTAGGTCTTGCCGAGGAGGTCGTCGAACGGGGCGGTTTCATTTTGGGCAATCTGCTGCTTGATCCGAACCACCGCCCTATCGCTTTGGTTGCGGGTCTTATACACGAAGACCAAACCTACCAAGGGTTCGAGACCCTTCGGGTCCAATGCCAAGGCCTTCTCAAACTCCTTCTCGGCAAGGTCGTAACGGCGCTGTGCGACGTAGAGCTTTCCCAGACGCTCGGGGCCCTGGGAAGATGAGGGCTGGAGCTTAATGAACTCTTGAAACTCGGCCTCGGCCTTCGCGGCATCGCCCAGGCCAACTTCCGCGCTCCCCGCCAGCAAGTGTGCTTCAGCCCGGTTCGGCTGCTGGGTCAGCGCCTGCTGGGCGTAACGCAGGGCGATGTCCGAAACGCCGCGATTGAGCATCAACTGGGACAAAGCGACATCGGCATCGGTGTAGCGCGGATTCAAGCGGATGGCCTCCTCAAAGCTGCGCTGGGCCAGATCCGAGGTCCCCTCTTGCTGATAGGCCACCCCTTTCAGGAAGTGAAGGGTCGGGATGCTCGGATCCAGGTGCTCCGCTGTCTCAAGGGACTGGATCGCCTTCTGCGGGTCCTGGCGGAACATCAGGATCCGCGCCTGCAACATCAAGGCCGACGGCTCCTTGGGGCGGTCCTTCAGGATCGCGCTGACGATGCCGCTGGCCTCGTCGAGATGCTGCTGGCGCAGCGCCACCTCCGCCAGTTGCAGGCGGGCCGCCAGAAAGGCAGGTTTCTCTTTGACGATTTCGGCGTACAGCTTGCGCGCGTCGTCCAATCGGCCGGTACTGAAGTAGAAGTTCGCGAGACTGAAGCGGGCCTGAAGGGTTCCGCCCGCCATCTTGGCCAGGTCCTCATAGGTTTGTTCGGCTGCGGCGATGTTCCCCTGCACCATAAAGTAAAAGTCGGCCATCGCCGTCCGCGCCTCAACCGAATTCGGATCGTTGTTGACGGCCGCCCGGTATTCTTCTTCCGCCCGGTCGTAATGCCCCTGACTCACGTAGTAGCTGGCCAGCGTCTGGCGGGCGGGAGCCGATTTCGGGGCGAGGGCCACGGCCTTCTCGAACAGGGCTTTGGCATCATCCGTCTTTCCCTGTGCCGCGTACATCGTCCCCAGGGCTATGTAGGCAGGAACGTAATCGGCGTGCCTGGCGATGAGATCCTGCAAGGTTGTGACGGCGTGGGGAAGATCGCCCTTTCCGGCGTAGGCGCTGGCGAGCAAGACTGGCGCCTCCTCCTCATCCGGGTGCTTATCCAGGATCTGCTGCGTTGTCCGTATCGCTTCATCGAAATCTTGCGGATCGTTTCGGCCGGCGAGCACATAGAGACCGACGAGCGCGAGTTGGGTTGGAACGTGCTCTGGATTGAGTTTGTTCGCGTTCAGGAATTCGTTGTAGCCCTCATTGTACTGCCCGCTCCGCACAAAGACCTGGCCGAGCTTGTAATGAGCTTCCGCCGAAGTCGGCTCGATCTTAAGCGCGTTCCGGTATTGAATAATTGCCTTGCTGAAGTCGCCCGCCGCGGCGTACTTATCGCCGCTGCGCACGAAGTCTGACTTTCGTCTTTGCGGATTCATCGTGCAAGCCGCCGTGAGCAGGGGCAGGATGAGTGTGCTGACGAGGCACAACCGAAAGCTGGTCTTCGATCCCGCTGGCATAGTTCTTAACCTCCCCAACCCTGGGACCGCGGGGGCTAACGCTCACCCGGTCGTCGACATGGATTGCAGAGCCCAGTTGACGCACGGCAGCGTTAGCCACAACGGCGCGAGCAAACACGGGCTAGCGAGCCCCACGGCCGAAGAGAACAATCTTGAGCGTCTGGAAGAGAATGACCAGGTCGAGGGAAATGGACTGGTTCTTGATGTAGAACACATCGTACTCGAGCTTGTCTCTGGCCTCGTCAATGTTCGAACCGTAGGAGCACGAGATCTGCGCCCATCCGGTAACGCCCGGCCGGATCGCATGCCGGATGTCGTAGTACGGTATCAAGGGACTCAGTTTCTCGACGAAGTAAGGCCGTTCCGGCCGCGGCCCGACAAAATTCATATCGCCTCGCACAATGTTGATGAGCTGCGGCACCTCGTCCAACCGAAGTTTACGCAGCAAGCGGCCAACGCGGGTCACTCGAGGATCGTTGTTCCGCGCCCACACCGGACCCGTCTCCGCCTCCGCATCGGTTCGCATGGAACGGAACTTCAGGATGTCGAAAACGTGGCCGTCCAGCCCGACGCGGGCTTGCCGGTACAAAACCGGCCCTCGCGAATCGAGCTTGATCGCGATGGCGATGAGGACGAGCAGGGGACTCAACAGGGCCAGACCCAACAGCGAAAAGGTAACGCCCAGCACCCGGCGGTAGAAGAAGGAACGTGCTGGCTTGTGGAAGACGTCCGAAAAAACCAACCCGCTGGGGTGGACGCTTTCGATGGGGACCCTACCCGTCAGCTTCTCATAGAGGCTGTTGGCGTGTTCGATGCGGACGCCTTGCATGCGCAGCTTGAGAAGGGTCTCCATGGGCAAGGACTGGCGCCGTTCCTCTAGCGCGATCACGACGCGGTCGGGTCTGGCTCGGCCGACAATGTCCTTCAATTTCTCCAGTCGGCCCAGATAAGGTACACCCAGCGTCGCGACCTCCGGGCCCGCCCCGTTGACGCTGACCAACCCCGCCACCCGGAGGTGCAGGTCGGGGCGGGCGGCGATCTGCCGGGTCAGCGCCACGGCGTGGGGGCCGGTCCCGATCACCAAAACGCGATCGCCGGCCCCGTAAAGCCGATGTACCCACTCGATCAGCACACGCCAGAGCAGGATCACCAAGGCCACCGAAAGGACCGTGGTCTCCACAACCCCCCTGCCAAGACGGGCTTGAGGAACCACTATGTAAATCAGCGCCAGGATGATCGATGCCGCGCCGAAAGATGTCAATGCCCGAACCAGGATCTGAGCGCGGGAACGAATCGACTTCAAATCGTAAAGATCATTGAAGTAGAGGCAAATCTGGCACACCACGGTGATCAGCAGAGCTTTGCCCAGCAGAGCGGAGTCGGGGAGCCCGAAGGCACCCCACCCAGTTTGGAGCGACACGGCAACCCAGATACCCAGAATAATCAGGAGGTTTTCCGTTACCAATAAGAGGAAGACACGTCCTGGAAAATACTGATTTAGGATTTTGACCATTGCAGATTCCCGGGGCTCTTCCCGTAGTAGCCATAGTAATAGCCGCTATTCGGCAGCCGGGCTACGCCGTTCAGAATCACTCCCACTATCTTCGGCTGCAACAGTTCGACGGCGCTGCAAGCGAGATCGAAAGGACAGGTGCCGGCGCGAACCACCAGCAAGGCGCCGTCCACCATGGAGGTGAGAACCTGGGCATCAGCAATCGGGACCACGGGTGGCGCGTCCACGACGATCAGGTCGTAGTCACGCAGCGCTTCGTGGAGGAAATCCCGCATGCGTCGGCCATTCAGAATCTCAGTCGCATTCTCCTCCAGAGTCAGAGTCGGAACCACGGCCAGATTGTCGCTGAGCTGCAGGCGGACGTCGGCGAGCCCTTTGCCGTTCATCAGGTAGGTGCTCAGCCCGAGTTGCGGCTTCATGTTCAACAACCGGGCCAGATTCGCCTTGCGCAGGTCCGCGTCCACCAGAAGGACCTTCAGGCCCTCCAGTTGGCTCATCGAAAACGCGAGATTGGCCGCTACCATGGTCTTGCCCTCGCCCTGCACGGCGCTCGTCACCATCAGTGTGCGCATCGTCCGCACCCGCATCAGTTCCCGCAAACGCGTGCGCACGATCTTGAGCTGCTCCATGGCGAAAGCGTTATCACCGGCCCCCCCGCGATACCACAGTTCGCTCAATCCTTCCGGCACGGGCTTCAACGACCCCGCGCCCAGGTCCGGGAGCGGCGTTTGTGAACGGTCGTCCTTGGCTGCCAGGCGCGACAAACCTGAGGGCGCCGGATCGACGGCAATCGGTGACCATTTTGGGCCGGGGATGTGGGCTCCGGCTTCGACGGTGACAACTTTTGTCTGACCCTTGAGCTGCAAAACGCGTTTCTTTTCCTCGCCCCGGCTGATCAGCGGCAGAGAGGCGAGCAGGGGCACCGGAAGGTAGTAGGCTACATCCCGATAATTATTGATGCGCTTGTCCCTGAGCTCAGCGCTGAAGCCGGCCAGGATCCCGGCCGCGATGGCCCCGAAGCAAGCCAACAGGGAGCAGAGCAAGAGGTCCGGCTTAACCGGGTCCTCTGGATAACTGGCCGGATCGAGCACGCGGAAGGTTTCCCCTTTCGCACCCTGTTCCATGGCCGCCGCCATGTCCGAGGCGTTTTTCTCTTCCAGGAGGTGATCGTAACTCCTCTGCGCTTCGTCGTAGTCTTTGCTGAGATCGGAAAACTCCGACGCCGTCGCCGGCAGGCCTTCGAGTCGAGCCTCGGTGCTCTTGAGCTTCGCTTCGAGGAAAGCTTGCTGCGCGGTCCGGCGCTTGATGTCCCGGTCGAGTTGGGCCATCTCACTCTGAAGTTGGTTGATCGTGTAATCGTACTGAGTAAGAGCCGGCGCGTTGTGCCCTTTCGGGGTAGCCGTTACTTCGGGAGGCGGCTGCTTGGCCAGTTTGGAGAGCGCCGCCACCTCTTCCCTCAAACGGACCACGTCCGGGTGCCGCGGCGTATACTTCTGTTCGGCGTCCAGTAATTCCGCCTTGCGCGCCTCGAGCTGGCTCTGGATGAGGTTCTGTACGGGAGCGGCGGCAATCGGGTTCCCTGCCGCATCGACGGGCCCGTTCTTGGTTAGAAACGCGATCAGCGACTGGTCATAGGTCTTGCGATCCTCAGCGCGGCCGATGGCGTCCGCGTTCGCGGCCAGCGTGCTCTGAACCTGACCCATGATGGCGAAGATCGCTCCCTGCTGGTCGGGGAGTGTCCCCATATGCTGATTTTCAAATTCCCGCAGCCGTTTCCCCTTCTCATCCCTATCCTGGCCGGCTTTTTGCAGTTGGCTATCCATGAACTCCGTGGTTCCGGCGGCCTGCTGCTCACGAATCCTGTAGTTTTCCTCGGTGAAGAGGTTCCCCAGTTGACGAGTAACCTCCTGGACCAGCGCCCGGTCGGAACCCTGGTAGGAAATCTTGAAGGCCAGGCTGTTGGTGTGTTCCGGATGAAGGGCCTGCTGCGGATCGACCAGAGTTTTGACGGAAATGTCCTCGCGCATCTGCTCGATGATATCTTCCTGCGACTTGCCTCGCTCTTGCCGATAGAGACCATTCTGATCGATCACATGTTGTAAATTGGTGCGGCTGAGAATCTGCTGGCTGATCATTTGCAGACGAGAAACGGCGTCCGTCGTGACCGTCGAGGCGACGTAGCTGGCCGGGACTTGCTGCGGCTCCACCTGGATCGTGGTATCCGATTGCCACGTTTTGGGCCACATGAAAATGACCGGCAGCGCCACCGCGATGATAATCAGGGGCGTGAGAATAAACCACCAACGGCGACGAACGAGAACCTCCCAAATATCGCTGAGATCCGACGGGAATCGTCTGTTCATGGACTTGGAACTCCTTGATTTTCGTCAGCGCACTGTGCCCTTGCCCTTTGAGCAGCGCCAGTTTTCACGCCGCGGAGTCGAGCCGGACACGCGGACTTGTTAACGGCAAGCAAGGCGAGATCAACCGCAGCACGGCCGCAGCACGGGCCCGACGGTTACAGGCTGGTCTTCTCTCTGCCTCGCCCAAAGTGATAATTCAAAATCGTCGCCGCCAGACCGGTTCGATCACCCGTGTCCCGCTGGGCACGAACGATGCGGCCGCGGCAAGTAACCTCAGCGCGAGTCTCGCCCCCCATTTCGACTGGAAGAACAAAAGACATATCAACCGATGCGCCCACCTCCAACAGGTGTTTGGCTCGAAACAGCACTCCCGACCGGCTGATATTCTCGGTGGTGCCTTCGCCCCAGGCCGCTTCCCCGCTCGCTCGATAGCGGATCGGTATCCGCAGGTTGAATCGAGCCGCCCGCGGACGCTCCCGCGCGCTTTGCCCTACGTCTGCCATGGTTATAGCCCGCAACCTCGACCGCGGTCGGGCCCCTTTTCCGAACCAGAGCAGGCCCGCTAAACTACTAACGATAACCTATCGAGGGGAAAAATGACAATAGCACAAAGGTGCGGTAAGCGCATAGCACTTTAGTGCTATGCCGATTTGCGTGTTTCCCCTCGACGCCCTCCTTTGTTAGCCACGTCTTCGCCGTCGCGCAGCGCCTCGCTTGGCGTTTCCTCTCCGACCAGCCGGTGGTCCACGGCGAAGAGGGCCAACTCGAGGCGGTTGTAAACCCCCAGCTTGTTGAAAGCGCTCGTCAAGTGGTGTTTCACGGTCTGTTCGCTCACCCCGAGTTTGCCCGCGATCTCCCGGTTGGAATAGCCGGCGACGACCATCTTCACTACTTCCAGTTCGCGCGGCGTCAGTCCGTATTTCGTCGGCGGTGCTTCCTCGGCTGCGGGTAGACGCACGGTGCGCATGGCGTTCACCACATCGGAGACACTCTCGCGGTCGACCCAATACTGGCCGGCCATCACCGTCCGGATACTCTTGAGCAGGAGCTTGGTAGCCGACTCTTTCGAGACCACGCCTCGCGCTCCCAGTTGCAACGCCTCCAGCACCTCGGTTTTTTCCACGGTGGCCGCCAGAATGATCACCCGCGTCAACACTGAGCTCCCATCCAGGTCCCGCAACGCGTCCAGTCCGGAACGCTTGGGCATGGCGAGGTCCATGAGCACGATGTCCGGTTTGTGCTGGCACACCAACCGGACGGCTTCGACGCCGTCCCCGGCTTCGGCGATCACCCGAAGATCCGGCTCGGTCTCGAGCAGCTTTCGCAAGCCGTCGCGAAGAATAGGGTGATCGTCGGCGATGATAATCCGGACCTTCTTATCGGCCTTGCTCATAAGCCCCTTGTGGGACTGTGATCTCCAACCGGGAGCCCCGGCCGGGCTTGGATTCCACGGTAAGGTCGCCCTGAATCACGCGCACTCGTTCCTTGATCACCCACGGCCCCTGGCGCGAACTCTCCAGTTCGGCCAGTGAACGCTGGCCGGCAAAATCGAAGCCGCGGCCGTCGTCAGCAATCAGCAACCTGCAGCGTCCATTCTGTCGCTCGAAACGCACCTCCACCTTCTGCGCTCCGCTGTGTTTTCGGACGTTGACCAGCGCCTCCCGCAAGATCTGGGCCACTTCGCGGCAGACCATCGGTGGCAGATTGGTCTCCTCGCCTTCGGAAACAAAACTGGCGAAGATGCCGGTCTCCTCCCCGAAATCGTCCACGATGGCCTGCAGCGAATCCACCAGTTGGCTGGGCTCGACACCCCGGGATCTCAATCCGTGGACCAGTTCCCGCATTCCCAGCGCCTCATCGTGCAGCAACTCCTGAATGCGCTCCAACTCTTCCGCCGCCGCGGGCGCAACCACGTCCCTCCGCCGCAGGGCCTCCATGCGCATCTCCGCTGCCGTCAGGGTTTGAATGATGCCGTCGTGAAGCTCACGCCCCAGGCGTGCGCTCACCACCTCCTCCGCCTCCCGGCGCAGATCTTGCCGCAACCAGATGCGGTGCGCGGCCGGTCCCACCTCGCGCACCAAGGCCTGAAGCAGCCGTAACTCGGTCTCCCGGTCGCCTCCCCGTTCCGGGTCGAACAGAAAGACCCGGCCCCACCATTCCTCCTCTGACTGCACGGAGGCGGCGTAGTACGAGCGACAACCCTCCAGAATTAAGAAATCGGCGGCGGACTGAGGTGCACCGCGCTGGCGACGGCCCTCCTCATCCAGAACCGTCAATTTGGCCCGAGGGTCGTCGCCCCAACGGGACTGAACGGCACACCAAATGTCGCCGGGGGCCGGAAACAAGTATCGCTCTCGCTCCATCGAATTCAACTCCGAGAACTCGAAGGAGACCTCCCTGCCACCGGGCTCACGAGCGGCCTGCCAGATATAGGCTCGGGCAGAGGGCCGATCCTCCAGCACCACAGCTACCCCTTGCGCCCGGAAGAGTTCCAGCATTTCGCGCAACAGTTGTTCCAGCGTCGGGCGCGTCCCCAATTCCACGTCGGTGCCTGCCAGCAGCCGGCTCGCCACCAGTGCGCGCTCCCGCAACACTCTCTGACTCTCACCCAGGAAGCCCACCAAGCCTCCCATCAGGGACCAGCCGATGGCCCGCGCTGGCAAAGTGTCGAGCATACTCCCGCCACCGACTTCCTTCCCCGCCAAAGTGGGCAGACCCGCCTCGACAAGCAGCAACCCGACCACCGAGCCCACCGTCGCCAAGGTTCTCCAGAGCCCCCATCGGTAAGCGGCCGAGAGAAGCGTAAACAAAAAGAAGGCTGAGAAGGGAACGTAAGGGTTCCCTGTCAAAACCGGCAGCGACGCCGCCCAAAGGACGTCAACTCCGTGAAGCCCGATAAGCCGCGAAGGGGATGACCAGTTCCTCGCCCAGAGCAAGAGAACTAAGCTATATACTAAGTAGGCTGTCCCGGAGAAAAGTGCCAGGCGCAAGCGCGCTCCCGACGCGCCAACCACCAAACGAATCGTCACCAAGGACGCCGCCGCCAGCGCCATCCGGGCCACACGTAACACGTGTTCCACCTGTTGCGCTTCCACTGGCAGGACAACGCCCCATAACGAATCGAACGCTTTCCTTAGGGCGGTCGAATTTGCCAACGAACCCTACCCTTCGTTTTTTTTAATACCCAATCCTGCCTTATAACTGGCCTCCTGTCAAGTAAGTCTTGTGCCATCATCATCAAGGACAACACTACTTGCCTCAGTGGCCGCGACGGTCTAGCCGGTTGGATCCGCCAGCCTCCACCTTCATAATCATGGTCTGCGACGGACCAGGCGCGTCAGGGTCATCCTCAAGGGAGAGTAATTGGCGGCTGCTAACATCAGCAGGAGGCCGGCGAAAAGAAGGCTGAGGGGCCAGGCGGCATGCTCCTTGAAAAGATCCTGTTCGAGGCGCACGATGCCGATGGCCAGGAACAGCAGGCCAGTGGCGAGAAAATTCTTCATTTGCTTGGGAATACTTCCGAAAACAAACAGGCAGGCAGCCAGGGGCAACAGGACTTCAAAGAATCGGGTCTCGTGGCGCAGCGCCGCGCTCGGCGGCGATTTAGCCCACAGGTCTGAGGCGGCCAACCCCAACAGGAGCAGCGACGTCAGCACGTGTCCGGGGATGACGAAGTTAAAGGTCTTGGCCACGGCGCGCATCTGCGCCAGCGGCAGCCTCTCGCACACCGATTGCAGCAGCAGATAAATGGCGGCGTTGATGATGAAGAGGTATTCCAATTGCCCGCGCGTAACCGGCGCCACCCGCTTCAGCCACTGTGCGTAAGGCTCGTGGTACAACGCCACTCCACTCAGGCTCACAAAGGTTGCCACCACCGCCACGGAATAGAAGTAGCGAGAGTCCGCGGGGTACCGGAAATGCTCGATCAGCATGCCGACGAGAAAGAAGAGGAGCGCAAAGGGGATGAGCTGGAGGTAGGGCTTTCCCGGGTTCGTGTCGAGCCATTCGAGCAAACCCATTCGCAGCAGCGATACCGCCGTGAGTGCCGCCGACATCACGGCGAAGACCAGCGAGAAAACTGAGGCGCGGGTGAAACGACGAAGCCAGAAATAAGCGGGCAGGGACAACAGGATGGACCACCAGAGCTGGGCGTTGGTGGTCCTTTTGAACGTAGTGAACTGGGCTAGAAACTCCCGCGCCTCGTCGCCGCGGCTGGGCGCCGTCAGAAGCTGGAACCGGCCCATCATCACCAGCCAAGCCACCGGCAGCAGGAGGCAAAAGGCCAGCAGGTAGGCCACCGCAATGCGAGGCTGGTTCTGCTGCCAGCAGCGAGCGCCGATCCACGCCGTGGAGACGGCGGCGGCGCTCACCACCAGAACCGACGGCGTCTCCGAGAGGCGGGGGTAGTGAAACAGCATCACCAGCACGGCCCCCAGCACCAGAATCCAAGCTCCGAGGTACAGGCTGACCTGGGGCAAGGTGAGCCGGCGGACGGCCATGATCCACGCATCTTCGCGATCCACCAGCCGTTCGTAGAGCTTGCGAAAAGAATCGAACTCATACTCGGAGAGGATGTGATCTTGCTTCCAGCCCGCCAATTCACGGAGGTGCAGATCGATTTTCCCCACCATCAGGCGGGAGTACGACGTGGGGACCGCCAGCACCGGCTCTCCGGCCAGGAACCTTTCCAGGTCGTTGGCCATTTCGCGCGCGGACGCGTACCGGTCGGCCGGGTTCTTCTCCAGCGCCTTCAGGCATATGTTCTGCAAGTCTCCGGGAATGGTGGAATCGATCCGCCGGGGCAGAGCCGGGTCCTCCTCGCAAATGCGTCGAACCTGGTCTGGGAGCGTCCCGGCGCGAAAAGGCAGCTCCGACGTGAGCAACTCGTAGAAGACGGTTCCCAGCGAGAAGATATCGCTCCGGATGTCGAGCGGCACCGTGGCGCGCGCCTGTTCGGGAGAGAAGTAGTCCGGTGTTCCCAGCAGGGCGCCGGGCAGCGTGAGCCTATTTCCCTGGCCTTTCCCCACCAGCACCAGGCCGAAATCCAGAATCTTCGGTTCCAGGTCCGGCCCCACCAGAATGTTGCCCGGCTTGAGGTCGCGGTGGATCACCTGGTGCTGATGCAGGAAATCCACCGCCACAACAATCTTGTGCATCAGCTCCGTTTTCTGGCGAAGGGTCAGGGCGCGGCTGGCTTCCGTCAAGGGAGAGCCTTCCACATACTCCATCACAAAGTGGGGTGCCTCGCCGGGCGGTCCCAGGCTGTAGATGTGGGCAATATGAGGATGGGTCAGCTTGGCCATGGCTTGCGCCTCTTGCATGAAGCGCTCGCGCAAGAGAGCGTCCCCCTGGAAGCGAGGGCTGAGCACCTTGATGGCGATCTTCCGGTCCAGCCGCTCGTCCATCGCCAGCAACACCCGGCCCATCCCGCCGGATCCGATTTCACCGAGGATCTTGTGGCCGGAAAGCCGCTCGGGAAGCACTGCGTCGCGCGGCCGTTCCGCGAGCGGCGGGTCCGCCGGCTGAAGCATGGCGTCGATTCCTGCCGCTGCTTCAAGAGCCGCCCTCAGGTCCTGCTCCAGCCCTGGATGCATCCGGCAAAAGCCTTCAATATCCAGAGTCTCGCCCTGGGCGAGGCGGTCGAGATAATCGGCCACCGCGTTACCAACGAGTTGTTCCCGGCCGTCGGCCTCCTGTGTTGCTTCCGGGCCGGAGTCTTCGGGAGCAGGTTCGGTCATGGTTCTCTCATGGTGCTGCCGGGGCCCTGCCCCATACCGCCAGACGGGCTCTGAAGCGAGCGAAAGCGCTTGAGGGCCCGATGCAACAGCAAGGCGGTGGCCTCGTTCGACTTCCCCAGCCGTTCGGCCGCCTCCGAGGTGGAGAGTCCTTCCACCTTCATCAGCAGGATGGCCTGCCGGTAGTCTTCCGGCAGGGAATTCAATTTGTCCAGCAGTCCCTGCACGCCTTCCGCCTCGGCCAGCACTCGGCTAGGCGTCTTGCTATCGACCGGCTCCGGGCCGGAAGGATTGCTCTCCGACCGGAATCGCAGCATCTCGGCCGCGTGGCGCTTCTGCCGGCCCTGGGAACGCGCCAGGTCGGCCAGCACATGGTCGGCGATGCGGGCCAGCCAGCTCATGAAGCTTCCCGGCGATCGATAGGTGAACTGGTCGAAGTCGCGGAAGGCCTTGAGAAACGTCTCCTGAAGGATGTCGTCAACTTCATAGAATCGGCCCAGTTCCGGACCCAAGCGGTAATGAACCAGGACCGCAAGGCGAGAGCGATACTTTCCCAGGAGTACGGAAAAGGCATCCTGGTCTCCGTCCTTGATCCTCTCAATCAATCCGTAACTGGAGGTCACAGGTTTCATAGGTCGGCTCGCCGGATCGCAGCCTTCGGCGTTCAACCAGGATTTCCCTGTTGGCAACCGGTCACTGTGAGTGTACACCCCGCCAAGCTTACAAGGAACCGGAAACGGGGTCCAGGAGGGCCGGTGCGGGACCATTTTTGCGAACGTTCCGAAAAAAGTCCGGTGTGCCTTCGGATTGGAATTGTCAGAGATTGGATGGAACAGCGTACAGCAAACTGGTTCGACTATCCCCGGACTTCAAAGTAACCCAGTCTGCACAGCGGTCGGGCTGCGGCGGCCAGCCGGCGCTCCCGTAGGGTCGGCGCGGTGAGCGTCCGCGACGAAGCTGTCCGCGGTCGCGCGGAGTCTGCCGAAGTCTTCCAGCACCGATTCCAGCACCGGCAGCATGGAGGCGACCTGCTTGGTGCGGATGACGAAGTTCCAGAGAAACTCAAACTTCTTCCAGCCGGCGGCGTAGGCGAAGTGACGAAGGCGCGCGGGCCACTCCTCCTTCCTCCAGGCGCCCTTCAGGATCGAGCCCCAGCGATAGAAATTTTCATAAGCGCGCCAGTATCCCGCCTCCAACTCCTCCGGGCTCAGCCTGGCCGGCTGAAAAACGATATGACGGGTGTCGTAGAGATCCCAACGCGAGTGGAGGATCCTCTTCTGCGCCTGCATCCGACGGTGCAGCGCCGTGCTGGGATAGGGCGTGAGAATGTGGAAAGTGGCCGTCTCGATGCCTTGGCCGACGGCCCAGTTCACGGTGTGGTCGAATACCGTATCGTCGTCCTCATCCATCCCGAAGACAAAACTGCCGTTCACCATAACGCCCAGCTCGTGCAGGCGGCGGATGGCCGCTCCGTAGTCGCGACGAAGGTTCTGAAATTTGCGCTGCTCCTTCAAATTGGCCGCGTTGGTGGTCTCGAATCCGACAAAGAGGCTGCGCAACCCGCAGGCGACGGCCTTCTCCAGCAGGCCTCGCGTCAGAATTGAATTGACCGTGCCCGCGGCCTGCCAAAGCCGACCCATCCCCCGCATGCCATCGAAGAGAGCCGCCGCGAACCCTGGATTACCCAACAGATGGTCATCCAGGAAGTACAAGTGGCGTCGCGGAAGCCGGTCGATCTCCGCCAAGGCAGCATCCACCGTCTGGGTATAGAAGGATCTGCCGCCCCGAAAAAATGCCTCTTTGTAGCAAAAATCGCACACGTGCGGGCAGCCGCGCGAAACCACAATGGAGTTCGGCACCAAATACAAGCGGCGCTTGATCAAGTCCCGGCGAATCGGTGGCAGAGCGTTCAGGCTGCGCGCATGCGACACGTACCGCTTCGCCGGGCTTCCGGCGCGAAAGTCGCGAAGAAACTGCGGCCACGTGTCCTCGCCGGGGCCCAGAAAAATCGCATCGGCGTGTTGCTCTGCTTCCTCGGAGGGATGTCACATGCAGTCCACCTAGGGCCACGAAGCAGCCCTGGCGCCGGTAGTGGTCGGCAATTTCATAAGAACGGTAAGCCGAGGTGATGTAGACCTGAATCACCACCAGGTGCGGCGTGTCGTCGAGATCGAGTTTCTCCACGTGTTCATCCGTCAGGGTGACCTCATCGTCGGCATCCAGGTAGGCCGCCAGGGTGGCAAGTCCCAGCGGCGGAAAGAGCGAGTACTTGATGGGGCGGAACAGCGGGCTGGCGGCTTCCGTGAGGGCGGGAAGAATCATTTTGACTCTCATGGCGGCATTAGTATCGCCTCCTTCCTTTGTATTGTAAAGTACTCTTTGAAATTATCGATTTCACGCCTTCGAGACGGCTAAGAAGAGGGTAGCCCGGACCTGATTTGTAGGTCCGGAGTGCCAGGATAAGCCTGGCTGATCTTGTAAGCTGAAAGGAGCTTACCCTGTAATTGCCCATTTAACAGGAAGCCGA
>Ga0335078_10002511_pt1 | contig 27768 bp, 27 predicted proteins | sample Lox_Sample_32_FD_206711 | JGI IMG/M metagenome (GOLD analysis project Ga0335078, IMG submission 206711) | Soil microbial communities from Loxahatchee National Wildlife Refuge, Florida, United States - Lox_Sample_3.2 | ecosystem: Environmental > Terrestrial > Soil > Wetlands | place: USA... | reverse complement strand
CGACCTGCACATCATCGAGGGGCAGTGGGACGCCGCCATGGGCACCCCGCTGCCCTACATCCTCGGCCACGAGAACGCGGGCTGGGTGCACGAGGTCGGTTCCGCGGTCACCAACGTGGCCGTCGGCGACACCGTCATCCTGCACCCCACCCCGACCGACGGGCTGTGCCACGCCTGCCGGGCCGGCGACGACATGCACTGCGAGAACAGCGAGTTCCCCGGGCTGTCCCGGGACGGCGGCATGGCCGAGTACCTGCTGACCTCGGCCCGGGCCTGCATCAAGCTGAACCCGGAGACGCAGCCCAAGGACGTCGCGGCCCTCGCCGACGCCGGCATCACCGCCTACCACGCCGTCCGCAAGGCCCTCCCGCTGCTCTACCCGGGCACCACCGCCGTGGTCATCGGCGCGGGCGGCCTCGGTCACATCGGCATCCAGTGCCTGGCCGAGCTGACCGGCACGAACATCATCGTGGTGGATCGCAACCCGGACGCGCTGAAGCTGGCGACGGAGCTCGGCGCGCACCACACCGTGGTGGGCGACGGCACGCAGGTCAACGCGGTCAAGGACCTGACCGGCGGCCAGGGCGCGCATGTGGTGTTCGACTTCGTGGCCGAGCAGGGCGCCGAGATGGACGGCTGGAACATGACCCGCCCGGCCGGCTCGTACTACGTCATCGGCTACGGCGGCACGCTGACCATCCCGACCCTGGACATCATCTCCACCGAGCGCAACATCATCGGCAACATCGTCGGCACGTACAACGACCTGGTCGAGCTGATGGCGCTGGCCCAGGCGGGCAAGGTTACGCTGCACACCAAGACCTACCCGCTCGACGCCGCGCCCGACGCGTTCGCCGACCTCGACGCCGGCCGGGTACGCGGCCGCGCCATCCTCGTCCCGTAAGGAGAGAGTCATTCATGGCCAAGGAACTGCGTTTCGGCGCTGAGGCTCGCGGCCTGCTGCTGGCTGGCGTGGACCAGCTGGCCGAAGCCGTCAAGTCGACTCTCGGGCCCAAGGGACGCAACGTCATCCTGGAGAAGATCACCGGCTCGCCGGTGGTCACCAACGACGGCGTCACGATCGCGCGGGAAATCCACCTGAAGAACCAGTTCGAGAACATGGGCGCGCAGCTGGTCAAGGAAGCCGCCATCAAGACCAACGACATCGTCGGCGACGGCACCACCACCGCCACGGTGATCGCCCAGGCGATCATCAAGGCGGGCATGGAGGCCATCGGCAAGGGCGGTAACCCGGTGCTGGTCAAGCGGGGCGTCGACCTGGCCGTCGGCCGCCTGGTCGAGTACCTGCACAGCGTCGCGCACCCGGTGAAGACCGAGGAGGACTACGCCCGGGTGGCCGCGATCTCGGCCAACGACGACGACATGGTGGGCGGCGTGATCGCCAAGGCGCTGTACACCGTCGGCGACGGCGGCATCGTCACCGTGGAAGAGCTGCCGGCGCCCGGCATGAAGGTCGACTTCGTCGAGGGCTTCCACTTCGACAACGGCTACCTCTCGCCCTACATGGTGACCAACCCGGCCGCCCTGGAATCCGTCATCGACGACCCGTACATCCTGCTGTGCAGCGAGAAGATCACCAAGGTGCAGCAGCTGATGCCGCTGCTCGACAAGATCATGAAGGCGCCGCGGCCGCTGGTCATCATCGCGGAGAACGTCGAGGGCACGGCGCTGTCCATGCTGGTGCACAACCACGTGAACGGCATCTTCCAGTGCGTGGCCGTGCGGGCGCCCGGGTTCGGCGACCGCAGGCTGCACAAGCTGGAGGACATCGCCGCGCTGACCGGTGGCGCGGTGTACAGCAAGCACTCGGGATTCGCCCTGGAGACGATGACCGCGCAGCAGCTGGGCCGGGCCCGGCAGGTGCGGGTCACCGCCGACAACACCACGATCATCGGCGGTGCCGGCGGCGAGGAGGCGGTGCAGTTCCGGCTGGCCCAGATGCGCTCTGAGCTGGAGCGGGCCACCTTCGGGGTGGACGAGGACGTGCTGAGCGAGCGGATCGGCGCGCTGTCCGGCAAGGTGGCGGTGATCAGGGTGGGCGCCGCGACGCCCGCCGAGCTGAAGGAACTGCAGCACCGGGTCGAGGACGCGCTGTCCGCGACCAGGGCCGCCATGGCCGAGGGCATCGTCGCGGGCGGCGGCGCCGCGCTGCTGCACGCCGAGGGCGTGCTCGAGGACGTGGACGTCACCGGCGACTACGCCATCGGCGTCGACATCGTCCGGCAGGCGCTCAGCGAGCCCGCCTACCTCATCGCGGCCAACGCCGGCTACGATGGCGCGGACGTCCTGGCCAAGACCAGGCCGCTGGGCCGGGACGAGGGCTTCGACGCCCTGGAGGGCCGGCACGGCAACATGATCGAGATGGGCATCATCGACCCGCTCCGGGTGGTCCGCTCGGCGCTGCAGAACGGCGCGTCCGTGGCGGGCCTGCTGCTCACGACCAACACGCTGGTCGCCGAGGAGCAGACGCCGTGGGGCGGCAGCGCGGCGCTGATGACGGAGTTCGGCTCGCTGGATGAGGGCATACACCAGCCGTCGCCGGACTCGAGCACGCCGCAGTCGCTCGGGCTCGGCCCGTCTATCGGCTGACCCCGGACTGCGACATTGGCTGACACGATCCCGCTCGACCGCCAGGTGACGCTGGGCGACGACGCCCTTCCCGGCGAAGCCCGCATCATCGAGGCGGCCGAGCGGGCCCTGTCCGGCCAGCGACGCGGGGTCCGGGCGGTGCTGCCGTTCCTGGGCCCCGCGTTCATCGCCGCGGTGGCCTACGTCGACCCGGGCAACTTCGCCACCAACATGGCGGGCGGATCGCAGTTCGGCTACATGCTGCTGTGGGTGGTGCTGACGGCGAACCTGATGGCGATGCTCATCCAGTCGCTGAGCGCCAAGCTGGGCATCGCCACCGGCCGCAGCCTGCCCGAGATCTGCCGCGACCGGCTCCCGTTCCGCGCCGTGGTGCTGCTGTGGCTGCAGGCCGAGGCGGTCGCGATGGCCACCGACCTGGCCGAGTTCGTCGGCGCGGCCCTCGGCCTGCACCTGGTCTTCGGGCTGTCCATGTGGGCCTCCGGGATACTGACCGGCCTGGCCGCGTTCACCATCTTGGGCCTGCAGGTCTGGGGGTTCCGCCGGCTCGAGGCGACGATCACCGGGTTCGTGGCGGTGATCGTGTTCGCGTTCGGCCTCGAGCTGCTGAAGAGCCACCCGTCGGCCTCCGGGGTCGCGCACGGCCTGTTCGTCCCGCAGTTCTCCGGCGGCGACTCGGTGCTGCTCGCCGTCAGCATCATCGGCGCCACCGTGATGCCGCACGTGATCTACCTGCACTCCTCGCTGACCCAGAAGCGGATCGTCGGCGCCAACCCGGCGGCCCGGCGCAAGATCTTCCGCTTCGAGATCGTCGACATCATGATCGCGATGGGCACCGCCGGGATCATCAACCTGGCCATGCTGGCCACCGCCGCGGCGGTGTTCCACGAGCGCGGGATGTTCGGCGCGGGCGAGGACCTGGGCCAGGTCTTCACCGGGCTGAACACCTACCTCGGCTCGCACAGCGGGACGGTCTTCGGCGTCGCGCTGCTCGCCTCCGGGATCGCGTCCTCCTGCGTCGGCACCATGTCCGGCCAGGTGGTCATGCAGGGCTTCCTGCACCGGCAGATCCCGGTCTTCGCGCGCCGGGCCATCACGATGATCCCGGCCCTGATCGTCATCGCCGTGGGCTTCAACCCCACCAAGGCCCTGGTCCTGTCCCAGGTCTTCCTGTCCTTCGGCATCCCGTTCGCGCTGGTCCCCCTGCTGATCTTCACCGGCAGCCGCAAGCTGATGGGACCGCTGGTGAACGGGCGCCTTACGATGATCACGGCGGGCTTCGTCGCGGCCGTCATCATCGGGCTGAACGTGTACCTGCTGGCGACGGCGTGAACCGGCTTCGTTCGGCCCAAGGTTCTGCGTCTGGACCGGGACCCGTCTCGGTCCGTGACCTGCCCAGGCGTAGTCTGCTGCCGTGAGTCCCATTTCGCGCGGCTTCCACCGCAAGCGCCAGGAGGCCCCGGCCGGGCGGGTGCCGCCCGGGCAGTACGTCACCGCCGACTTCCCCGTCCTGTCGGCCGGCCCGACGCCGCACACGCCCCTGTCGGAGTGGTCGTTCTCGATCGCGGGCGGCCGCGAGCCCAGGATGTGGAGCTGGGAGCAGTTCCGCTCGCTGCCGAGCCAGACGCTGACCACCGACATCCACTGCGTGACCCGGTGGTCCAAGCTGGACACCATGTGGGAGGGCGTGTCGCTGGACGTGCTGCTCGGCGCGGTCGAGTACGACGCCGGGTACGTGCTGGCCTTCAGCGACGGCGGCTACACCACCAACCTGCCGGTGGCCGACCTGCTGGGCGGCAAGGCCTGGGTGGCGTTCGGCTACGGCGGCTCCCCGCTGGGAGCCGAGCACGGCGGCCCGGCCCGGCTGCTGGTCCCGCACCTGTACTTCTGGAAGAGCGCCAAGTGGGTGCGCGGGCTGCGGCTCACCGACACCGACATGCCCGGTTTCTGGGAAAACTACGGCTACCACATGTACGGGGATCCATGGAAGGAACAGCGGTACGCGGGCGATTGACCTGGCAGACCGCCACGGTCGGTTCGGTCACAGACGAGACGCCCAAGGTCCGCACGCTGGTGCTCGAGGTGCCGGACTGGCCGGGCCACCGCGCGGGGCAGCACGTCGACATCAGGCTGACCGCCGACGACGGTTATCAGGCCGAACGGGCGTACTCGATCGCCTCGGCGCCCGGTGAGCCGCTGGCGCTGACGGTCGAGCGGCTGGACGACGGCGAGGTTTCCCCGTATCTCACCGAGGACGTGCAGCCGGGCGATCAGCTCGAGGTACGCGGCCCGATCGGCGGTTACTTCGTCTGGGAGCCCGCCTTCGGCGGGCCTTTGCTGCTGATGGCCGGGGGTTCCGGCGTGGTCCCGCTGCGGTCCATCCTGCGGCGCCGGTCGTCGGCGGGCAGCGCGGTGCCGGTCCGGATGCTGTACTCCTCGCGGAGCCTGGAGGACGTGATCTACCGTTCCGAGCTCGACGGGCTTCGTGATGCCGAGGTGATCCACGCGCTGACCAGGTCGCAGCCGCCGGGCTGGACGGGCTACGCCCGGCGGGTGGACGCGCAGATGCTGGCCGAGGTGGCCTGGCCGGCGGACAGCAAGCCGCTCGCCTACGTGTGCGGGCCGACCAGCTTCGTGGAGGCCGTGGCGGCCGGCCTGGTCGGGCTGGGGTATCCGGCGGTGCGGGTCAGGACGGAACGGTTCGGTGCCACCGGCCAGTGAGCGTTATGCAAGCCGGCTGCGAGTGACAGGAGGCTAGCCATGGGAACCCCGGAAGATCGTGACGTGGCCCCGGATGACCCGGCCCTGGACTATGCGGCCCTGGACGGCAACGCCATCGGCGGGCTGCTCATCGAGGTCTTCGGCACCGAGATGACCACGGCGACCGGCATCTGCGGTTCGTGCGGCGCGGTCAGCCAGGTAGCCGAGCTCGCGGTGTACCAGCCCGGGCTGGGCACCGTGGTCCGGTGCCGCTCCTGCGACGCCGTGCTGATGACCTTCGTCCGGATCCACGACGTCACCTGCGTCGACCTGCAGGGCCTGGCCAGCCTGGCCGAGTAGGCGCGCGGCCCGGCCAGCCCCTTACGAGGACCCTGACGGCTCCACCGTTGGCGAGGGTGACGGCGGCGGCGAGGTGGATGGCGGCGGCGAGGTGGAGGGACCGCAGAGCGTCGCGGCAGGCGCGCTAGGGTCACCTGATGAGACGCCGAGGTCGACGGGCGCGGACAGGGAGACAGGCGCCCCTGGCGCCGGAACGGTGCAGATGACGGTTCCTCTCGGCGCCGACGATGCCTCCGCGACATCCGATCCGACGGTGATGCTATCCAGCGCAAGCGTGGTTATCGCCTGCTCGAGGCCCTGCCCGACGACATCGGGCATCGGGCCGGGGATACCAGGGGCAGCGCTGCAGGAGGACTGTGGCGGGCATCCGGGATATCCCGTCGAGACCACCAGGTCTATCGCGGATCCGTAGGGAACCACGGCTCCGGCGTACGGGGACGTGGTGATCACGAACCCCGTCTGGATTCTGGTATTGGACCTCGGCAGCGTCTGACCGGGCTGCAAGCCGACCCGCTGGAGGTACAACTCGGCGATGCTCACCGCGTCCCCGGCCAGTTGCGGGATGGACCTGTTCCCGCCCGGCGAGACCGGGGTCGTGACCGAACTGGATGACACCGGGGAGCTGCTGGCGGACGTCGAACCTGTCACGCTCGTCGACGCGCTCGTCGACACGCTCGTCGACACGCTCGTCGCGGGTGCGGACCCGGCGCAGGCGCTCAGGGCGCCGGCGGCCAGCATTGCCAGCAGGAAGATCCGTGCGAAGTCAGGTCTGTGTCTGGTCATGAGGTCACCTACGGCGTCGTAGCGGAGTGCGGTTCGGCCAGCGTCGCGCTATCCGGGGGGACCTGGGCCGGCCCGGCGGCGGCCGGGGCCTGATCCCCGTTACCGGCTGCGGGCTTGTCCCGGTTCTTATGCCGGTCGACGGCGTCGAGCAGGGCCGGGACGACTGACACCGCGGCACCGCCAGCTATCCCGAAGAGTATTCCCGCATAGAATGCGTTCTGATTGTCATGCTGTATGCCGGGAAGGCTGGATGCGATAATCGGTATCGGGTGCACGGCCTGATTCTCGATGTCGCTGTTGAGGCTGCTGCTCCAGATCCAGGACTGCGCGGTTTCCTCGGACGGGGGGATGCCTCCGGCGAGCGTGTAGCTGGACAGGGACGTACCGGTGAGCACCAGCCTTCGGGTCAGCGTTCCCGATGACCCGCTCGAGGCCGTAACCGGGGACAGCGCGGCGCTGACGTACGAGCCGCTCGTGATCAGCGGGGCACCGCGATCCCAGCAGAGCCTGACGGTGAAGAATGGCACTCCCTCGTATGGGGGGACGGGAGAACTAGCGTCGATAAGATAGTCATCGTTACCCTGCTGGGGAAGTGGAACCAGCCGGAGCCCGGCCTGGCCCGGGCAAAGATATCCGCTGAAACCCTGTATGTTGAGTGTCCAGCTGACCGAGGACTGGCGCCTGGCGAAGACTCCGGAGGCGCTCACGATCAAGTTAACCGGACCCGGCGCCTCGATCAGGGACGTATCGACGGACAGGCTGGCCGGGGGCGCCGATCCAGGCTGGAAACTGACGGACATGCTGGGCGGAACCGGTACCTGCGGGGGCGGCCCTGCCGACCCTTCCAGGGCGAAGCCCAGCACGACCGTGATGACGGTCAAGGCGCAGAGGATGAACAAGACGATGAAGCCATAGTTGCCCGGCGCCCAGATCCTCCGGCCGGCCCGCCATGCTTTCGCAAGCGCCCGGCGGGCACCTGCTGTTATTGCCTGGAACCGCCTATTCCACATTGCTGGCGCCGCCCCCCCTTTGCCCCACGGCTAGTCGCTATTAACATGTAGGACGACTGGCCTCAGGAGCATCAGTAATCTAGCCACTATGACTCCCGTGAGATGGAAGTTAGGTATGTGCAAAGGTGACGTGCCGTTTCTTGCGTAAACGGTCCGGATAACTTCGGATAACCATCGCTCCTGGATGACCGCGGTGTCAATGGAGTTAGCAGAGGGCCTGGCAGCCGAGAATCCCGGGAAAACGGGCCGAGCCTGGCGGCTCGGGGTGAGGCGCCGGGCTCGGCGGGTCGCGGGTCGCCTCGCCTGGACGGCCGGGGATCTGGTTACCATCACAAGGCCGTGAAGTGCCTGCACCAGACCCGTGCTCGGATCCTAGGATCGGAGCAACGACAACTCCGGGAGGGCGGGCCATGCCAGCGACTGAGGGCAACAAGATCGAGATCTACTACGAGGTCCAGGGCGAGGGCGAGCCGATGGTGCTCATCCCCTACCTGGCGGCCGACCAGGCCTGCTACGCGTTCCAGGTCGGCGAGTACGCCAAGCACTACACCTGCTTCAGCGTGGACCTGCGCGGCGCGGGCCTGTCCGGCAAGCCGGAAGGCGTGTACAGCACCGAACTATTCGCGGACGACATCGCCGCGTTCATGCAGGCGGCCGGGATCGAGCGGGCGCACATCTCCGGGCTCTCCCTGGGCGCGGCGACCGGCATGTGGCTGGCCGCCAAGCACCCGGAAAAGGTCAAGACGCTGTCGCTGCACAGCGCCTGGAACGCCAGCGACCCGTTCCTGCGGACCGTCGTGGAGGGCTGGCAGATCATCGCCCAGGCCCTGGGCAGCGTGCCCGAGATGGTCATCAAGGGGATCTTCCCCTGGTGCTTCACCCCCGAGATGTACGCCGCCCGGCCCGAGTACGTGGACTCCCTGGCCGAGTTCGTCCGCGGCCGCCCCATGCCGCCGGTGGACGCCTTCATGCGGCAGTCCGGGGCGGTGCTGTCGCACGACGCGACCGCGGCCCTGGGTTCCATCTCGGCGCCGACGCTGATCACGTTCGGCCGGCACGACCTGGTGACCTCCACCCGGTTCGCCGCGCCGCTCAGCGAGGGCATCGCCGACTCGGAGGTGCTGGTGTTCGAGGACTGCTCGCACGCCCCGATCTACGAGAACGTCGAGGCGTTCAACGCCCAGACGCTGGCTTTCCTGCAGCGTCACTAGGGAGATGTCGATTCGCGGCACGCAGAGCCGCCGGCGACCGGCAGGTGAGCTGACGGGGCCCCGGGGCGTGGTGCGGGTCCGTTCGGCATAAATTCTCTGACGGTCCCGATCCGCACTGGGTCCGGCCGTAACGGCCGCCTCCTAGGTTCTGCGCGGCGTCTCGTTCACCCCGGGCGGCCGGTAACTCGCTCACTGCGGGCGGCCGGTGGCCCGTGAGCGGCCGGGCGGCCGTGGCACGATGAGCGTCATGGGAGAAATGAGCCATGACGCCCGGACCAGGCTGAGCCGGCCGGAGGCCTCGGACGCGGTCGTGAGCCTCGGCTGGCGGCTCGTCCTGGGCGAGTTCCGGACCCAGGTGCTGACCGGATCGCTGCCGCTGGCCGCCGACGTGGCCGCCCGGGCCGCGGCGGTGGCCGGGGCGCAAGGGCACCTGCGGATGGACGTGCGCGAGGACCGGGTGGTCTTCTCGCTGCAGACCGCCGAGATCGGCTGGGTGACGCCACTCGACGCGGAGCTGGCGCGCCAGGTCTCGGCCGTGGCCGGGGAGTTCCGGCTGAGCACACGGCCCGGGGCTGACGAGGCCGGTATCAACGGGGCTGACCGGGCCGGACGGCCGGTTCAGGTGCTCGAGGTCGGCATCGACGCGATGGACATCGCCACGATCAGGCCGTTCTGGAAGGCGGTGCTCGGCTACGCCGACGAGCCGGGCAGATCCGGCCCGCAGGACGCGCTGGTGGACCCGCTCGGTCAGGGGCCGGCCATCTGGTTCCAGCAGATGGACGCTCCGCGGCCGCAGCGCAACCGGATCCACTTCGACGTCTCCGTGCCGCACGACCATGCGCACCAGCGCATCCAGGCCACGGTGGCGGCGGGCGGCACGCTCGTCTACGACGAGGAGGCGCCGGCGTTCTGGGTGCTGGCCGACCCCGAGGGCAACGAGGCTTGCATCACCACCTGGCAGGGCCGCGATTCCGGGGGGTAATGATCCACGGTGATGCGAGCCGAAGAGCCCATCCCAATCGGGCGAGGCGCGACGGGCTCGCCTCGGCCACACTTGGGCAATGGATGAGACCTCGATCACCGCCGCCGGCGCGATCGACACGTTCCTGGTACTGCTGATCGGTATCGGGCCGAAGCTCGCGCTGGTCCCGTTCCTGGAAGTCACCGCTTCCCTGGACCCGGCCGCCAAGCGGCAGGTGCTGCGCAAGATGCTGGCCACGGCGGCGACCGTGGCCGTGCTGCTCATGGTCCTGGGCGAACTGCTGCGCACGCTGCTGCACTTCACGATCGGATCCCTGTCGATCGCCGGCGGCCTGATCTTGCTGGTGCTCGCGGTGTGGATGGTGCTCAAGCCGGCCGCCAGCGACGGCCACAGCACGGCCGGGAAGGACCCGATGCAGCTGGCGCAGTTCCCGCTGGCGGTGCCCTACCTGCTGAACCCGGTGGGCATCGTGGGCCTGATGACGATCTCCGCCGAGGCCAAGTCGCTCAGCGTTTTCGCCCTGGAGCTCGGCATCCTGGCGCTCGTCCTGCTCATCGACGTGGTGATGTTCCGCTGGGCCAACCGGGTGAGCGAGAAGCTCGACGAGAACCGCATGCTGGTGACCGAGAAGGTCTTCGGGTTCCTCATCGCCGCCATCGCCGTGCAGCTGGTCCTCGATGGCCTGGCCCAGGTGGGAGTCATCGGGGAGATCCCGCACTGAGCGCGCGGCCTCTTCCGGCGAGGCGGCCGACGGCGGGCGGGTGGCCGCTAGGACGATGCGCCGGGGAAGTCCAGGACAGTCTTGATGTCGTCAGGCTTGCGGGCGTAGGCGTCGGCCCACTGGTCCAGCGGCACCCGGCGGGTGATGAGATCGGCGAGCCAGCGAGGGTCGGCGCGGGCGAGAGCCTCGGCGGCCATCTCGTAGTGGTCCCGGTTGGCGTTGACCGAGCCGAACAGGACGGAGTTCTGCAGGACCATGTTGCGGTTGAGCAGTCCCGGGTCGACGGTGACCTCGGCGCCGGCCGCGGAAACCCTGGTGAGGCACATGACCCGGTGGCGGACATGCTGCGGGCCCGCTTCCAGCAGCATCTGGATGTAGCCGGTGCACTCGATGACGATGTCCGCCTCCGCGGCCGCCTCGCCGAGTTCTCCGCTGTGGAAGTAGGTCGCGCCCAGGCGGCGGACCATCTCGGGCTTGCGGCCTTCGGTGACCCGGTCGAGCACGTAGGTCTGGTAGCCGCGCTGAACGGACAGCAAGGCGGCCAGCAGCCCGATCGGCCCAGCCCCGGTGATGAGCACCTTCTCCGGCGACCAGGCCGCCCGCTGGCCGATCTTCTCGATGTGATCCCAGGCCTTGGCCACGACCGTGGTGGGCTCGAGCAGCACGCCGAGAGGCCCGAGAGCGGGATCGATCGCGACCAGGTACTCGGGGTGGATGCGGTAGCGCTCGGACGCATAGCCGTGACGGCCCATTATGCCCCGCTCGGTGTACTGGCCGTTCATGCACATGTCCCAGTGCCCCGCCGCGCAGGCCGGGCACGGAACGGGATCGCGGCGGCGGACGACGCCGACGACGAGGTCCCCGGCGCTGAACCCGGTTTCCTGGGGCGCCTGGACCACCCGGCCCAGCGATTCATGCCCGATGATGAGGCGGTCCGCACCCGGCGGGGCGGCCCCGTAGTCCCCGTCGATGATCTCCAGATCGGTCCCGCAAATGCCGATCGCCTGCGTCTGGACCAGGATGGGCCCGTCCTCCTGCGGCGGCTCCGGCATGTCCGTGAGCGCGACAGAGTCCTTCTGAGCTGGGACGACGGTAATGGCCCGCATGGCCTAACCATAGCAGGAAAGCGGATATCCATTTCGCCATCTGCCATTCACCGCTTATCCATCTGCCGGCGACAATATTCCGGATATCCGGCCGCGGAACAAAACGCGGGTGATGGCAGGAATGAGCCCGGCCCAATGGCGTGCCCCGGACGATGAGCAATCGATCCGCGGTGACAGCGCGGGTGCCGTGGCCCGGTGTCAGCCCGGTTCGTGCGGCCACAGTCCTGCTAGCTGTGCCGGGCTGATGTTGCCGCCGCTGCAGATGATCGCCACCTTCCGGCCCGCGAACCGCTGGGGAGCGCCCAGCACCGCCGCCAGGGCGGCCGCGCCGGCCGGCTCGACCAGGTTACGCGTCTTCTCGATCATCAGCCGCGTCGCGGACTTCAGCCCGTCCTCAGAAACCAGCACGAAGTCATCCAGCAGCTCCCGCAAGATCCGCTGCGGCAGCTCGAACGCGGTCCGGGTGGCCAGCCCTTCGGCGAACGTGCTGGTGGTGTCCTGAACGAGCGTGCCCGCCTGCCAGGAGCGGTAGGCGGCCGGGGCCGCCTCGGACTGCACGCCGATCACCTCGATCGAGGAGCGGACGGCCTTGGCCACCACGCAGGCCCCCGCCGCCCCGCTGCCGCCGCCGACCGGAACCACGATCACCTCGATGCCTGGCCGGGCCTGGAGGATCTCCAGGGTGTAGGTGGCCACGCCCGCGATGAGGGCCGGCTCGTCCCCGGAGTGGACGTACCGGTACCCGTGCTCGGCGGCCTGCTGCTCGCAATGCTCGCGGGCCTCGTCGAAATCACGGCCGTAGAAGACCACCTCGGCGCCCAGGGCCCGCACCGACTCGACCTTCACCGGGTTGGCCTGCTCAGGCATGCAGATCACCGCGCGCACGCCGAACAGGTCCGCCGCGTAGGCAACCGACTGGCCATGATTGCCGGTCGAAGCGGCGATGACACCCCGGCGCAGCTCATCCGCGCCCAGCTGGCTGACCAGGTTCACCCCGCCGCGGACCTTGAAAGCGCCCACCGGCTGATGATTCTCGTGCTTGACCCACACCTGCGCGCCGGTCATCTCATCCAGCGCGGGATACCGGTACAGCGGGGTCGGCTGCAGGTAGGGCGCGATGCGCTGCCGCGCCGCGAAGACCTCGGTAAGATCCGGCGGCGGCGAGACGGTCATGCCACGTGTCTACCACGACGCGCACCAGGCCATCAGGCGGCAGGCCGGCCATCGTTGCCCGCGAACCCGCCTGAGGTTAGTTTTCCTTGCTGAACTCGGACCACAGGGCACGGTAGGCGCGGGCGGCCACGCTGCGGGGGGCGAAGGCGGTGACCGGGGCACGCTCCACGGACATGCGCTCGATCAGCGAGAGTGAGGGGATGGGGGTGGCGGCCACCCCGGGCCGTTCGGCCGTAAGGTCTTTGATGATCTCCTGGTGCAGCTTCTTACGGCCGTCGACCATGGAGAAGAACGCGCGCACCTCGGGGCGATGGCCGTTGAAACCGGCCACGAACTCGGTGAGCTGGTCCAGCGTCCGCACCGACAGCGTGGTGGGGATCAGCGGGACCAGCAGCACGTCGGCGGCGTGCATGACGTTCTCGGAGACCAGCGAGATGCTCGGCGGGCAGTCGAGGAACACGTGGTCGTATTCGTGACCCAGCGGCCGGAGCAGCTGGGCGATCTTGCGCGTGGGTTTCTTGTCCGCGCCGCCGAGGAGCAGGTCCATGTTGCGGTAGGTGAAGTCGGCGGGGAGCAGGTCCAGGTTCTCGAAGTCGGTGCCCTTGATGGCGTCGTCGAGAGCCTTGGTGCCGCGGATGATCGCCTTGCCGCCGCCCTTGACCCGCGGCTTGATCCGGAACAGGAAGCTGGCCGCGCCCTGCGGGTCCAGGTCCCACAGCAGGGTGCGGTAGCCGTCGGCGGCGGACAGGTAGGCCAGGTTGACCGCAGCGGTCGTCTTACCGACGCCGCCCTTGATGTTGTAGGTGGCGAAGATCTTCACCGGCGGCCCTCGAGGAGGACGCGGACCCGCTCGCGGCCCGCCGGGCCCGCGAACCTGGCGAACCGCGCGGCGAAGTCGGCACGGGCTTGGGCCTGGCTGTGCGCGAGGTTCGCGGCGATTTCACCCATGGCCAGCAGCGTAGCGGCCGGGGCGGCGTGCTCGGCCAGCATCGCGTCGGCTAGCGCGTGAATCTCCTCGCGCTGGACCTGGCTGTCCTGGAATTCGCCGAGGCAGTCCTGGAGCTGCTTGAGGTCACCGACGACCTTGCGGTTGGCAACCGGGTCGTGCAGCGGCGCGAAGAACTCCAGCAGGTAGCGCAGTTCCTTGGCGCGCTTGCGTAGGTCGTGCAGGGATTCGGGGGGCGAGGCCGGGGTGATGGCGCCGCCGCGCTTGACGATCCGCCCGAACGCGCGTTCGGTCGTGGCCAGGGCCAGGGCACCCGCGGCGGGCTCCCGGCGGCGCTTGCCCGGGCTGCCGGGAGCGTCGCGGATCTCGAGCAGGGCCTTGCGCCAGTCGTCGGTGATGGCGCGGAACCGCGGGCTGCGCAACGCCGCGGCCAGCCGCCGGAACTCGCGGGCGCGGCGCCGGACCAGGAAGGTGCGGAGCGGCTCGAGGTCGGCGGGCGACGCGGCGACCAGCTGTCCGGCCATCGCATCGAAACCGAGCAGGTGGACGTCGAGGTCCCTGATCGGCGTGGTCACGTCGCCGAGCCACTTGAACTCGGTGGCGTAGTGGCCGGCCAGCTCGGCGGGGAGCACCTCGCCGAGCAGCTTGATCGCCGACCGGCTGCGGCGGACGGCAACGCGGAAGTCGTGCAGGAACTCGGTGTCGATGTCGCGGAGCACGCCGTCGACGTTCAGCTCCACGGTGTCGAGCAGCCGCAGCAGCAGCCGGGCCACCGCGACGGACCCCGGCATGGTGGCGGTGATGTCCGTCTCCACGCCGCTGCTGTAGTCGGCGGGGTGGCGGCCGAGCGTGGTGAGCGCCGCAATGAGCTCGCTCTGGCTGGCGTGCGAGACGCCGGGCACGCCGGCCAGCAGGCTGGCCGCCTTGCGCGCCTGGCCCGGGTAGCCGCGGACCTCGGTGATGGCCAGCCGCAGCGGGAGTTCGGCGGTGGTGCCGCCGGTAATGCCGGGAGGGGCCGCGGTCACCGTGAGCTGGTCGGCGACCAGCCGGGCCACGGTCTTGCCGTCGTCATTGAGCAGCCGCGTCACGCTGACCGACCCGACCGCCCTGACGATGGGCAGCAGCGCCCGCGGGCTGGTCAGCACGACGATCCGGTCCCGCACCGGGCCGGGCGGCAGGTCCTGGGCCAGGCCCGGGCGCCGCGGCCAGCGGGTCACCGGCTGCTCGGCCTGGGGCGTGCCGTCGGCCTTGCTCAGCAGCAGCCGGCCGCCCCGCCTGGCCTGCTCGAACTCGAGCATCAGCCCGGCCCGGTACAGCCGCCAGTCAAAGGTGTCCAGCCAGATCCGGCGGTGAGTGCCGGTGCCGGGCGCGCCAGGCTCCGCGGACACGACGAAAGCCTGCGCCAGCGCGGAGAGGACCGCAGGCAGGGGGTCCTGCGCGGGGTCATCTCCGTCGGGCGCCTCAAGGACAAATCCCCGCAGGCCAGGCGTTATCACGTAAACTCTCCTCTTAAGGCAATGCTACCGCCCGCCCCCTGCAACTTCCGTATACATTCCCGGTGAACCTGGTCGTGAATCCCGGACGTTGAGACCCTAGGGTACGGGCCAGATCAGACCGGTCGTGACACGGATGTCCGCCGGGCGCGGCATCCCGGCCTGGGCGCCGGGCCGGGTGGCGGCCGTGGCGCCCGCCGCGGCGGCCGCGCGGACCGCCTCGCCCGCCGGGACGCCCGCGGCCAGCGCCGCGGCGAGCGCGCCGGTGAACGCGTCCCCCGCCCCGACGGTGTCGACGGCCTCGACCCGGAACGGCTCGATGGCCGTCGCTGCCTCACGGCCGGGGCCCGGGGCCAGGGCGGCGCCGTGAGCGCCCGCGGTGACGACGGCGTGCCGGGCGCCCGCGGTGACCAGGGCGGCAGCGGCCCGGGCCGCTTCGGCAAGGCCGCGAACGGGGCGGCCGAGCACGGCGGCGGCCTCGGTCTCGTTCACCACCAGCCAGTCCAGGTTCCGGCCGGCCCCGGCCACGAGCGCGGCGGCCTCACCCGGGGCTCCCGGGACCGGGGCCAGGTTGAGGACGCAGCGGGCGGCCCGGGCCAAGGCCGCCTTGATCGCGGGCACCGGGATCTCGGCGCAGATGACCAGGATGTCGGCCGGAGCGGCGATGGCCGCCGCGACATCCGCGTCGCCGACCTCGTGGTTGGCGCCGGGCGCGACCGTGATGAGGTTCTCGCCGGCCTGGTCCACCGAGATCATGGCCAGGCCGGTCGGGGTCCCGGTCACGGTTCTGAGGGCGCCGGCGTCGACCCCCTCCTCGCGCAGCACGGCCAGCAGCCGGCGGCCGAAGTCGTCGTCGCCCACGCAGCCCGCCATGCGCACGCCGGCGCCGAGCCGGGCCGCCGCCACCGCCTGGTTGGCGCCCTTGCCGCCCGGCGTGAAGCGCGCCGCCGAACCGAGCACGGTCGCGCCGGGTCCGGGCAGCCGGGGCACGGTGACGGAGATATCCATGTTCAGGCTGCCCAGGACGGTGACCCGCGGCCGGTTTCCCATTCCCGCACGTTAGCGCAGTAAGGCCGGGAAACTGGCCCTGGCGCGGTAAGGGCCACGGGCCGGGAAACTGGCCCTGGCGCGGTAAGGGCCACGGGCCGGGAAACTGGCCCTGGCGCGGTAAGGGCCACGGGCCGGGGAATTGGCCCTGCCGCCGGGCCGCCGGGGATCCTACACTCGGCGTGTGCCTTATCAGTTCCGCCAGGTGGATGTGTTCACCGACACCCCGTACTTCGGCAACCCGGTCGCGGTCGTGCTCGGCGCCGACGGCCTGAGCAGCGAGCAGATGCAGCTGTTCGCGCGCTGGACCAACCTGTCGGAGACGACGTTCGTGCTGGCGCCGCAGGCGAGCGGGGCCGACTACCGGGTCCGGATCTTCACGCCGACCGGGGAACTCCCGTTCGCCGGGCATCCCACCCTGGGCACCTGCCACGCCTGGCTGGAGGCCGGCGGCCGCCCCGCCGGCAAGGACGCCATCGTGCAGGAATGCCAGGCCGGGCTGATCACGGTCCGGCCGACTCCCGGGGGGGAGGCGGGCCTGGCGTTCGCGGCGCCGCCGCTGGTGCGCAGCGGGCCGGTCGAGGACGCGGTCACCGAGCGGGTGGCGCGGGCGCTGAACATCGCGCGGGCCGACATCGTGGACATCGCCTGGGCGGACAACGGGCCTGGCTGGGTGGCCGTGCTGCTGGCCAGCGCCGAGGCGGTCCTGGCGGTCCGGCCGGGCGTACTGGACCTGGACATCGGCATCGCCGGCCCCTACCCGGACGGCTCGCCGGAGGCGCTGGAGGTACGCGCGTTCAGCCCGCAGGTCAGTTCGGTGGAGGACCCGGTCACGGGCAGCCTGAACGCCTCGCTCGGGCAGTGGCTGCTGGCCACCGGACGGGTCACCGCCCCGTACGTGGCCAGCCAGGGCACCGCCATGGGCCGCCGCGGCCGGGTGCACGTCTCCCGCGAGGACGGCCAGGTCTGGGTCGGCGGCGGCACGGTCACCTGCGTGAGCGGCACCGTCGAGCTGTAGGGCGGCGTTCCGCCTCACCCGGCGGGGCCCTGATGTATTTTCGCGCGGCCACGTGCCTCTGAACCGGCGAGGGGACGCCCGCGGAAGACGTCCCGCCGCGACGATGAGGGGCAACGGTGGCACCGTTCAGCTCAGGGCCGAGCCTGGTCGTCATATCTGACTCCGGCCGGGCGCGGCAGATACCCATTCCGTTCAACGGCATCGTGCTCGGCCGGGACACCCAGCTCGGCCCGCCGTTCAGCACGGACGAGTACGTCTCCCGGAACCACGTCGCGGTCCAGCCCCGCGGCGACGGCGGCGTGCAGATCGCGGACCTCGGCTCGGCCAACGGCACGTACGTCAACGGCACGCGGGTGCAGGCGCAGGCGCGCATGCAGGACAGCGACGTGCTCCGCATCGGGCAGATCGAGCTGAAGCTGGCCGCGCCGGGCGGGCTTCCCGACCAGACCGTCACCGCCCTGGCCGGCGCGGCGCAGGACGCACCGTGCCTGGTGATCGTGACGCCGGGCGCACTCAGCGGCCGCCAGTTCCAGTTGCCCGGGGACTACCTGGTCGTCGGCCGGGACCGGGCATCGGACATCTGCCTGGACGATCCGCACGTCAGCCGGAGGCACGCCGCGCTCCTGCGGCGCGCGGACGCGGTTTACGTCCAGGACCTCGGCTCGACCTCGGGCACGTTCGTCAACGGGCAGGCGGTGACGGCTGCCCGCCAGCTCCGTCCAGGAGACATCGTGGCCTTCGCCGGCGTGAGCGCGCAGTTCGGCTAGCCGGCCAGGACGGCTAGCCTTCCCGGACCAGGCGCAGCGCGACCCTGCGGTTGCCGCCGTTCTGCTTGACCAGCGCGAACCACAGGGGCAGCAAGGCATCGACGGTCGCCGTCGCGCCGGGATCCCCGACGAAGGCCGGCTCGAGCCCGACGGCGGAGATGAGCTCCTCGGCCACCGTCCGGGCGGCCGGATCCGCCGCGAAGAACAGGTTCGCGCCGGGCAGCGGGCTGGCGAAGTTCTCCCAGCCCAGCGTGTTGAACGCGCGCACGTACCTGGCCTGGGGGGCGGCGTCGGCGACCAGCGCCCGGCTGTCGAACTCCGGCGCGCCGATGCGGTTCACCGCGTCGATCACGATCTTCCCGTCCAGCGCCGCGCCCTGCTCGCGCACCACGTCCGGCACCACCTGGCCGGGCACGGCCAGCAGCACCACGTCGGCGTCCTTCAGCGCGTCGCCCACCGCGAGCACCGGCGCGCCGCCCGGCCCGGTCTCCCCCGGGCTCGCCGGGGCGGCGGCGTCCCGGGCGCCGTAGACCACGTCATGGCCGGCGGCGCGCCACTTGCTGCCGAGCGAGCCGCCGATGTTGCCCTTGCCGATCACCGCAATCCTCATGCCGGCCTGCAACCCTGCCGGCGGCGCTCTCATTCCCCGGACGGGGCAGGCGGGCCGGCGGGGCGGGCACCGGGGCCGTTCGGTCCAATGGTTCAACGGCGGGCCGGGGGCGGCGGCGGGCGGTCCGGCCGGGGGCCGGCGTGGGTCATGCCGGGCCAGCGTGGCGGTGACGTACACCTGCAGCGGGAAGCCGGCCGCGGCTGCGTCGAGCTGGGCGCTGATGACCCGGATGACGCCCGACTCCTTCAGCCGCCGCACCCGGTGCAGGGTGGCGCGGGCGACAGCCCGGCCAGCTCGGCGTTGGTGCGGTCCGCGTCCTCCGGCAGCGCAGTGAGCAGCACTATGTCAACATCGTCAAGTTCGGCGGCCATATTGCTAAATATTATTTCGTCATCGACGTTGAGCGTCGAATACTGTATGGCTACCGGCGAGTATGGATGCATGAAGACCAACCGCCGTAACGCCGTGGCAGCCCTCATCGCGGCCGGGCTGCTGTGGGGCACCACCGTGCCGCTGTCCAAGCTGGCCCTGGAGTGGCTGTCGCCCGGCTGGCTCACCGCCGTCCGCTTCGGGCTGGCCGCCGCGGTGCTGCTGGCCGCGGCCCGCCGCCGCGGCCCAGGCCGGGGGGCAGCACTGCGGGCCGCGTTCACGCCCGCGGTGCTGGTCGCGGGCGCGCTCGGGTACGGGGGTTCGGTGATGGTGCAGAACGCCGGCATCGCCCGGACCAGCGTGACCCACGCGGCCCTGCTGATCGGGGCCGTGCCGGTGCTGGTGGCGATCATCGCCGCGGCCTGGCACCACACCGTGGCCCGGCCGGTGGCCTGGGCCGGCTTCGCGGTGTCGCTCGGCGGCGTCGCCCTGGTCACCGCGGGCGGCGGAGGCGGCGGCGCGACGCTGGCCGGCGACGGCCTGGTGCTGGCGTCGCTGTTCCTGTCGGCCACGGTCACGGTGGCGCAGGGCCGACTGCTGGCCGGACGGGACCCGGTCGCGGTCACCGCTGTGCAGTTCCTGGGGGCCGCGGTGAGCGCGCTGCTGGTCGCCGCGGTTACCGAGGGCGGGCCGGCTGTGCCGGGTTCCGCTGGTCCGGTGCTGGCGGTCGTGGCGCTGGCGGGGTTCGGCACGCTGCTGCCGTTCACGTTGTTCGCATTCGGGCAGAGCCGGGTGTCGGCCGAGGTCGCCGGGGCGTTCCTGAACCTGGAGCCGCTGGTCGGCGCCATCGCGGGCGCGGTGGTGTTCGGGGACCCGGTCGGCCTGGCGCAGATCGCGGGCGGCGTCGCCATCGTGGCGGGCATCGGGCTGAGCAGCCTGCCGCTGCTGGCCGGGCGTCGGGTGGCACGGCGTGCGACTGGCCGCGTGGCCTCGGATGCGGCACCGAGCCGGGCGGCCATGGCGCGCGATGCTGCGGCCAGCGGTGCTGAGGTGGTGTGTGGTGCTGCGGTGGTGTGTGGTGCTGCGGCCAGCGGTGCTGCGGCCAGCGATGCTGCGGTGGTGTGTGGTGCTGCCGTGACACGCGATGAGGTCCCCGCACGCCGCCTCGCGGAGCCGCCAGTCAATGAATCTGGCAACGTACCCGAAAGATTCGGTAGAGCGTCACATTCATTGAATTTCGAGGCGCGCCGCGGCAGGCGAAATGGGGTATTTGTGGGGATTCACGGGGGCAAGTTCGGTGTGCCGCCCAGGCCAGGGGGTGCTGAAGCAGCGCGCCGGGACGCAGGGGCCGGGCGGCGCCGGGACGCAGGGGCCGGGCGGCGCCGGGGCCGGTGGGGCAGGCCGGGGGGATCGCGGTCCGGCGGGCGGGCGGCGGGACGGCCGCCCGCCCGCGGGCACAGACGAGGCGGGCCGGGCGTGGAACTACTCCGGGTGCGGGGCCAGGGGCGCCGGGCCGGCGAGCGGGGGCTAGCGCAGGTGAGGGCCTAGCAGGGTCAGGTCGGCGGGCGAGAGGCGGTCGCGGGCGGTCTTGGCCTGGTGCCAGTAGGGGTAGATGAGCGGCGGGGCGCTGGCCGCCTCGAGCTGGGCCAGCTCGTCGGCGCCGAGGGTGAGGGACGCGGCGGCCAGGTTGTCGGCCAGCTGCTCATCGGTGCGCGCGCCGACCACCAGCGTGGTGACGGCCGGCTTGGCCAGGGTGTAGGCCAGGGCCACCTGGGCGGCCGGCACGCCATGCTGCTCGGCGACCTTGACCAGGACCTCGATGATGTCGTACAGGCCGTCGGTATCATAGACCGGCGGCTCGTCCCAGTCGGTGAGCTGCCGTGAGCCCGCCGGGGCCTCGCGGCCGCTGCGGTACTTCCCGGACAGCAGGCCGCCCGCCAGCGGGCTCCAGACCAGCACGCCCAGGCCCTGGTCGACCGCCAGCGGGATCAGCTCGTACTCGGCCTCGCGGGCCTGCAGGGAATAGTAGATCTGCTGGCTGACGAACTGCGGCAGGCCCAGCCGCTCCGCCGTGCCCAGCGCCTTCATCAGCTGCCACGAGGCGTAGTTGGACGCGCCGACATAGCGGACCTTGCCCTGCTGGACGAGCAGGTCCAGCGCGCGCAGGGTCTCCTCGAGCGGGGTCTGGCCGTCCCACTCGTGCACCTGGTACAGGTCGATGTGATCGGTGCCGAGGCGCCGCAGGCTGGCCTCGCAGCCGGAGATGACATGGTGACGGGAGAGCCCGGCGTCGTTCGGCCCGCGGCCCATGGGCATCCGCACCTTCGTGGCCACCAGCATCTGGTCCCGGCGGCCTGACAGGGCCTGGCCCACGATCTCCTCGGACAGGCCGTCCGAGTAGACGTCGGCCGTGTCGATGAGGTTGACCCCGGCGTCCAGGCACATGTCCACCTGCCGGCGGGCCTGGGCCACGTCGGTCGACCCGACGTTCTTGAACGGGCCGCGGCCGCCGAACGTCATCGTGCCCATCGTGAGCACGGAAACCCGCAGACCCGACTTGCCTAGTGCGCGATATTCCATGAAACCGACACTACCCAGCGGGGAGCGGCCCAGACGTGACGGGCCAGGCGCTGGCGGCGTGCCGCCGGGCCAGCTCGCGGTAGACGACGGGATTGGTCTCCACCCACTCCAGTGCCCGTCCGGTGACCTCGCCGGCCACCCGGGCCGGGACTCCCACAGCGATCATGCCGTCGGGAATGACCATCCCCGGCGGCACCGTGGCGCCCGCCGCGACCAGGGCCTGGCGGCCGACCACTACCCCGTCCAGGACGGTGGCGCCGTTGCCGACCAGGGCTTCGGTACCGATGACCGCGCCGTGCACCACGCACAGGTGGCCGACGGTCGCGCCCTCGCCGACCTCGGTTACCGGATCGGTGCCGCCGTGCAGCACCGAACCGTCCTGGATGTTCGCGCCGCGGCGGACCAGGATCGGACCGAAATCGGCGCGCAGCACCACCCCGTACCAGATGGAGGCTTCGGCCTCGACCCGGACGTCTCCGACCAGGGTGGCGGTGGGGGCGATCCACGCCCCCGGGCTGACTTGCGGCTCGCGGCCTTCAAAGGCGAACAGTGGCATCCGCCCATCATGCACCCGGGGGCGAGGCCAGGGTTACGCCTGCGGCTGGGAGATGTTGACCAGCCAGGGCACGCCGAACTGGTCGGTGCACATGCCGAACTCGTCGCCCCAGGCCTGCTTCTGCAGCGGCATGGTGGTGGTGCCGGAAGCGGACAGCTTCGCGAAGTAGCCCTGCAGGGCGTCACCGTCGTCGCCGGACAGGCTCACCCCGAACCCGTGCATCCCCTGATATTCCATCCCGGGAGGCGTGTCGGCGGCCATGATCGTGTACCCGGCGCTGGTCTGGAGCTGGCCGTGCATGATCTTGTCGGCGTCCGGCGCGTCCTTGGGCGTGCCGAAGTCGGCGAACGTGCTGAGCGTGAGGGTGCCGCCGAACACGCCGTTGTAGAACTCCAGCGCCTGGCGCGCGTTGCCGTTGAAGTTGAGATAAGGATTCAGCCGAGAGGCCATGGTCTTCTCCCTACGTCACGTCTCGTCTCTGAGCGGGAGGGATCCCCCTTTCGGCCGACGCTACCAGCCCGGTCTGACAAAACCGGGGGCCCGGGCGGCGGCTACCCGGCGGCCAGGGCGGTGATGATGTCGCGGACCTGATCGGGACGCAGGGCCCGGGTGGCGTCGCCGACCCACAGCTCCACCCGCTGCACGCCGGGATCGGCGGTGGTCATGGCCGCCGGCCAGGTCCAGATGCGCTGCTCGACGGCGAGCCGGCGGGCCGCCGCGGCGAAACGGTCCTGAGTGGTGCTCAGCAGCAGGTGCATCATGTGGACCTGCGGCGGATCGGGCACCAGCCGCACGTCCTCAACGCCGCGCAGCGCGCACGCGATCTCGCGGGCGTGGCTGACGTACCCGGGCATCAGCGGCAGCCTGCGCCGCAGGCAGCTCAGCGCCGAGGCGGCGCCCGGCCACAGGCCGAACAGGGTGCCGCCCATGCGCTTGCGCCATTCCCGCACCTCGGCGAGGATGTCCGCGGGCCCGGCCAGGCAGCAGCCCGCGAGCGCGCCGAGGCCCTTGTAGAAGGACACGTACACGGTGTCGAACAGCGCCGCGATCTCGGCCGGCGGCCTGCCGTACCCGGCGGCCGACTCCCACAGCCGGGCGCCGTCCAGGTGGACGGCGGCCCCGCGCGCCCGGGCCCATCCGGCCTGCGCCCGCAGGTCGTCCCAGTCCGGCTGCTGCCCGCCGAGGTCGCGCTGCGGCAACTCGATCAGCAGCGCCGCGGGAGGTTCGGCGATCGCGGTCAGGTCGTTCATGGTCATCAGCCGGTCCGGGCCGCCCGCCGGGCGTCCGGTCAGGCCGTGCAGGCGCTGGAGGGCCTGTTCCTCGTGCCGGTGCAGATGGCACAGCGGGTGGAACACCACCGTCCGGCGCTGCCGCCGGTCGGCGTGCACCCGCAGCACCGACTGCTGGGCCATGGTGCCGCTGGGCAGGTAGGCGGCGGCCGGCTTGCCCAGCAGCCCGGCGATCTCGGCCTCGAGCTCGGCCACGACGCCGCCGTCGCCGTAGCGATCGGGGACCGTGTCCGCGGGGATGGTGGCCAGCAGCCCGGCGGCGGTCACCGGGCCATGGCCGGTCAGGAACACGGTGCACTGGCCGCGCAGCGCGGCCTGCTTCTCGGGGTCAGCGGGCATCCCTCATTATGCCGGGGCTCACGATGGCCAGACGGGCCCGCGGGTAACTCGCGTGCCCGGCCCGCGGGTGCTGCGATAGCGTCCGGCCATGGAGGATGAGGACGGGTATTTCGGCGAGCGCATCGCGGCGACGTATGACGACTCGCCGGAAGGCATGTTCGACCCGGCTTTCGTGGATACGGTGGCCGACCTGCTGGCGGGGCTGGCGGGCGGCGGCCGGGCGCTGGAGCTGGGCATCGGGACCGGGCGCATCGCGCTGCCGCTGGCCCGCCGCGGCGTGCAGGTGCACGGCATCGACCTGTCCCGGGCCATGGTGGCCCGGCTGCGCGCCAAGCCCGGCGGCGACGCCATCGGCGTCACGATCGGGGACTTCGCCACCACCCGGGTCGACGGCGGCTTCTCGCTCGTCTACCTGGTGTTCAACACGATCATGAACCTGACCAGCCAGGACGCCCAGGTGGCCTGTTTCCGCAACGCGGCGGCGCACCTGGAACCCGGCGGCTGCTTCGTCATCGAGGTCGGCGTCCCCGACCTGCGCAGGCTCCCGCCCGGGCAGAACATGGTGCCGTGGCACGTGACCCCGACACGCTGGGCGTTCGACCTGTACGACGTGGCCACCCAGGCGATGAGCTCGAACTACATCACGGTCGACGACGGCCGCGGCGAGTACCGCTCGATCCCGTTCCGGTACGTGTGGCCCGCCGAGCTCGACCTGATGGCTCGGCTGGCCGGGATGCGGCCGCGCGACCGCTGGGACGGGTGGACCCGGGAGCCGTTCACCAGCGAGAGCCGCCAGCACGTCTCGGTCTGGGAGAAGGTTCCTTAGGCCCGGGTCTGGGAGAAGGTTCCTTAGGTCCGGGGTCCGGGAGAAGGTTCCCCGGGGCCCAGGGTCTGGGAGAAGGTTCCCCGGGGGCCAGGGTCTGGGAGAAGGTTCCTTAGGTCCGGGGTCCGGGGTCCGGGGTCCGGGAGAAGGTTCCCCGGGCACAGGGTCCGGGAGAAGGTTCCTCAGGCCCGGCCGCGGTTCCAGCTGGGCTTGCGCTTCTCCAGGAAGGCCTGTGCTCCCTCCTTGGCGTCGGGAAGCTGGCTGGTCGCGGCCATGACCTCGATGGCGTAGGCGTAGGCCTTGGCCTGGTCCAGGTCGATCTGGGCGTACAGAGCCTGCTTGCCGATGCCCTTGCTGGCCGCCGAGCCGCGGGTGACCCGGTCCAGCAGATCCTGGACCGCCGAGTCGAGCTGGGCCGCGGGCACCACCCGGTTGACCAGGCCCCAGTCCAGCGCGGTGCGCGCGTCGATGACGTCGCCCGACATGGCCAGCTCGGCGGCCCGCTTGCGGCCGACGTTCCTGGCGATGGCCACCATCGGGGTGTGGCAGAACCACCCACCCTTGCCGCCGGGCGCGGCGAAGCCGGCGTCCTCGCTGGCCACGGCCAGGTCGGCGCTGGCCACCAGCTGGCAGCCCGCCGCGGTGGCCAGACCGTGCACCCGCGCCACCACAGGCTGGGGCACCTGCTGCATCAGCGTCATCAGCTCCGTGCAGGTCATCAGCAGCGCGCGGACCTGCTGAAGGTCTCCGTCGGCGACTTCGGCCAGGTCGTGCCCGGCGCTGAAGACCGGGCCGTTACCGGCCAGCACGATGCCGAGGACGTTGCTGCCGCCGAGATCACCGAACGCCGCGATCAGCTCGCGCATGTGCTCCAGCGACAGGGAATTGCGGCGCTGCGGCCGGTTCATGGTGACGGTGGCGAAGTCGCCGGAGCGCTCCACCAGGATGTGCTCGAAACCCATGGTTATACGGTAAGACGAAAAGGATCCGCTGGCGAAGGAGGAGCCCGATGGCGCGTACGCCGCAGGAAGTGTTCGCCCACCACGCCCAGGCCCTAGACGCGGGTGACCTGGACGGAATCGTGGAGGACTACTCCGACGACGCCGTCTTCATCACCCCGGACGGGATCAAGCGGGGCAAAGACGGCATCCGCGAGGCGTTCACCCTGCTGCTGGCCGACGTGCCCAACGCGGACTGGGCGCTGCCGACGCAGATCTACGAGGGCGACGTGCTCTTCCTGGAGTGGACCGCGACCTCCGCCGCGACCAAGGTCGAGGACGGCATCGACACGTTCGTCTTCGCCGACGGGCTGATCCGGGTGCAGACGGTGCGCTACACCCTGCAGCGGACGAGCTGACGGGGGGCGGGTAAGCCCGTTCGTTCGGCAGTAAAGATCGTTCAGCCGGCGGCGCGGGCCGGGACCGGGCGGGCCGCGCGCCAGGCCACGGCGGTGGCGGTCAGCGCGGCCAGCGCGGCGGTGAGCATCGCGGCGCGGTCGCCGGAGACCCCGATCCCGCCGCTGACGCTCACGGCCACGGCCGGCAGCAGGGCGGCGCCCACCGCGGCGCCGATCTGGCGGCTGGTGTTGATCATGCCTCCGACCAGGCCCTGGTCGGAGTCGGCCATGCCGCGGCTGGCCAGCACGGTCGAGCCGAGCGCGGTGCCCGCGGTGCCGAAGCCGATCAGCGTGACCACGAACAGGACCGGGCTGTAACCCGTCGCGGGCAGCCGGGTCAGCACGAGGAAGCCGGCCGCGGCCGCGGCGGCGGTCAGCACCAGCAGCCGCCGGACGCCCATCTTGCCCGCCAGCCGCGGCCCGGTCACGCCCGCGACGAACCCGACCACGCCCTGCGGGGCGATGATCAGGCCGGTGAGCAGCGGAGACTCGTGCAGCACCTGCTGCAGGTACAGGGAGAGCACGAGCATCTCGCCGCCGTTCCACAGGCCGAGCAGGAAGGCCAGCGTGGTCCCGTCCCGCAGGCCCTTGCGGTGCAGCAGGGCGGGGCGGATGAGCGGTTCGGGGTGCCGGGTCTCGGCCCGGGCGAAGGCGGCGGTGGCCACGGCGGCGACGACGACGGCCGCGATGACCAGCGGCGAGGTCCAGCCGAGCACCACGCCCTGGGAGACGGCGAACACCACGAGCGTGACCGCGCTGGTGATCAGCAGCGCGCCGCGGACGTCGAGGCGGCGGGTGCCGTGGGCTCTGACGGCGTGCCTGGTGACGTTCCTGACGGCGTCCCTGGTGACGTTCCCGGTGGTGTGCCTGGTGGTGTGCCTGGTGACGTTCCTGACGGCGTCCCTGGTGACGTTCCCGGTGGTGTGCCTGGCGGCGTTCCTGGTGGCGTTCCTGGTGGCGCCGAGGACGGCCGGGGACAGGGCGGCGGCGATCAGGCCGACCGGGACGTTGACCAGGAACACCGCGCGCCAGCTGGTGAACTGCACCAGCACCCCGCCGAGCACCTGGCCGGAGACGAAGCCGACGGAGGAAACCGCGCCGTACAGGCCGATGGCGCGAGTACGCTCGGGGCCTTCGGGGAAGCCGGTGGTGATGAGAGACAGAGCGGCCGGCGCGACGATGGCGGCGCCCGCGCCTTGCACGACGCGCGCCGCGATCAGCAGCACCGGGTCCTGCGCCAGCCCGCCGGCCAGGCTGGCCAGGGCGAACGCGACCAGGCCGATGACGAACATCCGCCGACGGCCGAGCAGGTCAGCGGCCCGGCCGCCGAGGATGAGAAGGCCGCCGAACGAGATGGCGTATCCCGTCACGATCCACTGGACCGCGTCGGCGGGCATGCGCAGTTCCCGCTCGATCGAGGGCAGCGCGACGTTCACGATGCTGAAATCAAGGACGACCATGAACGCGGCGACGAGGATCAGGGCTAGCTGCAGCGGCTGGCGGCGGGCAGGGGCGGCGGGCGTTGCTGTCGTGGTGGGCGTAGTTGTCGTGGTGGGCGTAGTTGTCGTGGTGGGCGTAGTTGTCGTGGTGATGGACGCGGTTGTCGTGGTGGGCGTAGTTGTCGTGGTGGTGGACGCTGTTGTCGTGGTGGGCGCGGATTCGTGACGGCGGGAGGACGGCACGGTGGCAGGCATGATACCAATCAGATACGTTACGGATCGTTTCGAATTTCTTCATGATAGAACATGGCGATGAACGGTGATATTCCGGGGGGTGGGGTGTCGACAGCGGGGGCTGGGGCACCAGTGGCGGGGGGCGGGGCGCCGGGGGGCGGAGCGCCGGGGGGCGGAGCGCCGGGGGGCGGAGCGCCGGGGGGCGGAGC
>Ga0335078_10002510_pt1 | contig 27773 bp, 22 predicted proteins | sample Lox_Sample_32_FD_206711 | JGI IMG/M metagenome (GOLD analysis project Ga0335078, IMG submission 206711) | Soil microbial communities from Loxahatchee National Wildlife Refuge, Florida, United States - Lox_Sample_3.2 | ecosystem: Environmental > Terrestrial > Soil > Wetlands | place: USA... | reverse complement strand
TGGGGGCGGAAAATCGTTGAGCTTCGATTTGAGCAGGTGACGCGCCATATGGACGCCACTACAGGAATCCTCCCGTGAGCACCACTCGGACAATGCCCGGCGGACGGGCGGACCCGGCGGCCCTGCCACGTGGTTCCAACGGTCGTGCCTTGTGCCGCTGGTGCAATCTCGAGGTCCCTGCGGGCAGGCGAACATTCTGTTCCGATTTCTGCGTTGAGGAGTGGAAGCTGCGCAGCGATCGGGGACATCTGCGAGACAGGGCCTTCGAGCGCGACAAAGGAGTGTGCGCGGTCTGCGGGCTTGACTGTGTTGCTGAGTTCAATCGGCTACGCCGTCTGCGCGGACCGGCTCGGCTGCGAGGATTCGCGGCTTACGGAATTCGGCCGGCCAGCCGCAAGAGCCTGTGGGACGCGGACCACATCGTTGCTGTCGTCGAGGGTGGCGGGGAGTGCGATCTGCAGAACATTCGGACACTCTGTTTGAAGTGCCACCGGAAGCGCACGGCTGAACTGAGAACTAAGCGATCAGCCATCAGCCGGTCGCTGCCCGCGGAGAGCTAAGAGCGATTGGCTTTCGCTAAGATAAAAGCATCAGCCTCACTTTTCAACCTTCCAGAATCGCGCTGCCCGAACGCGCGATTGAGTGGATCTCAGTACCTGCCGCAGCGAAACCGGGTGCGGTGCGCACGGCGGTTGACCGTCGCCATCTTCCCGCGCTCACAGGCTTGCGTTTCCTGCTGGCAATCTGGGTCGTGTTTCATCACCTTACCGGACGAAACATGATGTTGCAGGGATGGGCGGAATCGCTGCCTGGTCCGCTGGATGAGATTGTTCGCGGCGGCTACCTTGCGGTCGGTACCTTCTTCCTCCTCTCGGGATTCGTGCTGGCCCGCAGTTACGGCGCTACCGAATGGAATGGAGGCAATCTGATTCGCTACGCCGCGGGCCGGTTCGCGCGCGTTTATCCGGGTTACTTGTTGAGCCTGCTGATTGTCTCGCCGTTCATCTACAAGTTCCTCATGAAGCCGGCAACGGTACCGAAGGCGCCCGTCCTCACCAGCTATCTCTTCGTTCTGCAGGGATGGGAGCAGGCAGTTGTCCATTGGAACACACCCGCCTGGTCACTTTCGTGCGAGTTCTTCTTCTACTTGTGTTTTCCCCTGCTCGCGCTTTGTCTTCGCCGGCAAAGCGGCATCACTATGCTGCTCGCCGTTGGCGCCGCGATTCTTTTGCCGCTGGCCCTGGCGCGAACAGGCGTGCCCGATTACTGGAAACCGTTCACGCACCTGGCCGACTTCCTTCTCGGGATTGCGGCCGCAGGGTTCTTTGACCGGGTGGCGAGGCGAGGCTCAGGCTGGGCCCGGCGGGGGTGGATTCTATACGTTTCCGGGATCGCAATCGGCGCCTGTGTGGTGGCGTTCCCCGCCTTGACGGAGGGCTGGACCACGCTCACCGTCGCGTTGCGTCCCATGAATGTGGCTCTGGTCGTTGGACTGGCCCTCGGCGGGGGCCTGCCGGCGCGAATTCTCTCCACGCGCCTCGCGACGCTGCTGGGTAATGCGAGCTATTCGCTATACATTCTGCACGTGCCGCTCATGTGGTGGTTCAGCAACTTCTGGTGGCACCCGAAGGGTCTTACACTGGGGGTCTGCACGGTGGGCTATCTGGCAGGAACGGTTGCGATATCCACTGCTGTATTCCAGTTCGTGGAGAGCCCGGCGAACCGCTGGATTCGCGATTGGGTCAACGCACACACCTCTCGCCCAGGTCACAGTTGATACGGCCGCAATCCGGTCAACGCTCAGCTATTCGTGCTGCGGCTCGGCTGTCGCCTCGTCAATCGTTTCAGCCTGCGGGGCGGGCTGCTCATCCGGGGATTCGGGTGAGGGGTTCAGCTTTCGATGTTGGCGGCGAGCGAGCTTTTCAGCGCGCTTCTCTTTGCGCTGCTGTTCCTTTTGCCGTTTCTGAAATGTAGTGGATCCTCTGCCCGCCATGATCCCTCCTCCTCGGGATGGGCCGGACGAGGCCGGCCCCTGAATTGTTGAATCGTCCGGTTCAAACGACTGGTAAGGCTACCAGCGCGAACCACCACGCCCGCGGCCGCCACCACCGCCGCCGCGATACCCACCGCCACCCCCACCCTGGGCTTTGGGGCGTGCTTCGTTCACGTTCATCGCTCGGCCATTGAGCTCGGCGCCATTGAGGCCGTTGATCGCCGCAGTCGCTTCGCCGGGATTCGGCATTTCCACGAAAGCAAATCCTCGGGGCTGTCCCGTATCGCGATCGGTGATGATGCTGACTTTGTCGATTGCGCCATAATTCTGAAAGGCAGAGCGAAGCTCTTCCTCGGTGGTTCGGTAACTGAGGTTACCCACGAAAATGTTGGTCATTCAGGCTCCTTTGGAGTTTCTTTGTCGATGTCGGACAACGCGAGGAACCGTACCCGAAGGAGCGGAACGAAGGCGGCCGGAAAAGCGGCCTGATAACACTGGCCGCGAGCAGCGACATGTTCAGTATAGCAGGAGCCCCAAATCACGCCCCGGAGCTCACTTCCGAGCCCTGAGCGGCTGGCTTCCAATGACCGTTTGCTAGACCGCGATCATCCAGCCGAACGGGTCAGGCCGATTGCCGTATTGAATATCGACAAGATGGTGATACAGCGTGTCGGTTACCGCCCCACACTGGCCGGTGCCGACCCGCAGTCTGCGGCCATCGTCCATCACAAAGGTGTCAATACCGGCCACCACCGCCGCCGTGCCGCAGGCGAACGCCTCGCTGACGGTCCCGTCCTCGATCTGACGAAGGAGCGTCTCGAAATGGATGTCCTCTTCCAGCGGCTCAAGGCCAAGTGTCGGGGCCAGACGTAGGATACTGTCGCGGGTGATTCCCGGAAGAACTGTGTCGTGGAGGTACGGCGTAATCAGCCGTTTGCCGGCGACGAAAAACACGTTCATGCCGCCCATCTCTTCGATATTCCCGCGGCCGCGGGCATCCAGAAACAACACCTGCGCGCAGCCTTTCTTCTTCGCCTCGCCGATCACCTCCAGGGTGACGGCGTAATTTGCAGCCGCCTTCACGTTACCTGTGCCGCCGGGAGCGGCCCTTCCCACCGATCTGGTTACGTAAACCGGTACCGTCTGCGTGCCTTTGACGCCCTCGGCTCTCGGAAAGTACGCCCCGGACGGGAGTGTGAGGATGAAAAAGAGAAACTCGCTGCTGGGGCGCACGCCGATACAGGGTTCAGTGCCAATCATCGTCGGCCGCACGTAAAGGGAACCGGGGAACCCGGGAACCCAGTCGCGCTGTCGGCTGACCAGATCGCGAATGCCTTCGACGAAAACGCTCTCGTCCAGAGCGGGCATGGCCATGCGCGCTGCGGAGTTATTCAGGCGCCGAGCATTCTGCTCCGGCCGAAACAAATGAACCGAGCCGTCCGCCCACTTGTACGCCTTCAGCCCTTCGAAGATGGCCTGCGCATAGTGAAAAACGATGGCGGCGGGATGGAGGTCGATCCGCCCCAGGCTTTCGGTACGCGGCGCGTCCCACTTGCCGGCCGAGTAGCGGGCACTCAGCCAGAGCGGGACGAATGTGCGCCCGAATTCGATCTTGTCAGGATTGAGATCGAACGGGGGCGGCGGAGCGATGACGTCGAGCACTTGCGTTGTCACAACTCAATGATAGCTGTCCGAAGAGGTTCTCAGCGACAGGCCCGCGTTCGCGCGCCGGCGCCTATTCGGCAAGCGTCTTTTCGATTGCTGCCTTGACCTCCGGCGAATCGGGTTTTACTGGCGGCTCGAACCGGGCTACGATGTTGCCGTTGCGATCGATGAGGAACTTCGTGAAATTCCATTTGATGTCGCCCCCCTGGGCCGCGGTCAGGTACTTGTAAAGCGCGTCCTGATCGTCGCCCTTCACCGAGATCTTGCTCATCATGGGAAACGTGACGTTATAGGTGCGTGTGCAGAACGATTTGATTTCCTCGTTGGTGCCCGGTTCCTGCTGCATGAAGTTATTGGCGGGAAAGCCCACAATCACGAAACCCTTGTCCTTGTATTGTTCGTACACTGCTTCCAGACCCTTGTATTGCGGGGTGAAACCGCATTTGCTCGCGACGTTGACCAGCAGCAAAACCTTGCCTTTGTACTCCGAGAGCGGAGCAGGCTGGCCATCGATGGACTTAGGCGTAAAACCGTACACGCTTTCCGCGCCGTAAGTCAGAGCTGCTGCGGCCAGCATGGTGAGAGCGGGAATGAGGATGCGCATAGTTCTCCTTAACGAACGATCATAGCGCGTAGGCCGTGCATGGCCGCGCCCGCCTGGGTGACAGAATGTAAAAATGGCGCAAAAGCTGGCGGAGTTGCTGAAGGAAACAATCGACGGTGAAATCGAGGCCATACGCGCGGTTGCCACGCTTGAACCAGCGCGTCCGGGCGCGTGGGCGAAAAAGCAGGAACTGGGTCATCTCATCGATTCGGCGGCCAACAATCACGTCCGCTTTGTGCGCGGAGCGCTCGATCCGGAGTACCGCGGGCCCGGTTATGACGCCGAAGCCTGGGTGGCGCTGCATGGTTATGCCGACCTTCCCTGGACGATGCTGGTCGACTTCTGGGAACGCTACAACAGGCTGCTGGTCGAACTGGTTGCACGTATTCCCGAGGAGAGGCTCAGCACCGTTTGTATCATCGGCGAGGGTCAGCCGGTAACACTCGGCTTCGTGATTCAGGACTACGTTCGGCACCTGAAACATCATCTGGATCACCTTCTTGGCCGGAAGTAGCTTACGCTCCCCGGCAAATGCGGAGACGGCGCTGCCTCTCAACCGTACTAAAGTTTCGGCCCAGGGAGCCGATAGGTGAAATAGCCGTCTGACGTCCCCCTTTGCGCGGGCGACCCCCTGGTGAGCGGTCGCCCGCCGCAGTTCTGGTACTCTCGACGTAGGCTCAAGCCCCAACCATCGTCGCTCACGATATATTTGTTCCGTGCGATTTGTCCCCGCTGCAGCTCTCATCTTCTGTTCCCTCGCTCTCGCCCAAACAAACTCGGTATCCGTCTCCTCTCCCGATTCGCTGATCCAGTTGCGCGTGTCTACAACCGCCGACAGCGGACAGCTCTTCTGGGAGGTCCTCTATCGTGGGCGCCATATAATCGAGCCATCGATGCTCGGCCTCGACATCCAGGATCAGCCGGTCCTCGGCGCCAATCTGCAGATTGTCGCCTCGCGGCTCGGCAAAATCGATGAGACCTGGACCCGGCGCGCCGGCAAATCCAACCCCGTTCGGAATGCCGCCAACACTCTTGCGCTCGATCTCCGCGAGTCGCGAAGACCAAACCGCCAGCTCGCGATTGAAGCGCGCGTTTACAACGACGGCATCGCCTTTCGCTACGCGATCCCCGATCAGCCGGTCTTAAAGACGTTTCGCATCGTCAACGAGAAGACCGAATTCGTTCTGGCCGGAGACGCCACCGCCTATCCACTCATCCTCAGGAACTTCCACACTTCGTGGGAGGATAACTACCGCACGGTTGCGTTAAGCGGGATTCATCCGGAATCGCTGATCGCCATGCCCTTGTTGATGGATTTGCCGGGCGTGGCATGGCTCGCCATCACGGAGGCCGATATCGACAACTACGCCGGCATGTATCTGATGCACTCCGAGAGGAAGCCGCGGGCGCTGGAGGCGCGGCTTGCCCCTCACCCCGATGAGCCCGGTGTGGCGGTTGCGGCGCAAACGCCGATGACAACGCCGTGGCGCGTCGTGATGATTGGACCCGCGCCCGGCCGCTTGATTGAGTCGAACATCGTGGAGAACCTGAACCCGCCATCCATGATCGCGGACGCCTCGTGGATCAAGCCCGGCAAGGCGTCGTGGGACTGGTGGTCGGGTCCGTATGACGAAAACGTGAGCTTCAAGCCTGGCAAGAACACGGCCACCGCGAAGCACTATATCGATTTCGCGTCAAACGCGGGTTTCGAGTATTTTCTGCTCGACGGCGGATGGGCGGCTGAAGGCGCCGGTCCGAACGATTCCAGCGCCGATATTACCAGGGCCCGGCCTGAGATCGACATGCCCGCATTGCTGGCATGGGCCAAATCGAAGAACGTCCGTGTCTGGCTGTGGGCGCACTGGACCGATGTAGCGCGCCAACTGGATGAGGTGTTCCCCTTGTATGAAAAATGGGGCATCGCCGGCGTCAAGATCGATTTCATGGACCGCGATGACCAATGGATGGTCAACTTCTACCGCCGGGTCGCGGAGAAGGCGGCACGGCATCACCTTATGGTCGACTTCCACGGGGCATTCAAGCCGGACGGCCTGAGCCGCACCTGGCCCAACGTTATCACGCGCGAGGGCGTGCTCGGGCTCGAATACAACAAATGGAGCGCGCGCGTGACGCCAGACCATAATGTCATGCTGGCCTTCACGCGAATGCTGGCCGGGCCGATGGACTATACGCCGGGTGGTTTCCACAATGTCACCCGCGAGGCTTTCCAGCCGCGCGACGTGCAGCCCATGGTCATGGGCACGCGCGCGCACCAGACCGCTCTGTTCGTTGTCTTCGAAGGTCCCTTCGAGATGGTCGCCGACTATCCAGAAGCGTATGAAGGCCAAAAGGAGCTTGCATTTCTCAGCGCCGTGCCAACTTCGTGGGACGAAACCCGCGTTCTCAACGCGCGAGTGGGCGACTATGTCACGATTGCTCGGCGAAGCGGCCGGGCGTGGTATGTGGGAAGCATCGCTGGCTGGCATGCCGCTGAGCTGGACATCCCGCTGACGTTCCTTGGTGCCGGCGATTACCTCGCTGAAACCTGGTCGGACGCGCCGGACTCCGCTGAAAATCCCACCCATACGGTCATGGAGAAAATGAAGGTCAACGCGACCACCGTACTCAAAACGAAGCTGGAATCGGGCGGCGGTCAGGCCGTTCTCATTCGACCCGTCGAGTGATCCGTCAGCCCTTATAACGGTTTAAAAGACGCCGCGGCATTCGGCGTGCACCGGGCCGTCTCATGAGCATCCGTTTCGCTTCGCTGATCGCCGGAATGTTCCTGGCGGCATGCCTTCTCACCGCTTCTGTTTTTGGGCACGACCACAAGGTAATGAATGGTACGTGGAGCCTGATCCCGGAGAAGTGCGATTTCGGGAGCCAGCCTCCGATCGAGCACGGGACTGTCACAATCGATGAGCGTCAGGGAAACATTACCGTGTCCAGAAATTTCTCATACGAAGGCGACAACCAGCTCGTTTTTTATCGCGACAGCACTGACGGGGCGAACAACGCCAAAATCCACTCCGCCGAAGGGGTGACAAGCAGGACCGGCTGGGATCATGACCAGCTCAGAGTGACCACAAGGCGGAATGGAGAGACGACCGTCGAAACTTATTCGCTCAACGCGGATGGCACCATGACGGTGAACGTGACGCGCCCCGGCGGTCAGCCGATTCTGCTTGTTTTCGAGCGCCGCTGATAAAGCGGCGGACGCTTTTTAGACCTGCGCCAGCACACCGGCCGGGGTTTCCGCCTCGCGGCGGCCGCGCAGAAAGTTCTGCAGTCGCTCCATGTACAAATAAATCACTGGCGTGATGTAAAGCGTCAGGAACTGCGAGACCACCAGGCCGCCTACCACCGCAAGGCCCAGCGGCTGACGGGCGTCAGCGCCTTCGCCATAACCAAGGGCGATCGGCATCGTGCCAAACAGCGCCGCCATGGTGGTCATCATGATCGGTCGGAAGCGGAGCATGCAGCCCTGATAAATGGCTTCGCTTGGCCGCTTGCCGTCCACTCGCTGGGCCTCCAGAGCGAAATCGATCATCATGATGGCGTTCTTCTTTACTACGCCGAACAGCATGATGACGCCGACGAACGCGTAAAGATCCAGTTCCTTGTGGAACAGCATTAGCGTGAGCAGCGCGCCGAACATTGCCGAGGGTAGACCCGACAGGATCGTGATGGGGTGGATGAAACTCTCGTACAAGATGCCCAGCACGATATAAATCACCGCCAGCGCCACAATCAGCAGGATCGACATCCCCTGGAACGATTCCTGAAATTCCTTCACGGTGCCCTGGAAATTGGCGCTGACCGTCGGCGGCATGCGCATGTCGGAGATGACCTTATTGACCGCGTCGGCGGCTTGGCCCAGCGAATAACCCGGCAGCAGGTTGAACGAGATCCCCACCGCGGGCAACTGGCCGAAGTGGTTGACGCTCAACGGGCCCATGGTGCGGGCGGTATGAACCACCGCGTCCAGCGGTATCAGCGGGCCATTGGCGGACCGGATATAGAGTTTCGACAGCGCGCTCGGGTCGCGCTGAAATCTCGGCTGCACTTCCACGATCACCTGATATTCGTTCGATGGCGTGTAGATGGTGGATGCCTGACGGTTGCCGTAGGCGGTGTAAAGGGCGTCCTCGATCTGCTCCGGCGTTACGCCGAGCGAAAGTGCGCGGTCGCGATCGATATCCACGGTGACCTGCGGCGCGCTTATTTGCATGTCGCTGTTCACGTCGGTGAACCCGGGCAGTGTCGCCATCTTCGTCATCAGACGCGGCGCCCAGGCGTAGATCTCCTTCAGGTTGGCGCTCTGAAGCGTCAGGTTGTAAACGCTGGTGGCGAATTGGCCGCTCACCGTAATGGGCGGCGGATTCTGCATGAACGCCATGATGCCGGGAACCATGAAGAGCTTCGGACGAGTGGCCGCGATGAACTGGTCCACCGAAACCGCGCGCTGGTCGCGAGGCTTCAACCCGACGAAGAAGAACCCCTGATTACCGCCCATCATGAAGGCGCCAACGTCGTCAACAGCGGGATCTCTGCCGGCGATGTCCGCCACTGCCAGAGTCTTCTGCGCCATCGCTTCGGCGGAGATATCCTGGCCGGCCATGGTGACCCCAAACATGAAACCGCTGTCCTGGCTCGGAATGAAGCCCGTCGGCATGGTGAAAAACAGATAGAGCGTGCCGCCAAGCATCGCGAAGGCCACCAGCAACGTTATGAACTGATGCCGCAGCGTGAGTCGCAGGCTTGCGTCATACCATTTGGCAAGACCCTGGAATCCGTTCTCCAGAACGCGGTAGATGGCGCCGTGGTGCGCCTGGCCGCTCATCCGCAGGAAGCGGCTGCCCAGCATGGGAGTCAAGCTAAGGGAGACGACTCCGGAGATCAGGATTGCCACTGCGATAGTGACCGCAAACTCGTGCAGCAGCCGCCCCACGATGCCGCCCATGAACAGCACTGGAATGAATACCGACACCAGCGACACGGTCATGGTGATGATGGTGAAGCCGATCTCCTTCGATGCCAGCATCGCCGCTTCCATGCGCGGATGGCCCATTTCCATGTAGCGCACGATGTTCTCCAGCATGACGATGGCGTCGTCCACTACGAAGCCGACCGACAATGTCAGGGCCATCAGCGAGAGATTGTTGAGACTGTATCCGAGCAGATACATCACCGCGAAAGTGCCGATGATGGAAAGAGGTACGCTCACCCCCGGAATCAGCGTGGCCGAGATGTTCCGCAGGAAAAGAAAAATTACCATCACCACAAGGCAGATGGTGAGAAGCAAAGTAAACTCGACGTCTTGGATGGAGCGGCGAATGGCGATGGAACCATCGAAGGCCACCTGCATCTTCACGGCCGGCGGGATCTCCTTGCGTAGCTCGGGCAGGAGCGCGTTGACGTTCTTCGCCACTTCCACCGTGTTGGTGCCGGGCTGGCGGTGGATGCCCATCATCACGCTCAGTCTGCCGTTGTACCAGCTAGCTACCTTGTCGTTCTGCACGCTGTCCACCACGTTGCTTACCTGATCGAGGCGAACCGGCGTCCCATTCCGGTAGGCGACAATCAGCGGGCGATAGGCCGCCGCCGTCGTGAGCTGCCCGGTCGACTGGACAATAAAGGCCTGCCGCGCGCCGTAGAGCTTGCCCGTCGGCATGTTCACATTGCTCTGCTGGATGGCCCTTTGTACCTCGTCTATGCCGATGTTCCGGGCCGCGAGCAGGTCCGGGTCCACCTGCGCGCGCACGGCGTAGGAGGAGCCGTACACTTCCACCTGCGAAACGCCGCTCACCATCGACAGGCGTTGCGCGATCGTGGTCTGCGCGTACTCGTCCACGGCATACAACGGCAGCGTTTCCGAGCTCAGTGACATGAAGAAAATAGGCTGCTCGGCAGGATTGGCCTTGGAGTAGGACGGCGGCGCCGGCATGTTCGGCGGCAGCAGGCCGGCGGCTTTGGAAATAGCCGACTGGATGTCCTGGGATGCAGCGTCTATGTTGCGGCTGAGATCGAACTGAACGGTAACTGTGCTCGATCCCTGCGTGTTGGACGAACTCATCTGTTTGACGCCGGCAATCGTGGAAAACTGCCGTTCAAGCGGCGTCGCCACCGCCGAAGCCATGGTTTCAGGATTCGCGCCGGGAAGCGCCGCACTCACCTGGATGGTGGGATAGTCCACGGTCGGCAGTGCCGCCACCGGCAACACGCGGAACGCCACCAATCCGAACACCAGGATGGCCATCATGACCAGCGTGGTCATGATGGGACGCTCGATGAAGATCTTCGATGGGTGCACGGCTACGCCCCTGTCTTCGCCGGTTGCGCGGGCAATTCGAACACCGGCGCCCCCGGCGCGAGCAGCAACTGCCCGTCGGTAACCACCGTCTCGCCCGCGGTAAGTCCTTTTTCGATCACCACCCGGCGATCCAGGTTTTGGCCCACGGTGACCAGACGCGCTTCCACCGTCTTGTTCGGCTTGACCACATATACGAACGACCCCTGCTGACCCGCCTGGACGGCCTCGGAGGGAATCACCGTGGCGTTCTTCTGCGTGTCCAGCGTAAGCACCACGTTGACGAACTGGCCAGGCCACAGACGATGGTCATCGTTGGACACTGTAGCCTTGAGCTTGATCGTCCCGGTGGTGGTGTCCACCGTGTTATCGACTACCGTGAGCACGCCATGCGAGGGCAAGCCGGGAGAATCCTGTGGCGCAACCTCCACGCCAAGTCTTCCGCCCGCCGCAAACCGCCCGCGCACCGCGCTGAGGTGATCCTCGGGAACGTTGAAGCTGACAAAAACCGGTGCGAGCCGGTTGACCACCACCAGCGCAACGTCGTTCACCTTCACCAGGTTCCCGGCGTGAACCAGCAGATTACCTGTTCGTCCCGCCACCGGCGCCTCGATCCGGCAATAACTGAGGTTCAGCTTCGCCGCGTCCACCGCCGACACGTCGGCGTTGATGGCGGCTTGGGCGCTCTCCACCGCCGCTTCGTCGGCGCGAATCGATTCCTTCAACACATCGGCGCTGGTGCGCGATGCGTCGGCCTGCTGCCGGGATACGACGCCTTCCTTTTGCAACTCGCTGTAACGGTCGGCATCGGCCTGCGCGTTCTTCAGCGAGGCGATGTCCTTCAGCCTTGTAGCCTCAGCCTGCTTGAGTTGCGCCCGGTCGCGCGCGACGTTAGCTTCGGCCTGGCGAAGAGCTTCGTCGTAGGGACGCGGATCGATCACGAACAGAAGTTGGCCCTTCTCAACGTTCTGGCCTTCCGTGAAGTGCACCTCGGTAAGTTCGCCGGCAACCTGCGATTTGATCTGGACGGTTGAGGACGGCTCGACGTTTCCGACCACGCGGATTTCGACAGGCACCGATTCGCTTGCTGCTGTCGCCACGCTTACGGGAACGGGTGGCGGACCGCCTGCGGTTGCCGGCGCCTGCCTGGAGCTGCAAGCTACAGCCAGAAGGATGATAGTGAAAAGAAAAATGACCTTGAGATCGCGGAGCACGAGACCCTTTCGTAACGGGATGCTTCCAGTTTAGCTGGTGGGTGAACGTCAGCGGACCGTGGGGTGTCGCCCACTTCGGGCCTGTCCCCCTGCGATCACTTACAGGCGATCTTCTCGATCTTCGGATATCCGTCGATGTGCTCGTTTTCATCGAAAGTTACCGTGCACGAGCGGATCTCCTTTGGTAGTGGTTTTGCGATCTTGATGCTTGTACCTGCATAGACGCACTCGAGCCAGTTTTCACGTGGCGGGTTCGGATAGAGCTCCCAGCTTTCCACCAGCTTGCCTTTAACATGTTTTTCATCGGGCGCGAGCGAACCCTCCTCCTCGGGCCGCCCGTCGTAGAATGTCAAACCGGCGAGTACGTTAGGCGATGTGTCCTTTCGCTCCGTCCAGCCGGATGGTCCCCTCGTAAGCGTTTGCGTGGTCACAATCTGAGCGGGGCAGCCCACCTCTTGCCCGGCGGCAAGGCCGATGGTCAGACCTGCCGCAATGAGAACCGCGTGGAATTGAATCATATGGCTTATCATTTCACCACGGCGCGGCGTTTCAACACGTCGTACGTATAACCAACATGTTCTTCCCCACCCTTCGGCAGGATGTTCGGCAGGCCACGCGCCTTCTTGTTCACAGTCCCGGCTTTACTCTTGTGGCCGTCTCCGCTCTCGCCCTGGGGATCGGCGCCAACACCGCGATTTTCTCCGTGGTCAACAGTATCCTGCTTGAGCCCCTGCCCTATAGGCAGCCGGACCGTCTCGTGCGCCTTGTGATGCACTTCCGGGATGGGAACGCCAACGTCACATCGGTGCCGAAATTCATGGCCTGGAAGGACAACACAACCGCCTTCCAGTACATCTGTGCCTACAACTTCTCCGGACCCGGCCTCAATCTCGGTGGTGGCGGCTTCCCGGAGCAGGTGAAGGGAATCCATGTCTCGGCGGACTTCTTTCCCGTGTTTGATGCCACGCCCGCCATCGGGCGCGTATTCACCCCCGGCGAGGACAAACCGGGCGGACCCCACTTTGCGGTGATGAGCCATGGGTTGTGGGTGCGCCGGTTTGGCGGCGATCCGCGGGTGATTGGGCAGGCGATCCTGCTCGGAGGTGAGCCATGGACTGTAATCGGAGTGCTTCGCACCTCCTTCCGCTCCTATCCCCCGGCGGACCTCTTCCTGCCTCTGCAGGCCGATGCGAATACCACCAATCAGGCGCACTACCTGTCGGCTGCAGCGCGCCTCAAGCCCGGTATCACTCTGGAGGAAGCGAAAGCACAGATGAAGATCGCCGCCGGACGTTTTCGGCAAGCCAATCCCCGCGCCATGAACAGGGACGAATCGGCAACGGCCGAACCGTTCCAGGAAGCCATGGTCGGTGACGTACGGAAGCCGCTGCTTATCCTCCTCGGTGCGGTCGCGCTGGTGCTCCTCATCGCTTGCGCGAATGTCGCCAACCTGCTGCTGGCTCGCGCGACCGACCGGGCTCGCGAGGTAGCCATACGCGCGGCTCTCGGCTCAGGGCGCTGGCGCATCGTTCGGCAGTTACTCACCGAGAGTCTCCTGCTCGCGATTGCCGGCGGCGCCGCGGGATTGTTGCTCGGAGTTTGGGGAGCGCGCGCTCTGGTGAAACTGATGCCCGCAAACCTGCCTCGCGCGGCTGAGTTTGCCGATTCCGCACCCTGGGACTGGCACATTCTGGCCTTTACCGCGGGAGTTTCCGTTCTCACCGGCATCGTCTTCGGCCTTTTCCCCGCAGTGCAGATTTCGCGCGCCGACGTGAACATCGCGCTCAAGGAGAACAGTTCGCGATCGGCAACGGGCCGGCGTCAGTGGGTGCGCAACCTGCTGGTGGTTATGGAAACGGCGATTGCCCTGGTGTTGCTTACAGGCGCCGCGCTTCTCATCCATACGTTCGCATCGCTGCGCAAAGTCGATGCCGGATTCAATCCCAGGCACGTTCTGAGCTTCGAAACCTCCCTGGCCGGATCGAAATATCAGACCACCGCTGCCGTCGACCGCCTCTCCCGCGATGCCGTTCGTCGAATTGAAAGCCTCCCCGGCGTTACCGCTGCCGCAATGGCGCCTTTCCTGCCCCTTGAAGGCGGCTTCGGGCTCGGTTTTCAGATTGTGGGACGTCCTCTCAAGCCCGGTGAGGAAGAAACCGGGGACGCAGTTTGGACCTACGTTTCCGAGTCCTATTTCAGGGCGCTGCAGATTCCGGTCCGCCGTGGGCGCGTTTTCGACGAACGCGATACCCGCAACTCTCCGTTGGTGGTCGCCGTTAACGAGAGCTTCGCCAAACACTTTTGGCCGAAGGGCCATCCGCTCGGGGAACGAATTGTCATCGGCAAGGGCATGGGACCCGAATTCGCGGAGGGCCCGCGCGAAGTGGTGGGTGTCGTAGGCGATGTGAAGGAAGGTGGATTGGGCGCGCCCGCGCCGGATGTCATGTACATCCCTCTACCGCAGCTTCGCGATAGTTTCATGGCGCTGAACAACACCATCCTCCCGGTGACATGGGTGGTGAGAACCTCGGCAAATCCGCTGACCCTCAGCGCCGCCGTGCGAAACAGGGTGCTGGAAGCCGACCGGCAATTGCCCATCGCGCACATCCGGTTGGTGGATGAGGTGGTGGCCGAAACCACGGCGCGCCAGAATTTCAACATGACCCTGCTCACCGTCTTCGCCGGCATTGCGCTGCTGCTGGCGGCGATCGGAGTCTACGGCATGCTGTCTTACGCGGTGCAACATCGCTCGCAGGAGATTGGGATTCGCATGGCGCTCGGCGCGCAGCGCAGCGATGTGCTGCGGATGGTGGTGGGGCGGGGCATGGCGCTCGCAGGGGCGGGCATGACCATCGGACTGGCAGGAGCATTAGGACTCACCAGACTCCTCTCGGCGATCCTGTTCGATATAAAGCCAAACGACCCGCTCACCTTTGGGGAGGTAGCCGCTCTGCTGGCGCTTATTTCGCTGGCGGCGTGCTGGATTCCCGCGCATCGGGCGACGCGGGTTGATCCGATGCAGGCGCTTCGCTATGAGTAGCCGGCGCCGCGCTCGTCGCCGGCTCGCTCGGCTGGCTCCATGTCTTCGGGAAATAATGGATGCCCAAAGCCTCCAGGCGGCTGCGTACGTCTTTCAGGGTCTGGTTCGGTCCCGCGCCAATCAGCACCCGTCGAACGGCCGGACTCGCTCCAGGCGCAACCAGCGCTACGAACCCCTCGTCGTGAAGGCCTTTTGCGGTGACGTCGGCGATTCCTGGTTCAACGGACATTAACTGCAGGTACTCGATGCCCGGTTGTGGCAAAGAGTTTGCCCACTCCGATGCTCCGGTTGAAACCGGGGAGGCCGGGATCACCAGTGCAGGGCAGGGGGCTCCCGCCTTTCCCGGCTGACCGTTCTGATGCGTGGGCGCAGGCCCGGCGGCTGCCGCCCGCGCAGCGGTCCGTCCGATAATGTAAGAAAGGCAACATAGTATGCCCGCAACCGTAAGAGACACCAGCAGCATCGCCGTGATCTGCCGCGGTCCCATGGCGATGGCGAAATCGCGCGGGCGTGCTTCTGAGTTTTCCATCGAAGACTTTAGTGGCCCCACGTCTGACAATATATATCGGAATTCCCTTCGCGGGTGCGAATCGGCCGAACCTGTAGTATCATTCTCCCGTTTCCATACGTAGAGGACAACTCATGAGACTTTTCACCACCCTGGCTGCTCGGACCCTTCTCCTGATTGGTGCTGCCGCGCTTTGTGCCGCTCAAACGCCGCCCCCCGCCGCGCCCGCTGCGGATAAGGCGGCTGCGCCCTCGGTTGACGACGTCCTCAACCATTACATTGATGCACTTGGCGGTAAGGATGCCATCGGGAAAGTAACCACAGTAGTCGAAAAGGGTACCTTCGAGGTCCCCGACTACGGTGTCTCCGGGCCCATGGAGATTTACAGCAAGCCCGCCAACAAGCGCTTCATGACTATTGACATAGCCGGATTCGGCACGGTTCGGCGAGGCTACGACGGTGCGACAGCCTGGGCTGACGATCCACAGGGCGGCCTACGCGATTTGTCGGGAGATGAGCTCGCCGACATGAAGCGCGAATCCGTCTTCAACGGCGAGTTGCACATGAAGGAAGGCTATCCAGGTCTGGCGGTGACGGGAAGCGAAAAGGTCAATGGCCATGACGCCTGGGTGCTGGAAGCCACCATCGACGACCTGAAGCACAAATTCTACTTCGATTCCGCCAGCGGACTTCTCGTGCGCAGCGATAACGACGTGAAGACCCCGGATGGAAATAAGGGGACGTCGACCATGTACATGGCCGACTACAAGGCCGTGGACGGAGTGCAGGCGCCCTACACCCTCACTTTCACAAGCCCCACCATGAACTTCAACATGAAGATCAGTGAGGTGAAGCACAACGATCCGATCGACGACGCGAAGTTCGTTAAGCCGAGCGGCGATCAACCGAGCTCCGCCGAGTCGGCCAAGCCTGCCGAAAAGCCCGCTGACGCCGCGCCCAAACAATGATCCATCGCTTCGCCGGCGCAGCCGCTGCGCTGAAACGGCACGCCGCCGCCGATGCCGCGGGCTCTTGAGTTCGCCGTTGTTTTCATCGTGCTGCCGGCTCTGCTCGCGTTGAGCCGGCGGCGCCCGCCCGTGCTGCCTGCGCTGTGGTTAATCGCGGGACTCTGTCTGCTTCTGCTGCTGCGCGATCCCGCCATGGACCGCCGGCAGCTCTGGAATGCCCGGGCGCTTCCCGCATATCTTCTGCGCAGCGCCCCCGGCCTCCTCCCGGGAATCCTTCCTCTGTTTGCAGCCACGGCGCTGGTCCTGGCGTTGGCCATGCGCCGTTTCGCCCCGGATCTGTTCCTGAAACTCCCGCGAAGAAATCCCCTGCTCTGGGCCGCCATCCTGGTCCTGTATCCGGTGCTGTCCGTCTACCCCCAGAGCATCGTTTATCGGGCGTTTCTCTTCCACCGCTACGAAGCGATGTTCGGTGGCGCTGGCGCAACCGTTGTTGCCGGTGCACTGGCGTTTGGGTTCATGCACGTAGTGTTCAGGAACCCATACGCAGTGGCTTTGACCACACTCGCCGGGCTACTCTTCGCGGCCCGGTATGTGCAAACCGGGTCGCTGTTTGTTTCCACCTTCGAGCACGCCTTGTACGGCTGCCTGATCTTCACCATCGGTCTCGGCCGTTTCTTCTACCGCGGCGCAGTACCCCGGCAAACACCGTAGCCTGCCGGTCCTCGTGGCTACCTCGTAACTGCTATATTGACAATCTACCTACCTAGCGTGTCATACTAGTTTCGCGCTGCCATGAAGACCGGTCTTTCGCCGGCTCGGCACGCCCTTGCAGCCTCCGGACACGTCGTCGCCGCGTGGAAACGGGGCGGGCATGCGGAAACCATGGCAATGGCTGAAGTCGGAAAAGGAACGCCCGCAATGTTCTGGAATCGAAAAGAAGCTGAGCTGAAGCGCGAATTGGCTCACCATCTGACGCACCTGACCGGCGAGTTTGCACGGCAGGGGAATTCGCCGGAAGAGTCCCTGCGTCTGGCCCTCCGGGAGTTCGGTGCAGTAACCCAGGTTCAGGAGCAGTGCCGCGACGAGCGCCGCTGGGCGTGGACCGCCGGACTTTGGGGGGATATCCGCTTCGGCTGCCGCGTTCTCGCGAAAACTCCCTTGTTCACCGCCACGGCAATTGCCGTTCTGGCGCTGGGCATCGGAATGAACACCGCCATGTTCAGCGCCGTAAAGGCCGTGTTGCTCAGCTCCCTCCCGTACCCTGAGCCCGAGAGCATGGTACAGCTCAACCAAACCGCCGAAGATGGCCATCTCATGAACGTCTCCAACCTCGATTTCCGCGATTGGCGGGCGCAGAGCCGGAGCATCGGATCCATGGCCGCTTATGGCAACGACATCGTGACAATCTCGGGAGATTTCCCCGCGCGCCGGGCACGTATGGCCGCCGTCGGGAACGGCTTCTTTCACGTCATGGCCACCGAGCCGGTAATCGGCCGGACCTTCACTCCCGATGAGCAGAAGCCCGGCGGCCCTGCGACGTTGGTGCTGGGATACACTCTGGCTCGGTCCATGTTCGGCGACGCCGGCGGCGCGCTCGGCAGGCGCGTTCGCCTGAATGGACTGGCCTTCACGGTGATCGGCGTCATGCCGCCGCATTTCGACTTTCCCGAGGATTCGGAGGTCTGGCTTCCCAACGACCTGTTCCCCGATGACTCCGCGCGCTCAGCGCATAACTACCGCGTCATCGGCCGCCTGAAGCCCGGAGTGACCGTATGGCAGGCGCAATCGGATATGGATGTGATCGCCGCACGCCTCGCCAAGGCCTATGTCGACGATCGGCATGAGGGAATCCGTGTTACCTCGCTCTACGATTCCCTCCTTGCCGGGATCAGGCCGGCGCTCTGGATTCTCCAGGGTGCGGTCGCCATAGTGCTCCTGATTGCCTGCGTCAACGTCTCTGGTCTGCTGCTGGTGCGCGCGGCGGCACGCCGTAAGGAAATGGCCATGCGGCGCGCCTTGGGCGCGGGAGCGCGGCGGTTGATTCGTCAGCTGCTCACCGAAAGCGTTCTGCTGGCCTCTGCGGGCGGATTGACGGGCCTCGCGCTCGCCGCTCTCGGAGTGAGGATTCTCCGCGTCGCCGCGCCCGCGGGCATTCCGCGCATCCGGGATCTTGCCATGGACCCGGTAGTGCTCCTCTTTGCCGTGGGCCTCTCGGTAACCGCAGGCATTGTGTTCGGAATTCTCCCTTCGCTCGAAGGCTCCAAAGCGGATCTGAACGATGCGCTGCGGCAGAGTGCGGGCCGGGGCGAAGGGCATCCGCGGAAACGCTGGCATCAGGTCCTGGTCGCCGCACAGGTAGCTCTGGCCATCGTCTTGCTGAGCGGCGCTTCCCTGCTCATCAAGAGTTACTGGCGCCTTATGCATGTCGACACCGGTCTCTCATCCGCGGGTGTGTACGTCGCGGATCTGACCTGGCCCGCCTCCCTCGACGGCAACTCGGTGGACGGCGCTTACGTGCGCCAGGCGGGTTCGCGGATGCTGCGGCAAATCGAGGCCCTGCCCGGAGTTCAGGGAGCCGCATTCATCCGCGGATTGCCTTTCGAGGGCGCCCCCGACGGCGGATTCGAGATTGAAGGGCGGCCTTTGCCCTCCGATCCACATGCCTTCCCCGATGCCGATTATTCAATGGTCACGGCTGACTATTTCCGCGCTTTCGGCCTGCCGGTTCTCCGCGGCCGCGGATTCTTGGACGGCGATGAGGACTCCGCCCAACAGATAGTTATCGTAAACACCGCCTTCGTGAAACGGTTCTTCCCCAATGAAGACGCAGTGGGCAGGCGCATCCGGTTCCTGGGCTTCGACGCGAAGCCGCGGTTCATGACCATTGTTGGAATTGTGCCGGACGTGCGCAATGCAGGTTTGCGGCAGCCCGTCTTCCCCCAGGTTTACGCCCATTACTTCCAGCACGCCGACACGGCCATGGACGCTTCGCTGGTGGTCCGTGGACCAACGGGCCTGCAGCCGCGCATCCGCCAAATCGTCACCTTTCTGAACCCGAATACCGCCGTCGATTTTGCAACCATGGACAGCCTGATCTCCGGCAGCGTCACACGCGAGCGTTTCCAGACTGCATTGCTCACGGTGTTCGCCGCCTGCGCGCTGCTCCTGGCCGTGGTTGGAATTTACGGGCTGCTTTCTTATACCGTGACCCGGCGAACTGCCGAGATTGGCGTCCGCATGGCCGTTGGGGCAAGCCGCGGAACCATTCTCCGCCATATCCTCCGTCAAGGAGGGATACTGGTCGCTTCGGGCGCGGCGGCTGGCCTGATTGGCGCGCTGCTGGTGACCCGCGTCCTGCGGTCCATGCTCTATGAAGTCAGCGCCACCGATGGCATGGCGTTGCTCGCCGTCACTGTCGGCTTTGCTCTCGCCGCCCTTGCCGGTTGCTTTCTGCCCGCCCGCCGGGCCTCGGCGATCGATCCCTCGCAGGCCCTGCGCTCCGAATAGGGCCGCTGAAGGCCGCGCGCCCGTCTCCGGAAGTAGGGCCAAATATTGCTTGATTGTTATAGTATACTAGTACATCATATAGACATGACGGCGCGTCGCGAGAAGCTCTTCACGTTCGGACTCGATAACGCCAGCGGCGTCCCTGTGTACCGCCAAATCATCGACCAGGTGCTCGGGGGTATCGCCGCCGGCTCGCTCCGCGCGGGGGATCAACTGCCCACCGTGCGCCAACTTGCCGTGGATCTTTCAGTCAATCCCAATACCGTAATCCGCGCCTATCGCGAGCTGGAAATCCGCGATGTGCTCGAAACCCAGCAGGGGACCGGCACTTTCGTTACCTCAAAGAAACCCGAGCGCGATGACGAGGAGCGCCAGCGGCGCCTCGCCCAGATCGCCGGCGAGGTGGTGGCGCGTGTCGGGGCGGAGGGTTTCAGCGTCCACGATCTGATTCGCCGTCTGCGAGAGATGTCCTCGGAAAGGGGGAAATGAGTTATGAGTATCCAGATTTTGCAGGCAAGAATACGAAGCGAGGGCCCACGGGCCTCGCAGCAGGTGAGCGCTCCGGCCCTCACCCTTTTTTTTCTGTGCATTGCGGCGGGGGTCCTCGGCGCCGTAGTCCGTAACAATCCCATCCCGGCCTTCGTGGGGGCGCTTGTCGGAATCTATTTTCTGTTCGCCATCAAAGTGGCCGCCCAGTGGCAGAAAGCGGTGGTGCTGCGATTCGGTCGCTACGTCGGCCTCCGCGGCCCGGGGTTGTTCCTGATCGTCCCGGTGGTGGACAGCGTCAGCGCCTACGTGGATCAGCGCGTGCGCGTGGCCGACGTGAAGGCGGAATCGGCACTCACGCGCGACACCGTGCCGGTCAACGTGGACGCCATCGTGTTCTGGCTCGTATGGGACGTGCAGAAGACCATCCTCGAAGTGACCGATTTCGTGCAGGCCATCACCATGAGCGCGCAAACGGCGTTGCGCGAATCCATCGGCCGGCACGATCTTGCGCAGATGATCACCGAGCGCGAAACCCTGGGCCACGAGCTGCAGCGTATCCTCGACGAGAAGACGAATCCGTGGGGCATAACCGTTCAAAGCGTCGAAATCCGTGATGTGCACATCCCCACCGCTCTCGAAGATGCCATGTCGCGCCAGGCGCAGGCCGAACGGGAGCGTCAGGCCCGCATCATCCTGGGCACCGCGGAAACCGAAATCTCGGCTAAGTTCTCCGAGGCCGCGGCGGTCTACGTGAACAATCCGGTCGCGTTGCATCTTCGCGCCATGAACATGCTCTATGAGGCCATCAAGGAAAAGGGTTCCATGGTGATTGTGCCTTCGTCCGCGGTCGAGACCATGGGCCTTGGTGGATTGATGGGCACCACCGCGCTCTCGTCCAGGCCGCAGTGAATCTAATGTGGGGTGGCCGTTCGTGGTCTCTGCCCGGCCTCAATTCGAGGCCGCTACCTCGGTGAGCGCCAGCCAAAGGAACTCCGCCATTTTGTACAGCGAGTCCTCTCGCAGGCGCTCATCATCGGAGTGCGGGCCGCCACCCGCGACATCCGGCATCTCATCCACCACGGGACCATAACCGTAGCCCTGAACGCCGCGCGCGCGGAGCTGGGCAAGATCGGTGGCGCCCGTGCTCATGGCCGGTAGCGTGACGCTTCCTGGAAAGAGTGTCTGTTGCGCATGTCGGAGCGCCCGGAACATTTCTGTATCGATCCGTGAGGGCGGCGCCGCCGGGCGAGTACTGCCGTCATATGCTTTGATCTCGATCGATGGATCGCCAATCGCGCGGCGCAACTCGCTCTGAAAGCGGTTCATGTCCTCGTCGGGCAGCGTCCGAACGTCCAACACAGCTTCGGCTTCCGCCGGAATCACGTTCGCCCGGTATCCGCCGCGCACCATGGTCGGTGCGATGGTGGTTCGCAGAATCGCGTAATTCGCGATCTCATGCTCGGCGAAGTACTTCTGAATCGAGCCGCTCTGCTTAGGATCGGTCAGGTGTTCGTAACGCCAGGCATCGTCCGCCGTGCTGATCTTCGCCAGCCCCGCGAACCAGCCGCGCGTCGTCTCGTTCAGGCGCATTGGCGTCTGCCACCGGTTGATCCGCTCGATGGCGGCGGCAAGATGCAGGATAGGATTATCCGGACGGGGCTGCGAGCCATGACCCGCCGTTCCGTGCGCGATGAGCCGCATCGGACGAACCACTTTCTCGGTAGTCGTGATCTCCACGTACCGAATCGCGTCGCCGCGCGAGGCAATCTGCCCGCCCTCCGCCAGCGCATACTCCGCGGCTATCTCATCCCAGTGCTGGCGAACCAGATAATCGACGCCCCATTGCGTGCTGCCCTCTTCGCCGGCCTCCGCCAGAAAAATCACGTCGCGATCGAGCGGCACATTCAGCCGACGAAGCAGAATCAGCGCCATCAACGAGACTGCGACGTGGCTCTTGTCGTCGATGGTTCCCCTACCCATCACCCAGCCGTTGCGCAGGATCGCCGCGAATGGATCGACGCGCCATTTCTCCCGGTCAACGCCCACCACATCGGTGTGGCCAAGCAGAATCACCGGGCGTTTCCGTCCGTTCCCTTTTAGGCGTGCGACCAGATTGGCGCGGCTCGGCGTGAGCGCGAAAGTCTGCCACCGAATGTGCTCGCGATCCAGCACGTGCCCCAGGTAATTCGCCGCCTGTGTTTCATTCCCTGGCGGATTGCTCGTGTCCATGCGCAGAAGAGCGCGGTAGTGTTCCAGAAGCTCCGCGTCAACGGAGCGCCAGTCAACCTGGAGGTCTCGCGCCGCCGCCGTCGCCAGGCCCCAGCAGCAGGCCAGAACGAGACAGCGCCTCAACGCCATGAGGCTCAAGCATAGCAGCCGAAACAAGAGAGCTACAGCCCGCCTCCTCCCGACGCTACTTTCCCGGCAGCGTGAAAGCCAGAACGAAGACGAGCGCCGCGTTCCAGTTGATGGCAATTTCGTTCGAAGCGTAGGAATCCTGGCTGTCCAGGTAAATCTTCTCCGGCGGGAGTTGCGGCAGCGCCCGAAGAAGTGGGTCCTCGCGATCCTTATTGGGGCCCCCGGAAAGAAGTCCCGGCCACGGAGCCGATAACCCGGCGCTTGGCCGATGGTGCGGATGGCGGTAGGCGTTCTCCCCCACCGCGGTCACCCAGGAGAGCGAAAACGTGTTTCGTCCCAGCAGATAATGCAGATTGTCCAACGCGGCGTTCACGTAACGCTCGTCCGGATGCAGCGCATTGGCCACCAGCAGCGCCACCGCATAGTTCGCGGCGAGACCGTTGGATCCCCATACGTAATCGGTTGGAACCAGACTGATGCGGTAGCCGTTATGTGCCGACCGCGTCACAATCTGGTCTGCCGCCTGAGCCGTGCGCTCGCGAATGGCCTGCGCGGCGGAATCCTTCGCGCCGCCAAGCACCCAGGTCCACAGCCCCATCGGCGCGACATATTGCCAATCCTGCGGCCGCACTGGCCGAATCGTATTCAGGTACTCCTTGTAGTGCGCAACAAAGTAGCTCTCATAGAACTTCTCCTTTGTGCTGCGCCACAGCTCCGCCGCCGCCCAAAGCCGCTCGTCGCCGCAATCGGAGTCGCCGTACTCGCCCGTGTGCACTCCGGGCGGATTGCGGAATATCACGTCGGGGTGAGCGTTGACCCAGACCCATGCTCGCCGCGCAGCATCGAGCGCGCGGCTCGCGAATGCCGCATCGAACGGACGATAGACCCGGCTCGCAATGGCCATTACGGCCGCGAAGTCCGCCGTGGCGCAGGAGCTCTTATACGGCGGTTTGCCCGTGCCAATTACGTGAGGAACCAGTGGATCCTTGTCCGGCGGAACGAAGCCGCAGAACTGATCGCTCGCCTCCTTCTGCCAAAGCCCACCGTCGCTGTCCTGCATGGCCAGCATCCACTCGAGATTCCAGCGCGCTTCGTTCAGAATGTCCGGTGTCCCATTGCCCGACTCCGGAATCTGCAGATTCACCGCGGCAACCCGCGGGCCGTACAGTTCCCAGGTCCACATCAGCGTGCCCGTGGTGATGCCGGAGTTTACAATGTAGCGGCCGTAGTCGCCTGCATCGTGCCAGCCGCCCAGGATCGGCGCCGCTCCGGTTTTCCCCGAGGAGGCGTGAAACTGAGGGTGCATGTGACAGCCCGGATGCGAATATCCCGGGAACTCCGAACCAAGATCCACTGCTGTGCCGCAGCGCTGTCCATAGAACGAGCGCATGGCCAGATAGTACGCGCGCGCATACGCACTCCGTCCGATCTCGAAGTCCCAGCTTCGCCCCGAGCCCGCGACCTCTACGTAGTAGCGCCCGCTGTTCTCCAGGGCCGTGAAATCGGCCGTTTGGATGTTGTCGCCGCTGTCGGCGTCTCGCACCGGCGCGCTCAGGCGGCCGCTGAACGCAACGCTGTCGTCACTGGCGCGGCGAATCTGAAATGTCGCCTCGGGTGGATCGGTCACCACCATCGCCAGTTTAGGCGCTCGCGGCAGATATCCCGCCTGGTCAACCTTGATCTGAACGGTCCGATTCGCTGCCACTGCAGGAATGGCCAGAAGGAACGGCACAATGGCTCTGATCACGATAGTCTGGCTTCCACAACCACTTCAGTCTGCCCCGCGGCAGGGGCCGCCACCACTTCGCCCTCGATGGGCTTGCCGTTCACCATGAGCGACACCTTATTGCCGTCGCCCGCCCGCGCCACTGTGATCCGATACGTCACCCCCCGGTACTTGCGCGTGGCTTTAAACCCCTTCCAGCCCCTGGGAATTACCGGCGCGATGCGCAATCCGTCCCACGACGGCTGAATGCCCAGAATCCATTGCGTGATGGCGTAGTAGTTCCAGGCGGCTGTTCCAGTGAGCCAGGAGTTCTTCGCCTCGCCGTGCGTGGGTGCATCCTTCCCGGCGATCATCTGCGCGTAGACATACGGCTCGCAACGATGCAGATCGCTGATGGCTTCCCGCGCCGATGGATTGATTCGCCGGTAATACTCGTATGCCGCGTCCCCGTTGCCCACCCTCGTTTCCGCAATGATCACCCACGGATTGTTGTGGCAGAAAATACCAGCATTTTCCTTGTATCCCGGCGGGTAGGAGGAAATCTCGCCCAGTTCGATGTAATAGCGTGAATACGCCGGCTGTTGCAACACGATGCCGTGTTCGGTGGCCAGGTGCTTGCCCACCGACGCGAGCGCTTTCGAGGCCAGACCGTCCTCCAGGCCGATTCCGGCGAGCACGCAGAAGCCCTGGCTCTCGATGAAGATCTTTCCTTCGGCGCACTCATTCGAACCAACCTTGCGGCCAAAGTCGTCATAGGCGCGCACGAACCACTCGCCGTCCCAGCCGTGTTCGTGAACCACGCGGTCCATCTTCTCTACCTCGGCCAGATAGCCGGCGGCTTCGTCCGCCAGCCCACGATGCCGCGCAATGGCCGCCAACTCCCGGCCCGCCAATACGAACAAGCCTGCGATAAATACCGACTCGGCGGTCTTCCCTTCCTTGTTGGTCGTGGTCTGGAAGGACTGACCGGGGGTGTCGGAGAAGCAATTCAGATTGAGGCAGTCGTTCCAGTCGGCGCGGCCGATCAACGGCAAACCGTGCGGCCCCAGCCGGTCCAGCGTGTAGCGGAAGCTGCGTTGCAGGTGCTCGTAAAGCGGCTGCTCTGACCCGGGCTCGTTGTCATAGGGGACCGGTTCGTCGAGAATGCTCCAGTCGCCCGTCTCTTTCAGATACGCCGACACCCCGATGATCAGCCAGTGCGGATCGTCGTTGAAGTTACCGCCGATGTCGTTGTTCCCGCGCTTGGTGAGCGGCTGGTATTGGTGATAGGCGCCGCCCGTCGCCAACTGCGTCGCGGCCAGATCCAGAATGCGCTCCCGTGCGCGCGCCGGCACCATCTGCACAAAGCCCAGCAGGTCCTGATTGGAATCCCGGAAGCCGAGGCCGCGCCCGATGCCCGATTCGTAGAACGAGGCCGATCGTGACATGTTGAATGTAGCCATGCACTGATAGGCGTTCCAGATGTTCACCATCCGGTTCGTGTGCTCGCAGGGTGTCTCCACCGCGCAGATACCGAGAATGCTCTCCCAGTAATCGCGCAATCTGGTGAACGCGGCGTCTGCGTTTGCGGCATTGAGATATTCCGCGATCACTGGCTTGACGGTCCTCTTGTTCACCGTCTGCGAATCGGGCGGATCGAATTTCTGATCTCGCGGATTCTCGTGATAGCCCAGAACAAAAACCACTTGTCGCGTCTCTCCTGGCGCGAGATCCAGTTTCAAGTGATGCGAGCCGATCGGCGCCCAACCGTGTGCAATCGAATTGCCCGATTCGCCGCGCTCCACAGCCACCGGCTTGTCCCAGCTCCGGTACGGCCCCACAAAAGCATCGCGTTGCGTGTCGAAACCAGCCAACGGGGCCGAGCAAGCGAACCACGCGAAATGATCCCGCCGCTCGCGGTACTCGGTCTTGTGATAGATGACGCCGTCTTCCACTTCCACCTGCCCCGTGCTGAAGTTGCGCTGGAAGTTGGTGGCGTCGTCCTGCGCATCCCACAGGCAAAACTCGATCGACGAAAACACGGACAGCAGCGCCGGGGTTGCCCGCCGGTTCGTCACCGTGAACTGCCAGACTTCCAGCGTTTCATCCAGCGGCACAAAATAGCGCGTGCTCGCCTCGATCCCTTTGTATCGCGATCCGATGGTCGTGTAGCCCATGCCGTGCCGGCACTGGTAGCTCTCCGGTTCGTGCCGCGTCGGCTGCCACGAGGGAGACCAGAACTCGCCCGATTCCCGGTCCCGCACATAGAGATACCGTCCCCCGAAATCGAATGGCACGTTGTTGTATCGGTAGCGCGTTATGCGACGCAGACGGGCGTCGCGATAGAAGGAGTAGCCTCCCGCGGTGTTGGAAATGATGCCGAAGTATGCCTGGCAACCCAGATAGTTGATCCACGGAAGCGGCGTGTCCGGCCGCGTGATTACATACTCTCGGTTCTCGTCGTCAAAATGGCCGTATTGCATGGGGATGTGCTCCGAGTGTATCGAAGCGGCTCTGCCCCAGACAACCTGCGTAACCATTTCAGGCCTCCACCGTCTCTTACAGCACTGGAGGTGTCCGTGCGCTTGATCGCGGCTTCGTTCCTGTTTTGTTCGCTCATACTGGCGGGGGAATTCCCTATCGGTTCTCATCTCGCTGCGGTGGCCGTCACCGGCCCCGGCGCGCCAGCCCCGATTCAGACTTCCGCCTCGAAAGCCACCGTCGTTATCTTTGTTTCAACGCAATGTCCAATCTCCAACTCCTACAACGATCGCTTCACCGCGCTCTACAACGACTACAACTCCCAAAGCGTGCAATTCGCTTTCGTTAACGCCAATTCCACCGAGTCGATGAGCGACGTCGAAGCGCACGAGAAGCGCGTCGGCTGGCCGTTCCAGGTGGTTAAGGACGACGGCAACACCCTGGCCGACAAACTCGGCGCCCAGCACACTCCCGAGGCTTTTGTGTTCGATCGGACCGGAGCGCTTGTCTATCACGGCCGCGTGGACAACTCCATGCATGAAAATGAAGTGACCAAGCGCGATCTGCGCGCCGCTCTGGATGCGGTGCTTGCCGGCCATCCCGTTCCGGCGGCCGAAACCCGCGCATTCGGGTGCGGCATCAAGCGCGCGCAATGACCCCGCTTCTCACTTTGCTCCTGGCCGCCGCCGCGCTCCAGCCGGTCAGTGAATCCGCCTACCCGAACCTGATTCATGCCAACAAAGGCCACGTGGTGGTCATCAACTTCTGGGCAACCTGGTGTGGAGGCTGCCGCCACGAAATGCCGTCGCTGCTGGACTTCGAGAAACGCTACTCCGCGAAAGGCGTGAGGCTGCTGTTGATCTCCGCCGACGAGATTTCCGATGAGCCAAAAGCGCGCGCGTTCCTGGAGTCCCTGGATGGCCCGCCGGCC
>Ga0335078_10002509_pt1 | contig 27780 bp, 27 predicted proteins | sample Lox_Sample_32_FD_206711 | JGI IMG/M metagenome (GOLD analysis project Ga0335078, IMG submission 206711) | Soil microbial communities from Loxahatchee National Wildlife Refuge, Florida, United States - Lox_Sample_3.2 | ecosystem: Environmental > Terrestrial > Soil > Wetlands | place: USA... | reverse complement strand
TTCGTCAACGCGGGGATCACCAATCGAGATCCGACGCAAACGATCGGCGAAGTGTCGACCGACGAATTCGTCCGCGTGATGATCACGAATGCGCTGAGCCCGATGCGCGTCATCGAGAGCTTGGAGCGAAACGTCTCCGCGACCGGTTTGATCGGCGTGATGTCCTCCGGGCAGGGAAGCATCACCAACAACCAAACCGGTCAGCGTGAGCTCTATCGCGGCAGCAAGGCGGCGCTGAACATGTTCATGCGGAGCTTCGCGGCTCGCCAGGCGAAGACCAAGCGCGCGATGGTGGTGATGGCGCCGGGCTGGGTTCGCACCGAGCTCGGCGGCCCCGACGCGCTGCTCACCATCGAAGAGAGCGTTCCGAGCCTCGTGAACGTCCTTCTCGCGACGCGACAAACGCCCGGCCTCCAATATCTCGACTACCGAGGCCGGACGGTACCGTGGTGATCACCCCGAGGGTGATCGACGATCACCACGAGGTGATCGACGATCACCCCGAGGGTCATCGACGATCAACCCACGGGGTGAGGGCAGCTCCCCACAGGAGACCCCGAGCACTTGGGGGATGAAGGCCGATCAACCCACGGGGGATCGCTCTACCTTCACCGCGCGAAGCGCTGACCGTTCGTGGGTATCGCAGATCCTTCGGACGAAGGCGACGTAACCCTCGGGGTGAAGCGGCTCTCGACCGCGAGAGCGACGCCTTACTCCACGAGGTAAGATGTCCACGATGAAGGCGAGGAGTCGCGCCACCGATCTGCGCGCGGCGAGCAAGCTCGCCATCGACGCGACCCAGCGCGTGACGGACATCGTCGAAGCGATGCACCACGCGATCGGCGGCGTGCCCGCGCGCATCGTGTCCGCGCCGACGTACGCGGCGATCCGCGGCGTGACGCACGTCGTCGGCTCCGGGATCGACCTCGCGCTCGCACGCCTCGAGCCGCTCCTCGGCGAGAGCACGTCGGACGACGCCGCCGACGTCGTGCGCGCCGCGCTGAACGGCGTCATCGGCGACTACCTCGCCGACACGAAGAGCCCGCTCGCGATCACGATGCAGCTCGAACCCCGCGGGCCGGCGCGTTCGCGCATCGTCGTGCTCGTGCATGGCTCGGCGATGACCGACTCGCAGTGGACGCGCGCGGGTCACGATCACGGCCGCTCGCTCGGGCGCGATCTCGACGTGACGCCGGTCTACGTCCGATACAACAGCGGTCGCCGCATCGCGGAAAGCGGCGAGGACCTCGCGCGTGAGCTCGAGAAGCTCACGACGGCGTGGCCCGTCCCCATCGATTCGATCGCGTTCGTCGGTCACAGCATGGGCGGCCTCGTCGCGCGCGCCGCGTGTCACGCGGGACGTGAAGCGGGCCACGTGTGGCGCAGCAAAGTCGACCGCATCGTCACGCTCGGCACGCCGCACGCGGGCGCGCCGCTCGAGCGCGCGGGCGCGATGCTCGAGAAGCTCCTCGGCGTGACGCGCTACAGCGCGCCGCTCGCCAAGCTCGGGCGCGTGCGCAGCGTGGGCGTGATGGACTTGCGACACGGAGCGACCGATCCGATACCGCGCGACGTGACGCTCTACGCGATCGCCGGGACCACGTCGAAGACGGTGCGCAAGCGCCTGCTCGGCGACGGGCTCGTTCCCGTCGAGAGCGCGCTCGGCGAGTCGAAGCGCAAGAATCAGTTCATCGCGCTCGGCACCGGGCACCTCGATCTGCTCTCGAGCGAGAGCGTGTATGCGGCGCTGAAGCGGTTCGTCTCGACGTGATGAGCGAGCCATGGGCGTGAACGTGACCGTTTCGTTCGCCCTCGTGGCGATGCTCGTGTCGTCCAGCGCGTGCCGGAAGCCCGTCCCAACGCCGCCGCCCGCGTCGTCCGCCGCCGCCGCCTCCTTGGCTTCTCATCCATCACCCGAACCGGTCTCCGCGTTGCCTCCACGAAGCTTGGAGGAGCTCCGCGATCTCATGACGTCGCTCTCCGAGCCGCCGAAGCCGTTCCACGACAACTTCGTCTCCAACGAGCACTCGTACCTTCAGTCCGCGCGCGGCCTCGCGGCTTACGCGTCGCGCGGCGGGGTCTACATCGGCGTCGGGCCGGAACAGAACTTCACGTACATCGCGCTCACGCGGCCGAGGGACGCCTTCATCATCGACATTCGGCGCGCCAACACGATTCTGCATTGGATGTACAAGGCGATATTCGATCTCGCTCGAAGCCGTCCCGAGTTCCTCGCGCTGCTCCTCGGAAGACGCTTCGACGCGTCGAACCCTCTGGCCGCCGATGCCTCGATCGGTGACGTGATCGCGCGCGCCGAACGCTTTCGAAAGAGCCCGCAAGATCTCGCCGAAGGGCACGCGCGAATCGTCGATCGCATCGAGCATGGGTTCGGCATCTCGCTCAGCGCTGAAGACCGCGCGGAGCTCGATCGCATCCACGATGCCTTCTTCTATCGCGGCCTCGACATCCGCTACGACGCCGATGCCGACGACGACGCCGCGGCGCGGAACCCGACCTTGCGCGATCTGCTCACCGCGCGCGATCCCTCGGGCGCGTTCGGCAGCTTCCTCGCGGACGAGGACGCTTTTCGTTTCGTTCAATACCTGCAACGGCAAAATCGGATCGTGCCCATCGTCGGCAACGTCGCGGGCAGCCACACGCTCACGGCGCTCGCGCATCGAATCGACGCGCGAGGGCTGACGGTCTCGGTCTTCTATTTGTCCAACGTCGAGACCTACCTCTTCGAAGACGGCACGTGGGCCGCGTGGGTCAAGAACGTCGCGCTCCTGCCCATCGATGATCGGAGTTTGTTTCTCCGAGCTCACCTCGACGCGGAGCATCCGCATCCCCTGCAGCGACGCGAGTATCCGAATGCGTCGGTCCTGCAACCCGTGCGGTCCTTCGTGCGCAGGCAAGAGCCCTATCGCGACGCCTTGCAGCTCGTGAGCGACTGCCTGCCCGACCCTCCTCCGGGAACGCTCATCCCGCCGTTCGCGCCGATCGACACGACCGTCGACGATCCCGTTTGCGGCGCCACGCCCGACGCGATGGGTTGCATCCCCGCGGGCCCGTTCGTTCGCGGGGTCGACGTCGATGCACACCGATGCGAGCAGCCCGGACAACCCGAAGATCGCGCGTCGTCGTCGACGCCGGCGACGACGATCACGCTCGACACGTTCTACTTGGATCGCACCGAAGTGACGAACGAAGCCTACGGTCGCTGCGTCGCGCGCGGGCTCTGCGCTCCGCTCAAGCCGCGTTATCCGGGATTCGACGATCCGGAGGAGCCCGTGACGGGCGTCTCGTGGTTCGACGCGGATCGGTATTGTCGCGCGGTCGGCAAGCGACTTCCGACCGAGGCGGAGTGGGAGAAAGCAGCACGCGGGCCGAGCGGCGAGACGCATCCGTGGGGTGACGCGCCCGCGAGCTGCGCGCGCGCGATCATCCAAGACTCGAACGGGCGTCGCGCGTGTGGCCGCGCCCAGCCAGGTGAGATGGCCGAGCGCGGTCGCGTATGGCCGGTGGGCTCCAAGGGTGCAGGCCGCTATGGGCTTTATGACATGATCGGCAACGCCGAGGAGTGGGTCGCGGACTGGTGGACGCCGAGCTGGTCCGCGTGCGGCGCCGCGTGCTCGGGCAACAATCCAAAGGGCCCTCCGCCTTGTCCGAGCGGGTGGTGCGCCAACCACGAGTACAAAGTGTTGCGCGGTGGCTCGTGGTTTTGGCCCGCCGAGCACGCCACCGGCTACCACCGTCGCCGGCACGTCCCGTCCAACGATCCATTCCACCACGTGGGATTTCGCTGCGCGATGACGGCCACCTCACGATGAGTCAATCCGCGTCGTCGTCGTCGCCCACGTCGAGCGGGTTTTCTTTCGGAGCTTCCCAGTCTTCGTCGACGCCGCGCTCGTCGCGCTCGGTTTCGCTGTCGCGCTCTTCTTCGATCTCGCTTTCGGGCGGCGCGTCGATGGCCGTTTCTTCGTACTCTTCTTCTTCGTACTCCTCGCCGTCGTCTTCGTCGTACAGGGACTCATCCGGACGAATGCCGTACGCCTCGCGAAAGCGCGCGGCGCTCACCGTCGCGCGCGGGGCGAGCGCTTCGACCACGCGCGGTACGACGCGTCCGTTGCCGAGGATCGCGACCGAACGAAATGACCTCAGCGCGACCGCGTGCGACGCCACCCACGCTTCGAGATCTGCCGAGTAGCTCTCGAAGACGAGCTCGATCGTCTCGAGGTGCTCCCTCAATCTCGGGTCGAGGCACGCCGCGGCGATGCGCGGATCGGCGAGCGCGATCTTGCGAAGCTTGGGAAACGCGTCGGGCGTGATCGTGCTCGCGCTCTCCGCGGCGTACGCGGCGATGGCGAGCGTCTCGAGCTTCGGGAACGGCGCGCCGTCGAACGCGACATCACCGGTCGCGACGAGCTCCCGCAAATTCGGAAACACGCGCGTGATGGCGGCGGGGACCTTCGCCGTGCGTGGATGAAGAAGCCGCAGCGACTCGACACGCGGCATCGGCGACGCGGAGAGAAGCGCCGTGAAGCACACGTTCCATTCGTCGGCGCCGTTCAGCTCGAGCGTGAGCGTTCGCAAAAGGCGACACGTCGGATGCGCGAGAAAGCTCCGCACGAGCACGTCCGCTTCGAACCCTTCGCCGGCCGGCGAAGACAAGAAGAGGTGCGCGCTCTCCGCGAAGCCAAGACGAAAGCTCACGTCCGCGACGTGGAAGCAGTCCGCGAGCTCGCCCAAGAGCGCGACGCGATTGGCGTCGATGAACCTTCGAATCTGATCGGCGAGCACGACGTCGTCCGGTGTCCGCTCGAGCGCGTGCTGAAGCGCGATGAGGTGGCCGCGCGCGTGCCCGTGCTGCTGGAGCCAGTCCGCGAGCACGAGACGACGCTCGAGGTCGTCGGGTTTTTCCGTGACGTGCGCGAAGAGCGGAGCGCTCTCGTCGGTCTCTTCGCCGCGGCGAGTGGTGCTCGGGGGCGAGCCTTCTCGAAACCCTTGAGCACGTTTCTCTTCCAGAAATTCTGCGACGAACTCGCGCGCCTCGCTCGGCGTCGCGAAGTTCCGCTCGACGATGTCGCCTTCTTCGCCGCTCCAGCCGTCGACGATCTCGACGTGCGCATCCTCCCACGTGAGCTCGCAGAACCGCGAGTCATCGTGAACGAGGAACGTGTTCTCCATCGTGGCGACGAGAATACTGCGCGCTCAGCGCGTGGGTCGACACGTCGTCGCGACGGGCTCGGGCAGGGCGCCTTCGAGCACCACGCGGTCGGCGATGTGGCACTCGAACACGACGACGCCGCCGACGACGCACGTGAAATCGCTCTCGGCGCCGCGCGGTGCGATCTGCGCGTCGCCTTGGTCCCGCGTGCACGTCGCGCGCACTTCGTCGAACGTGTCACCGGCTCGCGGATCGGTGGCTTGGGCGCGAAGCGTGGCCATGCGCTCGTCCCATTGCGCTCGCCCGGTGGCGTCGTCTTCGTGAACGAGCGGCTCACTGCGCGGTGCCGTCGTCGGACGAGCGGCGCACGCCGACGACGCGACGACGAGGAGCAGGCTGCGGCAGTCCACGCGGTCCATCGTACGCCTCGCGCGTGCCGCCCCTCCCTCATGCGAGGGGTGCGACGCGGTGACGCAGCGGATTGTCTGTTTGGATGACTCGGAGTGTGCGACCGTCCAAGCCTCATGCACAAAATCGTTTCTTCGGTTTCGCTCGTCGCGCTCGTCGCGCTCATGCACTGCGGATCGTCGGGCACCACGACCGACGCAGGCTCCGACGCTCCGGTCGTCGACTCGGCATCGGATGCTGCGACGGGCTTTCAACCGTCGAACGTCTCGCTCACGGACATCGCCGCGCAGACGCCCGGCGCGGAGAGCATCACGTCGTCGTGCTCCATCGACACGGACGAAAGCGGACCCGACTCCGACTGTTTTTCGACGAGCAACATCGTCGCCGTCAAGCAACCCAACGCGAGCGTCGTCAACCTCGTCGTCGTGAGCTCGCTCACGGTGTCGGCTTCGAGCGTCGTGCGCGTGACGGGCGGGGTCCCGCTCGTCATCGTGTCGCTCGGCGACATGACCATCGACGGAACGATCGACGCGCACTCCGCGCTGCTCGCGCAAGGCGCGGGCGGCGCCGTGGCGTCGGACACCGACGTGACGGGCGCCGGCGCGGGCGGAGGGCCCGGCGGATCCGGCTCGTCGCTCGTCGGCGGATCCGGCGGATCGTTTTGCGGCGCCGGCGGCGCCGGCGGCGGCAACACCGCGAGCAGCGCGTACGGAAGCGCGGACAATCGTCCGCTCGTCGGCGGCTCGGCGGGAGGCGGCGGCACCGTGGGCGGCGGCGGCGGCGGCGGCGCCGTGCAGCTCGTCGCGTACGGAACGCTCACCCTCTCGAGCAGCGGAGCGATCAACGTCGGCGGCCAGGGAGGTCGGTTCGGCGGGATCGCCGCGGATCAAAACGCTGGCGGCGGCGGCAGCGGCGGAGCCATCTTGCTCGAAGGGACGACGGTGAACGTTCCGGGAACGCTCGCTGCGAACGGCGGTGGTGGAGGCGGGGACTACGGTTCGCCGAGCGGCGGCGACGGCACGGCGAACGCAACCCCCGCGGCGGGCGGCGCGGCGGGAAGCAGCGACGCGGCAGGCGGCAACGGATCCGCGGGCGCGACGATCAACGGAGCGAGCGGCGGAGCAGGCGTGACGAACGGCGTGAACGCGGGTGGTGGCGGAGGCGGAGCGGGGCGCATTCGCATCAACTCGACCAACACGCTGACGATCGGCACGTCGTCGCCTGCACAATCCACGTCGTGCGTGAGCCTCGGAGCGCCTCGCACGCTCAGCGCGGGACCCTGACGCGCGTCAAGGCTTCACGATCTCGCGCACGGGCTTTCCGTCGCCGGCGACGCCCGTGAGCTGCACGTACGACACGCCGAAGAAGCTTTGCTTCACCCAGACGCTCGACACGCGCGCGGCGGTGCCCGAGATGGGCATCGTCGCGCTCGCGGCGCACGAGCCGTCCGGAGCGCGCTGCGTGCGAATCGTGATCGTGCGCGATGGCAGCCCGCGGAGCGTGAAGTGCACGCTGTCGCCTTCCACCTCTTGCCGCACGATCCCGAACGCGCGCTCTTCGAGCGAAGATAGCGGCTCGGTGGTGTCGTTCGATCGCTCGAGCATCCGCCAGTACGGATGCACCGGCGCTTGCGTCGCGGGGTTGCACGCGCCGTCGACGCGCACCGCGTAGTGCACTTCGTTGCGGTTGCTGCTCTTGGCGATGGCGAGCGCGCTCGGGATCTCGCTCGTCGCAGCTGGAACGGCCCACGCTGATCCGATCGAGAACGTTGCTACGAAGAGGATTGTCGTGAGAGAGCGCATCGTCGTCGTTCCTTTCAATCAATTGTTGTGTGCACGGCAGACGACCCACGCAATGCCGCGTTGCAGAACGTCACGTGCATCGATTCGTACGATGGGCGACGGCGCACGAACATTCAGGCGATGTCCAAAGCGTGACGGTCACCACAGCCGCTTGACACGTTCGGCGAATGCTTGTGCTCTGCTGAGATGACCTCCGTGCAGCGCGCTTGGGCTCTCTCGTTCGTCGCGATTTCTTCCGCGGTGCTCTTCGCGTGCGTGGGAGATTCTTCGGTGACACCTCCGTTGGACGGCGGGGTTGACTCGAGCGTGCCGGTGGACGCGGGGGTTCAAGAGACGGCCTCGAACGACGCTGCCGGGTGCGACGGTTCGGTGTGCAACGGCACGTGCGTCACGACCGACAATGATCCTGCGAACTGCGGCCGGTGCTCGCACTCGTGCGGGACGGGACAGTGCTCGAGCGGCGTGTGTCAGCCGACGCTCATCGATGGCGATCCCAACGGCGATGGCGGCACGATCATCACGTCGCTCACGACCGAGCAAGGCGATGACAATCCACAAGGCCCAGCTCAGCACATTTTCTGGGGAGAAACCGGAACCGCCGGCGGAGTCTTTCAAGACAACGTGCTCGGCGGAAACATGATCAAGCTGTCGACCTCGGGCGTCGCCGCGTCGACGAACGTCGTCGCGAGCGGGTCGAGCGTCTTCTGGTTCTCGCTGAACCTGGGTGGCCCGCCGCAGCCGATCCTCGAAGGACAGGTGTCCACAGCAAACTCGCAGACGGCGTTTTCGACGGTCAACGGCAGCGCCATTCAGTCGATCATGTTCGACGCGACGAACGCCGCGGTGGCCGGCTCGCTCACGGTGAACGGGACGCAGTTCGCGTTCTTCAAGTGTCCCGTCTCGACCAAGACGTGCACGCTCTACACGTTCAGCGGAACGCTGCAAGGCAACGTCGCCACGGACGGCACCAAGATCTACGTCGCCGACAGCGGCGACGGCATCATCGACGACATGACGCTCGGCGCAGGCTCGAACGAGAGCGACATCGTCCAGAATCAAGCGACGCCGACGCTCCTTCGGATCGACGGCACCTTCATCCATTGGTTCGACAGCGGCACGAAGGCGATCGAGCGGCAATCGCTCACCGGCTCGACGGCCAAACAGCTCGCCACGACGGCGGACGCCATCACGGGTCTCGCCGCGGATCCCGTCAACGTCTACTGGACCGATCCCACGGCCGGCGTCCTGTCGTACGCGCCCATCACCGGATCCGGACCGAACACGGCGTACGTGTCGTCGCTCGGCCCGAGCTCGTCGCCCATGCGCCTCGTGCGCGACTCGGCGTTCCTCTACTTCACGCACAACGCCGCGATCTATCGCGTCGCGCTTCCGTAAGGACGCGTCGATCTGCGCGTCACTCGCGCAAGATGATCCGCGCGCTCCGCTGGTACGTGAGGTACGCGTACGCCCACTCGAAGAACACGGCGACGCGGTTGCGAAACCCGACGAGCGCCATCACGTGCACGAAGAGCCACGCGCACCACGCGACGAACCCCGTGAGCTGCACGCGGCCGATCTGCGCGATCGCGCGGCTGCGTCCGATCGTCGCCATCGATCCTTTGTCGTGGTAGCGAAAGTCCTTCATCGCTTCGCCGCGCGCGTCGAGCGCGATGTTCTCGGCGACGTGGCGTCCCATCTGCATCGCCACTTGCGCGACGCCGGGCAGCGGCTCGCCGTCTTGATCGAGCGCCGCGACGTCTCCGATCGCGAAGACGCGCGCGTCGCGATCGAAATCGCGCACGGTGAGATCGCGCCGCACGGGGACGCGTCCCATCTTGTCGAGCGGCACGCCGAGCGTCTTCGTGAGCGCGCCCGCGCCGACGCCCGCCGCCCACACCACCGTGCTCGCCGCGATGCGCTCGCCGCTCGGTCGCGGCGCGCCACCGCTCGAAGGCGAGAGCGTCACGCCGCCGGAGTCGATGCGTTCTGCAAATGTTTTCAGGCGGATCTCCACGCCGATCGACGCGAGATCTTCCTGGGCGCGCGCGCTGAGCTCGGGCGCGAACGCGGTGAGCAGTCGGTCGCCGCCTTCGAGGAGCACCACGCGCGCGCGCTTCGGATCGAAGTTGCGGAAGTTCTTCGTCATCGTGCGCCGCGCGATTTCGCTGAGCGCGCCCGCGAGCTCGACGCCCGTCGCGCCGCCGCCCACGACGACGAACGTGAGGTTGCGATCGCGCTCCGCGTCGTCGCCGTGAAGCGCCGCGGCCTCCGCGTTTTCGTACGCGACGAGCACGCGCCGCCGGATGTCGAGCGCCTCTTCGAGCGATTTCAAACCCGGCGCGAACGGCTCCCAATCGTCGTGACCGAAGTAACGGTTCGTGACGCCCGCCGCGAGCACCAAGTAGTCGTACGCGAGCTCGCCGGCCGACGTGTGGAGGGTCTTCTTCTTCGCGTCGATCGCGGAGACCTCCGCGAGCAGCACGGTGCAGTTCGAACAGTGGCGAAGCACGTTGCGAATCGGCGCGGCGATGTCCGTCGCGCTGAGCGCGGCGGTCGCGACTTGGTAGAGCAGTGGTTGAAAGAGGTGGTGGTTGCGTTTGTCGACGACGATCACGTCGAGCTCTTCGCGCGCGAGCGCCTTCGCGACCTCGAGCCCGCCGAACCCTCCGCCGACGACGATCACGCGCGCACGCTTGCCGTCCATCGCTCGAAACCTTAGGGTCGTTCGCCGCGATGGTCACGCATCGATTCATCGAGAACGCAACCCTTCCCCAGGAGCGTGAGCGAGTTCGCATTCACGTCGCCGAGGAGGGCCCCGCGGACGGACAGCCCGTCCTCTTCGTGCACGGTTTCCCCGAAGGATGGTTCACGTGGCGCGCGGAGATGCGCGCGCTCGCGGCCGCCGGGTTTCGCGCGATCGCGCTCGACCTGCGCGGGTACGGCGAGTCGGACAAACCGCGCGGCAAAGAGCACTACGCTGCTTCGCGCGTCGCGGACGACGTCGCCGCGGTCGCGCGGTCGCTCGATCGCGGCGCGATTCCGATCGTCGGACACGATTGGGGAGGACCCATCGTGTACCGCGTCGCGATGGATCATCCGGAGGTCGTCGCGAGGCTCGTCGTGATCAACGGACCGCACCCGCTCCACTTCGCGCGCCTCTTGCGAACGAACGCGAAGCAGCGTCGCGCGTCGTGGTACATCGCCGCGTTTCAAATCCCGCTGTTGCCCGAGCGGATGCTCGCGCGTCGCGGCGTGATGAAGCGCGTGCTCGGCGAAGGCATCGACGCCGCGCGCGTCGCGGAGTTCGAGCGCGCGTTTCCGGACGCGGCGTCGTTCACCGCGCCGCTCGACTACTACCGCGCGGCCGCGCGCGTGCGCGATCGTGCGCCGCGTCAGCGCGTCATCGAGCACGAAACGCTCGTCGTGTGGGGCATGCGCGACTTCGCGCTCGTTCCGGAGAACCTCGAAGGGCTGGAGGCGTACGTCCCGCGCGTGCGCATCGAGAAGCTCCCGAACGTCGGGCACTTCGTCCAAGAAGAAGCGCCCGCCGCGCTCGATGCGATCCTCTTGCGCGAGCTCCGCTCTTGAGGCACGGACACGCGATGGACGTCGTCGTCATCGGTGGAGGGCCCGGCGGATCGGTGTGCGCGGCGAAGCTCGCCGAGCGCGGACGGCGCGTGCTCGTGCTCGAGCGCGAGACATTCCCGCGCTTCCACTTGGGCGAGTCGCTCCTTCCGCAGTCGATGCCCGTGTTCGAGTCGCTCGGATTGATCGACGCGATGCACGAGAAGTTCATCGCGAAATACGGCGCGCGCTTTCACCTCGACGACACGGGACAGAAGGAGCGCTACGTCTTCGCGAACGCGTTCGACGCGGCCACCGGAACGGGCACGACGAAATACGATCACGCGTTCCAAGTCCCGCGCGACGAGTTCGACGATCTCCTCTTGCGCCACGCGGAGCGTCGCGGCGCCGAGGTGCGCGAGCGTTGGGACGTGAAGCGCATTCGCTTCGACGGCGACTCGCGCTCTGGGCGCGCCGTGGGCGTCGTCGCGCGCGATCCGGAAGGCCGCGAGCACGAGATCGACGCGCGCTTCGTCGTCGACGCCACCGGACGCGACGCGCTCCTCGCCGGTCAGTCCCGCGGAGGGCGCCGTCAAAAGACGCGCATCGACCGCCTCGACAAGAGTGCGTTCTACACGCATTACCGCGGCGCGCGCCGACAGGAGGGTTTGCTCGAAGGCGACATCGACATCGTCGTGTTTCGCGACGGTTGGTTCTGGTTCATTCCGTTCAAGGACGGACGCACGAGCGTCGGCGCGGTCGTGTCGAGCGCGTGGGTGAAGGAGAACCACGGGACCGCTTCGGAGATGCTCGTGCGCGCGATCGAGCAATCGCCCGCGGCGCAATGGCTCCTCGAAGGCGCGACGCCGATCTGGCCGAGCGCGCGCGCCGCCGCGGACTACAGCTACCGCGTCGAGAGCACGCACGGCGACGGTTGGCTCATGGTCGGCGACTCCGGAGGGTTCGTCGATCCGCTCTTCTCGAGCGGCGTGCACATCGCGATGCGAAGCGCGCTCCGCGCGGCCGAGCGCATCGACGACGCGCTCTCGGCGAACGACGTGTCCGCCGCGCGTTTCTCCGATTGGGCCGCCGAGGTGAAGCTCGGCACCGACACGTTCGTCGACGCGGTGCACGCGTTCTACGCGGGCGGCCTCCTTCGTTACCTCTTCGCCGAGAAGAAGCACACGTTCCTTCGCCGCTCGATCACGTCGCTCCTCGCGGGTGACGTCTACTCGCCCGACGCGCGCTGGATCAAAGACGTCCGCGTGCGCCTCGCGGAGATGGCGAAGCCGGCGTTCGACCCGGGGCCGCTCGTGGGCGTCTGATTCGCTGCGCGGTTGTGCATCACGCTGCACACGCGGTTCGTGAATCGCGCGGCGATCTCGATCGGCACGCGGAGTGCAGGAGTGGACGGAATGCTCAAGTCAATCCACTTAGGTATTCCGGCGTTCTTCTCGATGGCGTGCGCGTCGACGATGCCGACGGCGTTCGGTGAGTCGACCGACGTGCTCTCGAAGAATCAAGCGTCCCTCAGCGTGATGGGCGGCGGGGGTGCAGTCGTGGGCACGTGCAACGGGTGCTCGGGGAGCGTGAGCGCGGTCGGCGGACAAGCCCGCGTGCGCTACGGCCTCGGCGGCAATCAAGAGATCGGCGTGAGCGGGTATGGCGCCGCGATCATGTCGAGTGAGTCGGGAACGAGCGCGATCGCCTCTGGTGGCGCGGAGCTCTCTTACAAAATCGCGCCCGCGCCTTGGTTCGCGCTCGTGCTCGGTGGCGGCATGATCGACCTCGACGGAACGTGCGGCGGCGGCGGCGATGTCGGCGTGCTCTTCGCGACGCACGTGACGGACACGATGAGCGTCTATTCGGGCGCGCGCGGCGCGTTCGTGGGGTACCCGTCCGGCAGCGGAGCGTTCTCGGAGAGCGTGACGGTGCCGGTGGGCCTTTCGGTCGGCGTCGCGGACAACGTGAAGCTCATCGCCGAGGGCGGCTTGGTCGTCGGTTGGGAGCAGTTCAACGGCGACGACAGCTTGAGCAGCGATGCGATCGTCGGTGGCTACGGAACGTTCGCCATCCAGTTCATGTTTGGCGACAAAGACGAGCTCGCCAAGAAATGACGCTCACCGTTTTCGACCGACGTAAGCGCGCGCTTGGATCTTGCCGCGCTCTTCGAAGGTCACGATGGACGGCGTGAAGCGCGCCGCGCGGAGCCGCGCGACGAAGTCGTCCATCGCGTAGCCGCTCCACACGGCGAAAATTCCGTTCGCGCGGAGCGCGCGTCGCGCGTCGCGCAGACCGCGCGGCGCGTACAGCGCGTCGTTCGCCGGGAACGAGCCCCAGTTCGGTCCGTTGTCGACGTCGAGGAGGATCGCGTCGAGGCCGCGCTCGTACGCGAGCACGTCGCGCACGTCGCCGTGAACGAGCGAGACGCGCGGATCGCGGAGCGCGCGCGCGCGCGTCCGTTGACCCTTCACGCGCGCGATCTCGCCGCGCGCGAGCGCGATCACCGTCTCGAGCTTTTCCACGACGACGATCTCCGCGCGCTCGGACACGGACTCGAGCACGCCAACGAGCGTCGCGCCCAAACCGAGACCGCCCACGAGCACGCGCTTGCTTCGTTTGGGCGCGAGCCGACCGAACGCGCGCTCCGTGCCGAGCCGCGCGCTCGAGAGGATCGGAACGTCGCCGATGCGCAGCTCGTGGTGCGCGCCGCGATCGACGAGCGTGAGCGTCGCGCCGTCCTCGTGGAGCGTGCGCGATCGCGTCACGCGTCGCGCGCGCATCGGTCGTGCGCTGGAACGCGTGTTACGCCGGACCGACGTGCTGCGTGAAGACCATGTCGGTCGACGGAGCGGCCGCGCCGTCGTCTTTCTCCACGGTGATCTGGAAATCGAAATCGACCTCGGGCACGGTGCCTTGGAACGTGCCTTCGCGCGCGTCCGCGTCGTACTTGAGGTTGCCGACGCGCGACCACTGGGCTTCCGTGTTCTTGCGCGTCCAGATGATGAAGATGCGCGTGCCCGTCGTGACGCGATCGGGCGGCGGCAAGTTCATCGCCTTCACGCGGAGCTGCGTGAGGTGCTGATCCTTCGAGATGTCTGCGTTGATCACGGCGTCTGCGCCGGGCGCCTTCGGCGACGACGCGATTTTGTACGTGAGAGGGCCGCCGCATGCGAGCAACGCGGCGAACGCGATCGAAAAGAGTGCCTTTCGCATGGCTTGCGAGCATACACGAAACGCGCACAATGCCGCTCATGATGTTGGATCTCCCGAAGGCGAACGAAGCGCTTCCTGGTCGCAAAGAAAAAATGCCCGTGCCCGAAAAACATTTCGTGAACGCGCACGCGATGAAGGACGTGCCGCCCGGAATGGAGATCGCGATGTTCGCGCTCGGTTGCTTCTGGGGCGCGGAGAAAAAATTCTGGCAGACGAGAGGCGTGTGGGTGACCGCCGCGGGTTACGCAGCGGGCTTCACCGAGAACCCGACGTACAAAGAGGTCTGCACCGGCCGCACCGGTCACGCCGAGGTCGTGCGCGTCGTGTTCGATCCGAAGGAGATTTCGTACGACGCGCTCGTCAAGATTTTCTTCGAGAGCCACGATCCGACGCAGGGCATGAGGCAGGGCGGAGACGTCGGGACGCAGTATCGCTCGGGCATCTACGCGTTCGGCGACGCGCAGAAGCGCGCCGCGCTCGCCGCGCGCGACGCGTACCAAGCGAAGCTCACCGAAGCGGGCTTCGGAACGATCACGACCGAGATCTTGGACGCGCCCGAGTTCTTCTTCGCGGAGGAGTACCACCAGCAGTACCTCGCGAAAAATCCCGACGGCTACTGCGGGCTCGGTGGGACGGGCGTCGTGTGTCCCGTCGGTCTGAAGGTCTGATCGAACACGGCGAGCGCGATCGCGACGATCGCGTAACCCGCCGCGTGGAGCGCGACGGGCGCCCAACGCGCGGGGAGCGCGTGGCCCGTATTGTTCAAGTGCACACCCGCGTGCGCCGCGATCGCGACGAGCAAGCTCCCGCTCCGCCGAACGAGCCACGTGAAGAGCACGCTGCCGCCGATCATCAAGACGAAGAAGATCGGATAGAGCCCGGCGCCGATGCCTTGCAGCGTGAGCATCGGGATGTGCCAGAGCGTCCAGAAGAATCCGATGACGACGCTCGCACCGAGCGCGCCGATGCGTGCGGTGAGCTTCGGCAGCGCGTAGCCGCGCCAACCGATTTCCTCGCCGAACGAAAACACGAAGAGCGCGAGCACGAACGCGGGTTGATCCGGCCAATAAAAGAGCGTCTCGCGGTGACCGAACGCGTTCCAGATCAGCGCCGATGCGACGAAGATCGCGCCCGGCATCGCGATCGCCGCGACGACCCACAGCGGATTCGTCTTGAACACGAGGGGGCGAAACAGCGCGCGCACGCCCTCTTCGCGCCGCGCGCACACCATCGCCGCGATCATCGGCCCGAACGCGCCGAGCCCCACGAGCGCGAGGTATTTCTCTTGCGGACCGGGGATCGCGCCGAACCGCGCGAGCAGCGCAGGGAGCTGGAGGACCCAGGTGATCGCGAACGCGAGGAGGAAGAAGCGGGTAGGGCGCGAGAGCATGGGAGGCGCGGACAACACGGCGCGAGAAAAGTTTCGTGTCTCGCCTCGAACGTAATCAAGCTGCGATCACGCGGTTGCCGCCTTCGTTTTTTGCGCGGTAGCACGCGGCGTCCGCGCGGCGCGTGAGGGACGCGACCGAGTCGTCCTTGTTGGCGAGCGCGATGCCGGTGCTCGCCGTGACCGGACGCACGGGGTCGAATTTGCGTCCGACGTTCGCGATGGCTTCGGTCACGCGCTTCGCGACGGCCTCGGCGGCGTGCGCGTCGGCGCCGGGGAGCACGAGGAACAACTCGTCGCCTCCATAGCGCGCGACGATGTCGCGCTCGCGCGTCGCGCCGCGCACCGCCTCCGCGATTTCCACGAGCAGCATGTCCCCGCGGAGGTGACCTTGTGTGTCGTTGATGCGCTTGAAGTGATCGAGATCGAGCATCACGACGCAGAGCGCTTCGCCCGCGTCGAGGAGCCGCTCGAGACGATCGAAGACGAAGCGGCGGTTCGCGAGGCCGGTGAGCGGATCGCGCTGGCTCAATTCTTCGAGGCGCGTGTTCGCGCTCGTGAGCTCGCGTTCGCGTCGATCGAGCGCACGCACGAGCGCGGAGACCACCGCGACGCTCGCGCCGAGCGCGGCGGTCGTGATGAACGTCGCGATGACGCACGAGTGAAACGGCGGGCGCCCGATCGCCGCGAGCTCCGGGATCGCAGGCGCGAACGACAGGTCCCCGCGGAGCTCGAGCCAGACGAGCGCGCTGTACGCGACGGCGTAGGTCGACGCGAGCACGATCGCCACGCGCCTTCCGATGACGAGCGTGTTGAGCACGACCGCGACGACGTAGAGGCTGCACATCGGGCCCGCCGTGCTCCCGAGCTCGTGCGCGAAGTACGTGATGATCGCGCCGTCGACGAGGCCCGCGACGATCGAACGCGCGCGCCCTCCCACGTCGTAGCGAATGAGCACTTGTTCGATCACCGCGTACGCGAGGTACAAGCCGAGCGCGCCGATCGTGCGCCGCGTCTCTTGACCGAGCGTCGCGAGAAGCGCGAGCGCGATTCCGCCGACCGCGAAGCGACTGAGCGCTGCGAAGAAGACGAGGCGATGCTTGCGCATGGCCCTATGATCGTACTCGCATGTGCCTCGTTGTGCTCGCCCACGATGTGTTCGACGAGTTTCCTTTCGTCCTCGCGGCAAATCGCGACGAGTTCTTCGTCCGTCCGTCCGCGACGGCCGCGTGGTGGGCGCCTTCGCGCGGAGGGGACGCGGAGATTTTCGGCGGTCGCGATCTCGACAAGGGCGGAACGTGGCTGGGCCTCACGAAGCGCGGCGTGATCGCCGTCGTGACCAACGTGCGCGATCTCGCGAAGCCGGTGCCGGGTCAAGCGTCGCGCGGGTGGCTCGTGCGCGACGCGCTCACCGGTGAGCGCAGCGCGCCGCGCGGGGAGTTCCCGTCGTTCAATCTGATCGTCGCGTCGCTCGAAGGCGTGCGTTACGCGCGCGACGACGCCGAAGAGGCGAGCGTCGCGCCCGGCGTGCACGGTTTGAGCAACGGTCGCCTCGACACGTCGTGGCCGAAGGTCGAGCGCGCGAAATCCGTGATGCGCGCGATGACCGCGCCCGACGCGAACGCGCTCTTCGCGATGCTCGCCGATCGAACCGTGGCGCGCGACGACGAGCTCCCGAAGACCGGCGTGCCCATCGAGGTCGAGCGCGCGCTTTCGTCCGCGTTCGTGCACATGGCTCACGTCGGATACGGCACGCGCTGCTCGACGGTCGTGATGCGCGATCGACGCGGCGTGATCCAATTCGAAGAACGAACGTTCGACGCGAGCGGCACGCTCGTGAAAATCGTGACCGAGTCGATCACGCTTTCCGCGTGATACCTTCGCTTCATGTCCGACAGCACGCCGCCGTCGCTGCGAAGCTCGCCCGCTTCGTCCGAGCAGCTCGTCGGAACGCTCGTCGACAAGCGCTACTCGATTCGTCGCGAGATCGGACGCGGCGGGATCTGCGCGGTGTACGGCGTCGAGCATCGCTACACGCGCCGCACGTACGCGCTGAAGGCGCTCCTGCCCGAGTATCGAACGCATCACGAAGCGCGCGCGCGACTGCTCACCGAAGCGCGCATGCTCGGCTCGGTTCACCACCCGAACGTGGTCGAGGTGATCGACGCGGGAATGGATGAAGGCGCGCCGTTCCTCGTGATGGAGCGGCTTCGCGCGAAGTCCGTCGAAGCGCTCTTGCTCGCGCGAGGGAAGCTCACCGTGCACGACGCGCTCGTCATCGCGAAGATCGCCGCGACCGCGCTCGCCGCGACGCACGCCGCGCGCGTCGTCCACCGCGACGTGAAGCCCGGCAACCTGCTCGTCGTGCGAAGCGACGCGGGCAAGTCGGTGAAGCTCATCGACTTCGGCGTCGCGACGGGGTGGGAGGAAAATCCGAGCGACGACGGTCCGCCGAGCGCGGTCGTCGGCACGCCGTATTACATGGCGCCCGAGCACATCGCCGGAAAGCGCGTTACGCCCGCGGCAGACGTGTACTCGTTCGGCGCGACGCTCTACGAGTGTCTCACCGGGCACGTTCCGTTTTCGGGATCGTTCGAGCAGGTTTACTCGAAGGCGATGACCGCGCCGCGACCCGACGTGCGCAAGCTCCGTCCCGACACGCCTTCGAAGCTCGCGGGTCTCGTCGCGTGCTGCCTCGCGGCGGATCCGAGCGAGCGATTTCCGACGGGCAAGGAGCTCGCGGCCGCGCTCGATCTCGTGAACGTCGACTCGCCGAGCGCGCAACCCGAGGAAGATCCGTCGCGCCGCGGGCACGTGCGCGTCGCGTACCGCGCGCCGGTCGAGATGAAGCTCGCGGACGGGATGGTCGTCGAGGGCGCGATCCAGGATTTGTCCGCGGGCGGCGTGCTCGTCGTCGCGAATCACCAAGTCCACACGAACACGGCGATCACGATTCGCTTCCCGCTTCCATCGGGCGTCATCGTCGCGAGCGCGGCGTTCGTGCGATGGCAGCGCTCTCCGCCGGGCGACCTTTCGCGCGTCGCGCTCGGCGTCGAGCTCGTCGACTTGGCGCCGTCGTACAAACAGGCCATCGCCGAGTACGTGAAGAGCGTCGAGGGCTAAGGCAGCTCGACGCCGAGCGCTTTGAGCTTCTTCTGCAGCTCCTCGTATTTCGCGACGGTGATCCCGCCGTACGTTCCGTCGGCCACGTTGATGCGTCCGTATTTCTTGTTCGCGTCACTCATGGTCGCGGACGCATAGAGCGAGATGGTCGCGAGCGGGTTGCCGCCCTGATCGAGGAACCTCATCTCGATCGTCGCCATGTAGCTCGGTCCCGGGCCCTCCGGGGATTGGTCCGCGCCGATGGCGTCGATGATTTGTTTGAGCGACTGCGCCGTCGTGATGTCGAGGAGCTTGGCGTCGTTCGAGTCGAGCTTGGGACGCCACGTGAGCTTGATGGACTTCGCGGTCGCGAGGATCTCCGAGAGCTTCTTCATCGGTGCGGGCGGCGCCGTCGCAGTCGCGCTCGGCTCGGCGCTCGGCGTGGCCGACGGGATCGAGGCGGTCGACGCAGTGGGCGCGCTCGTCGCAGTGGCCGACGTCGTGGGCGCCGTGGGTGTCGGCTCTTGCGTCGACTGATTTCCGCAAGCCAACGAGACCGCGAGCCACGCAATGGACGTGCGCATGAGTGAACCCTCCCGAACAGGGGTGTGATAGCACCCGGCGTCAGGTCCAGTCGAAGTCGATCCCTCGTGCGCATCGACGCTTGAACGTGGGCATGGGTCTTGCGGAGCAAGGCGTTCGCCTTACGTTCGAGGAGGGAAGAACAACTCATGCGGCCCGATAGACTCACGACAAAAAGCCAAGAAGCACTTCGAGATGGCATCGAGAACGCTTCACGCCACGGCAACCCCGAGCTCGTCCCCGAGCACGTCGTTCTTGCGGCTCTGGCGCAAGAAGATGGCGTCGCTCGACCGCTGCTCCAGAAGGCCGGCGTCGACATCAGCGCGCTCGAAGCGCGCCTCCAAGAACGCGTCGAGGGTTTGCCGCGCGTGACGGGCGGAGCCGAGCCTCAGCTCTCGCGCCGCGCGCTCGACATGATGCGCAAAGCCGAAGACGAAGCGAAGGCGATGAAGGACGACTTCGTCTCCGTCGAGCACTTCGTCCTCGCGCTCGCGAAGAGCGACCGCGAGCTCCAAGCGATGCTCGAGGCGACCGGCGGCGTGCGCTACGAAAAATTGCTCGCCGCGCTCGCGAACGTGCGCGGCAGTCAGCGCGTGACGGACAAAGATCCCGAAGGCAAATTCCAAGCGCTCGAGAAGTACTGCCGCGATCTCACGCAGCTCGCGCGCAAGGGAAAGAGCGATCCGGTCATCGGGCGCGACGAAGAAATTCGCCGGGTCCTCCAGGTCCTTTCGCGCCGCACGAAGAACAACCCGGTGCTCATCGGCGAGCCCGGCGTCGGAAAGACGGCGATCGTCGAAGGCATCGCGCAACGCATCGTGCGCGGCGACGTGCCGGAGGGGCTGAAGAACAAACGCGTGGTCGCGCTCGACATGGGCGCGCTCGTCGCGGGCGCGAAGTTCCGCGGTGAGTTCGAGGATCGGTTGAAGGCGGTGCTCAAAGAGGTCGAGACGGCCGCTGGGCAGATCGTTTTGTTCATCGACGAGATCCACACGATCGTCGGCGCGGGCGCCGCGGAGGGCGCGATGGACGCCGCGAACCTGCTCAAGCCCGCGCTCGCGCGCGGCGAGCTCCGCTGCATCGGCGCGACGACGCTCGACGAGTACCAAAAGCGCATCGAAAAAGACGCCGCGCTCGAGCGACGCTTCCAACCCGTGTACGTGTCGCAGCCGAGCGTCGAGGACACGATCGCGATCCTGCGCGGTCTGAAAGAGCGTTACGAGCTCCACCACGGCATCCGCATTCAAGACGCCGCGCTCGTCGCCGCCGCGACGCTCAGCGATCGCTACCTCACCGAGCGCTTCTTGCCCGACAAAGCGATCGACCTCGTCGACGAAGCCGCCGCGAAGATCAAAATGGAAGCCGACAGCATGCCCGTCGAGCTCGACGTCGCGATGCGCAAGCTCACGCACCTGCAAATCGAAGAGCAGGCGCTCAAGAAGGAGCGCGACGGCGCGTCGAAGGCGCGCCTGCAACAAGTCCAGCGCGACATCTCCGAAGTGCGCGAGCAAGCCGACGCGATCCGCGCGCAGTGGTCGAAGGAAAAGGAGATCCTCGATCAAATCCGCGCGACGCAGCCGAAGGCCGAGGAGCTCCGCGCCGAAGCCGACGAGGCGCAGCGCAAAGGCAATCTCGGACGCGTCGCCGAAATCCGCTACGGAAAATTGCCCGAGCTCGAGAAGAAAGTCGAAGAGCTCCGGAAGCAGCTCGCGAAGGTGCAAGAGCGCGCGAGCTACTTGCGCGAAGAGGTCACCGACCAAGACATCGCCGCGGTCGTCGGGAAATGGACCGGGATTCCCGTCAGCAAGATGCTCCAAGGCGAAATGGAGAAGCTCCTCCACATGGAGGAGAACCTGAAGAAGCGGGTCGTCGGACAAGACGAGGCGGTCATCGCCGTGTCGAACGCGGTGCGAAGGTCGCGCGCGGGTCTCGGCGACGAGCGGCGCCCCGTCGGCAGCTTCTTGTTCCTCGGTCCGACGGGCGTCGGCAAGACGGAGCTCGCGCGCGCGCTCGCGGAGTTCTTGTTCGACGACGAGCGCGCGATGATCCGCCTCGACATGAGCGAGTACATGGAGAAGCACGCCGTCTCGCGTCTCATCGGCGCGCCGCCCGGTTACGTCGGTTACGACGAAGGCGGCCAGCTCACCGAGCCCGTTCGACGCCGTCCGTACGCGGTCATCTTGTTCGACGAGGTCGAGAAGGCGCACCCCGACGTGTGGAACGTCTTGCTCCAAGTGCTCGACGACGGGCGCCTGACGGACGGGCAGGGGCGCACGGTGAACTTCAAGAACACCGTGATCGTGATGACGAGCAACATCGGCTCGCACCACATCGCGGCCATCGAGGACCGCACGAACCTCCCCGACGAAGACAAGAAGGAGCTCATCAAGCGCGCGATGCTCGAAGAAGTTCGCAAGAGCTTCCGTCCCGAGTTCGTGAACCGCCTCGACGAGATGGTCGTGTTCCACAGGCTCGATCGCAAAGAGCTGCGCTCGATCGTCGACATCCAGCTCCAGCAGTTCGCGGCGCGCCTCGCAAAGCGCGAGTTGCGCATCGAGCTCGACGACGCCGCGAAGGACTACCTCGCCGAGATCGGTTGGGACCCGCAGTTCGGCGCGCGCCCGCTGAAGCGCGCGATCCAGAAGAACCTCGAAGACGCGCTGGCGAAGCGCGTCCTCGCCGGGGACTTCCCGCCGGGCACGCGCATCGTCGTCTCGCGCGGCAAAGACGGCCTCACGTTCAAGTCGCACGCACAAAACTGAGTCGCGTGGGATCTCCGATCACGTAAGATTGCATCATACATGCAATCGTCGCGATCGACCTTGCGTGGTGCGCGATCGTCCGTTCTACTTCTCTCATGTGGGTCGTTCGGCGCCGCTTGCACTCCGCCGCCGTACCCGCGATCACCGCTGCGCTCGCGCTCGCCCTCGTGAGCGGCGCGCCCTACTCGCGCGCGTCGTCGAGCGCGCCGAAGACGCTCGCGCCGTCGCCCGAAGCGTCCGCGGCGGACGGCCAGACGCATGTCGTGTCCACGTTCGAGATCCACGCCGCGAACACGCTCGAGTCCGTCGAGGTGCGCTACGTCGACGGCGTGCTCGATCCGACCTCGAAGCAGCAGCTCGATCATTTGATGCGCTGCCTCCGAACCGACAGCGCGAAGCCGATGGATCCACGGCTCATCGACATCCTGCGTGACATCGCGCGCGAGGTCGACAAACCGCTCTGGCTCGTATCGGGTTACCGCGCGCCGAAGAATTGGCGCGAGCACAACTTCCACAACCGCGCGCAAGCGGCCGACATTCGCGTCGAAGGGATGCCGGCGTGGAAGCTCCGCAACGTCGCGCGCAAGCTCGGCGTGCTCGGCGTCGGCTATTACCCGACGACCAACATGATCCACGTCGACGTGCGCGACGAGCCGTATTTCTGGACGGATTGGAGCGGACCGCACCAGACGGGCATCGAAATCCGCACGCGCTAACCCTTCGTCGGATCGCCCTTCTTGTCGTTGAGCGCGAACGCTTGTTTCACGAGAGCGCCGAGGAGCGCGTCGTCCATCACGTGCGTCTCGAGGATCTTCACGTGACGCATCCGCTCGCCCTCGCCTTGGAGCATGCGCTTCGGATCCTCGAGATCCGCGCCGCGCCAAAATCCGAAGTTCACCTGCGCCGCGTGCGCCTTCGCGTACGCGAACGGTCCCTTGTGCTCGAAGACGGGCTGTCCCCACTTGTAGACTTCGATCGCGTTCGGCGCGCTCTCCTTCACGATGCCGCGGAGCTTCTGGATCACGAGGCGCTGCCACGGCGCGACCTTCGTGAGATACCCGTCGACGCTGTCCGCAGACGGCGGCGCCGCGGGTATGGCGCTCGCTTTCGCCTTCGCGGGCTTCGCCGGTTTCACGATCTTCGCGGCGGGCTTCGTCGTCTTCGTGACGACTTTCTTCGGTTCTTTTTTCGCTGCCTTCTTCGCCGTCTTCTTCGTCGCCATCGACCCCTCACTCAGCCTGCATCGAGCGCCGTCCCCTCAGCGCCTAGCTCGTGCACGGCGGACTGAATGTTCTTCGGAATCCACTCCTCGTCGGGCCCCTCCTCCGGGAGCACGACTGGTTGACCATCATACCTGAGCCGCTTGCCCGGCCAGACGAAAGTCCGAAACATGTACAGTGCAAGCGAGTTTTGCTCGAGGGCGGGGTGGATCCCTTCGTGAAGCTCTTTCATGTGCGCTTCGCGAAGCAGGCTCCAGTGGAGGCCCGGATGCTCGTGGTGGATGCCGTGAAAGCCGTTGTTGAACGTGAACCAGTTGAAGACGCGTCCGACGAAGTTGCGCGAGTGATTGAACGGGTGGTCCTGATCGCACCCGTCGTGCTGGAGGTAGTTGACCGTCGTGATCCCCCACACGGCGAAGAAGTGCGGCACGACGACGAAGAGGAGCGCCTTGCGCCAATCGATCAAGAGGAGCACCGCCTTCGATCCCCAGCAGACGATCATCTCGACGAGCAGCTGGTGATACCAGCGCGGCATCTTCGCTTTCATGAGCGAGACGTAGCGGTAGTTCTCCGAGAAAATGTCGTAGCCGACGCGCGGGAAGAACGCGAAGAGGTTGGCGAGGTTCCAACCGAGCTGGACCTTCGACGTGCGCATCAAGTCGGCGCGACCTTGCGTGAACTTGTGGTGCGAGAGGTTGTGACCCGGCACGTACTCGCTCACCGGAAATCCGTACGCGCACGTCAGCGCGACCTGGAAGACTTTGTTCGCGAAGCGGTTCCGGAAGACGGGCGTGTGGAGCGTGTTGTGCGTGATGACCGCGCAGATCCACGACACGACGCACGTCAGCACGACGAGCGGAAGGACGATGGTCCAACCGTCTCGATTGGGGCGCGGCGCGAGCGTCCACTCCGCGACGAGGAGCGCGTAGTAGAACGAGACGAACGCGAGCGTTTTCACATCGGCGCGGAAGCGCAACATCTCGGGACGCTCATAACACACAAGGCGCGATTTACCGCTGCGAAAGGCCGTTCTCGGTGCGCAAACCGGAGGCGCTTTTGTTTCGTGCTCGTCGCCATTCGGTGCGCAAGAACGCGTCGTGCGGGCGGCGTCCGTTCTCGCGGAGCGCGACGGCGAGCGGCGTGACGCCGAGGAAGAACGCAAAGCACGCGACGGCCCCCGCGATGCTCACGCGACCGAAATGCGGAGGGTAGAGCGCGAGCGCGGTCGCCGCGGCGCACGCGACGAGCTCGAGCGGGATGAACGCGACGATGAGGAGCGCCTTGCGTTTGCAGAACGCGACGGGATCGATGGTGGAGACGATTTCGGGGATGACGCGTTCGCGGTGCATCTCCTCCGCGGGCACGACGAAGATGCGCGCGCCGTCGGTGACGCGCGCGCGCACCTCGCGCACGAAGCCCTTCGCCTTGCGCGCTTGGGCGAACGCGGTCGAGAACTCCGCGTCGCTCGGACACGCGGCGGCTGCGTCGCGCGCCTCGCGCGAGAGCCACACGTGCGCGACGTCGCTCGGCGCGATGTCGATCGCGCCGCTCCCCGTGCGCACTTGGGACGCGAAGATTTCACCGCCGAACCTGCGATCGTGGAACGCGATCGTCTCGACTGGCGCGTCCACCGCGCGGCCCGTTTGCTCGACGCGCCACTCGGCGACGTCACCGATCGCCGTGCCGACGATCGCGCGACGCGCGCGTTTCGCGATGCGCCGCAGATCCGCGAGATCCTGAAGCGCGGCGGCCGCGACGAGCAGCGCCGTCACCCACACGACGCAAAGACACGCGATCCCCATCACCTCGCGCGACAGCATCGACTACACCGCTTCGACTTCGGCTTGCGCGCGCCGGATTTCGCGCGGCGCGAGCTCGACCTGCGGCGCGCCGAGCGAACCTCGCGCTTCACCGACGCGCTTCGCCGGCCTCGCGAAGTGGAGCAAGTAGGTGCGCGCGAGGTACGCGAGCATGCTGCGCTCGTCGAGCGTCGGATCGATGCGCGCAACGACCTCGCGTTCGTGCGCGCGCGCGAGCTCCGTCCAGTGCATGCCCGCGCGGTTGTGATGGATGGTGTGGAAGCCGTTGTTCATCATGAAGAAGTTGAAGAGCTTCCCCACGAAGTTGCGCGAGTGGTTCCACTCGGTGGTCGTGTCGCAGCCGTCGTGTTGGATGATGTTGATCCGCAAAAACCACCGTGCGCCCCAGAGCTGCGGGACGACGACGAAGAAGAGCGCGGTCCAAAAATCGATCACGAGCAGCACGCCGGTCAGCCCGAACGCGAACACGAGCTCGCGCGTGTACTGCTTGCGAAAATCCGCGCGCCCGGTGACGCGCGCCCAACGCTGCACGCCGTTGAACGTGAGGGGCCCCGCGACGTTCGGGAAATGCACCAAGTTGAGCAGGTTCCACTTGAAGCGAACGTGCTCGGGCGCGGCCCAATCGGGCTGTCCGTCGTCGTCGAAGTGGTGATGCACCAAGTTGTGCGACGGGATGACCGCCGAGATCGGAAAGAGCCCGCCGAACGAGAGCACGTATCGAAAGAGCATGTTCAGCCGCTTCGACTCGAACATGCCTTGGTGCAGCGTGTTGTGCCCGACGACCGCGCTCAAGAAGCTGAACGCGCACGCCGCCGCGAGGAACGCGACATTGCGACACGCGGGCACGAAGAACATCGCCGCGAGCAGCGCGTAATAGGTCGCGACCGTCGCGAGCTGCTGCACGTCGGCGCGATGTTTCACGACGCGCTTCTACAAAAAATGAGCTCTTTCAGCCAGTGCGAACGATCCTCCGCATCGGAAATGCGTCACGCACTCGACGCGCTGCAGAAAAACGGCTACTTGGTGTCACGGCGCGGCCGGCGCCTCGGAGTGACAGTGGGGCCTCTCAAGTTCCTGACCCAACACCCGTTCCAGCAGTTCAAGAAGAACCGTCGCTTCTATTTGCATTACGACGCTTCGTACTTGCTGCTCTCGATGGCCGCCGTCGCCGTCATGCTCGCGACCCATTTCCGGCCGCTCGGCGCGCGGATCGAGTGGCAGCCGTGGCACTTCGTCGTCGGCTTCCCGCTCGTTTTGTACTTCCTCATCTGCGCGCACTTGTGGATTCACAACGCGACGCACGGAAACTTCCCGAAGCCGGTGAACCGCATCATCGGCGAGGTGCTCGGCGTCATCGTGTTCGTGCGGTACGCGTCGTGGGACATCGTCCACATGCGCCATCACCGCTTCAGCGACGACGGCGTGAAAGATCCCCACCCCACGTACCCGAGCTACTGGAAATCCTTCTTCCACAGCATCATCTACGTCGAGCGGCAGCTCCAGCAGCAATACTGCGACGTGTGGGGCGACACCGAAGAGAACCGGCGCTACGAAGCGTTCCGCGCGAAGGTGAGCTACGGGACGAACATCGTGCTCGCGGTCGCTTGGTATGCGTTCCTCGGGCCGATCGGGTTCTTCGCGTTTTGGCTCCCGGGCAACATCATCGCGGCCGCGTTCGTCGGTCACTTCAATTGGTCGACGCACAACGGCGCGGCGGGCCGCGACTTCCGTCCGGTGAACCTGAACCACGGCTACTTCTGGATCGGCAACAAGCTCTTCACGGGCATCTACTTCCACGCGAACCACCACAAGCGTCCGCACCTCTTCAACCCGATGCGTTGGCAGCACAAGTTCGGCCCGCAAGAAGAGCCCGTCGACGCGCCGCGCACGCACAAGCGTCCAGAACCAGCGTAGCGGTGCAAGCGTACGGGCCCGCGTATCGCATCGTGACGCCGCGGCTCGTCGCGCGGTGCTGGTCGCCAACCGACGCGGAGAACGTGCAGCGCGCGATCGACGCGAGCTTGCGCGAGCTTCGTCCGTTCATGCCGTGGGCGCAGGCGGAGCCCGAGGCGGTCGACGCGAAGGCCGAACGATTGCGGCAATACCGCGGGCGCTTCGATCTCGGGCAGGACTTCGCGTACGGAATCTTTCTCGGTGACGAGTGCGTCGGCGCGTGCGGACTCCACACGCGCCAAGGTCCGACGATCCGCGAAATCGGATATTGGATCGCGACCGCCCACACCAAGAAGGGCTTCGCGACGGAGATCGCGCTCGGGTTGACGCACGTCGCGCTGCGCGTCGACCGCGTGCCGCGCGTCGAGATCCGCTGCGACCCGTCGAACGTCGCGAGCGCGCGCGTCGCGGAGAAGGTGGGGATGAGGCGCGAAGGGACGCTCCGCGCGGACGTGATCCGTCCCGACGGCTCGCTCCGCGACACGCTGCTCTTTGCTGCGACCTCGCTCGATTTGGACGCGCTGCCGAAAATCGAGGTGCGCGCGGAAGGCGTGCTGGGAGAGCGTCTCCTTTGACGACGCGCGATCGCCTGGGAAGGCCGCTCGGAACGCTGCGTTTGTCGGTGACGGACCGCTGCAATCTTCGATGCATCTATTGCATGCCCGAAGATGAATACGTGTGGCTTTTGCACGAATCGATTTTGTCCGCCGAGGAGCTCGAGCGCGTCGTGCGCGCGTTCGCGTCGCTCGGCGCGAGCGAGGTGCGCCTCACGGGCGGCGAGCCGCTGCTCCGGCCGG
>Ga0335078_10002508_pt1 | contig 27784 bp, 22 predicted proteins | sample Lox_Sample_32_FD_206711 | JGI IMG/M metagenome (GOLD analysis project Ga0335078, IMG submission 206711) | Soil microbial communities from Loxahatchee National Wildlife Refuge, Florida, United States - Lox_Sample_3.2 | ecosystem: Environmental > Terrestrial > Soil > Wetlands | place: USA... | reverse complement strand
AGATGGCCGGCATGCGTCATGCGCACGCGGGCTCCGAAACTCCTGGCAGCCTGATAGACCCGCTCGTCGTCGGTGGCGACCAGGACACTCGTCAGGTAACGGGACTGGCAGGCGCGCTCGTAAACGTGCTGCAAAACGCTTTTGGAGGAGAGGAGCGCCAGGACCTTGCCGGGAAAACGGGAAGAGGCAAATCGTGCCGGAATCACGCCCAGAATTTTACGGGGCACACGCGATCATACCATAAAATCGCTGTGATAGACTTTAGGAAGAAATGCTGGCCTGACAGCTATGCTCCTGTCCCGGTGTAAGCTGCCCGTTTCGCTCGCCGCCTTCCTGTGGTTGTCGTTAGGGGCGCAAGCTCAGGAGCCCGGCGGCTCACCCGCAACCATCGTGCCCAGGCCCAAGGCGCCGGAGAAAGAACAGGTCCTTCCCCGGGCGGATATCCGCGTGGACAGCACGCTGGTGCTGATTCCGGTGACCGTCACCGACCCGATGAACCGCTTCGTGACCGGCCTGGAAAAGGAGAATTTCAAGCTGTACGAGGACCGGAAAGAGCAGGCGATCACGCAGTTTTCGAGCGAGGACGCGCCGCTTTCCGCCGGGGTGATCTTCGATTGCAGCGGCAGCATGGGCCACAAGCTGGAAAAATCGCGGCTGGCCGTTTCGCAATTCTTCAAAACCGCCAACCCGGAGGACGAATTCTTTCTGATTCAGTTCAGCGATACGGCGAATCTGGTGCAGCCCTTCACACAAGACCTGGAGGAAATCCAGAACCGCCTGACGTTCACTTTTTCCAAAGGCCGCACCGCGCTGCTGGACGCCGTTTTTCTTGGCCTGCACACCATGAAAAAGGCCAGAAATCCGCGAAAAGCGCTGCTGATTATTTCCGACGGCGGCGACAACAACAGCCGCTACACCGAAGGAGAAATCAAGAACCTGGTGAAGGAAGCGGACGTCCAAATCTATGCGATTGGAATTTACGAGGAAGGGCCGGCGCGCCAGCGGACCCCGGAGGAAGCCGCTGGACCGGCGCTGCTGTCGACCATCGCCGAACAGACCGGCGGGCGGCAATATGAGGTGGACAACTTGAACGATCTTCCGGACGTGGCCGCGAAAATCGGCGTGGAATTGCGGAACCAGTACGTTTTGGGCTACAGCCCCCAGAACCAGGACCACGACGGCAAGTACCGCCATGTGGTGGTGAAGGTGATTCCGCCGCGCGGCCTGCCCTTGCTGCGCCCCTTCTGGAGACTGGGATACTATGCACCTTCGCAATAGCTGGCCGGCGGCGCTGTTGATCGCCGCGGCAGCCCTCGGCCAGGAGAAATCGGTGGTACCGCCCGGCGGGGAGGAGGCGGTTCCGGTCTTTCGCGCCGACACGCGTGTGGTGGTGTGCCACACCACGGTGGTGGACAAGAGCGGACATTTGGTGACGGATCTTCCCGAATCGGCTTTTTCGGTTTCGGAAAATGGCGCGCCGCAAACCATCAAAGTGTTCAAGCGCGAAGATGTGCCGGTGTCGCTGGGGCTGATCATCGACAACAGCGGCAGCATGCGCGACAAGCGGGCCAAGGTCGCGGCGGCCGCACTGGGTCTGGTGAAAGCCTCCAACAAAGACGACGAAGTGTTCGTCGTCAATTTCAACGACGACGCCTATCTCGACCTGCCTCACGGCAAGGACTTCACCAACGACATCTCGGAAATGGAGGAGGCGCTTTCGCGCATCGACTCGCGCGGCGGCACCGCCATGCGGGACGCCATTCGCATGTCGATTGACCACGTCAAGCAAAAGGGCCGCCGCGATAAGAAGGTGCTGGTGGTGGTGACGGACGGCAACGATAATTCGAGCGTAATCAGCCTGGAGAACCTGGTGAAGGCCGCGCAGCAAAGCGACGTGCTGATCTATTCGGTGGGTCTGTTGAGCGAGGAGGAGCGGCGCGAAGCGGTGCGCGCCAAACGGGCGCTGGAGGAACTGGCGACGGCGACCGGCGGCGAGACATTTTTCCCCAAGGAGCTGAGCGATGTCGATCACATCGCTGCCGAAGTGGCCCACGATATCCGCAGCCAGTACACCATCGAGTATTCGCCGAGCAACGCGGCCATGGATGGATCCTACCGGACCATCAAGATCGCGGTGAACGCGCCGGGCCACCCGTCGGTGAGGACACGCAGCGGATATTTTGCGACCCCGGACCAGGCGCCGCCCCCGCCGGGGTCAAATTCGCTGAAGTCACAATAATGCTGGGCCTGCTCTGGAGGCTGACGCGCGGCTACCGCTTTCGCCCGTGGCGCAGCCCGTACCTGCGCTGGCGCATGGAAACCTATTCGGGACTTCCCGCCGAAACCATCACCTTTGCCGACTTCTGGCGCTTCAGCTGGCGCCAGCGCAAGGAACTCGCCGGCTATCTGCGATGGGCGGCAACGATGGAGCGAAAGTCGCGCGCAGCGAGTTAGCGGGCCGAGCGGCCGGCGGTTGCCGACGGTTTCGCCACCGAACGTTACCCTACCAAATCCGGAAGTCCGGCTCATCGTCGCCGATGGGCATCCCGGGCGGAGCGGCGGGGGGGCGCGGCACGGTTATCCTTTTCGGGTCGTCGCCGAAGCGCTTGATTTCGCCGGCGGCATATTGCCGGAATGCGGCCGCCGGCGGATCGGCGGACGGCGTATGCAGCAGCCAGTCGCGCAGACCATCGAGCTTGGCAAAAGCGGTGGCGCGCACCTGTGCCGGCGCGGCTTGGTTCGCGGCCAGTTCCATCAGATCGTAAAGCACCACGCCATCGGCGGCGGACTGCACCTGGCCGGGGAGGCCTTTCAGGGGCGCTGCCTTCCAGGTGGCTCCCAGCAGCCTTTCCATCACTTCATCCAGGCTCGGCTGGGAGGCATCCAGGGCATGATGCTCCACCAGGCGGGCCGCGCGCTCGGCGTTGAGAATCAGCCCAACGGTGATTCCCGCGGCGGATTCCGCCGCGCCCACGGGGTCGAAGGTGAGGCCGGTGCGGGCCTGGAAATCCTCGCGCGTGCGTGAGTAGCCCATGGCCGGCGGTGGAATCAGCGCCAGGATGCCCGGCGGCAGGGTGAGCGCTGAGGGTGCGATGGTGCGCAGCAGCGCGTCCAGCGCGCGGCGCTGTTCGGCGCCGGGAACCGCTTCGGTGACCTTTTGCCCGTCGCCGCGCAGCGCGTACGTGTAATAGAGGCCGCCCACCACCTTGGATGCCGCTTCCGCCTGGTAACGATGGAGCAGGTAGACGGGCACGAGCACGTCCTCCAAACTGCTCATCGGGTCGCCCATGCGGATCGCGTTGGCCGAAAAATGGTCGAGCGCCCGCGCGCGCACGTCCATCATGCGGTTCAATTCATCGACCGGGTTGGAGCCGCTGTCCCAGAGGTGCGCCAGCGGATGCGCACTTCCCTCCGGGCGGGCGTCGGAATCGGAGATGAACAACAAGCCGCGCGCCGTGGCAGCGCGCAGGACCTGATCGAGCGCCTTGGGCTCGTCCGTTCCCGGCGGGAACTGCCGATAGCCGTAATCGATCGCGACCTTGTCCCATTCGCCGATGCCGGTGGCATAGGCGTGCGACAGATCGATCTGGCCCGCCGCAGACAACTCGATCAAAGGCGGAGGGTAATCCATCACGCTGGCGCGATCATGTATGCTGGCGGCGAAATTGTGCGCCAGTCCGAGCGTGTGACCCACTTCATGGGCCGCCAATTGGCGCAACCGCGCCAATACCACGCGCCCCATTTCGGGCGAGACCGGCTTGCCTTCTTCATAGGGCGCCAGCAGGCCTTCCATGATCATGTAGTCCTGGCGCCCGCGCAGCGAGCCGAGCGTGACTTGTCCCTTGATGATTTCTCCCGTGCGCGGATCGGTGATGCTGGCGCCATAAGACCAGCCGCGCGTGTAGCGGTGCACCCATTGGATCACGTTGTAGCGTATGTCCATGGGGTCGGCGCCTTCGGGCATCATCTGGACGCGGAAGGCGTTGCGAAAGCCCGCCGCCTCGAACGCCTGGTTCCACCAGTTCGCGCCCTCGAGCAGCGCGGAACGGATCGGCTCCGGCGTGCCGCGGTCCAGGTAATAGACGATGGGCGCGACCGGGTCGCTCACCGCGGCCTCGGGGTCCTTCTTTTGCAGCCGGTGCCGGTTGATGAAGCGCTTGATGATGCGGTCGCCCAGCGGCGCGCCGTAATCCACAAAACCCATCCCAAAGTATCCAGCGCGCGGATCGAATGCCCGCGGTTGGTATCCGGGACCGGGCAATTCGACGAAGGAGTGGTGCTCGCGCACGGTTACCGCGTCAGGCGAAGGCGTCACTTCCCGCACGTACTGGTTGGGGTGCTCGCCCGTGAAAGTGAGCATCGTCTCAACTTCTGTATTCTTGGGGAAGTTCTTCGTGTTCTCGAGGTAGAAGGCGCACCGGGTGGGATCGAGACGGAACAGCGGCCCCTGCCCTGCGCCCCCCTGCCGAGCGCCGCCGATGGGCTGCGCGTCCTGGATGGCCAGCGGAACGTTGTGCGCATCGCGCAGGAAGAACTGGGTGGCATCGACCAGCACGCGGCCACCCTCCTGGGCCGCGACCTCGAAGCCCCACAGAACGGACTGCGCGAACGATTCCGATACTACGCGCTGTGCCTCGGGGTCGGCGCTCAAATCCCGAAAGCGGTAATTCGGCTCCAGCATCAGCACCTTGGGTCCGGAGCGCACAAACTTGACGATACGCGCCGCGCCTGTCTGGCCGCGGTCGAGCCCGAGATCGTTTGACCCCATCCCGGCCGGCAGCGACTCGATGTAGAGGAAGCCGGTATCGAATTTGTCGATCTCGAGCCACATCTTGCCGGTGGTCTCATCCCAGTAGAGCGGGAAATACCCGGGCATTTTTCGCAGCGAGGCCGTTTTGGCGGCGATGGTCGGGGTGGGTGTGGCGGCGGGAGTTTGCGCGCATGCGGCCGCCGCCAGGGCCAGAGGAAGAAGGAACGGGTTCGATCGGAACATGGGGAACATTATCGTACGAATCGGCCGGCGCGCTGAAACCGGCCCGCCCGGCTGGGCGGTATCGCCTGCCATCCGGGATTTCACCCAGATGGGTGTGGGAAAACCCGCGTACTGTCTAATCCTGACCCAAATTGTCCTTCAGTTTCAGCGTCTTGAAACTTGGTGCTGAGAATGCATTGACAGCGAGGAATCAGACCTCAATTGGCCCATATGCAACTGACCAGAGCGGCAGATTACGCGGTGCGGGTGATGGTCCATCTAGCCGGGCTGCCCGTGGGCACGCGGGCCAGCCGCACTCAGCTGGCGCAGGCGGCCGAATGTCCCGAACAATTCCTGTCGAAGGTGCTGCAGGGGCTGACGCGCACCGGCCTGGTGGTTTCGCATCGGGGAAATACCGGAGGGTTCGAACTGCCGGAAAAACATCGCTCGGCAACTCTGTTGCAAGTGGTGGAATCCGTGGAAGGCCCAATCACACTGAATTCCTGCCTGAGCAGCGATCAAACCTGCGCACGGCAAGGCTGGTGCCCGGCGCATCCGGTCTGGGCCGATGCGCAAAGCGTGATGCTGGAGGTGCTGGGCAAGGCCACCCTGCAGGACCTGGCGCGGCGCGCGGCAACGGTACGCAACTTCGAGAAATCTTTCGTGGACGAACCGAAATGGAACTGACCGAACCGTCGATCGCGGCAAAAGAGCCAAGCGAAGGCCCCATGGCCCAAGGTGAGAACACGGGAGTCCCGCGATTGCTGAAGCTCGCGCTTGCGGCGATTGTGGCGGGATGCACTGCCTACTTCTTCATGCTGCTGAACGGCGGCTCGAGCAGCGCAAGCCGCGGCGCACTGGCGCGGGCCATGGACGCCGCAACCCAAACCTCCGCCGCGCTGATGTACGCCATGACGGCGCTGATTGTGATCTACGGCCTGATCGTGGTCGCGGGCGCGGTCCGCGAGCGGCATTAGCCCACTATTCCCGAAATCCAGCCACCGAGACATCCCCCCACAGCGTTCCGCGGCCGAGTATGCCGCCCGGGTCAAGGCGGCGTTTGGCGGCGCGCATGGCTTCCAATTGCTGCGCCGTGTACTGAATCTCGAGCAGAGGGGCTTTGCGCTTGCCGAGGCCATGCTCGGCGGACACCGTGCCTCCCAAGGCAACGGCGTGGCGGGCGAACTCGACCAACAGTTCCGATGCGCGGCGCGGATCGGCCGGATCGGAGAACAAGTTGACGTGCACGTGCGCGTCGCCGATGTGGCCGAAGATTACGTAACGGCCGGGAAACTCGCTTTCCAGGCGCTGGCGGTAGAATGCCAGCATCTCGCGGTTGCGCGCGAGAGGCACCGCGTAATCGGTATTCATCTTAAGAGCGCCCGAGCGGCGAACGGTTTCGTTGACCAGTTCGGGCAGCGCGTGGCGGAAGCGGCGGAAACGTTCGCGGTCGGCGGCGGAGAGCGCGAACCAGCTTTGGTCGACGAATGCGCCGGCTTTTTCGACGTGGTCCAGCCAGGCATCCACGGCGGGATCGTCTTCGCCTGAGAGCTCCTGTTCGATCAGCAGCGCCGCACGCGCGGCACGGGGAATTTCGGGATAGCTGGCACGCAGCAGATCGAGCGACGGCGCGTCCAGATATTCCAGCATGCGCAGACCGGCCACGGGACGCCATGCTTGCACCGCATCCAAAGCGCGCTCGTCCTCGGCGAAGAAGACCACGCCGCCCATCAGCGCCTGGGGCGCGGGCAGCAGCCGCAAGCGCGCTTCGGTGACCACGCCGAGTGTGCCTTCCGAGCCAGTGAACAGGTCGATCCAATCCATGCCGGGGCGGAGCGGATAGCCGGCGGTGTTTTTGGTGACCGCGGGAAGGGGAACCGTGCCGGGGTCGAAGTCGATGGCGTCACCGCGGCCGACCTTCATCACCCGGCCGTCGGCCAAGACAATCCGCAGGCCTTCCACCCACTGCCGCGTACTGCCATAGCGAAAGCTGCGTGAGCCGCTGGCGTTGGTGGCGATGGTGCCGCCAATGCTGGCCGAGGTCTCTGTGGGATCGGGCGGGTAGAACTGGCCACTGCGCTGCGCCGCCGCATGCAGCTCACTGAGTAAAGCTCCGGCACCGACCACCGCCAGGCCCGGCCGGATTTCCAGGCGGTTCAGTTTTTCAAGGGAAAGCACCCAGCCGCCGAACGGCACGCGCGCACCGGTGATGCCGGTGCCCGCTCCGGCAATGGTGACGGGCGTGGCGGCGGCCGAAGCCTCGCGCAGCACCGCAGCGACGCCGGTTTCATCCGCGGGCACGAAAACGCGCTCTGCGCGGCCGCGATAGCCCGAGGCGTCCTCGAGGTAGCGGTCGGGGACGGGCTCAGCAACTCCTTCGGTCCCCGCGTCGGGTCGATCCGGCATAAGAACAATTATGCCTGCTGGGAGGGGCTGCGGCGGGGTTTCGCTGGGCCAGTTGCGTGATGAACCCGGCCATAACGCTCGTAATATAACGGTCAGCGTTATATAATGGACGCGAGGTGATCAAGAGCTTCGCGGACGATGAGACCAGAACGCTTTTCGAAACCGGAAAGAGCCGCCGGTGGAACTTGATTGCCCGAAGCGCGGTACGCAAACTGGTTCAGATCCACTCGGTCACCAGGATCGAGGAGCTGAATGTGCCTCCTGGGAACCGCCTGGAGGCTTTGAAAGGCCACCGGATGGGGCAGCACAGCATTCGCGTCAATGATCAATGGCGGATTTGTTTCCGATGGAAGAGAGATGGCGTCCATGACGTCGAACTCGTGGATTACCACTGACCGGAAGGAGTTGAATGTATGATTATCCAGCGTCCTGAGAGCGGGTGGAAAATCACCCGCACGCCGGTTCACCCGGGCGAAATGCTTCGCGAAGAGTTCATGAAGCCGCTCGGGATTTCGAACAACGGCCTGGCGCTCGAACTGCACGTGCCGGTCACTCGTATCAGCGAGATCGTCAACGAGCGCCGCGGAATTACCGCAGATACCGCGCTACGCCTGGCACGGTATTTCGGCACCAGCGCCGATTTCTGGATGAACATTCAGAAAGACTACGAATTAATCCTGGGGCAACAGAAGTTGTCGAAGACGATCGAGAAACAGGTGCGGCGGCGGGACGCGGCGTGAAGGCGGCGTATCTCGGGGCTACCCTGACCAGCCCAGTTCCAGCAGAGCCCTATGGATCTTCTGTGCCTCCTCATCCAGCCGTGGCTTGTGCAGCAGGCACCTCGCGTGGCGCGGGCAAGAACGGTTTTTCCGCAATCGTCGCACTGCTGCCCTGCTCGGGTTCCAAAGCACTGTAAGTGATCTGCAGAGCGCCACCCTAGACGCTCGCTGCCCCGCGCCTCTCAGATCTCGAGGATCACCGGCATGATCAGCGGACGCCGCGAGGTTTCCTTCACGATGTAGCGTTTCAGGTCGGCGCGGATCTTCTCCTTCATGACTCCCCAATCGGTCTTCTCTTCCTGGTTCGAGCCCTCCAGGGTCTTAGCCACAACCTGACGGGCCTTGGCCATGAACTCAGAGCCGTCTTCGGCGAGCGCGAAGCCGCGGCTGACGATCTCCGGCAGATTCTCGACGCGCCCGGTGTGACGATTGATGGCGATGATGGGCAGCACGATGCCGTCTTCGGAAAGCAGGCGCCGGTCGCGAATCACCATCTCCGGCACAGCGTCGTCCACCGAGCCGGAATCGATGCACACCCGGCCCACCGGGACGCGGCCGGCGCGGCGCGCGCCGTGCTGGTCGATCTCGAGCACCTCGCCCGATTCCATAACGAAGGAATCCTCCAGGCCGACAAAGCGAAGGTGCTCCGCCAGCCGGGCGTGCTTGGAAAGCTGGCGGTATTCGCCGTGAATCGGCATGAAGTAGCGCGGTCTCACCAGGTTGAGCACCAGCTTCATCTCCTCGACGCTGCCGTGCCCGGAGACGTGGAGCGGCGGGTTCATGCTGCCATAGAGGACGTCCGTGCCGCGCCGCGCCATGTGATCGATCATGCGGAAAATGGCCTTTTCATTGCCGGGGATGATGCGTGAACTGAGCACCACCGTGTCGCCGCGTTCGAGCGAGATGTGCTTGTGATTATCCACCGCCACGCGAGACAGCGCCGACATGGGCTCGCCCTGCGTTCCGGACATGAGGATGGCTACTTTGTCCGGCGCCAGTTCCATCACGTCCTGCGGGCGCAGCAGAATGCCATCGGGAATATCGAGCAAACCGAGCGAGTGCGCAATCTCAGTCACGGTAATCATGCTTCTGCCGGCAAAGGCCACGCGCCGGCCGTATTCCTGCGCCAGGTCGAGCACCAACTGGATGCGGTGAATCGACGAGCTGAAGCACGCCACTACGATGCGCCGCTCGCTGCGATTGAAGATTTCCTCCATCCGCGGCCGAACGCCGCGCTCGCTCTCGGTGTAGCCCGGGCGGTCGCTGTTGGTGGAATCGGAAAGCAGCAACAGCACGCCGCGCTTGCCATATTCGGCCAGGGTATGGAGGTCGAACAACTGGTTGTCAGTGGGAGTGGGGTCGACCTTGAAATCGCCGGTGTGGATGACGACGCCAAGGGGAGTGGTGATCGCCAGCATGACCGCGCTGACAATCGAGTGAGTGACGTGGATGAACTCGATCCGGAACGGGCCGATTTCGACGATCTGCTTGGGCTCGACCTTGATGAAGACGGGGTCCTGCTCCAGTTCGTACTCTTCCAGCCGCCGGTCGACCAGCGCTAGCGTGAAGGCGGTTCCGTAAACCGGCACATCGATATCGCTGAGGAAGTAAGGAACGGCGCCGATGTGGTCTTCGTGCCCGTGGGTGAGGATGAGGCCGCGGATGTGAGCGGCGTTCTCTTTGAGGAAAGCGAGGTCGGGCATCACCAGGTCGACGCCCAGCAGCTCTGCTTCCGGAAACATCATGCCGCAATCGATAACGATGATGTCTTCCCCATAGCGGATGGCGGTCATGTTCATGCCGAACTCGCCCAAACCGCCCAGGGGTATTACGTGCAGCTTATGATCAGTCATTGAAGAGGGACCGGCGGACCCGGACCTTTCATTCTAGCGTGGCCGATTCGGCTGAATCGCACCTCGGCCGGAGTTGCGCCGCCGGGTGCCGCGCGATGACCGCAAGAGGCCGGCAAAAGAAGGCCGGAATGCAAGTGTCCCTACGGACGTCAGCCCGAACCTCACCCTACAATGAGAGGTTATGATCTCGCCGCTTCCGATCGCAGGTGGGTCTGTGGCATGTGGCGCGGCCGCGATGGCGTGGGCGGTGCGCGGGCGAAGCTCGGCGGTGTTCGGTCCTTCGGTGTGGCGGGGTCCGCGCGCGCGGCGGGCGCTGGCGCTAACCTTCGACGACGGCCCCAGCGAAGACACGCCGCGCATTTTAGACATTCTGTCCGCTCACGGCGTGGCGGCCACTTTTTTCCCGTGCGGCGCCAACGTCGAGCGTTTGCCCGAACTGGCGCGGGCCGTGGCGCTGGCCGGGCACGAGATCGGCAATCACGGCTACAACCATCCGCTGTGCTGCTTTCGCTCCCGCGAATTCATCGCGGCCGACATGGAGCGCGCGCAACAGGTTATCCTGGAGCGCACGGGGGTGCGGCCTGCTTGGTATCGCGCGCCCTACGGCGTCCGCTGGTTCGGCATGCGGCGCGCGCAGAGGCAGCTGAACCTGCAGGGTATTATGTGGACGGTAATCGGCTATGATTGGAATCTGAGGGCGGAGGCCGTCGTCGAACGAATGGCGGGGCGCGCATCGAACGGTGCGATCCTGTGTCTGCACGATGGCCGCGAGCTTCGCACCCGGCCCGATATCGGTACCACCATTGAGGCCGTGCGCCGCTTGGTTCCCCTGTTGCTGGATCAGGGCTATAAATTGGAAACGGTAAGCCGACTCTTATGTCCGACGACTTGATACAACGCGTCTGCAAGGCGATTGCCTCCTCGAAGCGGATTCCCCTGGAGACGGTCAGCATTGACAGCGATTTTCAGCAACTGGGGATCGATTCGATGGATGCGGTGGAGATTCTCTTCGCGCTCGAGAACGAATTCGATATCAACATTCCCGACGACGAGGTGCGCAGCGTGCGCGGCGTGCGCGATATGTGCGTAGGCGTGGAGAAACTGCTGGCGGCGAAAGCGGCCGCGGCGGAAACGCAGGCCGGCCAGTAAGGCATGCGCCGTGTCGCCATCACCGGGTTGGGCGCGATCTGCGCGCTGGGCCGGACCACCGCAGAAGTGGCGGAGTCGTTGCGCCAGGGCCGCTCCGGTATCGCGCCGATTGAATCCACCGACGCCTCACAACTCCGCTTTCATAACGGCGCCGAAGTGCGCGGTTACCGTCACGAGGGCTACTTCGACGACCGGCGCGCCGATTTCATCGACCGCTTCGCGCAATTCGCGGTCATCGCCGCGCGGGAGGCCGTCTCCTGTGCGGGCGTGGAATGGACGCCGACGCTGCGCGAGAGCGCGGCCATCATCACCGGCTCCTGCGTGGGCGGGCAGAGCACGGAAGACACGGGGTTCCATGACGTCTACAAAATGGGGCTGAACCGCGTGCACCCGTTGACGATTCCAAAGACCATGGCCAACGCGGGCGCGAGCCACATCTCGATGGAGTTCGGCATCACCGGTCCCAGCTATACGATCTCCACCGCGTGCTCATCGGCCGGCCACGCCATTGGCCAGGCCTACTGGATGGTGCGCAGCGGGATGACGGACCTGGCGCTGGCCGGCGGCAGCGAGGCGCCGTTCAGCTTCGGAATCCTCAAAGCGTGGGAAGCGATGCGCGTGGTGTCGCCAGAGACCTGCCGGCCGTTTTCGAAGGACCGGCGCGGCATGGTGCTGGGCGAAGGCGCGGCCATGCTGGTGCTCGAGCCGCTTGAGGCCGCGATCGCGCGCGGAGCGACGGTCCACGCGGAGGTAGCCGGCTTCGGTATGTCGTCGGATGCGTGCCACATCACGCAGCCTTCGGCCGAGGGCGCGGCCAAAGCGATGCGGGCGGCTCTGTGCGACGCGCATTTGATGCCCGAGGCGATCGGCTACGTCAACGCCCACGGCACCGGAACGCTCGCCAATGACGCCACTGAAACGGCGGCGCTGAAAGCCGTGTTCGGGGCGCACGCGGGCAAACTGGCGATCAGCTCCACCAAGTCGATGCACGGCCACGCGCTCGGCGCGGCGGCGGCCCTGGAGTGCCTGGCCACGGTCCTCGCTTTGCGCGGCGGCGTGCTGCCGCCAACCGCCAATTACAACGTGCCCGATCCGGATTGCGACCTCGACGTGATACCCAACCAGGCCCGGCAGGCGCAGGTGGAGTTTGCGATTTCGAATTCATTCGCCTTCGGCGGCCTGAACGCGGTGTTAGTGCTGCGCCGGGCGTGAGCCGGGGCGGTCTCCGTGACCGCTCCCTCCGTTCGCGGCTCCGTTGGCAGGCACTGTTCCCTCGAGCAAGCTCGCCGAATGCGGCCGCGAGTAGGCCCGCGGATTTCGCTGGATTCAGCGCATGGTTTGAGGCACAATCATCTGGTATGAGCCGCTCTTCAGCTGATTTCAGGTCTGAAAAGCTCAGAAAACAGCGGATCATGGCCTTTCTACGGGTCTGGTGGCTTTTTCTTGTATCGCTCTGCTGCCTGGTGCTGGGCTCGTGTGAGCCGGGTAAGCCCGCGAACCCGAGCGCTTCCGCGTCTGCACAGAAACCCGAACGACCGAATTCCTCGGAGAGTTATATCAGTTGCTATGCGCCCTGGCGGATTCAGGTTGGGAAGCCATTCCGTATCGATATCTCCCTGGTGGATACAGGCGAATCATCAGGACGCACCAGGGTCGAGATGACGAGCCTCACGGGCCGGATTACCTACAAGCCACAGATCCTGTATCTCCGTTCCGGTGACCACCAGAATGTGGAAGCCACGGCGAGCGAGAGCACTTCCGGTTTGGTTCTGGTCGAGGCTTTCTCCAACGACGGCCACGCGGGTTGTGACTTTCTCCTCGATGCTGGTTTCACGGGACACTTGAAGGCCACTCCGGTCTCCCTCCCGTACAATCAGCCGCGGTCGCTGAGCATACAGATCGTCGACCAGGACGACAAGCCGCTGCCCGCCCTTGGCGCATTCACCATGCAGATTCAGACCGAGGACGCCAAACTTCTAACCACGGAGGACGCCGCCTCGAGCCGTAATGCGCCATCGGTGTTGCCTACACGTGTTCCGGCTGGCTCCACATCGACCGTGCCGTTTCTGTTGAAATCGACCGATCCGAAAGGGGGCCCCATCCATCTTCTGGCGACACTGAGCATCGAAAACGGTTCGGTGATCGCCCAGAACACGTTCTCATTCGATGCCGATCCAGCGTGGTGGCTGAACATCCTGTTGGCGATCGGGGGCGCTTCGCTTTACGGCACGTATCACCTGCTTCGCGTCCAGGAAAGAAACGACAGTCTGATGCGCAAGATACTATCGACCGCCGCGGCCAGCGTTATGACCGGCCTGATCGCTTACTTGTTCGCGGATTTTGACCTGCTCGGATTGAAACTTGACCCCCGCGCGCTGCGCACGTACGCCGTGCTGGGATTTCTTTTTGCGTTCGCCGGCGTCGACCTACTGCTTTCCAAGAAGTTTCCCGTTTCGAGCGAAGCGCCGGCCGGCAACGGCAAGTAAACACTCACCAGGTTCCGGCGCCGGGCTGCAAACTCCGCCAGCTGCTGCGTTCCCGCGCGCCGTGCCGCGAGCTTGGGCGCCGCGGCATGGCGGCGCGAGGAACCGTGTGGCGACCCCTACCCGATCTCCAGCCTGACCACGGTTTCCAGATGAAAGGTCTGCGGGAACAGATCCACCAGCGTCATGGCGGCGATGCGATAGCCGGCTGCGGTCAGCGCCGCCAGGTCGCGCGAGAGCGTGGCCGGATCGCATGCCACAATCGCCAGCCGCCGCGGTTTGAGCTCCGCCAACCGCTGCGCTAGCGCCTTTCCGAGGCCGGCACGCGGTGGGTCCGCAAGCACGAACTCGGGCGCGCGCTGCAGTTTCGCGACCGCCGCCTCGGCGGTGGACTGAAGCGCTTTGACGTTGACCAGCCCGGCGCGTTCCGCATTGAAGCGCAGATCGCGCACCGCACCACCGCCCGCCTCCACCGCATTCACCCGCCGAAAGCGCCGCGCCAGCGCCAGGGAAAAGAGGCCCACGCCGGCGTAGAGGTCCAGGGCGTTTTCTCCTTCGGCGCCATCGAGCGCCGCGTCCACCAGATGCTGGGCCAGAAACCGGTTCACCTGAAAAAAAGAATTGCTGCTCACCCTGAACTGCCCGGCGTAATCGAGCGCGCCTTCCACCATCTCCGGAATGCGCTCGCCGCACCACTCGAAGAAGCGGCGCGCCACGGGGCGCGTGCTATCGAGCACGTTGATTTGGGTGCGCTGTTCGTCGCTGAACACTTCGATGGTTTCCAGAAACAGGGGCCAGCGCGCCTCTTGCGCCATTTGGCTGAGCGCCGCGATCGCTTCATTGATTTTGGGCGACGAAGTGGGGCAATCGTCAATCGCGCACAGGCTGTGCGAGCGCGGCTCGCGGTAGCCGATGTTCCGCCCCTCGACATGCAATTGCGCGCGGTTACGGTACCCCCACGGCGGGCCCGTAACCACGGAGATTTCGGCGGGTGGCGCGATCTTTCCCAGCCGCTGCAGCTCTTCCACTAGGATGGCTCGCTTGGCCTGCAACTGGTATTCGTAGGGCGCGTGCTGATAGTGGCATCCGCCGCAGCGGCCGAACACCGCGCAGCCGGGCGCCACCCGTTCCGGCGCGGCCTCGATCACTTCGAGCGTGCGCGCCTGCACCATTCCCGGTTTCTCGCTGCGCGCCGCCGCACGAATGCGCTCTCCCGGCAGCACGAACGGCGCAAATACCACGCGCCCGTCCAAGCGCGCCAGGCCATCGCCGCCGTACACCAGTTTTTCCACCCGCACTTCGAAATTGCTTACGATAAGACTTGCTCCCAAACTCTTACCATGAAAACACGAGTCTTCTCCGGCATGCAGCCCACCGGAAACCTGCACATCGGCAACTACCTGGGCGCCCTCAAGAACTGGGTGCGCATTCAGAACGACTACGAGTGCATCTTCTGCATCGTGGATCTCCACGCTGTCACTGTTTACCAGGATCCGGCTGAGCTGCGCCGCAAGATCGAGGAGACGGCGGCACTTTATCTGGCAGCCGGCATCGACCCCAACACTTGCTCCATTATGGTGCAATCGTCGGTGCCCGCGCACGCCGAGCTGGCGTGGATGCTCACTTGTGTCACGCCGGTAGGCTGGTTGGAGCGAATGACGCAGTATAAAGCCAAGGCGGGGAAGCAGGAATCGATCGGCTCGGGACTGCTGCAATACCCGGTGCTGATGGCCGCCGATATCCTGCTTTACCAGGCAGGAATCGTTCCGGTGGGCGAAGATCAGGCCCAGCACCTGGAACTCACGCGCGACATCGCGCAGCGCTTCAATTCGCTCTACGGCGAAACTTTCGTCGTCCCCGACACGAGCCTGCCCGCGGTCGGCGCGCGCATCATGGGCCTCGACGACCCTACCCAGAAGATGAGCAAGTCGGCCGCGGGTCAGAACCACGCAGTCGCATTGCTCGATCCGCCGGAAACCGTTCGCAAGACCATCATGCGCGCCACCACCGATTCCAGCCCCGCCGTGGACTTCGACGGAGCCGGCCCCGGCGTGCTGAACCTGCTGGCCATTTACCAGGCTTTTGCAGGCGAGAGTGATGACGCTATGAAGGCGCGTTTCACCGGCATGCGCTACGGCGAGCTGAAAAAGCAGGTTGCCGACATGACCATCGCCAACCTGGAGCCGTTCCAGCGACGCTACCGCGAAATCACCGGCGAACCCGGCTACCTGGCCAGCGTGCTCCGCCTGGGAGCCGACCGCGTAGCCCCCATCGCCAACCAAACGGTGCAGTTGGTGAAAGCGCGCATGGGTTTGTACGCAAGCTGAAAGGTCGAGCCCGGCGGCGGCGGAATTACGGCCCGGTGAGCCGTCAAGCCCGCCGAATTCGTCCTGGCAGAATCGTCCTGCACGCGAAAGGGACAAACCCCAGCAGGATTTTCCCTCGGTCCTTTTCGGCGCCCTGGCCTTTTATCTCTCCGCCAAACCGTGCTCGGTGCCGCAGACGTTGACCCGCATACCCATTTCGCGGAACATGGCGGCTTTGGCGGCCAACGCGCGATTGGCGCCGGCGGCGTCGGGAGCATAGGCCACCTGGATGTGGTTGGCCTTGTGCTTGGCCATCAATTGATCGCGCGAAACGCCATACGTCACGGCGTGCATGACCGGCCACTGCGGCGTAGTGATTCTCCAGCGGCGCTCGGTTTCCTCCGCGGGCAGCGCGATCGCCTTAGCGCGGCCGATATCGGCATGCAGGCCGCCGCCCTCCACGTAAATGCGGCTCCAGACCACTTCGCCTGGTTTGCTCACGCCCTTGATGCTGCCGCCACCGAGGCGGAAGTACATGGGAGGCTGGCGTTCGCTGACCGCGCCCGCGTAGCCGCCGGCCAGATGCTGCGGCGGCACGGAGCCTGAAATCTCGAACACCCAGACGAAATCCTTGCCGAACGCTTCGCCGTAGCGGACATCGTGGAGTGTGGTTTCCGGATCATAGCCCAACCTGGTCCAGACGCGGTTGGTGGTCAGGGCGTCCAGGCCCGCGCATTCGTCCACTTCGTTGAAGTGCGGGAGCGGGCGGCCGGCGTAGAGCACGCGCCCGTTGCCGGCGGCCTTCACCGGCGGCCGGTCGGTGTTATTGAGCAGGCCCTCGGCAAGGTCGGAAGCCGGCGCCAAGTCTTTCAACCCCTGCTGGTATTGGATGCCGATTACGTCGCAGCCGAAATCGTCGGCGATGCGCAGCGCGGCGATGTACATCTTGCACTGGCCCAGAATCTGATCGTCGGTGAGATCGGTTTCCGGATTCGCACCGACGCGGAACTTCATCCCTTTACGATCCAGCCAGGCGCGCACCGCGCGCGCTTCGTCATCAGTCACCGTGCCCATCGCGGCGAAGAGACTGGACTGGCTGAGCCGCTCCTTGAAGACGCCCAGGGGCATGAGCATCTCGTCGGGGATGATGGCGTTGTACATGCCCATGCAGCCTTCGTCGAAAATGCCCATGATGGCGCGGTCGCGCCGCAGCTCACGCGCCAGTTGAACCCCGGCCGCCTCCGGTTCCTCGGGCAGCCGGAAGGACTCGAGCGGCCGCGCATGACTGGTATCGTGGCGCACCGGCTCTCCGCGCAGCCACTGGCGCAGGCCGGTGAGAAAGGCCTGGTCGCGGAAGTTTTCGCTCCATAGCGTCGAGTACGGGACGCCCGCCTTGGTCAGGCAGCCGTTCAAATTGAGCATACCCACCAGGCCGGGCCACTGGCCGCTCCAGTTGGCGACGGTGAGAATCGTGCCCTGGTGCCCCACCAGCCCGGGCAGTACGTGGTGGCTGTACTGCCAGACCGCTTCGCACACCACCAGCGGCGCATCGTTGGGGATGCGGCGAAAGACTTCCATGCCGTATTTCTGGCTGTCGATGAAGCCGTGCTGTTTTTCGCGATCGAACGGATGGCCCCGCTCGACCTCGCGGCCTTCACTGCGAATGGCCTTCACCAGCGCGTTTTCGGCGTCCTGCTGCGCGGCCCAACACACACGGTTAGCGGAAAGGCGAAGATCGCCGCTGGCAATCAAATAAATGAGCCCCGACATACTGATCACTCTAACAAACCGCTCCGGCGGCGGAGCGAGCCAGGATTGTGCGGCTGCGCGAAGGAAGGCGAAGGGCGACTACTCCTCGCGCAGCGCCTGCATGGGTTGGATGCCGGAAGCGCGCCGTGCCGGCGCGTAGCTGGAGAGGAGGGCGACCGCGGCCAGCAGCGCCATGGCGCCGGCGAGCGTGGCCAGATCGTTCGGTTGCAGACCGAACAGCAGGGACGCGGCCGCGCGGCCGGCCCAAAGGGAGAGGGCGGCGCCGATCGCCAGGCCGGCGGCCAGGAGCGCTGCCGCTTCCTGCATCACGAGCCGGACTACTTCCCAGCGGCCGGCGCCCAGGGCGATCCGGATTCCGATCTCGTTGCGGCGGCGCGCCACCATGTAGGCGATCACGCCGTAGAGCCCCAGCGTGGACAGCACGCCCGCCAGCAGGCCGAACGCGCCCGCCAAAAGGGCCATCAGGCGGTCGCGCAGCAACGAGCCCTCCACTTGCCTGGTGAGAATGGTGAACTCGACATCCATCGATGGGCTCATCCCGGCCACGGCGGCTTTCGCGCTGCGTATCGTTTCGCCCGGAGGCAGCGACGAACGAAGCACGAACGTCGCAGAGGAATCCGGGTCTGGATCCTGCGCCATCGGGAGGTACGCGATGGGGAGGAAGTCTTCGCGGATCTGGTAGTATTTGACGTTGCGCGCCAGGCCGACGATCTGGTACCGCCGGTCCGGTTCCCCGCTGTTGCCTTCCACGAAAAATGCGCTTCCCACGGGATTGCGGCCGCCGAAAAACAGCTTCGTGAAGGCTTGGTTGACAATGGCCACGCGGGGAGACGAGAGAGTGTCCCGATCGTTGAAATCGCGACCGGCAGCGAGCGTAGTCCCGAGCGCCTGGAAGTATCCGGGGCTGACGCGATTGAAAAATGACATCTCATGCTGCCCGGTAAACCCCTCGGGCCAGCACGCATCGTTCCAGCCGCTGCCGCTCATCGGCGTGAAAAACACCTGCGCCAGCGCGCGGATGCCGGGGCGCGCGCGCAAATGATCCGCCAGCTCGCTGTAGACCTCGGAACGGCGCTGCTTGGCATAGTGCAACCGGGTGAAGTCGACCTCCATTGCCACCAGGCCCTGCGGGTGGAACCCCGGATCCACCGCCAGCAATTTGCGCAGGCTGCCGACAAACAGCAGAGCTCCTACCAGCAGTACCAGCGACAATGCCACCTGGGCCACAACCAAGGTGCGGCGCAAGCTGACACGCTCGTACCCGGCGGTGGCGCCGCGCCCGCCGGAGCGCATTGCCGAGGCGGGCGCGACGCGCGTAGCGCGCAGCGCAGGCGCCAGGCCGAACAGCAGGCACGTGCCCAGCGCCGTGACGGCGGTAAAGCCGAGCACCCGGCCATCCAACGCGAGCCCAAGAAACAGCCCGCTGTTGGCCGTGGCGAGAAACGAAATCAGAGCCCGGCTGAGCAAGCGGGCCAGCACAGCGCCGAGGACGGTGCCCATCGCAGCAAGCAGGAAGCTCTCGGCCATCAATTGTGCGACCAACCGCAGCCGCGATGCGCCAATCGCCTGGCGAACCGCCATTTCACGCTCCCGCGCGCTGGCGCGCGCCAGCAGCAGGTTCGCCAGGTTCGCGCAGGCGATGAGCAGCACCAGGCCCGTGGTGGCTAACAGCAGCCACAGCGGCTGTTCGTAATCGCGCCGCAGGCCGGAAACGCCCGTGTCTCCCGGTACTACCTCGAGTTTGTTCTTCAGGAACCTCTTGGCGTCCTCCGGCCGGTAGGAGACTGGCAGAGCGGCTTGCATGATGGCCGGCGACAAGGCCCGAAACCGGGCTCCTGCCCGCTCGATGGTCCAGCCCCGCTTGAGCCGTCCCATGATCGACAGCCACCACTCCCGCGTATCAGTGATGCGGCCCTTGCCATCGGCCGCCATCAACTGGTCCGCGCACAGCGGTATCGCCACGTCAAAACGATTCCCCACTTCGACGCCGAAAAAGCTGGGCGGTGTAATACCGAGCACCGGGAAGTGACGGCCATTCAGGGTTACGCTGCGCTCCAGCACATCGGGCTCGCCGGCAAACTCGTGCTGCCAGAACCCATAGCTGATTACCGCGCCGGGCGAAGCGCAGCCCGGCTGGTCGTCCTCCGGCAGAAAACCGCGGCCCATGACCGGCTGCACCCCGAGCAAGGGGAAGAAGTTGCTGCTGACGTACAAACCCTCTGCCCAGCGGATTTCCCCGCCCGATGCGAGGTTGAAGCGCTGCGCGCTCCAGGCCATGCTGTCCTGGAAAGCCTGGCGGTCCGCGTGGATCTGCTGCCAGAGCGAGTAGGTGAACATGGAGCTGCGCGTGGAGAAGTTACCGCTGCGGACGGAGCCTTTTTGAAAGCGGATGTACGCCAGGTCTTCCGGTTTCTCGACCGGCAGGGAGCGCAGCCGGACCGCGTTCACCAGTTCGAAAATTGCCGTATTGGCGCCGATGCCGAGCGCGAGAGACAACACCGCCACTGCCGTGAACGCCGGGTTCAAACGCAGCTGGCGCGCGCCGTAACGCAGATCCTGCAACAGATTCTCGAGGGGTGGAAAGGTCCGCATGGCTCTCAGGTCCTCCTGCAGCAAAGCAGTATTGCCAAATTGGCGCAGCGCGGCCTGCGCCGCCTCTTCTGGACGCATGCCCTGGCCGATAAAGCGCTGGGTCAGTAGTTTCAAGTGCGCCCGCATCTCGTCGCCGAACTCGAGATCAGCCTTGCGGCGCCGCCGTAGCCCCAGCAGGCGCGCCGCCACCCTACGCAACCGGGAAATCACGCTTCACCTCTGTGTCCCCAGGCGCAGCAAGCGGCCGATTACGCCGGCAATGCGCTCCCAGTTTTCAGTTTCCCGCGCCAGCTGTTTCCGCCCGCTGGCGGTGATGGAGTAGAACTTGGCTTTGCGGTTGTGCTCGGAGGCTCCCCACTCGCAGGCGATCCAGCCCTGCTGCTGCAGGCGGAGCAGCGACGTGTACACAGTGCCTTCGTTCAGGCGCAGCACCTCCTCGCTGATCTGCTCGATGCGGCGGGCGATGCCGAAGCCGTGGAGGGGCCCCATGGCGTGGAGGGTCTTGAGGATCATCAGATCGAGTGTCCCCTGCAGAACTTCGGATTTTCCCGATTCGGCGGTCTTTCCTTTGGACATCACAAAGAAGATACCATGCTTCCTTTGTAGTGTCCATAGGAAAGATGCAAAACTGCTTTTTCGGGCCGCCGCGCGCATGGAATCGCCAATCACGGCCGGAGAGGCCGCTCTCTGCGCCGGCGCAACCCGGGAATCCCTGATTCACCCCTTGACAAGCGGCGCGGGTAGTGCTAGTTTTTTAGCATAATGCTAAAAAACCAGCATAAGAGGCGGCCGTGAGCGTGTTGAGGCAGCTCAGCCGGCGCGAACGGCAGATCATGGAGATTCTCTACGAGCGCGGCAAGGCGTCGACCGCCGAAGTCCGCCAGGCCATGGGGGACGCGCCCGGTTATTCGGCGGTGCGCGCCATGCTGCGCGTGCTGGAAGAGAAAGGCCACGTGCGCCATGAGGAGCAAGGGCTGAAATACGTCTACCTGCCGGTGGTGGCGCGGAATAAGGCCAGCCGGTCGGCAGTGAAACAGGTGATGAACACGTTTTTCTCCGGTTCGCCGGAACAGATTGTGGCGGCGCTGCTTGACGTGTCCGCCGCGCGGCTGACGCGCGAGGAACTGGATCGCATGGCGGCGATGATCGAAGAGGCAAAAAAAGAGGGCAAATAAGTGCAGGCATATTCATTTGTGTTTGGGGTAGCGGTGAAAAGCTCAGCGTTGCTGGCGGCCGCCTGGCTGGGAGCGTGGCTATTGCGGAAGCGGCCTGCGGCGCTGCGGCACCTGGTTTGGAGCGCGGCTGCCGCCTCGGTGCTGGCGCTCCCGCTGCTTTCGCTCCTATTGCCGGCGTTCCATATGCCGGCCAGTAGTGCGCTGGTGGCCTTGGTTCCCAGCATCACCTTTCAGACAGGCGCGACCGCCGGCGCCGCGGCGGCGCAGATGGGGTCGCCTGCTTCGCTCCGCGCGCCCGACGCAGCACATTCGCGGGTGGACTGGCGTCTTTTGCTGCTGCTGGTATGGGCGGCCGGCGCAGCCGTGGGCCTGGCGCAGATGGCGGTGGCCGGCGCGGCCATCGCCGGTGTGCGGCGCCGCGGCCGTCCTCATCGGGCGCAGCCGGAGTGCGTGGCGCTGGCTGAATCGATCGGCGTTGATCGTGCCGTTGACGTTCTGGAAGCGCGCGCGGGCTCCATGCCGATGACCTGCGGCGTCTTCCGTCCGGCCATTTTTCTGCCTGCCGACGCCTGCGGGTGGGATACCGAACGTCTCCGTATGGTCTTGCTGCACGAATTGGCACACGTGCGCCGCGGCGACACGCGTGCGCATCTTCTTGCGCGCTTCGCCCTGCTGCTGCACTGGTGGAACCCGCTCGCCTGGCTTGCCTGGCGCGAGTGTCTCAAAGAGCGCGAACGCGCCGCCGACGATCTGGTTTTGCTCGCCGGGGAGAGCGCGTCCGCCTATGCCGGGCTCCTGCTGGAGGTGGCGCGCTCCTTGGACTCGGGACCGTCTCTTGCCTGGGCAGCCTTGGGCATGGCACGGCGGTCGCAACTCGAAGGCCGCCTGATGGCGATTCTCGATCCGCGGGTGCCGCGCCATTCCGTAGCGCGCGCCTCGGCACTCGCCATGGTGGTGCTGGCGGTGGTGATGGTGGCGCCCTTTGCCGCCATGCGGGCGCAGGATCAACCGGCGACGCCAACGGCTTCGCCGCAAGATGTGGACGCTGCCATCCAGGCAGCGACCGGGTACCGTACGCTCGACCAGTTGGCAAAGGAATTCCTCAGGCAGAAGCAATTCCCGAGCGCGGAGAAGCTGCTCGAAGCCGCTCTGCTGCTCCGCGAGAAAGAAGCCGGCCAGGACAGCGCCGCATATGCCGAGGGGCTGGTGAAGCTGGGCGATCTGGCGCGGATGCAGAAACTGGACGCGGAAGCCGGCCGGTTCTATCAGCGCGCCGTGGCCGCCGTTGCCGGCAAGCCCGAAAGCGTTCGCCCGCTCACTTCTCTGGGCGTAATGCTGCTGGCGAAGAAGGATTATTCGCAGGCGCGGGCTTACTTCCAGCGCGCACAGGAAGCCGATCCTGAACATGCCGGAATGCCCCTGACCTGGACGGCGCTGGCATATGCGCAGGAGGGCAACGCAACCGCGGCGCAGGCGGACGCGGCTTTTCAGCAGGCCATTGCGGCCGAGGATCCGGCCTCGGGCGATGCGGCGACCACGCTGGAACTATACGCGACGTTCCTCAAAGCGCAAGGGCGCGATGCCGAAAGCGACGCGAGGCGGGCTGCGGCGCCGGTCCGAACCGAAGCCACACCGCCCAGCGCCGGCTCCGGTGTGTACAAGGTTGGAAATGGCGTCACGGCCCCGAGCGCGCTCTACAAGAGGGAGCCCGAATATACAGAAGATGCGCGGGTCGCGAGGTACCAGGGCACCGCTGTGCTCTATACCGAAATCGGACCAGATGGCGCGCCGCACAACATTCGGGTTGTTCGCAGGCTGGGATTGGGGCTGGATGACCAAGCCATCGACGCCGTCCGCGATTGGCGCTTCAAGCCGGGTATGAAAGACGGTGTAGCTGTCACCGTGGCGGCCCAGATCGAAGTGAATTTCCGGCTATTATAAGCGCTGGCTTGGTGAGTTGCCTGGCGGCGCCCGCGATCCAGCGCTTCGGCGTGATCGCGGCGGCCGGACCGTCGAAAGAATCAGCCGTTGTCGTCCTCGGTCGGCTCGACGAGCTTATCGACGCGGATGCTATAGATCGCGGGGCGGCCATCCCGGTCACTCTGGAAAATCACGTGCCGGCTGTCGGGGGAAAAAACCGGCGACACCGCGTCCGGGTGGGTGGCTTTGTGTTCGCATAAGGTGAATTCGCGGCGGGTGACACGCAGCAACAACAACAGCGTGGGCGAGGAGCGATTGGCGCTGGCTCCGACGAACACCGACGAATCGCGGTTGGCGCTGAAGCAGGCGAACTGGCTGGTCTTGGCGACCAGGCGGTCGGCCGCGGCATCGGGCGAAAACTCGCGAATGGCGTGCAACTGGGCTGAGTCGCCGGGCAGATTCAGGTAAAGGATGCGCTTGCCGTCGAAGCTCCATAGAGTGGAACCGATCCGGCCGGGCGCCAGCTTGAGCCGTCGGTTGTTGGCGCCATTCCCATCCACCAGCCAGAGGGCCTCTTCGCCTTGCCGGTACAAAACCTGATCGCGTCCGGGACGCGCCAGTGGGTGCTCAATGGCGAACTTCGCTTCCGTGATGGTGCGGGCGTTGCCCTGTGCCAGGGAGACGAGGCGCAGACGGGAGGTCTCGGCGCGCCGCTCGGCCAGCAGAATGTGTGCGCCGTTCGGCACCCAGCTCAACCCGGGGCAGCGTTCCCAGTCTTCCGGAACCCGGTAGATCTCGCGCTGCCGCAAATTGCCCAGGTTGATGACCAGAAGAGACCGCCCGGCGAAGCAGCAGAACGAGCGGCTGTCGGGGGAGAGCGCCAGTGAAGCGGCTTGCAGTTCCGCGGCCTCGGTCAGTTGGCGGGACCAGCCGGTCCGCAGGTCGAGTTGGAAAGCCTGGGGCTGGCCGGTGCGGTCGGATGCGATCAGCAGACTGGCGTTGTTGCGGCTCACCGCGTGGTTGTAATAAGCCGGCAGCAGGCTCGAATGGGCGGGATCGGTGAGGCGGACGACGTCGAGCTCGGTGGTGGGGTCCTCGTAGCGCAGCAATTCCGCGGGAAGCGGAGGGTACTTCGGGTTTTGCGCCGCCAGCTTCAGCGCAACCACCGCCGATCCGAGGAAGACCCTGCGCGAGGCTCGGCTCGCGGTACCCGCCATGACTCGATGGTAGCAACAGGGCTGGAGGAGGAACATGCCGCCGAACGCTTCCGTCCAGCCGGATACAAACCGGAAATCGGACGGCGAGGAAGCAGCGTGTTCAGCCATACGCCAATACTTTAACGGTTACGTCCGTGATATGCTGTTCACCGGTGAACCTACATGACCAGACGCGATTATCTCCAAATGATGGCCGCGGGAGCCGCGGCCGTTCGCAGCGTGACCGCCTCACCCGCAGGAGGCGACGCGGACCGGGAACAGCGCATGAAATGGTGGCATGAAGCGCGTTTCGGCATGTTCATCCACTGGGGGCTCTACAGCGTGTTGGGGCGACACGAGTGGGTGATGGAAAATGAAGGCATTCCTGTCGCCGAATACCAGCAACTGGCCCAGCAGTTCAGGCCCAGGCCGAACGCCGCGCGCGATTGGGCGAGGCTGGCCAAGCAGGCGGGGCAGAAGTACATGGTGATGACCACCAAGCATCATGAGGGCTTTTGTAATTTCGACACGAAGCTCACCGACTATTGCGCGCCCAAACAGGGGCCCGGACGCGACGTGGTACGGGAATACGTGGAGGCAGCGCGCAGCGAGGGGATGCGCGTCGGCTTCTATTACTCGCTGATGGACTGGCACCACCCGGACGGCGCGCGTTGCGCGAGCGACGAGCAGGCGCGGCGGCGCTTCGTCGACTACATTCACGGGCAAATTCGCGAACTTTTGACCAACTACGGCAAGATCGACGTGCTGTGGTACGACGTGTCTTGGCCGCTTGACGCAGCCGGCTGGGAATCGGACAAGATGAACGCGATGGTGTTCCGGCTTCAGCCCGAAATCATCGTCAACAACCGAAATGCGCTGCCGGGGGATTTCGCGACGCCGGAACAGCACATCACCGCCGACCAGCGCGCCTGGGAAAGCTGCATGACGATGAACGACAGCTGGGGTTATCAGCGCGCCGACGACAACTGGAAATCGTCCAAGACGATTGTCCGCAACCTGGTAACTTGCGCGCACGACACCGGCAACTACCTGCTGAACATCGGGCCCAAGGGGGACGGGTCGATTCCCCAGGAGTCAGTGGGAATTCTGACCGCCGTGGGGAAGTGGATGGAGCGCAATGGGCAGGCCATTTACCAGAGCGAGAAATGCCAGCCCGCGCGATCCAACTTCGCGGGTTTTTCGCGCAGGGGGAATACGCTGTATATGCACGTGCATTTCTGGCCGGGCTCCACGGTGTCGCTGGGTGGACTGCGGAACAAGGTGACCTCGGCGCGGCTGCTCGCGGAGGGCAGGGAAGTGAAATTCGATCAGGACGATTTCCGTGTCCGCTTCACCGGGCTGCCCGAGAAAGCGCCGGACGAGCCAGTGACCACGCTGGCGATTGAGTGCGATGGCGAGCCGCACCAGGACACGATGTACGTGCGCAAGGAACGTCCGCGCCTGACGGCGTAACTGGGATTGGGCCGCTTTCCGGGGCGCGCGCCGCCTCCTCGGGCTTGGGCCGGCCCGGGGCGGAATGCCGCTTACATGCGGTGAAAGGCTTTGAGGATTTCGCGGGTGGAGTAATGCATGGCGATCGGGCGGCCGTGCGGGCAGCTCATGGGGCAATCGGTCTCAGAGAGGGCGCGGAGCAGCCATTCCATTTTGGCGGCGTCGAGGCGGGTGTTGATCTTGATAGCGGCGCGGCAGGCGATGCCGGCGGAGATCTCACGGCGCAGATCGTCGAGCGAGCGCTGGGCGAACTCGCCTTCGGCTATTTCCAGAATCTCGAAGAGTATGTGCTCGACATCGGCGGCGCCTACCGCGGCGGGCGCGCTCTTGACCGCGATGGTGCGGTTGCCGAAAGGCTCAGTTTCAAAGCCGGAGGCGCGCAGCTCACCGGCGATTCTCGCGTAATCGACCTGCTGCTCGGCGGTGAGGGTGAGAATCATCGGCATCAGCAGGCACTGCGTCTCGACAAGGCCGGCAGCGCGCTGTCTGAGCACCTGCTCGAAGAGGATGCGCTCATGGGCGACGTGCTGATCGATGATCCAGAGGCCGTCGCGGCCGGCGGCCACGATGAAGCTTTCGTGGATCTGGCCGAGGGGCCGCAGATCGGATAACACCGAGAGCGACATTTCGGGGGGAGGAACGGCCTCGGGCGGAAACTCGCCGTGTGTGTCCAGACGGCGCGAGAGTTTGCCGGACGGCCGCGGCCCCGGCGTCACCTCGAGCGGAGGCCCGCTGAAATCGAGGCGGGTTGAGGGAGCGGCGGTGGGGCGGAGGGCAAACTCGGGCGGTGGCGATTCGTCCGGTGGGGCCGGCGTTTCGTGCGGCGCGGGTTCGACAAGAGCAGGATGCCCGCCGGAAACGACATCCAGCAGGCTGATCGCCTCGCGCGCCTGGTTTTCGATCATCTGGCTGAATTCCGAGTAGGGCAGCTGTGCTGCAGGCTGTCCGGCGCGGTGCTCCACGCCGGAGCGCGCGGCGGGCTGAAACGAAGGAGCGGGACGGCTTTCCATGAGGCGCTCGCGAATCGTGTCGCGGACGAAATCGTGAACGAACGAGCCGTGGCGGAAGCGCACCTCGGTTTTCGAAGGATGCACGTTGACGTCCACCTCCTCGGCATCGCACTCAACAAAGAGAAGCGCGAACGGATAGGCGGCGGGCGGCATCAGGTTGTGATACGCCGACGAGAGAGCGTGCAACAGCAGGCGGTCGCGAATCAGCCGGCCATTGACGAAGATGAAGATCGAATTGCGGTTGGCCTTTTGCACCTGCGGTCGGGAGAAAAAGCCGGTGAGACGGAAGCGGCGAGTAGGGGGCTCATCCGGCTCGGCGCGATATTCGGCGATCGCCTGCGAGGGCGGCACGCTCGGCTGCGCGATGAACAGATCCTTCTCTCGGGCGCCAATTTCAACCAGGTCCTCCAACGTGCGCGCGCCGAACACCTGATAGACGCGTTCGCCCAGGGTGGCAACCGGGGTGACGTTCAACAGTTCGCTCCCGCCGCTGACTAATTGAAATGTCTTTTCCGGGTGGGCAAGGCTGTAATGAGTCACCAGGCTGGCGATGTGCGCAAGCTCGGTCTGCTCGGTGCGCAGGAATTTCTTCCGTGCGGGAACGTTATAAAAGAGGTCTCGGACGGTGACCGCGGTGCCGCCACCCAGGGCGGCCTCTTCG